>Ga0335069_10008765_pt1 | contig 14433 bp, 10 predicted proteins | sample Lox_Sample_11_FD_206714 | JGI IMG/M metagenome (GOLD analysis project Ga0335069, IMG submission 206714) | Soil microbial communities from Loxahatchee National Wildlife Refuge, Florida, United States - Lox_Sample_1.1 | ecosystem: Environmental > Terrestrial > Soil > Wetlands | place: USA... | reverse complement strand
CTCGCCTATACCACGACGAGCCATCTCACGCAGGTACGCCTCAGCAATTTCTGCGGGCGTGTCGAACGATCCCCCGGCTACTCTCGGATTTCCAAACTCGTCTACGATGCCTCTAAGACGGGGGAAAAGACTCGCGGCTCGTTGTGCCCTTGCTTTGCCGCTAGTCTCAAATTCTTTCCACTCGGGCTTGGAAGATTTCTCATCGATGTACCGCTCAATGTGTGAGAGTTCATCCTCGTCCATTGAATTCACGATGTCTCTTGCAAGGCGAGTCCTACCCGGAGAGATGTCATAACGCCGTTTCTCTGGGTTGTAGGTACGATCCCGCTTGAAGTCACCGTAGGAATCGGGGTCCAGACCATGCTCTTTAGCCAAGTTCCTGAGCATCTCCTGAGAGAGCAAGGCAGCCTGATCTTCAACTTCTTGAGACAGAGAAGGACCAAGATCTTTCGCACCAGTCTTCGCTAAGACGTTGTTGATTTCCTCGGATGACATCTTCCGAATTTCTTCATCAGACATCCCCAGAGTTCTTAGGTTGTTCTCGTTGACGCGGTCCTGAAGTTCCACATTAGGCTTGGCCAATTGAGGCTTCTGCTCAGGAGTTGCTTCTCCCGTTAGTCTCAGAGATTCAGGGACTGCTGCTGCTGGGGGTGCAGATCTTGTTGGGGGCTCATCTTCCCGCGCCTGCTGATACATTGATTTCTCGGCATCACGCTTTAGATCATATTCACTTTCTGTTTGATCTACAGGAAGCCGCTCCAGTATCTCGCGCATGGCATTGTCGTACCCGTTACGAAAGCGCCTGAGATTATCCGCACTCATTTTCTTTTCTAGTAGAGTGCGAAATTCTGGGCTATTTTTGGGAACTTTTTTCAGGACACCCCAGTTATTGCCCATTTCAAACGTCATCACAGCATTGGTTCTGTCCGCTAAGGCGTTGTTGTATTTCTTGTTGGCATCTTCCCACGCTTCTATCGCTTTTTTTCCAGCAGTAGAGTACTCATCGATGGGTTCTCCACCTCTAGACATATATGGTGACGCTTCCCTATAAGCGATATCCTGTGCTCTCTTCGCCTCATTGACGACTCGGTCGGCCTGTGCAAGTGCACGGTCTTGGTCGTTCAGCCCGAAGTCTTTGATCCAATCTGGTGTGAACTTGGATAAAAAGGATTGACGACCAGCCACCGTGCCTTCACCCAACATTTCTCCAGCAGCGGTGCCTAGTATTTCAAGCGCAAATGCCGGAATCGTGTGCGGAGCCGCCGCAGCAGTTACTGCGCCTGCTACGATAGCAGGGTGCCTTCCGATAAATCTCACCGGAGAAGTAGCGATGCGTTGTGCACCGCGATCTTTCAACTCTTGCCAAGCGGTGGTTGCAGGGTTTTCTCTCAATGAAACATTGTCCGCCGTAGCTATGTTGTAAGCGGGATTACTCTTTAACTGCCCAGCTTTTTCCTTGGCAAAATCCTTCACCATGTCTATTGTGCCGGGAGAGACTTTCTCAATTCCTTGTGTGACTTTAGGCAGGGCCGACCCTAATGCTGATCCTGCCGCTTTACCAGCGACAATGGTTCCAGCAAGCCCGCCGACCACCTCTGGAGCAGCATTCAGAACTTTGCGCTGTGCCTCTTCTGTGCTGATCGGGGCGGGACTGGGGATGCTCAGATATTTCTCCGCTGCCGCAGGTATGTGTACATCTCCTAGAAGTGCCCTGCGAACCACAGGAGCAGCCTCAGAAGCTTGTCCCAAACCAGTCAAACGCTCTAAGCCAAGCCCGACGCGCTTAAGACCCTTGGACTCGGTACCGGGAGCCTCACCTAATGCTTTTTCTGTCTTTGCTCCCTCTTCCAACTCCGCTTTCGTGGGTTCATCCGCAAAGGCGTGGTAGTAGGTGCGTGGGTCAAGAAGACTAGCGGCCCCTTTTGCCCCAGAGTAAATCTCTCTACCCAAGGTCTTAGGAATGCCTTTATATTCGGTCTTTAGCCAAGAAGAGTAATCGTCTGTTGGGGCTAGAGAAGAGGTGACCTTCTGATCCAACTTATCTAGCATCCCAGCAGGTTTTGTCGTCGGAGCCTCACTCGTAGACTCGGGAGGTTTATTTTCATCAAACCAATCGCCCTTAGAAGTGGATGACGATCCCGACTTGGCATTGGGTACCTTGGATTCGTCGTCCTTCTTAGGTGCATTCTGTTCAAACCAATCGGACATAATCATTACTCCACTTCTTTTGCGCCATGGTCGATATAGTGCTGTGCTTGATCCGCATCCACGGTTTTAGTGGTACCATCGGGGGCACGTAGTTTCACTTTGTTGTTATCAACTCGGTCCAAACGCTCCTGCACATCCGACACAGCTTGACGCTGTGCGCGTTTTACAGACGCGGCGTCCTTTGTGTCTACTCCAGCACCAAGTAAATTGCTGGCAGCATCAGTGAGGATCTGTTGCTTCTTGTGAATTTTGTCACTCACAGTTTTCACAAGTGCTCGGATTTGTCTGTCTTGCTCTTCTGTAATGCTTCTCGCGGTAGATGGGTCAGCAGACCATTTGTTTGCTGCAGCCTTAAGGTTTTCCCATTGGGTTCTCCCACCGACGATACGGGCAATCTCAGCCTCGTTCATACGAAGACCCGAGCCCTGACCACCTGACATGACTGACAATAATTCGGGAGCAACCAAGGCATCGGCTTGCATGTTGTGCTGATCCAGAGTGTCCTGTAACCGACCAAGACGCGACGATATCTGATCCACGGGTGTACGCAGCTTATCCAGACGTGTCTGCTGGTACTGGTAACTCCTGTCGATGTCGCGCTGCTCTTCCTCATTGCGCTGAAATTCGCGCTGCTGATTTAAAGCTGCTTGAGCATCGGCATGCTGCTGATTGGTGGTGTCACGCTGAACCTTGGTGGCAAATGAACTTCCAGTCAATTGCGCCGCAGCCTTTGCTTCTTGGAGACGTTTGTCTGCTTCTCCTGTAGCGGTTCTCGCGTCCACTTTGTATGCGTTCAAGAAAGCGTCGATATCCGACTGAGGGATACCCGAGGTTTTCAGAGATTGAGCCAGCACGTTCAGTTGGTCGTTCATTCGAGAAACACCAGCATCCCCAACAGGCAGCTTTTCAGGCTTTGCACCAAAAGTCGGCCCTGCGGTGGGAATCGCCACTTGACCCAACGGAGACGTAGAAGCAGTAGGAGCAGTTGGTGTTGCGATGGGACGTGTAACCAAAGGAAGTTGTCCACCGGGAACAGGCTGTGACTGCATTTTCCCTGCATTGTCAAACGTCACAAGTTGTGGGGGATTTTTTCCCGTCTTGTCGAGGCGGTACATATTTCCTTGGTCGTCAGTCTTAAACTCATAGTTGGTAGCCTTCTCTGCATTGCGGGCACCCATCAACGATTCCTGTTCAAGACCTTTCTCAATGCCCGCCTGCTCGTACTTGCGGTGAAGCTCTGTGCCGGGAATGTTCGCCAGAACTTCTGGCACGTACATACCACCGACAGCTTGACCTACTTCACTTAGTCCATGCAGAACCTTGCCGAGACCAAAGTGAGGCTTTTGCTGCTCGACATCAAACATTGCCTGACGCGCTCTCAGAACTTCCTCGTGATCCCCAGACTTCAAGGCATCATTGAGACGTTGCTGCGCGGCCTCTTTTTCGGCTTGGTAGTTGTAAAGCCTTTCGTCTTTCGACAATTGCTTCTGCGGGATCAGTTCTCCTTCACCAACCTTGTTCGCGCCGGGGCCTGCGTATTTCGGTAAGGCGTGCCGCTCGTTAATTAACGCGGAACCGAGACCGATGAGATCCCCCTTAGACCCAGCTTCGACTTTCTTTGCATTGTTGGCGATTACAAGCGGATCTGGAGTGGCGACTGGTGCCTCTTGAAATTTGGGCTGTTCGTTACGAGCATAAATAGTCCCCGCCTTCTTAGGTCCCACGTTGGTATTGGAGACATCAACCTGAGTTGGCTGGGGGTTTGTAAAGCGTGCTCCTTTTGAAATCGGAATAAGAGTTTCCTCTTCCCGTTTTTCAGGCATAGCACTGCCCAAGAGACTCTTTTGATTGTCGGGGTTATTCGGGTTCTCCTCTGCCGGAACAACGGCCTCGCCCTTGTGAAGCTGCGCAATCTGATCTTCAGAAATTAGGGGCGTGCCCGTGTCATACGAAGGCATAGCACTGCCAAACTGATTCGGAATGATGGCGGGGCCTCCACTCATCAAGGCGGCATTATTATCCGAAACAGCCGCACCCTCGCCAGCGTCTTTGCTGAGTTTGTCGAGGTCTACCTTGCCTAAACCTTTTTGCAGCCTCTGACGCAGTGTTGGCTTCGCAGGAGAAGATGCGCTCATTGCCCCCGACATCAAATTACTCATACCTACTAAACTTGAACCCATAAGGACCTCTTTCTGAGAACGCGGTGCACACACTGATACAACCACGCTATGCAACTAAAATTGTTTTGGATATTTGCACGGGATGAAGTCGCCGTGTCTGACGGATTACTTTGATTGAATCAATTCCCCCGGCATTTTCACTTTGGGCAGTCCTTTGTTATTCTGGGCCGCTGTCTCAGGGTCGTTCTTGTCTGCCACAGGTGCAGCCGCTGCCATTAGTGCACTCCCGAATGGGGAAACTGGGGCAGGGATTAATGGCTCTACGTGACGTGGAGGAAGAGACTCGATTGTCTTCCAATTCTGCAAGGTCTCTTTGGCACGGGGACTGTATACCTTGGTTCTCCACTCCTCTGCAGCGTCTTCTGAATGGTTTCCTTTTGCCGCGAAGTGGCCAAGCTCATGTGCAACCATCTCCTTAAGGTCATTGGCGCGTTTGGCATCTAGCAGCGCTCCATTGAGGTACATCGTACCTGTACTCAATATGGATAAACCGTTGCTGATGGATGTCGATCCTCCGGGGCCAAAGGACTCCTGACCCTGTTCTCCAGATGTCGGAGACACTTTGTATCCTCCGAAAGAACCTTGATGTTTTACTTGGTCAGTTAAGTTTCGCCACTTCTCTTCAGGCAAAAAGACGATACGGGTAGGATAGGCATCAGGCGCAATTGCATTCACAATATCCCTCACCTGCTGTACGTGCTCGGGAGTGATGTTTTCACCACCTACGCTGTACTCTGGTGTAGCATCAAGCTTTTTGATTGGCTGTCCTTTATAAGGTTCATGTTCATGCTTCGCCATTGTTTTTGCTCCTAGAAATTTGCACGGCACAAGTAGCGTGCCGTGTCTCACAAGTTCGTGTTCAAATTACAAACGGCATCAAGGTCTTCGGGGTTTCGTGGCCCAAAGGTGTGCAGATACGATCTTCGAAATAGCTGCCCTGTAGCTCTCGGATCGTGTGGCTCTGTGGCAGCTTTCCGTTAACAAGCTGCACAGTGTGTTTGCACGCGGGACAAGTGATCTCACGATTCGGGTCTGAGTTTCTAGCTCTTTCCCTCTCGATGAACTTGGGATCAGCAGCAGCCACGCGCCTAGCTATGGCTTCCTCGTCACGTTTCAGAGCTTCCTGCCGCACTCGCTCAGCGTTCTCTTTCTGTCTTTGCTCAGCATCCTCACGTTGCTTTTTGGACCGCGCAACTAGTTCTTGGTGTCGTGCCATTTCCTCGGCAGTCGACTCCTTACGCTCGGGCTCTGGATCTTGGTAGGTTCCCAAGCGAGTTTGATACCCTCTAGAGGGTTGGAAATTAGCTGCTGCTACAGAATCTTGTTCCCGCTTCTCATTGGCAACTTCTGCCGCTGCCATGAACCGAGCACGATCATCGCTTACTTTGTGTTCTCGAATAATGCGCTCTACACGCTCGTAAAAAGGTTCGCTCATTCAATAATCTCCTTAGAAAAAGTTGGAAAGGCCGAGTATTTAATCCCGGCCCCTCTTGTGAACTATTTACGCCATGTCACAAAACGCCCGCTGCCTTTCAGATAGGCCTTGCCCGTGATATAAAGCACCTGTTTCGGGTCTTTATCCCAATCAATAGAGTCCCACGCTGGCTTGCTCGGGACATACTGAGGCTTGCCAGTTGCTTTGGAAGTGGCATCTGCCTTTTTCTGTGCCGCCTCTCGCTCTGCTCGTGCAGCCTGTCTTTGCATTGCGGGACTGCCCGATTTTAGCCATGAAGGGTAGTGCTCGCTGATGGTGTTCCGTACAAGAGTTCCATCTTTAACGAGTTTCTCAACTAACTGTGCAGTAAGGTCTAGCATTTTCTGCTTGTTCTCTTGAGGACGCGCCCACAGCGCTTTCATCTGGGTTTGATAGGCTTTATCAGCGACCATTCCAGTCTGAACCTTATCCATTAGGGCTGCGGCTAATGTTCGAAGTGCTGGTTTTCCTAGACTGGAGGAGTAAGCTTTGTATGCTCCATTGAGATATGGCGCTAACGCCTTGCCAACAATCTTGATAGTCGAAGAACTAGCTTCCTTTCCGATTGACGCAGTGAATTCTTTCTGCTTACTGACCTCGAATTCCTGCTTTGCCGCTTCAAGCTTCGTTAGCTGTCTCTCTGCTTTCTTCTCAGAGGAGCCGCGCTGCAACATGTCCGACATCCAATTACCAAGGCCCTTGAGAAGTTCCTTGGCCTCTCCCGTCTTCCCCTCATTCAACGCTGTCCAGATAGCGTTAACGGCTCTTGTGGCACCGGAATCCTGTAGGCCTCGTGCGATTACAGGTACCGCTACCTCAGCGAACGCTTCTGATCCTGCGTGCTGTTCAAGGTTTGCGAGCAACGACTGGGCGATATTTGGCAGAGCTTCAAGCTTCCCTTCGTTTTTGAGATCGTCAACGATGTTTGACCACAATTGGTCTGCATTCTTGATGTCTTCTCCAGCGCTGTAGAGGAGCTTGTCAGTTTCATCGATGTTTGCGATGTAGTTGGTGACTCCCTCAACCCCTCCGTGCCCTTGCAGAAATTCCTTGGCGGTTCGCATCTCCGCTACGGTCGGAAAGACTTCCTTTGCTGCATTCCAGCGCTCGTAGGCACCGTGCAGGGCTTTAACAATTGCCGCATTCTTATGCTCTGGGTCGCTATCACGCCACTCACGCAGGGCCTTTCGTACCGAATCGGGGCTGAGTTTCGACGCGGCCTCTGCGAGCTTCTGCTCCTCCGACTTCTGTTCTGAGCCTTCCTTGCTATCCTGAGTCTCACCCTCTGCTTTTGATTCACCACCCTCGGTCTGTTCTTCTCCTTCAGCTTTCCCTTCGGCAACCTCGGGAGTGTCAAGAGGGGTAATTTCTGCGTCTACGTTCGAGACTTCTGCGTTGACGGTCGTGTCTGTTGTAGCCAGTACAGCGTCTACCGTGCTGATGGCTGAATCAAGTGCTGACATCTATTGTCCTTTCATTTTGTTTCTGAGTCGGGGTACTGCTTCTAGCGGTTTTACGAGGACGCTGAGCCTGTTGGTTTCTGAGTCTCCGAGTCGGATAAAACTAAAGCATCGCTGTTTCACCCAGCCAATTGACCGCCTCGCTGGGCACCTCTGTGGTGTCAAGTTCAGACGCCTCTGTATCCCTGACAGCGTCTTGGGCATCTCTTTGTTTCTCTACGCTAAAAGAATTCGATATCTTGCTGAGACACGAAAACAGATCACTGTAGATGCCATCGGGATACATGGGCTTCCATGCGGCGTGATTCTTGATATACTCCGGGAGCAAACCGTAGCAATCTGGGTCCCTTAACAAGCGCACCAATGTTTCGTAGAATTGCCGATTACTCCCAGCGATCCTTTTGGCCTTTAGTTCAACATCAGCGCAGAAATCGATGGGATCAGATACCACCTTCCCACCACGCATCATGCGGCGCACAGGGAGGAGATCGAGGCTGCGATAGAATTGATAGAGCCGCGCCATAATGTGAAAGCTACACTCTGCAGAGAGCGCGGGTACCTTATTTGGAACATTCACTGAGTCCTTTGTCGAGAACAAATAAGGGCTACTGCCAGCGCGATGAAATACGCGGCTGGAGCAACCCAGTCGTTATGAATATGCATATTGAGTGTGAGAAAAAAGAGGGGTACAGAATGCACCCCTCGTTTCTAGAATCCGAAGAAACTCGCCTGAACCCGTGGCTTACCCGTGACGGCACCCTTGAACGCGGCAGCGCAACAACCCCATGGATCAGGGGCCGAGGTTCCGAATGCAGTTGCAATCGATCCTGATGCCTTATTGAGGATGTACTGAGTAGCGGCGAGGTTACCTGAGCCAGCTACACCAAGGGTGAATCCCGAGCCAGCGCCCGTGATAGCATCCTCCGAGATACAAGCCACTAAGATTAAATCCGTTGCAGATGTAGAGAGGTTCGGTGTACTTGGAGGAGCACCGGAACCTGTGTTTGTCGCTTCTAAGTCATCTACCGGAGATGACTGTTGTACGCCACTGAATTCATACAAAGCGAATTGCACGTTCATAGAAGATATACTGCTTCCGGTTGCAGTGGCCACTGTTGTTGTGGAGCTAGAGATGGAAGGGGCATTTGCAACATAATAGATGCTGACTCTGCCACCAGTATCCCCCGCGATATCCGCATACAGAGCGGTCTTAGCTAACGACCATGACAGCCCTGTTGTAGCTAAAGAAAGTGTCGGTGGGGAGGAAAGCGAATTGCTGTGAGTCAATGTTCCCCACACCACACACACTAAGAGGTTCCCGGCAGTCGTGTTCGAGTTGAACCCTACTGCCGAGGAGACAACGGGAGAGGATGATCCAGATCCTGATCCTCCCAATTTGCTCTGTACCAATGCATTTGACATTATTTTTTCCTCTTCCTAGGCAGTGCCGTTGATGGTGATCGTGATCTGCGTGACCGTAGATGCACTCAGGACGTTGAAGTTCAAGATGTTCCCTGCAGGGATGGACGTAGTCCAGCCTGTCAGCCCGCTATCGAAATACTTCTGGGCGGAACTCAGCGTAGGAATATCCGATGCCGTGATAGAGGTTAGACTTCCGGGGAACCCAGAGTAAGTGCAAGTCAGTATGTCCACCACAGCCGAACCACTCTGATCTGCCTGCAACTCAACAGATTGAATGGTGCATCCACGAGGTATGTATACCTGACCCGCAGTGCCTGTCTGGATCGCATTAGTGCCGTCCCCTATGACATAGCTGATGCTCGTTGTACGTGGCGGCAAATCATTCTCAACCATCGTTCTAAATGCCGACGCAGCCGAAACTCCAGACGACGGCCCCGCTAAAATGGTGTTCTTCGTCTGAGAGACGAGGGTATTGAATGCCCCGCTCGACCCCAAAGAAATGGACCCCGGCAGAGAATTGCTAAAAACCGTACCGTCACCAGTCAATGAAATACTGCTGTGTTGTAGATTTGCATTAGGGATGTTGGTCGGCAAATCAGCAATCGCTAAGGAACGGAATCCCGGCGTTGCAGCACTTCCCGAAGAAGCGCCTGAAAACACCATGTTCGCTCGTTCACTAAGAAGCACCAATGATCCCGAGGAACCAAGCGCTATAGAGACCGTGCTGTTGGAAAAGAGTGTTCCATCTCCCACCAAGCCAATAGTCGAGTTCTGAAGTTTAGAGTTCCCAATCCCAAGGGGTATATCGCTCAGCAACAGTGACCGAAATGACGGTATGCCACTCACTCCATCAGGAGACAGGAACACTGTGTTTGCACTTTGCTGCAAGAGTGTCGGAGATAAATTTCCCGCAGCCGTCACAGGGGCGCTTGGCGTAGCAGAAAACAGAACTCCGCTCCCAGCCCATGCAACAGATGTGACGCTGCCCCCGCCAACGACAGTCAGCCATTTCACGGCTGCTCCCGTGGACATCAGGGCTTGATGATTCGTGCCTGCACTCGAATTCGAGTCTTTCAGGCTGCTTAGCAGCGTCAGAGGGCCATTGATCGTACCCCCGGTGATCTGCAGATACGGCAATGTCGGGATGTCAGCCGCAACGAGAGTTCTGTACGTTGGTGCCGCATTTTTGCTTCCCGATGAAGGCCCCGCAAAGACATTCGATGCAGGCCCTAAGGTGAGATCCACGTTGCCTGTTGAAAGAGCATTCGTGATCAATGCACCATCGCCAGAAACGAAGTTGACAGAACTTCCAGAAGAACTGAAACCTATCGTCTGGTCTGGGTACGCCTCAGTGATTGTGTTATTCACTGAAATTACAATCGTGTACGTACCGGGAGCAACATAGAATGCTCCGTGACCAAAATTGTCTGTGTACAGCGGTTCACTAATTGGGTTCAGACCGCCGAGATCGTAATAGATCGGGACCAGCGGCGATGGAGGATAAGTACTTGTGTTTGGGTGCGAATTGCTACAGACGAAAATCTGGGCACCCGCTACCCCTCGACCCAAGCGGTCTTTGACCCATAGGTCGTAGCGAGGCAGTGCGATGGCCTTAAATCCAACTGCGATACAAGCGTTGGTTCCAACAGCATTTGAGAACGAAGTATTGATCGCCCCTGCATCCGTGTAGGGTATGTATTGAGTACCAGAAAACACTTGGGAGCCGAATATTCCCACGCTATATCCTTGTCCCAAAGCTGTGTTGTTGGAGAATTCCGAAACGAAAGAGACAAAAACCAAATCAGTCTCATTCGTCGTGAGAATCCCCGCAGAAGGAACAGTTCCATTCTGTCCAACGGAAATCACGTCTAACACACTATTAGTAGAAATGCCGGAGAATTCATAGACCTGCATTTCGACGGTCACCGAAGACGAGGTGAGTTGAGTAGCTGTTGCCGAGAACGTTGCAGTGTTACTGATCGGTGGAACCCCGGCAGCGTAGAAGATGTTCACGCTGCCTGACGTATTGCGTGCTGAATCAACCCATCGCGAGGGACCGCCTATGGCGACCCACGAAATATCCCCCGTGGAGATACTAATCGTGGGTGCTTGAAGAGTTCCCGCAGCCTTCGTATTTACAACTGCAATCAGCAGCGAGTTCAATTGAACATTTTGTGACAAGCTACCGGAAGCAGTTGCAGAGGTGGTACCTGATCCAGAGCCAATATTCTTACTTTGCAAAAGTGAAACCGACATTTTGGCTCCTTCCTACCATGAGGTGATGTTTCCGTTAAGCGTTACGTTGATCCTCGTCAAGGTCGATGCTGAAGTGACCGAGAAGGCCAGAATGTTCCCTGCTGGAATGCTCGTTGTCCAACCTGTCAGTGAAGAGTCACTGGACTTCTGCGCCGAACTCAGGGTAGGAGGGTCAGAAGCTACGATTGATGTCAGCGATCCGGGGAATCCCGAGTAGCTTGAGGTAGAAATTCCTAGAACGCAGCTTCCAGACTGATCCGCCGTCAGGACAACAGACGTGATTGTGAAACCTGTGGGAACTTCAATATAACCTTTGTTTCCGGTAGAGGGAGTTGAGCCTCCACCGTCGATAGTGAATTGAATTGCGCCAGTTCTGCTTCCCGGCATATCCGCCGACACCAAACTGCGGAACGTTGGAGCAGCCGCGCTACCGCTTGAGGGTCCAGCAAACACAAGATTCGCGCTCTGCGTCTTAAGTGCCAAGGAGCCGCTACTACCGAGCGCAACCGCGCCGGGAGTGGTGTTACTGAATACCGTGCCATCTCCAGTGATGGTGACAGCAGCGTTCTGCAAGTTCGCGTTCGGGATCGATGTTGGTAAATCCGCGACCACCAATGAGCGAAACGTTGGAGCAGTGGCAACACCTGATGTTGGGCCTGCCAGAACTTTATTCGCGCTTTGATTGAGCAACGAAAGAGCACCAGAACTGCCCAGCGCGATGGACACGGGCGTTGAAGACAGTACCGTGCCGTCGCCTGCAACTGACAACGAACTGTTGGATAGATACGAGTTTGGAATTCCGCTCGGCAAATCAGCGACCACCAAAGAACGGAACGTTGGAGCAGCCGCGCTGCCCGATGTCGGGCCTGCCAAAACTGCGTTCGCATTCTGCGAGAGCAGCGTTGCCGACAAAGTTCCCGAGGACGTAACCGGGGAGGTCGGAGTGCTGCTCAGAACAACTCCATCACCAGCAAATGCCACACTCGTGACAGTACCTGTTCCTGAAATCGTGGCCCATGCAACGCCTGAACCCGTGCTGGTCAAAATCTGACCCGAGGAACCGGGACTATTCGAGGAGTCTCGAAGAGCGCCGGAAAGAGTCAGAGGCCCCGTAACCTGACCACCTGTCAGAAGCAGATATGCAGGCAGCGCCGGGATGTCGGAGACGACCAAGTTTCTGAACGAGGGAATTCCCGAGCCTCCACCAATCGGGCCAGCTAGAACAGAGTTCGGGCCTTGTGGTACAAGCTGAAGAGTAACGGCTCCAGTGCTGTTGCTATTCGAGAAAATCGTCCCATCACCGCTCAGACTCGTGACTACCGAAGTTTCAAAATTGAAACCAATCGTCTGGTCTGGATAAACCTGCCGTGAAGGCGTCCCGGAAGCGACAACGATTGTGTACGTCCCGGCTGCAACATAGAAATCGTAATGACCCAATCCATCGGTCAAGATGGGCTGCGTGATTGGTTGCAGGCCCAATGGATCAGCGTATACCTGTGCAAGAGGGCTAGGTGGTACAACGGTTGTGACGGCAGGTTGCGTACAGACGTACACGGTAGCCCTTGCTACAGCGGGGCCAAGCGCAGTTCTCGTCCAACCATCAAATCGAAAAAGTGTTGACATGCTTTACTCCTAACTTACTTGGGACGGTTGAAACGGGAACTTTCGCATCGCTTCATCTTGCCCTTCCAACATCTGCTGGGCGCTAATTTCGCCTGCTTTGAACTGTTCATACAATTTGCGAAACTCTACACAGGCCTCGGGAGAGACTTCCATTGTTACCTCTATACTGTGACTCATTGATTGCCTCCTAACGGATGAATTTCCAACCTGTCTTACGGCCCAGTTCAATCTCGGCCTCGCACTCCCGGCGAACACTTTCCGAAATAGGAATGTCTTCCAGACCACACCTGATCTCAAGATCAACTTCGACTTCTGCGAGGATCAGTGGGTCGGGGTCTGTGCTGTCTTGTATAGGAATAGTGCCGAGCTTTTCTGTAGGCTCATTATCAAAAGGGTTAAACATGACATCCTCAACTTCCTTCTGAGCCACTTCGTCGCGCAGTGCGCGGATTATCACCGCAGTGTCTTCATCCACGAGCGCTGCACCCAATGGGAAAATATTGCTGCTAAGCTTCGGTTCAATGTGGCGCATGATCAGAATTGACCCCCTTCGATAATTTCTGCCGCAAAGTTCATACAGTGGATCGCACAGGGTTCGCACATGACCTTGCTAGGAAACACATCTTTCTTTGCAGGCGTGCAGAGATTGCCGCAGCACGCGCAGCGCGTTTCGTACTTCCTGCACTGTTCTGTGGCGCACTTGTTGCACAACATCTTCAGCCCTGCAACACTGCAGGGATATGCCGGAATCGTCCAACAACCATCATTCGTGCAGAATGTCAGGTGGGCCTTGATTTCTTTCTTCAACCAAAGGGAGAAGATCCGTAGCCTTTGATAGATACTCACTCAACCTCCTTGGTATATGCGCCCTGAGTTGTCTCCGCATCAATGATGGTTGATACCGTGCTCCATTCAGGCTGAGCCTCATCCCGAAGTTCTTCCATGTCGAACCGTGCAAGCTCATCAACTCCGATGATCGTCGCTCGCGTAGCTTGATCTGGCTTACCAACGATTTCCAATCGATAACTAAACGGATTGCCGTCATCCACAAATTGCACCTGAGCGCCATTTCTCCAATAGATATGGCTGAGACCCCCGGCATCTTCCACGCGGATCTTGTATCCACTAGCTGTGAACTCTTGACCATGGAAATCGAACGGCTTCGACAGCCGCGCCGCGAATACCGCATCGCTCACTTTTCCGTTCCGTGGAACGAAAATGTCAGGCACGATATGTCCTTCAGATTGCTTTGGAATGACCGGGGAAAGATTCTGCTCTGCGGGGGTTCGTGCAAAGAGCCTCTTGCGCCCATCTGTATCGCTGTCCACCGTCACTTCAGGGACAATTCTTGCCTCAGGCTCGCTTTCGACTGGGTGAACGCGATATTTCTCCGCTTCAAGAGCGCGTGCTTCCTGCTCGACTAAGAATGCTTGGTCAGCAATTCGTGCGATCTCACGCTGCTTGCGATCAAACTCTTCTTTTTCCGCCATGGCCCTGTTATGGGCTTGCTCAATCTCACGCTGCCGTTTCCGCTCTTCTGCCTGTTGACGCTCCTGTTCCTCGCGTTCCCTGCGCCTGCGCTCCGCATACTTACGCTCTGCTTCTTCGCGCAGCACTTCACGATCAACTTTGCGCCGTTCTTCTTCGGCCTGCTGTTCAGCAAGAGCAGCCTGAACCCTGGCGATATTCTCTTTCAGCGCGGCTTCCTTTCGCGCCTTCGCAGCAGCCAGTGCTGCCTGCGCTTGTTCAATCTCTACGTCTATGTTGTTCATTTGCCCCCTTTGCTTGGTCGAAAATGAAAAAGCCCCGC
>Ga0335069_10008764_pt1 | contig 14436 bp, 6 predicted proteins | sample Lox_Sample_11_FD_206714 | JGI IMG/M metagenome (GOLD analysis project Ga0335069, IMG submission 206714) | Soil microbial communities from Loxahatchee National Wildlife Refuge, Florida, United States - Lox_Sample_1.1 | ecosystem: Environmental > Terrestrial > Soil > Wetlands | place: USA: Florida... | reverse complement strand
CTGCGTTCGTCGAGAAGCTGGTCGAAAAGGATCTCGGCGGCACGGCGGCCGATCTCTTCGACGGGCTGCTGGATGACGCTGATCGACGGGCGTACGGTTGAAGCCAATTCGAAATCGTCGAACCCCAGCAGGGCAATCGATTGAGGAACAGCGATGTTCAGGGACTGAAGCACCTCGAATGCGTAAATCGTAGTGCTGTTCTTGGTGGCAAAGATCGCGTCGGGCCGGTTGGGGCCGTCGAGCAGGCTCTTGATGGCATACTCGGCCGACTTGTAGTCCTTGACGGTTGTGTCGAAGATACAAGGCAGATGCGCCGCCTCGACCGCCTTCCGATAGCCGCGCATGCGCTCGCGAATGGTATATAAAGTGCTTTCGCCAGTGAGGCAGACGATGCGCTTGTAACCGTGATCGATGAGATGTTGCGTGCCGGTCATCGCACCTTTGAAGTTCTCGCAGACGACTGAGGCGATCGGCGAATCGGCGACAGGGCGGTCGATCGCCACCACCGGAACCGCGACCCGTTCGACAAGGTTGCGCAGCGTCTGGCCTTGCGAGTTGGCAGGCACGATCAACAACCCGTCGGTGCGATGACGAATCAGGACTTCCAGGCTTTCCGCCTCCGAACGCGGATCGTTGGCCGTGACGGTCACGATGAGAAGTGAATCGTTGGTTCGAGCGACGGCCTGTGCGGCTTCGGCCAGGTTGGAAAAGAACGGGTCGGCAATGCTGGGTATCACCAGGCCAATTGTCTTTGTCCGGTGGCCTTTCAAGGTGCGGGCGGCTTGATTCGGTGTGTAGCCGAGCATTTCAATGACGCGCCGCACATGAGACAGCGTCTCGGGACTGACTCGATATCCGCCGTTGATGACCCGGGAAACCGTTGTGGTGCCGACGCCCGCCTTGCGGGCAACCTGGCTGAGGGTCGGATGGGAGCTGTTTTTCTTCATGGGATTCGCATGGATGTGGAGATGGTTCTGCACTGCAAGTCTATGCGTGTCCGCGGCGATTTAGAAAGGCCGCATTTCGCTTCCCCGCCAGAATCGTGTGTGGTATCGTTTCCAAGAGGTGGTGCGCTGCAGGATTTGTGCACCCCAAAACCCCAGTTCCCAAGCGGTGGCGAGTGCCGGATTAACGATTCAGCAAAGACGTCCCGCAAGGGTCTTCAACTCCTTTACGGAAGATCTTCGTTCATAGCCGAAAATAGACGCCGATGGGCGGCGAAGGGTGGACAACGGGCTTCGAATAGACCGCAGAATCGGACCGGCGATTTCATCCATGCTGAGAATGCAAGCGAATTTCACAAACGCGCGGTGCGACGAACGCAAGCTGGCAACTCGATCGCGGGCCATCGCGGCGGCGCATTTATGGTGGTTCAACGAATGAGTCCGGAACAGGCGCGGTTGCTGACGATCGGTGTCGACCTTGGCGGAACCAGCCTGCGGGTCGCGGCATATACGGCCGAGACGGGACTGTTGGAATCCATCGCTCTGCCGACGCGTCTCGAGGCCGGCCCGATCGCGGTCGTGGAAGACATGTGCGCCGCCATTCATGAACTTGTCGGCCGATTCTCTGCCGGCCACGACATCGTCGGCATTGGAATCGGATCGCCGGGACCGCTTGAGTTGCCGGCCGGGCGTTTGCATCATCCGCCGAATCTCCCGGGGTGGGACGGATTTCACCTTCTCGCCGAGGTGGAGAAGCGCATCCGCATTCCGATCGCGGTCGAGAGCGATGCCAACGCGGCTGCCCTTGCCGAGTTCGCGCTGGGGCTGGGAAAGGAACTGGGGATTGACTCGCTCTGCATGTTGACGCTTGGCACCGGGGTCGGCAACGGAATCATCCTGGACGGGAAGTTGTGGCATGGAGCTACCGGCATGGGCGGCGAAGCCGGACATCTGACGATTTACCCCGACGGCGCCCTGTGCGGTTGCGGGAACACGGGTTGCCTGGAGGCGTTGGCTTCGGCGACGGCGCTGGCGAATGCCGCTGAGCGTCGAATCGAATCCGGACAGGCGGCAGGACTCGCGTTGCTGAAGTCGAGCCGGGGGCCCCTCACCGCGCTGGATCTGGCCGAAGCCGCACGAAACGGCGATCGCGACGCTTTGGAGATTTTTGCAGGGACCGGGCGGGCGCTGGGCATTGGCCTAGCCGGCCTGATCAACATGCTCAACCTGCCGCTCTATGTGATCGGCGGGGGGGTGGCAAAGTCCTGGGATCTTCTCGCTCCGTCGATGTACGAGGAGCTGGAGCGCCGGAGCTATGTCTATGCGCTCACCGCGCCCGGCCGGCCCGCCTCGAGTGGCATGCCCGGCAAAGGCACGCAGGTGCTTCCGGCCAAACTCGGCGCCGAAGCAGGCCTCCTCGGCGCCTGTATCCTTCCTCTTTATCTATCGAGATCGATGCTGGTTTCCGCGTAGCGGTCTCCAAGCCGGTAAGCGGCTGCAGACAGAAGTGATGCGATTCCGGCCGGCTCCTTGCAGATCACCACGTCGGGTGCGTTTCGCGGCAGGTCCGCCCTGCACGTAAGAATCTGCGCCTGCCCGAGGCGAGATCCGCTTGTCGGGGCAGGACAATTCCCATTCGCGATGACGTGGGGCAACTTCGATGTTCTGCGGCGTCCGGCGGGGCCCTTGAATCGCTCCTTTTGCGACGGTTTCTGCCGAGATTACCCTTGGGTTATTGTGGAAAATATTCCGGGAAATTCACAGACGCGACAGCCTCGGCGTCAAGATCTAAATAATAGATTCTTAATAATTTAAGCCTCAATTCTCCGCGGCACAAAAGCCGGAATCATTCTTACCTAAGTAACTCTATAGTCACCAGCAGTAGTGTTACTATCGCTTCATAACTCCGATTCAACCTTCGAAGCAAACCCCGGACCCAATCTGGAGACTTCACAGGGAGTTCTTAGGTGCTTTCGTCTCGATCTCGTTGAACTGGCTCCTGGAGATACGAAGAAGCCGGCGATTTCCTGAGAGGTGGACTCATGTCGCGCGTAAGCAGCTTTTCATTTGTAACCCTTTTCATTCTTGGTATATTTCCTGCCTGTATGACCGCTGCAACTCCCCCCGCAACGCCGACAATGAGCGTGGCGGAAGGAACCTATCAAGCTCCGCAGATGGTGACGCTCAGCGATACGACCTCCGGGGCTTCGATCTATTACACAGTGACTGGCGTTACACCGACTGCGCAGTCGACCCTCTATACCGTGCCGATCACGGTGAACCGCAGCATGACGCTCAAGGCGATTGCGGTCGTGTCGGGCGGGACAGCCAGCGCAGTGGCAAGCGCCGCGTACACGATTCTCGCTGCGGCGGCGCCGAAGATGAGCGTGGCGGCGGGAACCTATCAGGCTCCGCAGACGGTGACACTGAGCGATACCACGTCCGGGGCTTCCATCTATTACACGGTCACCGGCACGACGCCGACGACGCTGTCGACGCAGTATACCGGTCCCATCCCTGTGAACCGCAGCATGACGCTGCAGGCAATTGCAGCGGTGGCGAGCGGTCCCGTCAGCAGCGTTGCATCGGCTGCGTACACGATTCAGCCGGCAGCAACTCCGACAATGAGTGTTCCCGGGGGATCCTATGCGGTTTATAAGTCGGTGACTCTCAGCGACGCGACGGCCGGCGCAAGCATTTACTACACGGTTACAGGTGTGACGCCGACAACTTCGTCGACGAAGTACACGGGGCCAATCGCTGTCAACAGCAACATGACGCTGCAGGCGATTGCGGCCGTGGCGAGCGGGCCGGCGAGTTCCGTTGCCGGCGCGACCTACACGTTTACTCCTGCGGCGGCGCCCACGGTCAGCGTGGCGGCGGGATCCTATGCCAACCCTCAAACAGTGACCATCAGCGATGCCACCGGCGGCGCGAATATTTATTACACGGTGACGGGCACGACGCCGACGACTCAGTCGACGCAGTATTCCGGCCCGGTGACGGTGGGCAGCAGCATGACGCTGAAAGCGATCGCGGCGATTCCGGGCGGCCCGGCAAGTGCGGTGACGAGCGCGGCCTACACGATCGCTCCGACCCCGGCGCCGGCCTTCAGCGTTGGCGGCGGAACCTACCAGGTCTACAAGTCGGTCGCGATCAGCGATTCGGCCTCCGGAGCGACAATCTACTACACCGTCACGGGCGTGACTCCGACGACTTCGTCGACAAAGTACACCGGACCGATCAGTGTGAACAGCAACATGACGCTCAAGGCCATCGCTGTTGTTCCGGGCGGCACTCCGAGCGCGATCACCAGCGCCACCTACGCCTTTGCTCAACCGGCGGCTCCCACCTTCAGCGTTGCCGCTGGATCGTATGCAGGCCCACAGAGCGTAACGATGAGCGACGCGACGTCCGGCGCGAACATTCACTACACGGTCACGGGTGTGACTCCGACAACATTGTCGACGCAGTATAGCGGACCAGTGATCGTGGGCAGCAGCATGACGCTGCAGGCCATCGCGGCGATCCCGGGCGGGCCGCCGAGCGCCGTCGCGAGCGCGACCTACACAATCGCTCCGACGCCCGCGCCGACGTTCAGCGTGCCCGGAGGGACGTACCAGTGCTACAAGACGGTGACGATCAGCGATGCGGCTCCGGGGGCAAACATCTACTACACCGTGACCGGTGTGACGCCGACAACGCAGTCGACGCTCTATACCGGCCCCGTCGCCGTAAACAGCAACATGACGTTGAAGGCGATTGCGGCGCAAACCGGCGGGGTGGCCGGTCCGGTCACGAGCGCGGCTTACTCATTCACTCCCGCGGCGGCGCCGGTATTGAGCGCGGCGGCTGGGACCTACACCAGCCCGCAGACGGTGACGATCAGCACTACGACATCCGGCGCGAACATCTTCTATACGACAACGGGCACCACGCCGACCACGCTGTCGACACAATACACCGGGCCGATCACGGTAGGCCGCAACATGACGTTGCAGGCGATTGCGGCGATTCCCAACGGGCCGCCAAGTTCGGTCACGTCGGCGGCGTATACGATTCTCCCCGCGGCGACGCCGGTAATGAGCGAGGGAACCGGCACCTACCAGGGGCCGCAGATGGTGACCCTGAGCGATGCGACAGCCGGCGCGAGTCTCTATTACACGGTGACTGGAACGACACCGACGACGATGTCGACGCCGTACACCGGACCCATTGCCGTAAACAGCAACATGACACTGAAGGTCATCGCAGCCGTACCGGGCGGCCCGGTCAGCCCCATTGCGACGGCGTTGTATACGATTGTCCCCTATTCGACTCCACTCAAGACTCCGAACCTTTCGACGACGTTTTTCGCGATGAATGTCGACCATTTGACGACCGGCACTCCGTGGCCCGAGGTCCCTGTCGCCACCATCAGGCTTTGGGACACAGGGACAAAATGGGGAGATCTCAATCCGACGTCATCGACGTACAACTGGACGCCCCTGGACCAACAGATCAATGAAGCTCGCGCCAACGATGCCGACTTGCTGTACACATTCGGCGGCGTTCCGCGCTGGGCATTGCCGACAAACATTCCGATCCAGTCGATCGCGCGATCGGGCGGCATAGTGACCGTGAAGACCACAACCGCGCACGGTCTCTACTACAACCCAACGCAGCCAGCCGCTTCTCAGAGTCAGGTGACGATCGCCGGCGTAACCGACGTCAGCTACAACGGAACCTTCTATCTAACCGGAACGCCCGATGCCGACACCCTGACGTATGCACAGTCGGGAACGAACGGTTCATCGTCCGCAGGATGGGCAAGCGCCGTCTGCGGCGGCGCATATGCACCCACGTTGTGCGCGCAGGCGCCGGCGAGCCTGAGCCAATGGGATGCTTTTGTGAACCAGCTAGTTTCGCACCTTGGTCCGGGTTCGGTGAAGTACTGGGAGGTCTGGAACGAAGCCAACGATCCGATTTATTGGCAGGGTGACCCCAATATGCTGGTGGCCATGGCGAAAGATGCGCAAAGCATCATCAAGAGCGTGGATCCTGCCGCGACCATTCTCAGCCCGTCGGTGACCGGGAATTACGAGACAGCGGCCGAGTGCGCGAACTCAGTGCAGTATTGCGGGACGGCCTGGATGGCAAACTGGCTCGCGCTCGGAGGAAGCAGTTATGTCGATGTTGTAGGCTTCCATGGCTATCCCGACATCGGCATGGCTCCCGAGCAGATTCAGGGAAGTGCATATCAACTTCATGGGGCGATGAATCAGAATGGCGTGGGATCTTTGCCGATCTGGGACACGGAATCGAGCTGGAGAAACAACACCAATATTCCGGCGCAGGCGGACCAGGCGGGGTGGCTTGCGCGGCATTTCCTGCTTGAGCAATCGATCGGTGTGCAGCGTACCTTCTGGTATGCATACGACACGCCGACGTGGGGAACATTGTGGACCAGCACGAGCGGAATCAATGCCGCGGGTGAAGCGTACATCCAGGTGTCGAAGTGGGTCACCGGCGCTACCCTGACCCAGCCCTGCGCCGCGATCCCCGCTTCTCCCACAACGTTTACCTGCAGTTACACGAGGCCGAATGGTTATGTGGCGCAGGCGGTGTGGAACACCACGGGCACGGCGACCTACACGGCGCCAAGCCAATATGTGCAATATCACGACTTGTCAGGAGCAGTACAGGGAGTCAGCGGGGGGCAAGTCACAATCTCGACTTCGCCGATCCTGCTTGAGAACGGGAGCGTGTTTTAGAGGGTAGAGCCGGACACGCACTCCGTGGCCGGGTCTGCGGTTCCCTTCTCTCCATCGGATTGCAAGAAGATATCCGATGATGGAAGAGAATTGCAGACTCGGCAATCGTTCTCAGAGGATGATCGAAGGGATACTGCAGGAGGGCACGCCGGCCGAGGCCAGCCGGCGCTTTGATTGGCAGGGAAGTTAGAAAACTGACTAAATATTCGTCTCGGAATTCTAATTACCGGACTTTGCTGACCTAGAGCAGGGCGGATCTTCTTGCTTTGTTCCCGACTCACCCACAGTTTCCAGAGGCAGCACGATTCGATTGCCGGTCTGCGGCAGTCCACCGCGCGACGCGCTCGAACAACTGGCCCGATGCGACGCAGCCCATCTCCCGCGCACTTCAGGCGACAAACGCCTCCTGGGCGAGGTCGATCACTTCGTCTGCGATCGCCAGGCTCGCGGTGGCCCCGGGACTGGGCGCGTTCAGCACATGAAGCGCGTTCTGTTGGCGCACAAAATAGAAGTCCTGCAAAAGTTCCCCGTTCGGCGAAAGAGCTTGCGCCCGCACACCGGCGCCTCCCGGCTCCAGATCCTCGGCACGAATATCCGGAACCAGCCGGCGAAGCGAGCGGCAGAAAAGTTCTTTGCTGAACGACTGGCGAAGCTCCCGCCAGCACATCGCGGGATAGCGAATGAGAAAGCGCCAGAACCCCCGGTAAGTTATCGATTCGACGAAGTCTCTCAACGAAAAATCGGTAAGCTTGTATCCTTCACGAGCCATCGCCAGCACAGCGTTCGGTCCGGCCTCGATGCCGCCGTGGATTAGTCGCGTGAAGTGCACGCCAAGAAATGGGAACTTCGGATCCGGAACCGGATAGATCAGGTTTCGAACTAGGAATTGGCGGCCCTCTTTAATTTTGTAGTATTCGCCTCGGAACGGAACGATCTTTGTCGAATCACGATTTCCGGCCATCGTGCTGATTCGATCGCAGTGCAGTCCGGCGCAGTTGATCAAAAAGTCCGCCTCGTACACACCGCCGGTGGTATGGATTCTCCAAGACTTTTTCGACTCCAGGCGCACGACCTTCGAGGAAAACCTGATCTCTCCGCCGTGCTCGCGGATTTCGTGGGCCATGGCCCTGGTCACGGCCGGAAAATCGACAATCCCCTCCTGCGGCACATGGATTCCAGCGAGTCCGCCGGCGTTCGGCTCAAGTTCGCGGATCTCCGCCGGATTCAGCAGTCTCAGTCCCACTAATCCGTTCGCGGTGCCGTGTTGAAAAAGCGCGTGCAGGCGGGGAATCTCCTCCTCCCGCGTCGCGATAACAACCTTTCCGCAGATCTCGTAGGGGATCTCGTGGGCCGCACAGAACTCCACCATTCGCCGAATTCCCTCGACCGCCAGGCGCGCCTTCTTCGACCCTGGCGCATAGTAAAGTCCGCTATGCAGAACGCCGCTATTGTTCCCGCTCTGATGCCGCCCCGGACCGTCCTCCTTCTCGAGGACCAGCACCCGGCTCGATGGAAACCTTTTCATCAGTTGATAAGCATTCGCGAGTCCGACAATCCCCCCGCCAACAACTGCGACTCTCATCCTGTTCGGTCCTGGATTCCTTCCGCAGTTTACGCGGTTCCCCGGGGTCCAGTCTGCGCAGGCGGTCGTCTCCGGAGCCTTGCGATCCGTAGCCGGTCATGCCGTCATCGAACGGAAGAGGACGATGCTTGTGCGAGCGATTGCGGAGCGCCGCGACGGAGCGCATCGCACCGCGGCGTGCGGGTCAATCTCCCGTTGTGCGACCATCGACCGGCTTGAGGCCCGTGGGCAGCGCGAGGTGCTCTCGCTTCCGAAGCAGCCAGAGCAGGGCAAAGGCGAATCCCAGTGCAACTGCGAAGAAGACGACTCCTCCCTGGTGATGGAGCCGTCCCGTCAGATAGCCCCGATCTACGCGGGTTCCAAGCATTGCAATCACGAAGATGCGGAGCCCGTTCTTGAGAATGGAGAGAGGAAGAGCCAGGAATAAAATGCTCGCTTTTCTCCAGAACGAGCGAAGAAGAACCTGGGCCATTACAAGCAACGTGACGATCAGCATGGAGCTGGAGCGGATGCTGCTGCACTCTCTCGCCACTTCGATGGTCAGCCCGGGAATCGTCAGCAGAATTCCCTGCTGGAAAACGGGAACGCGGAAGACAGCGAAGAGCGCGTGCGCCGTCCAGGCTGATGCGACCTGGAGCAGCGCAATCAGAGAATCCAATGCGAAGCGCGGCAAGGGGACAAGGCCGAAGAGCAACAGCAGCGGAAGAATCAGCTTACGCGAAGGCCGAAGACCGAAGCAAAGAAGAAAGGCGCCAATCCACGAAAGCACCAGCGCAAACATTCTGACCGATAGCAGAGTGTCTTCGTTCAATGACCCGGGCCAGATCCATGCGCAGCACCCGATCGCAACCGCGATGAGAAGAATAGACCCGCCCACGCGATAAGACCGCGAGGCCGTAGCACGGAGGAGTTGCCGCTCGGCAAGAATCATGAACAGGCTCAGCGGCAGAACCAGCAGGATGTGGGTGTGGAAGTCGCTCTGCCAGGCGAGCGCGATCGTCTGATAGAGAATGCGCCACCCAACCATCAGAGAAGCCGCCATCAGTGCAACGAAAACCGAAAAGTTCCTGTCTATTCTGATCATGTCTTTTTGAAATGCCGGATTGCGACCGGACAACTGCGGACTCAACGTCAATGCATTGTGATGAGGATCGGTAGCTCAGTGGGACAGCGCTATGGTGTACTGCGCGCCACTCTCGTGAGAACCGCGCCGAGCGCGCCATTATGATCGCCGCGGCTGGCTTCGGCGCTTCCGGATGAGTTCCGCTTTGGCGCTGAAGGTGCGGCGTGATCGGGAATATTCATATGGTACTGTTCGATTTTGTAGAGGATCGAGCGATAGCTCACTTTGAGCAACCGCGCCGCAGCCTTTCGATTCCAGCCCGTCTTTTCCAGCGCCGAGGCAATTGCCGCCCGCTCCGCTTCTTCTCGCACGCTGCGAACCACCGAGCGCAGCGATTTGCAGCCTTCGACGTCGGCCGCAGGCTGGCGGGCCGGCGAAACCGGCGGACACTCGTTCGCCGGTTCAGGCTGCCCAGTCTGCACCTCGTCGCTCGTTTGATCCAGTGCGGCGCCCTTCTCTTCCCAGGATGTCTCGCCCACGATCAGGTATCGTTTTACCACCTGTCTCAATTCGCGCAGATTGCCGGGCCATTGATACGACTGCCATGCTTCTTCTATCGCATCTGAAAACTCGCGCGACGCAAGACCGAATTGCCTGGAAAGTTGATACATGAAATGCTGCGCCAACAACGGAAGCTCTTCTTTTCGTTCTCTTAGCGGCGGCACTCGAATCTCGCGGGCGCCGAACTGGCGGGAAAGCTCCGGAACAATGGTGTGCGCGGAGATGGCGCGATCGAGAGACAGCGAACTCGCTGCCACCACGCGGAAATCAACCTCGACGGATTTCGAACGTCCGGCGCTCATGAGCCGCCCGCTCTCGATCACGTTTGCCAGCCTCAACTGCAACTGCGACGGCATCTCTTCGATCCCATCGAGGAAAAGCGTGCCCCCTGCATTCCGCCCAAGCCTGCCGCCCCAGGCGCCATTGGCCGCAGAGTCGCTAGACGATTCGCCCCCAAAAATCTCTCGCTCCAGCAGTTCGCCGGACAATGCAGCACAATCCACCTTCACGAACCTGGACCCGGACCGTGGAGACAACTGGTGGAGTAATCGCGCAATCATCTCCTTTCCGGAACCAGGTTCGCCCGAAACGAGCACCGGCAAGTCGGCTTCGGCCAGCAATGACACCTGCGCGCGCACCCCGTGCATCTTAGGGTTGACGCCAATGAGGAGCCATCCATTGTCAGGCGGGTGAGAATCCGGTGTAGCGTGGGCGATTTCCGGGAGATCGCGCGAGGAGAACAGACTGCACTGAATGGCAGCCTGAAGCTGAGCCGCCGCAAGCGGCGTAACCAGGTAATCGGCCGAGTCCACATGAATCGTTCGCAGCTTCATGTCAGCGTGCTGAGAGCGATCCATCAAGAGAACCGGCAAACCCGGACGAAGCCGGTGCAGCCAGCTTAAACACCGCAGCCCGTCTTTGTCGCCCTGTGGCAGCTCGACCAAGAGCATATCCACCACCAGATCGGACTGCAATTTCTCCATTGCATCCCATGCGTTTGGGGCGAAGTCGAGCTGCCAAAGATTGGACTCTGCCGCCATCCATACCACACGAAGGACCTCGGAGTCGCGGCTAACCACAAGTAGCTTTGCTGTAACCAATGGGTTCTTCATTCATGCGCGCCTTTCCGAACCAATTAGAACGGGTTCAAGAAATGCAAATAATGAGTTTCTTTCAGAAGAGAAGATGGAAGTCATGGAAAGAGGCCCGGCCCTTTTCTCTGAAAATCGAGCCAACCAGCTCTCCATCCCATGGAACATGTCAGGTTGGAATTATAATGCCGAGCGGTGCCGCAGCTTGCATGGAAGCGTCGGTTGCGGCACTTCTACGAATAAAATAGATAGACTGCCAGAGAGTTAGATTGATTGATAGGTAGATAGATAGGGAGGTAGGTTTCGGTCAGTTTCAATCGCACGACGCGGCCCAGGTTCGCCGCGGGCGGCTTGCAGGACAGCGGAATTGTTCGGGTGCTTCCAGACTGGAAGCTCAGGCGAGACTCGACCCTAAGTGAAAATGTAGCCGGGAGACGGGGCTCCCGGCTACATCTCTACTCGAATTCCAAGCGATTCACTGCAGGCCGATGACCGGCCCGACAAGGACTACTTCGCGCCGCGCAGGCTGTGCAATCCGCGCAGTGCGATCAGGTCCTAGTTGCTCAGTTGCTCCCGCCGACGCAGGTAGAAAGCCCCAGAGCAGAAGAGGCCCGTCAAGCAAAGGTACATTAGCGCCGCGCCACCCTCGGCCAGTTGCAGATTCTGCGTCCACATCTCCTGGGGTTCCCCTGGTCCAAGAGGAGTAGGCGTCAGAATCCAAAGATTCTTCAGCGAGGCCAGGTAACTTGTGGCGGCCGCGGCGTTGCCGTTGAATGCGGCCTTAACCGCAAGAACAAGCGCAGTCGCCTTCGCGTCCAGACCCGAAATGCCGCCCGGGGTCGTGAGATTCCAGATCGCCGACGACAGCTCGGCCTGGGTAATTCCCGTGATGGAACCGAACGTGGAGGTACCGCTGAACATCATGCTGACGAGTGTGGCTACTTCGGCATACCCCGTCACGCCGATGGTGTTTCCGAATAGCGTGTTGCCGAGATTGCCGCTCGAAACCAGAGTGGACACATTGTATGCCTTGGCGTTCCAGGTCTCATTCGTGGTGATCTCATCGTTATAGTCATCGCAGATGATGCCCGACGACGGCGCGCCATTGATCGTCGCAGTGTAGATTCCGGCGCCGAAAGTCCCGTCGGAATTGCCCCAGACAGTTGAGTACCCCCCGGTGTACTGAACACTCACCACCTGCTGACCGGCTGCAGGCACGCTCATGCAGAAAAGCACCAACCCAGCAACTGCAACCAGACCCTCAACTTTAAGCTTCATGGATGTATCCTCTCAGGAAATGGAGATTAACAGCGTGTACGCTACTTTCCGGAGGCTCGTTGGGGGCAGGAAGGAAGCGAGCTTTTACCGGCTTTGCTTTAGTAAATTGATTCTCCGCGAAAACGTCCGTTGTGTCAAGACTGATAAGTTCTGCAACTTGTGAAAAATACAGGAGCTTGCGGAGGCCGCCGAACACCGCTCCATTTGCCGGAATTGGGAAGAAATTCGGGCAACTGGTCGCAAAGCGTATCAATACGGGAAAGCGCGACTGCAATCTCCTGCAATAGGTCGCAAAAAGTTGCAACTTGCTTCCGAGTGTCAAGTGTACCCGCGATCTGCTTGTCCGCTTGTCTTGGCGCTGGCTGAGAACAGGTTCCACTGCACTTTTGTCCGCCGTTCGCCATCCTCGCCTTGCGCACTCTTCGCCAGCTATGGTCAGCGACCGCCTACGATTCGAGATTGGATAACTCTTGTCTGATCTCGCTCGCCTGGGGATAGGAAGGGTCGAGCGCCAGTACCTGTTTCAGGTGTTCACGAGCCAGGGCAGGCTGCTTCAGCTTTGCGTACACCATTCCCAGGTGGTATTGGATATCGGGGCTGTTTGAGACCTTTTTCTCTTGAGCAAGACGGACGGCCTCCTGCAGAGAGTTCAACGCCAGCGGAAATGCGCCCCGGTGGTAGTAGACCCAGCCCATGGTGTCAAACACAGCAGGAGAATCCGGCAGTTGCTCGCGTGCGGTCTGCACCAATGCCAATGCGGCATCGAGGTTGCCCGAAGTCTGCAGCATGACGCGAGCGAGCCCAAGTGAGGCCAGAGGAGCCCGCGCGCGGATTGCCAGGACATCGTGATATGCCTGTTGCGCGTGGCTCCAATCCGAAGTCGACTCATAGAGATTTCCGAGCAAAATCAAGAGGTCCATGCGGCCGGGATTCGCGGCGAGCGCACGCTCATCCGTCGCAACGGCCTGATTGAGCTGTCCCTTTGCAGCCTGCACCTCGCACAGTCCCATCCAGGCGGCGGAATTGTGCGAATCGAGAGCTGTCGACTTTTCGAACGCGGCTTGCGCGGCATTGAGATCCCTCTTGCCATGGAATAAGACGTCTCCAAGCAACGCATAAAAGGCGCTGTTGGCGGGGGCCGCGGCAATTTGCGCGTTCACAGCCGAGACAGCCTTATCCAGTTGCTTCGCGGCGACATAGGCGCTCACCAGGCCGCGAAGCGAGTCGACGGAATTGGCATTGTGTACCAGCGCAGCTTGATAAGCTGCGATGGCTTCACCATAGTGCGCCTGGCTCAAACGCAAATTGCCCAATTGCACGTAGCCCAGGGCGTCCTGCGGGCTGACTGCGATGGCTTCGTGAGCATCCATCTCGGCAGCCTGGTATTGTTGCATGTTGATATGAGAAAGCGCCCGTAACGCGTAACCCTCGGCTGCGCGGGGCTCAAGCCGAATGAGTTGAGAGGCTGCGCTTTCGAGCGACCGCATGTCATTTCTGGCAAGGGCGGCATTGGCGATCGAGCGCTCGGCATCGATAGAATCCGGGTCAAGGCGAAGCGTCTCTTGCCACTCGGCCATGGCGTGATCCGCATCGCCCTGCTTGTCGAATGCCACTCCCAGCGCATAGTGCGCTTCACTGTTGTCCGGCGCACTGCGGACGACCCCCTGCAGCGTCTGAACGGCGTCCGCCGCGCGTCCTTGGCTGATCTGCATCTGGCTGCGGTAGACCAGCGCGTCGCTGTCGTTTGGAGAAGCGCGCAGGATCTCATCGTCTATCCTGGTCGCGTCGCCGTAGCGCTTCGCCTGGATCAGCAACCGTATGTACTTCTTCTTTAACTGCAGGTCGTTGGGGCGCTCCCGGTACAGTGCATCGTATTGAGCAACTGCTTTGTTGAGGTCACCGGTGACGAAGTAAAAATTGCTCAGGTCGAGTGCGCTCTCGGGATCGTTGGGAAGATCGCGTCTCGCTTCGAGCAGAACCTGCTCGGCGGCGGTAATCTTGCGCTCTCCCACGAGCAGTTTGGCCAGCGCCTCTCTCGGTCCGATGCTTCGTGGTGAGACGGCCATTGCTTCGCGGAACACATGTTCCGCCTCATCCAGACGATTGCGGGACTCGTAAAAGTTCCCCAGCAGCACCCGCGCCTCGACGGATTGCGGGGCGAGGG
>Ga0335069_10008763_pt1 | contig 14437 bp, 11 predicted proteins | sample Lox_Sample_11_FD_206714 | JGI IMG/M metagenome (GOLD analysis project Ga0335069, IMG submission 206714) | Soil microbial communities from Loxahatchee National Wildlife Refuge, Florida, United States - Lox_Sample_1.1 | ecosystem: Environmental > Terrestrial > Soil > Wetlands | place: USA... | reverse complement strand
ATGACGCGCAGGACCGGATCACGCTGTTCAACCAGAAGTTCCGTGACCTGCATGGCAGCGCCGCGCCGATGGTCACGGTCGGCGCCCGCTTCGAGGACGTCGCCCGCGCCTGCGCCGCCCAGGGCCTGGTGCCCGAGGCCAGCGGCCGCATGCAGGAATGGGTGCGCGAGCGCTGCGCCCGCCACGTCCATCCGACGGGATCGTTCGAGATGGAGCTCTCCGACGGGCGCTGGCTGCGGATTAGCGAACGGCGCACCGGCGACGGCGGCATCGTCGGCACTCTCACCGAGATCACCGAGGAGAAGCGCCGCGAGCAGGAGCTGCGCCGGGCGCGCGACGCCGCCGAAGTCGCCAACCGCAGCAAGAGCGAGTTCCTTGCCAACACCAGCCACGAGCTGCGCACGCCCCTCAACGCGATCATCGGCTTCTCGGAACTAATGAACAACGAAGTACTCGGCGCCATCACGGTGCCGGCCTATGCCGGCTATGTGCGGGACATCCACGACAGCGCCCAGCATCTGCTGAACATCATCAACGACATCCTAGACCTCAGCCGGATCGAGGCCGGCAAGCTCAAGCTGTTCGAGGTGGCGGTCGACCTGGGCGCTGCGGCGCAGGCGACGGCGCGCCTGGTCGGCGAGCGCGCGGCGGACTCGGGCGTGCGCGTCGGCCTCGACATCGATCCGAGGTTGCCGCCGTTGTGGGGCGACGAGCGGCTGATCAAGCAGATTCTGATCAACCTGCTGACGAATGCCGTGAAGTTCACGCCGCGCGGCGGCAACGTGACCGTGCGCGCCGGTAAGGAGGCAGACGGCCGCCTGTCGATGTCGGTGGCAGACACGGGCATTGGCATCGCCGAAACGGACCTGGCCCGCGTCATGGAGCCGTTCGGGCAGGCAGACGGCTCGCTGCGCCGCCGCTACGAAGGTACTGGTCTGGGCCTGCCCCTTGTGCGCTCCTTCGTCGAACTGCACGGCGCCGCCTTCACATTGCGCAGCCAGGTCGGCGCCGGCACGACAGCGACGGTAATCTTCCCGGCCGCGCGCACCATGGCGGAGCCGCCGGCCGCAGCCGGCGACGCCCGCCGGCCGGAATCCGGCACGATCACGACGCTGCGCAGCGTATCGTAGGAAATCCTTCCGGAGAATTCCCCCTGTGAGCTGCTACTCGGCAGTTCCGCCTATGAGGAAATTCAGCCTGATGTCACGGGCATCACCGGCGCGCCGCGCCGGGAGGGGTCAGTGTCGCTTGACGAGGATGATCTGGTCGGCGTCGTCTTCGATCGTGACCTTGTAGCGGCCGAGAACATTCATGCCCATGAGGGCCACCCCGCCGGTCTCGTCATCGCCGAGAAACACGACGGCGACCCGCTCGATCACGTCGTTGTTGTCGGGGCCGCCGAGCTGGATCGATTTCAGGACGCCTTCCCGGGCGGTGGCGACGCCGTTCGCGGTCTGCAGCTCCACGGTCCGCAGATTGTCCGGCGTAAAGCCGAGCCGGTCAGCCATCGATTCCGGCAGCACCATGTCGGTCGCGCCGGTGTCGACGATGAAGGAAACGACCTGGGTATGGCCGTTGGGGCCGAGCAAGGCGGCTCGGATGATGTGATGCGGGCCGGCTCGATCGGTCTTGATCGTCAGGGTCTTCGGCCCGCCGTTGTCGACGGCTAGCTCAACATGCGGGCTGGGGGCCGCGGGACCGAGCGTCCAGCCGAACAGGACGGCGGTGACGAGTCCGGTGACGGTCGCCATTCCCGCAAGCAATCTATTAATGACCGCCTCCCTTGCCGGACTATTCGATGATGATAACGATCGACGAGTTAATCTCTGGTTAAGGAATCTCAATCGAACAGTTTCTTCGCTGCTTTAACGCGTTGTTAAATGCTTCACGGCATTATCACGCCACTGACTTCCTCCAATCATCGACTTAGGGCCGCGTCTGACGCGGCCCTTTCTTTTTGCTCAAGCGTCGAATCGGAAGTGCCAAAAGGCAATCGACGGTTAACGGCCGGCGCGCGATAATGCCTTGACCTGGGCAGGCCCGTGACCAAATGCAGCGCATGGCTGGTGTCGAGGCATCACTCGACGTGACGCCGACCGCGGAGCCGCGGGCCGACTACACGATCGAGCAGCAGTGGGAGCGGTACACGGCAGCTGAGCATGGCCGCTGGCGCACTTTGTTCGCGCGCCAGGCCGCCCTGCTCAAGGGCCGGGCGACGGCGGAGTTCCTCGCCGGACTCACCAAGCTGGGCGTGGCCGCCGACGGCATCCCCGATTTCCGCCGGCTCAACGACGTGCTGGACCCGGCCACCGGCTGGCGCATCGTCGCGGTGCCCGGGCTGGTGCCCGACGAGGTGTTCTTCGAGCACCTCGCCAACCGGCGGTTCGTCGCCACCTGCTTCATCCGCTCGCCCGAGCAGATGGACTACATCGCCGAGCCCGACGTCTTCCACGACATCTACGGCCATGTGCCGATGCTCGTGCATCCGGTCTTTGCCGACTACATGCAGGCCTATGGGAAGGGCGGCCTCAAGGCGCTGGGTCTCGGCAGCCTGACGCAGCTGGCGCGGCTCTACTGGTATACCGTGGAATTTGGTCTTATCCGCGGGCCCGACGGCCTGCGCATCTACGGTTCGGGAATCGTGTCCTCGAAGACCGAGTCAATCTATTGCCTGGAGGATCCAAAGCCGAAGCGCGTCTCCTTCGACCTCAAGCGGATCATGCGGACCGAGTATCAGATCGACCGGTTCCAGGACACCTACTTCGTGATCGACAATTTCGAACAGCTGTTCGAGGCGACGCGGCCGGACTTCACACCTATCTATCGGGAGCTGGCGGCGCTGCCGGACATCGCCTCCGACCAGCTGCTGCCAAACGACCGCCTTTTGGCCGCTAATCCGCCCGCCTGACCGCGCTGCCGAAGGCCAAATCACAAAAAGAACACAACCCCGCTGGGGCGGAATCCCCCATGGTGAACGGTGACACGGTCGATATCCGTCTACGGACGGATGGCTGCTGTCCTGTCTGTCCTCGGAGCCGATGGGTGCTTGCACCGCTGACGCAAAGAGGACTTTTCCACCCACACGCAAACTATCAACCCCGCCTTCGGGCGGGGTTTTCTTTTGCCGTGGCGCGGCCGGGAGCGGAGTGGTAAAGGCGTCGGCGCGGCGGCGATGGGATGCGACCGGTGTCGCCGCAACAATGAGCGTTAGCTGGGGCTGACACTGCCGATGACGCGCACGCTGACGATCCTGGCGCTGCTGTTCCTGACGGCGGCGCGGCCGGCGGCGGCGGACCCGCCTGATGTCGCCGGCAATGTCGTGGCCGTGCGCATGTGGGCCTATGGCACGCCGCCGGGCGAGCAGGCGCGGCGCGACCTCTTTCTCAAGGACGATGTCTACATCCAGGAGCGGCTCGAGACGGTCGAGAACGGCGCGCTCCACGTGCACCTGATGGACGACACGATGCTGCGGCTCGGTTCGGCGACGACCCTCGTCGTCGACAAGTTCGTCTACGATCCAGACGCCGACACGACGACCCTTCTGGCCAACATCACCAAGGGCGTCTGCCGCTTCCTCACCGGCAAGACGGCGAAGAAGGACGTGAAGGTGGTGACGCCCGCGGCGACCATTGCGGCGCGCGGCACGGTGTTCTCGGTGTGGATCAAGGCGGACGGGTCGACGACCGTCTGGGTGCAGTCGGGACAGGTCGACGTGACGCCGCTCGATGGCAGCGCGCCGGCCGTCGTCGGCGCCGGCGAGATCGTGCTGGCCCCGATCACCGGCGGCGGTATCCAACTCGACGCGACGCGCCCGGCGCCCGACCCGGGCATCGCCGACACGGCGCACGTCCTCATCTTCAGAAAGAAATCGATCCGCTGAATTCAGGGAGCATCAGGGCGTGGGTATCCGCGGTCATGCGTGGATGATCGATCGCGCGATGGCCCGCGTCCTATCGTCGAAGCGGGGAATGGCGCCTGTGGTCGCCGTTCGGTGCCATCTCGCGCGGGGCCTTCGGGTTCTGCCAAGGGGATTGGCGCTGGCGATCCTGCTTGCGCTTGCCGGCTGCAGCACGACGAAGCCGAAGGTCTATCAGCAACTTGCCTCGGCCGCCGAACTCAGCCTGAATCCGAGCAACGACGGCGATAAGCCATATCTGTACCGGGCTCCCGATTTCGATCCAGCGAGATATCCGATGGTCCTGCTCGATCCCGTGGTGATCTACGGCGGCTACGACGCCCAGTTCAAGAACGTAGCGATGGAGGATCGTCGGATCATCGCGAGCTATATGGACGATCAGTTCTCGCAGGCCTTCGCGAAGAACCGCATCGACGATTCGACGCCGAGGCCCGATGCGGTCCGCATACATCTCACGCTGACGGGCATCGAGAAGAGCACGCCGGTCCTTTCGACGCTGTCGCACGTCACGCCGAGCGGGTTGGTCGTCAACGGCGTCAAGAGCATTCTGGGCGTCGAAGGCACAGCCTTCGGATCGGTCATCTATGCGGTCGAAATCTTGGACTCGATGACCGGCCGCCTTCTCATGGCCTATATCGCCAAGCAGAGTGCCGACGCCCTCGATGTCACGGCCAGCTTCGGCTATCTCGATGCCGCAAGGGCGGGGGTCCGGCGCGGTGCCGAAGATCTGCGGAACATGATGCTCGGCGAGCGGTAGCGCATCCGCGGTCACTTCACCCGATTGACGAGGATGGACCTGATGTCGCGGGCCCGCGGTCGGGCTTGACGCCGACTGCTACCGGCCGGCTTTGCTGTCGGCGGCCAGCAGCTTGGCCAGGCGATGCACCGCGGCGGCCAGGGTGACGATCTGCTGACCGTGGCGGGCGGCGGCTGAGCGCAACTCGGCCACATCGCCGGCCAATTCGGGCGCCGTCGCGAGTCCGCTCAGGCGTTGCTGCAGCCGCTCAAGCAGCTGCCGCTGGTTCTCGTTGCTGCGCGCCAGGCGCTCGATCTCCGCGCCTTGACCGCTGACGGCGACATGCAGCGACGAGTTCACCGCCGCCGGCGGCGATGCAAGAGGCGATGCGGCGGCATTGACCGGCGTCGCCTGCCAGCGGAACGATTCCGCCGCGGCGGTCGTCTGGCCGTCGGACTCGGAGAGCCTGTTGAGCGCGGCCGGCAAGCGCGGGTTCTCGGATGCGCCGCCTTTGACCTTGAAGCGAAAGGCGACGACGTTGCCGCTACGCTTGTGAAGGGTGCCCTCGGGGCGCGGGTCCGTCGGCGCTACGGGCGGCGCAGCGCTCTTTGCCGCGATGCTGGCGTCGCGCTCGGCCTGACGGGCGGCGATCATCTGTGCCAGCGCCTGCAGCTCCTGCATCACCCGCTCCGCGGCGGTACCGCTCGCGCCAGCGCTCAGGGTGAGCGCGGCGCACAGCTGATTGTACCGCTCGCGCAGCTCCGACAGTTCATCGCTGCGCCGTATCGACAGCTCGCCGGTAGCCATTGCGATCGCCGGTCCAGTCCTATCGGCGCGTCCCGTGCAGGCTTTTCAAGCGACCACCCTGGCCGCCGGTATCGTTGGGACACGCACACCCACGGGCCGCATCGTCACTCAGGACGCCAGCAAACGCAAGCACGCAGGATGGTTGATGGATATGGTTTATCGCGCAATCGCGGGCGTTACCGTTAATCCAGGAACGGCTAACCCAGGAACGGGGCGTCTTCGCGTACCTCGATCAGGGTCGGGCCGTCGGCCGCGAACGCCGCCCGCAGCGCCGACTTGAGCTTGGCGAGGCTGGTGGCGCGGACCGTGCGGCAGCCGAAGGCCTTGCCGAGCTGGATGAAGTCGGGGTTGCGCTGGCGCACGCCGATCTCGGGGATGCCGCGTTCGACCATGCCCTCGGCGATCTGGCCGAGTGCATCGTTGTTCCAGAGGACGATGGCAAGCGGCAGCTTGAGCTCGACCGCGGTCGCCAGCTCCTGGACGGTGAACAGGAAGCCGGCGTCGCCTGTCAGGGCCACCGTGGCCCGTTCCGGCGCCGCCAGCTTGGCGCCGATCGCCGCCGGCAGGGCATAGCCGAGCGTGCCATAGCCCAGCGGATGGAACCAGCAGCGCGGCCGCTCGCAGGAGAAATAGTGGCAGCCGGTATAGGCGATCTGCGTCATGTCGGAGGCGACGATCCCGTCGGCCGGCAGCACCGCGCGCAGGGCGTCGAGCACGCGGGCGTGCTTGCGCTGCAACGGCGGAAGCGATTTCTTGTTGCGCCGCCGCAGGTCGGCGAGCTCCGCTTCGGCGATATCGCTGCGCTTGGCACCCCCGACGGCGTCGAGCAGGGCGGTCAACGCCGTTGCGCCGTCGCCGAGGATGGCGACATCCGGCACATAGTCGCGTTTCAGGTTGCCGGGATCGATGTCGATGCGGATGAGCCGGCCGGTGATCGGCAAGCGATCGATCCAGGAGTCGGTCTCCCCCAGCTCCGTGCCGACGGCGATGACGAGGTCGGCGCTGCGCAGGAGGTCTTGCGTCGGCCGCTGCGACAGGGTCGAGCCGACGCAGAGCGGGTGGCTGTCGGGCACCGCACCCTTGGCCGCGGTCGTCGGGATGACGGCAGCGCCGATGCGTTCCGCCAGCGCCGTCACGAGGCTGCCGTGATCGATGATGCCGCCGCCGGCAATGATGACGGGACGACGCGCCGTCGCGATCAAGGTCGCCGCCTTGGCGACCGCACCGGCATCGGCAACGGCAGGCGGAACAACGCGAGCGCGCTCGGCGACGGCCGGGCCGCGGCCCGCCAGCACGTCGAGCGGCAGCTCGATATGCACGGGGCGCGGGCGGCCGGCCTCGAAGATGCGATAGGCATCGGCCATGGCGTCCGGCAGCTCGGCGGCATCGCGGATGGTGCGGCTGAAGGCGGTGAGCGGCGCCATGGTCGCCTGCTGCGATGATATCTCGTGCAGGCGGCCGCGCCCCTTGCCGAGGTCGTCGGTCGCGTTGACGCTGGACAGCACGAGCATGGGAATCGAATCCGAGTAGGCCTGTCCAATCGGCGTCGCCGCATTCGTCACGCCCGGACCCGTGATGAGCACGCAGACTCCGGGCCGCCCGCAGGCGCGTGCATAGCCGTCGGCCATGAAGCCGGCGCCCTGCTCATGCCGCACTGCAATGTGCCGGATCCTGCTCTCGGCGAGGCCGCGATAGAGCTCGAGCGTATGGACGCCGGGAATGCCGAAAACGGTATCGACTCCATAGCGTTCCAGCAGGGCGATGGCGGCCTGGCCGCAGGTCTGGTTCGTCGTCATCGGCGGCATTCGCAGTGCTATTGCGGTGGGAGGGGATGTCGTCGCGTGGGCGGATAATTGACGGTCGTTCTCGCTTTGGCAACCGACGGATAGAATATCCCACAAGTTCGCCAGTTATCTCCGATATCCCCGTTATCCACAGGACGACTGTTGCAGCGGACGATGCTAGCCTGCGCGCGCAGCTGGAGGGGAGGCGTGCATGGCGGTCGAGGTGAGTCCATACTTGCTCCGTCGGGTCCGCTCCCTGGATGAAGTCCTGGCGGGCGAGGAGAACCCGGCGCCGGGGCTCGACCTGTCATCGGACGCAATACCTAGCCATCGTCAGCATCCTGGCGAGCCCAACGGCGGCGCCGAAGCGTCCGCGCCGCCGACGTTCCCACAAAAGACTTCGGCTGACGCGGCATAGCGGATTGACGCTGCGCATCGATCCACGACCGGGATCGCCATAGCCTTGTTCGCAGAACTCGCGGCGATCGTCGCGCCCATCTTCGTCGCCGCCGGCATCGGGTTTCTCTGGGCGCGCCTGCGGCAGCCCTTCGAGGCCGAATTCGTCACCAACCTGGTCACCCAGGTGGGCACGCCGTTCCTGGTGTTCGCCGCGCTCACCAAGCTGCCGCTGCCGATGGCCGTCATCGGCGAGATGGCCGGCGCAGCGTTGGCCGCGTTTGCCGGTTTCGCGTTGATCGGCGTGGCCGTGTTGCGTGCGATGCGGCTGCCGTTCCATTCCTACCTGCCGGCGTTGATCTTCCCGAACGCCGGCAATATGGGACTGCCCCTCTGCCTCTTCGCCTTCGGCCAGAAGGGGCTGGCGCTGGCCATCGTCTTCTTCGCCGTGCATTCGACGCTGCAGTTCACCATCGGCGTCTCCATTGCCGCCGGGACGGCGAATCCCGGACGGCTGCTGCGGCTCCCCCTGATCTATGCCGTCGCGGTGGCGCTGGTCTTCATCGCGACCGGAACGACGGTGCCGAAGTGGCTCGCCAATACGGCGGAACTTATCGGCGGTCTCACCATACCCATGATGCTGCTGGCCATGGGCGTTTCGCTGGCGCGCCTGCAGATCGCCAGTCTGCGCCGCAGCCTGACGCTGTCGCTGGTGCGGCTGCTCAGCGGCGCCGGGGTGGGACTGGGGGTCGGCTGGCTGCTCGGCCTTGGTCAGCCGGCGACCGGCGTGCTGGCGATCCAGAGCGCCATGCCGGTCGCGGTGTTCAACTATCTCTTCGCCCAGCTCTACCGACGCGAGCCGACGGAGGTGGCCAGCATCATCGTGCTGTCGACCCTCATCTCGTTTGCGACCGTGCCGTTGCTGCTGCTGTATCTGCTCTAGGCCGGATGGCGAAGGCGCCCTATAATCATAGCCGTCTCAACGGGAGCCGGCCATGAACGAGAGCGCGTTGCGTTCGATCACCTCAGGCGATGCCGTCAGCAAGACGCATATGAAGTTCATGCTCGATCCGGGCATCGCCTATCGCGCACGCATCGGCCTCATCGTGCTGGCATCGGACCATACGATCGAGCACGAGTTCCGCCAGATCTACCATATCGACGGCGTCGCGCTCTATGAGAGCCGCATTCCCAATTCGCCGCAGATCAACGCGACGACGCTGGCCGAAATGGAGCGCGGCATGGCGGCGGCGACGGCCGTGATCCTGCCCGGCGTGAAGCTCGACGTCGTCGCCTATGGCTGCACCTCCGGGACGGTCGTCATCGGCGAAGACCAGGTGTTTGCGCGCATCCGCGAGGCCCGTCCCGGCGTCGCCTGTACGACGCCGATCACGGCGGGCATCGCCGGATTGACGAAACTCGGCGCCAGCCGCATCGCGCTGCTGACGCCCTATGTCGACGAGGTGAACCAGATGTTCCGGCGCTTCGTCGAGGCTCGCGGCATCGCCGTGCCGGTCATGGGTTCATTCAATCACGACAACGACAACGAAGTGGCGCGCATCACCCAGGAGTCGATCAAGGATGCCGTGCGCGAGTTGGCGCGCGAACCGAACGTCGACGGCGTGTTCGTCTCCTGCACGTCGCTGCGCGTCGCCGACATCGCCGAGGAACTGGAGAACGAGCTCGGCAAGCCCGTCACCTCAAGCAACCACGCTCTCGCCTGGCACTGCCTGCGCCTCGCCGGTGTCGACGACTCGATCCCGGGCTTCGGCCGGCTCTTCCGCATCTAGGTCGGCTGCCCTGCCGTCAGCGCGGCGGCGACCACACGAAGGCCTGCACGCGCACGAGCGGCCGGAAACCGAGCTTCGCCAGGACGGGGCGGCTGTTGTCGTTGGCATCGACGGTCAGCAGACGAGCGCCGACGGCCACGGCGGTGGCGGCGTGATGTTCCGCCAGCGCGGTGTAGATGCCGCGCCGACGCAGCGAGGGCAGCGTGGCAGCGCCCCACAGGCTGCCAAAGCTCGTGCCGCGATGCAGCCGCATATACGAGGTGGCGACGGGCTTGTCGTCGGCATAGGCGACGAGAATTTCGATCTGTTTGGGATCGGCGGCACGCTCGATGACCAGCGCTTCGCCAAGCCAGGCGTGGTCTTCGTTCCAAGCCAGATTCTGGACGTCGACGAAGTCGGACAACGGCGCGTTCGCGTCGAGCTTGCGGATGGTGATCATCGGTGCGGCAGGCGGTCGCGGCGGATCATCCCCGAGGTCGCGCACAATGACCGTCTCCGGCGGCTCCGGCGCGAAGCCATGGCGCAGCAGTCGTTCGCCGAGGTCGCCCGGCGCATCATGTTCGTGGACCTTCCACTCGAATGCGTGGCCGGCCGCGGCGAAGTGGGCGATTTCTCGGCCGATAGCTGCATCGGCCGTCGCCGCGTCGAGCCCGCTATAGATGATACAGTTGTCGTGCGCTGCGGCGGACGGGCCGAGGAGTCGCACGACCGACCCGTTCCGCTCGAGCCGGAACGCTGCCCCGGGCAGGGGCGGGTCCATCCGCAGTTCGCGGTCGTAGAGCGCAAGGCGCGCAGCATCGTCCATCATGGGTGAAATTCAATGACCCCCTCACCGTACGGACGCAGCAGCGCCCTGGACAATGGCACCTTCGCATTGGCAGGGTCGGCGGGCGAACGCATGATGCCGGGAATGATGGCGCAGATGCGGCGGCAGGTCGATGGTCGAGCCACAGAATGAGTTGACAGCCGCGCTGCGCGACTACGAGGCTGGCCGCCTGGAAGTGGCGGAGCAGCGGCTGCGCCGTCTGAGCGGCCCTGGCAGCCGGTTCGCCGTCATCCCGCATACTCTCGGCCTCATCGCGCTGCGCACCGGGCGTGCCGCCGAAGCGGAGCGGCAGATCCGTCAGGCCATAGCCATCGAGCCCGGCAATCACCTCTTCCACGGCAACTTCGCCATGGCGCTGAAGACTCTCGGCCGGCTCGACGAGGCCGTCGCGGCCCTGCGCCACGCCGTACGGCTGAGGCCCGATTACATGACCGGCCTCCTCAATCTGGGCGTCGTGCTGCTGGAGCAGGGCGATAGTGGCGCCGCGGCCGAGTGCTATCGACAGGCATTATCGGTGCAACCGGCAAATGCGGCGGCGCATTTCGGGCTCGGCAACGCCCACGCGCGCGGCGGGACCCCGGAGCAGGCGATCGCTTGTTTTCGCGCCGCCATCCGTCTCCGTCCGGACTTTCCGCAAGCCCACAACAATCTCGGCAACCTGCTGGCGGACATCGGCGACCTCGCGGGTGCGGCGGCCGAGATCGAGGAAGCCTGTCGCCTGCAGCCGGCGGACCATCGGCTGTGGCTCAATCTGGCGCGCAAGAACGAGCTGGCGGGCGACCGGAGGAGGGCCGTGGCAGCGCTCGATCACGGGCTCGGCGTCAGCCCGGACAACGTCGAACTTCTGGCCGAGCTGCTGCGATTCGTGCGTTTGGCCGGTGACGATGCCCAGGCGGACAAGCTGCACGATCGGTTGCTGGCGCTGGCGCCTCGACGCGCCCAGACCCACGCCGAGACGGCATTCTACCGCGAAGGGCAAAACCGCTTGGACGAGGCCAAGGCAGCCGCGGAGCGTGCACTGCATCTCGATGCCGGGAATGCAACGGCGGCGCTGGTCATGGCCCGACTGGAGCGGCGCGTCGGCGACCTCGACGCGGCGCGACATCGGCTGGAGGCCCTGTTGGCCGGTCGGGACGATGCCGATGCGGCGATGGAACTCGGCCTCGTGCTCGATGCCCTCGACGAGCCCGCGGCGGCGTTTGCCGCCTTCGCGCGCGGCAAGCGACTGGGCGCGGAGAAGCCGGAGGCGCGGTTGACGCGGCCGACAGCCTATCGCGATCTCGTCGGCCGCGCGCGCGCGACGATCGATATCGCCGATATCGCCGCTTGGCCCCGGTCGATCGCGGACGACACGGTAGCGCCGATCTTCTTCGTGGCGTTCCCGCGCTCGGGCACGACGCTGATGCAGGAGATGCTGGCCGGCCATCCGGCGCTGACAACGGCCGAGGAGTTGCCGCTCCTCCAGGAACTCCAGCGGCTAGTGGAGCGCCACAGCGCCGGCGGGCGGCCCTATCCGGAGGGGCTTCTCGATCTACCTGACGCGGCGATCCCGTTGCTCCGGCGCAGCTATTGGCAGGCCGTCGAACGCCGTGTCGGCGCGCGTTCGACGGATCGTCGCTTTGTCGACAAGCAGCCGCTCAATATAGTGCATCTCGGGCTCGTGCGCCGGGTGTTTCCGGAGGCGACGATACTGGTGGCCCTGCGCGATCCGCGCGACGTCGTGCTCAGCTGCTTCATGCAGTCGTTCCTTCCCAACGATGCGATGGCCAACTTCGACGACCTCGCAGGCGCCGCACGCCTTTATGCGCTGGTGATGGGCCTCTGGCGTCGCTATCGCGCTCTTGCGGGCTTGCGATATCTCGAATATCGCTATGAGGATCTTATCGCCGATCCGCAGGCGACGCTGCGGCGTGTTGTCGAGTTCCTGGAGCTTCCCTGGGACGAAGGGCTGCTGCAGTACGCGGAACGCGCGCGATCCCGTCTCGTGAAGACGCCGAGCTATGCAGCGGTGGCACAACCGCTCAACGAGCGCGCGATCGGCCGCTGGCGGCGCTATCGCGAGCAATTGCAGGGCGTGACTGAACTACTGGCGCCCGTGGTCGCGGCGTTCGGATACGAGTCCGCCTAGGCAGCAATGAGCGCTACGGCTTTTCGGTCCGCCTTACCGGAATCAACATCCGCGAATTGAGCCAGCCTTCGACAACGCCGCTGGCTGCGTCAACCTCGACCTTGATCCAGGTACCATCGCGATCGATCTCAGTGACCTCGGCGTTGCGGCGGAGAGTGCCGACGACCGGCCCGTCGGTCGTGGGCGTACTGCGGACGTTGAGCACGTCGGCGTTGACCGACCAGTGCGGCTTCGGCGGCTCGGCCGGCTGTGCGACGGGCGCCGCTGCCGTGGACGCTGACTGCGCATTCGGTTCCATCGCCCTCGACAAGAGATCGTCGAGCATCCCCGCGCGGTATGCACCGAAGCCGACGCCAAGCGCGAGCAGCAGCAGAATTACGCCGACCACAACGCCGATGTGCGGCATCGTTCGCTTGGCCGTCTCGACCGGTTGCTGGCGGAGCGTTTCGGCGGCCAGGCGCATCTTGGCCTGGGCGATGCGGTCGGTGCCGCTGCGCCAGGCGACGGCGGCTTCGGCGAGGCGCTCGTCCTCTGTCGCTTTCCACTGCGCCTCGGCCTTGGCCATGCGGGCGCGCTCGGCCGCCTCCCATTTTTCCTTTTCGGCCTTCAGGCGCTCCATCTCCTGAATCTTCCAGGTCGCCTCGGCGCGGCGCATCCGCTCGGCCTCGTCCTCGCGCCATTTGGCGGCCGCCGCGACCAGGACTTCGTCATCGGACCCGGTCGAGCTGCTGGCCGTCGTGGAGCGGCTGACCTGCTGCTGGGTCGCCGCGCGGAGGCGTGCCTCCAGCTCGGCGACGCGCTCGTCGGCCTCGGCTTTCCAACCGGTGCGCGTGACGGCGAGACGCTTTGTCTCCTCGGCCTTCCAGCGCTTTTCGGCGGCCGCTACCTCTGCGGCAATCCGCTCTTGCAGCTTGCCTTCCGAGCCGGCGATGCGGCGATCGCTTTCGATCTTCCACTGCGCCTTGGCGTCGGCGAGGCGGTCGATCTCGGCGTTCTTCCAGCGCTTCTCGGCCTCGACCAGCTGTTGGGCATACTCTTCCTTCAGCTTTGCCTCGAGCGCAGCGGCCGCCGCATCCTTGGCGGCCGATGCACTGCTGCCGACGCGACGCTGCGTCTCCTGTTCCCAATCGCGTCGCGCCGCGGCGAGGCGTTCGGCCTCCTCGGCCTTCCACTTGGCCTCGGCGGTGGCAAGAAGCTCTTCGTGCAATTCCTTGTACATCGCCTCGGCGACGACAAAGCGCTCCTCGATCTGCGCCTTCCAGTGGGCTTCGGTTTCCGCGACGCGCTGGTTGGCGTCGGCCGTCCATTTGGCTTCCGCGGCTGCCAGTCGCTTTGCTTCGCCGATGCGCCACAGATCTTCGGCGGCGGCGACCGCGGCCGATTGGCTTTGCTTGAGCGTGGACTCTTGTGCCCTCAGCTCCGCAGCCAACGATTCCTGCATCTTGGCCTGGATAGCGGCTGCCTCGGCCTCCCAATCCTGTTTCGCCTTTGCCAGCGCCGCGGCATGTTCCTGCTGCAGTCTGGCTTCGAGATCGGTCAGCTGCTTTTGCGCATCGCCCTGTCGCCCGGAGGCATCCGCGAGCCGAGCAGTCAATTCGGACTGCCACTGCTCGCGCGCTTCGGCAAGCCGGGCGTCCGATTGCTTCGTCCAGGCGGCCTGCTCGTCGGCCCGGCGGGCAGCCTCCGCTTCCTGCCAGCGCTTCTCAGCCGCCGCCAAGGCCTCGGCATGCAGATTGTTCAGCTTGCTCTCGATGGCCTGGACTTCGTCAGCGCGTTCGCGGGCTAGCGACTCGCGCTGGGCGGCGGCCTCGTTCTCCCATTGCGTGCGGCCGGCAGCCTGCCGCTCGTGCTCGGCGGCGCGCCATTGCGCCTCCGCTGTGGCCAGCTGTTCGGCATAGAGGGCCTGCAGGGCTTCTTCGGTCTGCGCCAATTCCTGCGCCTGCTGTGCCTTGAGCTTGGCGACGATCTCCGCAGCGCGCTCGCTCTCCCCCGCGCGCGCCTCAGCCGAGTCGCCGTCCCATTGCGCGCGTGCCGTTTCCAGCCGCGCCGTTTCA
>Ga0335069_10008761_pt1 | contig 14437 bp, 8 predicted proteins | sample Lox_Sample_11_FD_206714 | JGI IMG/M metagenome (GOLD analysis project Ga0335069, IMG submission 206714) | Soil microbial communities from Loxahatchee National Wildlife Refuge, Florida, United States - Lox_Sample_1.1 | ecosystem: Environmental > Terrestrial > Soil > Wetlands | place: USA: Florida... | reverse complement strand
TGCTCATCACGAACTCGGACTGGACCTACACCCGCTCCATGATGAGCTACACCTTCGACAAGGCGCTGCCGGGCTCCATGAAGTGGCGCGAGCTGTTCGACCTGGTGATCGTGGAAGCGCGCAAGCCCAGCTTCTTCTCCCAGCGCCAGGCCGCCTACCTGATGACGGACGAAGCCGAGGGCCTGCTGCGCCCGCACCGCGGCGCGCTGGAACCCGGCAACGTGTACGTGGGCGGGGACGCGCCGCTGGTGGAGTCCAGCCTCGGGCTCTCCGGCGCGGAGATCCTCTACCTCGGGGACCACCTGTTCGGCGACGTGCACGTGAGCAAGGAGATGCTTCGCTGGCGGACGGGGCTGATCCTGCGGGAGATGGAGTCCGAGGTGCAGGCCGTGGAGAAGAACCGGGAAAACGACGCGCAGCTCCGCGAGCTGATGGCGCGCAAGGTGGAGCTGGACGTGCGCGTGGCGCAGCTGCGCCTTGCCCGCCAGCGCCTGCAGCTGCGCTACGGCCCGGCACCGGCGGCCAGCCCCGAGGAGCTGGAGAACGCCGTGCGCGCGGTCTCCGAGGAGAGCCAGGAGCTGGACTCCCGCATCGCCCCCCTCGCACGGGCGTCCGGCGAGATTGGGAACCCCACCTGGGGACCGTTGATGCGAGCGGGCAACGACAAGAGCCTCTTCGCGCGCCAGGTGGAGCGCTACGCGGACATCTACACCTCGCGCGTGTCCAACTTCCTGGCGCAGACGCCGTTCGCCTACCTGCGCGCGGCGCGCGGTTCGCTGCCGCACGACGACTGAAGCCCCGGGGCACCGACCACACCTCGCACAAGGGAAGGCATTTCGGCTACACTGGCCGGCAGTGAAGAAAAAAAAGGCTCCCGTCGTCACCCTCCGCCAATCCCTCACCTACGAACCCGCGGAGCTCTCCTTCGGCACGAGCGGCCTGCGGGGCCTCGTGAAGGACATCACCAACCTCGAAGCCTACGTGAACGTCCGCGGCTTCCTGGCCTGGCTGCGCACCGCCGGGGATGCCGCCGCCGGGGCGCCGGTGTACACGGCGGGAGACCTGCGTCCCAGCACGTCGGCGATGGTCGTGGAAGAGGGCTACCGCGGCGACATCCTCCAGGCGGTGTGGCGCGCCGTGACCGACGCCGGAATGGTACCCGTGAACCTTGGCCACGTCCCGACGCCGGCGCTCGCGCTCTACGCGCTCGAGCGCCACGCGCCGTCCATCATGGTGACCGGCAGCCACATCCCGTTCGACCGCAACGGGATCAAGTTCACGCGACCGGGCAGCGAGGTCATGAAGGAAGACGAGCCGCACATCCTCGCGGCCGTGACCGCGGCGCGCAAGGCCGAGTACGACCGCCCGTTCGAGCAAAGCCCGTTCGACGAGCGGGGAATGCTGCGCCCGGAGCACCGCGTGGAAGCCCCGGCGGAGGACTCCGCGGCCGCGGAGGAGTACGTGCGCCGCTACGCCTCCGCGTTCCCCGCCGGCGTGCTGGCCGGCACCTCCGTGCTGGTCTGGGAGCACTCGGCGGTGGGCCGCGACCTGGTGGCACGGGTACTTTCGGAGCTGGGGGCCCGCGTGGTCTCCGCGGGCCGAAGTGACACGTTCGTTCCGGTGGACACGGAGGCCGTCACCGCGGAGATGCTGGGCCAGGTGCAGGCGCTGGTGGACGGCAGCGGCGGGGCGTCCCTCACGGCGGTGGTGTCCACGGACGGGGACAGTGACCGGCCGCTGGTGTTCGCCGTCCGCGACGGCAAGGCCTCGTTCATCCCCGGGGACCTCCTGGGGCTGCTGGCCGCGCGCTGGCTCGGCGTGCGGCACGTGGCAGTGCCGGTCAGCGTCAACGACGCCGTGGACGAGCTGTGCCGCTCGGCCGGCATCGAGCTGGTCAAGACGAGGATTGGCTCCCCGCATGTCATTTCGGCCTTGAAGGAGGCCGGCTGGGAGGGCAACGGCGGGTTCCTCACGGGGGCGCCGCTCCGCGTCCCCGGCGGATCCACGCTGCCGCCGCTTCCCACGCGGGACGCGGTCCTTCCCATCCTGTGCGCCCTCGCCTCGGGCCTCGGGACCGCGGAGCTGCCGCGACGGTTCGGGCGGACCGCGGTCCTGCGCGACTTCCCCATGACCGCCGCCGCGGAGATCGTGCGCTGGCTCACGCCGGCGGGGGACGCTGCGGTGGAAGCGATGTTTTCCGCCGGGTCCATCCGCGTCCGTGACCGCTCGGGCGCGGAGCGCCTGCTCACCACCACCGAACCCCTGTCGGAGGAAATCAGCGGCATCCACGCGGCGCTGGGACGGTATTTCCGCGCGGAAGACGGGTTTGACGAGGTGTCCTCCCTCAACTGGGTCGACGGGGTGCGCGTGCGGTTCGCGTCCGGTGACGTGGCCCATTTCCGGCCGTCCGGCAATGCGCCCGAGATGAGGTTCTATACCGTGTCGGACACGCCCGAGCGCGCCGGCGCGATCCTCGAGCTCGGGATCTCGGGCAGCGGCATCCTGCGTCGCATGGCGCGGGACGCCGCCGACCGCCTGGCGCTGTCCGCCTACCGGGCCGCGCCGCAGGCCGTGGCCCTGCACGGCGCGGTACAGCACTACGCCTGGGGCGGCTACGATTTCATACCGGGGCTGGTGGGGCAGGACAACCCCGGCCGCGAACCCTTTGCGGAGCTGTGGCTGGGCGCGCACCCGCGTGGCCTGGCGCAGGCGGAGATCGGGGGGACGCGGATCACGCTGGACCGGTTGATTGCGTTCGACCCGTGGCTGACGCTGGGCAGCGACGTGGCCCTGCGTCACAACGGCCGCCTCCCATACCTCTTCAAGGTGCTGGACGTGCGGGACATGCTGTCGGTGCAGGCGCATCCCTCGCGGGCGCAGGCCGAGCAGGGTTTCGCCCGGGAAAACGCGGCCGGCGTCCCGCTCGACGCACCCGGGCGCGTCTTCCGGGACGAGAATCACAAGCCCGAGGTGCACGTGGCGCTCACCGAGTTCTGGATGCTGCACGGGTTTCGGCCGCTGGAAGAGATGGTGGACGTGCTCTCCTCGGAGCCCGAGCTGGCACCGCTCGGCGCCGGCCTGACCGAGAGGCTGGCGGCGGCCGGGCGGGAGCCCGAGCCGCGGCAGGCCATCCTGCGGGACTTGTACGGCCGGCTGATGGGCATGGCCCAGGCGGAGGTGGACGGCATCCTGGATCCGCTGCTTCGGCGCCTCGAGCCCGAGGAGGCCGCCGGGCGCCTGCCCAAGGACCAGCCGGGATTCTGGGCGGTCCGCGCCTCCCGCACGTACGGGCTTCCGGGCGGGCACCGCGACCGCGGCATCTTCTCCATCTACCTGCTCAACCTGGTGAAGCTCCTGCCGGGGCAGGGCACGTTCCAACCCCCGGGGGTGCTGCACGCCTACCTGGAGGGAGCCAACGTGGAGCTCATGGCCAACTCGGACAACGTCCTCCGCGGCGGGCTCACGCCCAAGCACGTGGACGTTGCGCAGCTGCTCGCCACCGTGTCCTTCCGCGACGAGCACGCGAGCCTGCTGGAGGGCCGAGCCACCTCCGAGACCAGCCGTGAGTACGAGACCCCCGCGGAAGAGTTCGCGCTGGAGAGGATCGAGGTGACGCTCGGCGTCCCGTACTCCGGCGGCCGCGAGCACAGCGCGGACAGCCTGGTCTGCGTCGAAGGCGCGGGCGCCATCATCGCGGGCGGGCGGACGCTGCCCGTCCTGCGCGGCAGCTGTGCCCTGGTGCCGGCGAACCTGCCGTATTCCATCGCCGCGCGCGGCCCCCGCGCGGTTCTGTTCAAGGCCGGGGTGCCCGCGCAGTGAGAGCGCCGCTTCGCACCGGCGTCCTTGCCTCGGCGGCCGCCGCCGCGCTCATCGCCTGCGCCACGCTGGACTTCCACGCGCCCGCGGGGGAGACCGCCGGCGCACGGTTCCCGGAAACCAGCTTCGCAGTATTCTCGGATGCGCACCTGTTCCTGCCCGAGCTGGGCATGGGCCAACCGGCGTTCGAGAAGATCAAGTACGACGACCGCAAGATGTTCGAGCACAGCCTCGCGCTCCTGCGCGCGGCCATGGCGGGGATACGGGCCGCGCGGCCGGCCTTCGTGCTGGTGCCCGGGGACCTCACCAAGGACGGGGAGGAGGCGGTCCACCTGGCGATGGCCCGCGAGCTCCAGGCGCTGCGCGAGGACGGGATCCCCGTGTACGTGGTGCCGGGGAATCACGACGTGAACAACCCGCGCGCCTTCCGCTACGTCGGCAACGGGACGCGGCGGGTTTCGAACGTGGGGCCGGCGCGGTTCGCGGAGATCTACCGTGACTTCGGCTACGGGGAGGCGCTGGAGCGGGATCCTTCTTCCCTGGCCTACGTGGCGGAGCCGGTACCAGGCCTGTGGCTGCTGGCGCTGGATGCCTGCGGCTACGAGCTGAACCCGGGACGCACGCACGAGTACACGCCGGGGTTCTTCACGCCCGGGCGGTTGGCGTGGGCCCGCTCCGTGCTGGAGCGTGCGCGCGGCCAGGGCAAGGCCGTGATCGTCATGCTGCACCACGGCGTGGTGGAACACTTCCCCGGGCAGGCAAAGCAGTTCCCGGAATACCTGGTGCGGGACCGGCAGCCTTTCGCGCGCATGCTGGCGCAATACGGCGTGCGCACCGTATTCACCGGGCACTTTCACGCGCAGAACGTTGCCGGGCAGTGGTGGACGACGGATGGAAGAGAGGTCCGTCCCCCGGATGCCGCCGCCGTGCCGGAGGCTGCCCGGTTCCTGTTCGACATCGAGACCGGGTCCCTGGTCACCTACCCCAGCCCGTGGCGCCTGGTGCGCATTGACGCCTCGCAGGTCATGCACGTAAGGAGCTTCCACGTCACGACGCTGGAGGACATGCCGTACGGATTCCCCGCATACGCGCGGGACTATGCGCGCAAGGGAACCGAGCCCTACATCATCCACGTGCTGGAGGGATACGGCATTTCGGAGGCGGAGGCCACGCGCATCGCGGTCCGGATCAGCAACGCGGCTATCGCGCACTACGCGGGTGACCCGGACCTGCGCGGGGCGGAGATGTACCCCACCACGGGACTGAGCCCCCTGGGCTCGCTCGCGGTGTCCATGAAAAAGGACATCGTGGAGGGGATGTGGAAAGGCGCCCTGCCCCACGCGGACAACGACCTCGACATCGACCTGTCCAGCGGGCGCTGGGTGAAAGCCGCCTCGGAGGAGCCCGCGGGGGCCGCCGTACCCGCCGCCGCGACTGCCCCACCCGCCGCCGCGGCCGCCGCACCCGCGGCCGTCCCCTAGGTAAACTCGGCGCCGAACTTCTCCGCGGCGAGCGCGTAGATCTTCTTGAGATCCTCGGCCCGGTCCTTGCGGCAGACCAGCGTGGCGCGCGGGGTGTGCACGATCACCAGGTCCTCGCAGCCGAACACCGCCAGCAGGTGACCAGGGTCGCTGGATACCACGAGGTTGCCCGTGCTCTCCACCAGCAGGCTGCGGTCCGCGGAGACCGCGTTCCCGTCCGCGTCCGCGGTCAGCGTCTCCGCGAAGGCCGGCCACGACCCCACGTCCTTCCACGAGAGCGTCACCGGCACCGCGACCACGCTCACGACCGGGTCCCGGGAAGCCCTCTCCATTACCGCGAAATCCACGCTCACCTTTCGAAGCGCGGGATAGAGCTCCGCCAGCAGGGAGGGCCGGGCGGCGGGCGCCGCCGCGGCGACCCGTGCGGCGGCCTGGAACGCGGTCGGCTCGTAGCGGCGAACGCAGTCCAGGAAAGAGGACGCCGTCCACGCGAACATTCCGCTGTTCCACAGGTAGCGGTCCGGCCCCTCCGCGACCCAGCGGCGCGCCGTGTCGAGGTCCGGTTTCTCGCGGAACTCCTCCACCCGGCGGGCGCCCGCGGAGACCGGCGCTCCCAGCCGCAGGTACCCGTAGCCGGTCGCCGGGCGCGTGGGCGTGATCCCGAAGGTGACCAGCACGCCGGGGGCGGACTCCGCCGCCTCGAAGCCGCGGACCAGGGCCGAGTGGAGCTCCTCCGCGGGCTCGATGAGGTGGTCGGCGGTGAGCACGCACACGGTCGCACCGGGGTCACCCGCGGCGATCACGGCGGCGCCGAGGGTGAGTGCCGCCAGCGTATCCCGCCCCATCGGCTCCCCGATGTAGCAGCCGGGGTCCAGGCCGGGCAAGGCAGCCCGGACGGCGGCCCGCTGCTCCTCCGCGGCGCAGATCCACCGCCGGCCTGCCGGCACCAGCCCTTCCAGCCGCTCGAAGGCGAGCTCGAGCAGGCTTCGCCCGTGGATGAGCGGGAGCAGCTGCTTGGGCTCACCCGAGCGGCTCATGGGCCACAGCCGCGTGCCCGAGCCCCCCGCGAGGATCAGCGCGTGTCTCATGGTGCCGCCAGCATACCCGCCCGGGCACGGGACTGTACACGGTGGCCGGGGATACATTCTCGTACCCGAGCGCGACATTTCCTACATTTCGGTAGGAACTGCTTCGCGGCGCCGCGGGATCAACCCGGACGGTGACCGGGGCGCGCCCGCGCAGACCCGCAAATTTACGGGGATTTCGGGACCACGTGCTGCCGGGGGTCGGCGGGACGCCTGGCAACGCAGGTGGCACGCGTCTTGCTTTATGGAGGATGCGTGGAAGGGCGATGGGCATGACCAGGAAGATCGAGGCCATCATTCGCGAGGATGCGCTGGAGCCCGTGAAGCGGGCCTTGCACGAGATCGGGATCGTCGGGATGAACATCTTCGAGATCCGCGGTCACGGGCGGCAGGGCGGCGTGGACCAGTCGTGGAGGGGCACCACGTACAAGATGGACCTGCTTCCCAAGATCCAGCTCAACATCGTCCTGACCGAACACAACGTGGAGAAGACGGTGGACGCCATCCTGCGCGCGGCGCGCAGCGGACGCGAGGGAGACGGGATCATCTTCATTTACCCGGTAGAGGACGTCGTTCGGATCCGAACGGGCGAGCGGGGACACGACGCACTCATGTACCCGGACGATATCGACGCAAGAAGACAGATAAAGTGAGCAGCCTCCTCCGGTGGAGCGGGACGAGCACGAGCGAGGTTCTCGATTTCGTGCTCTCCCGGCTCTGCCACTTTCCCGCGTAAACGGGCGGCGGTGCCCCGCGGCGCGTGGCGGTAAACGGCGACCGGCCGTCGAGCGCGGTTTGCAATTCCAACCCCCGCCTGGTCGGGCTCTCGCGGGCTGGCTACCGCGCACTGGAGAAGCGGCAGCGGGATCCGTCCAACGTTCAGGTCCTCGCGTGCCGGGGCAACTGTGAGCGCAAGCTGCGCGATTTCCGTCGTGGCCTGTTCTTCTTCACGGAGGCGGCCCGCATCCAGGGGGATTGCAGGTCTGGCCATGATTCTTGCCGCGGCAGGTCCGTTCACGGTCCTGGGCGAAACCCGGGACGGGCGGGCGCGCGGCGCCGAGCATGCGTGGGGGTTCGAGGCACACCTGCGCTTCCACGCGCCCGAGCTCGGTCACGAGCCGCGACAACCACCCCTCCCTCGGGGAGCGGGAGCGGGCTCACCGGCAGCAGCGGAAGCACGAGCGGAACGGTGACCTCGAGCGGCCCGGGAACTCTGCGATCGACGCCGCCTGGCATAGTGACCGAAATTCTTACCGTCCAGTTACTGAAGGGGGACCGGGCAGGAACTACACTGACCGTGAAGGTATCGGGGTCATGACAGCGCGGTCACCGCTTGAAATCCTGATGCTCGCCGCCGCCTGGACCCTTGCCGCAACCCTTCCCGCCCCGCGGGCGGGAGCGGAGCCAGCCCGACCGCAAACCGACCTTCCCGCCGTGGCCCTGGATGCCTCACTGGCGCAACCCCCCGACATCGTCGTGGTAGTCGACCCCCTGGAGGCGGAGGCCGAGCCGTTCGTCCCGGTGGTCGGGGGAGCGGCACAGTTCAAGCTTGAGAGCGCCGGGTTGAGCGCGCACATTGACACCGTCGCGCCGGACCAGAAGGAAGAGCCGCTTCGCCGGGCGGAGCGCTCGGGCGCCGCGGCGGTCCTGTTGTGCAGCTACAGCCTGGACGGTGGACAGATGGAGGTCACCCTCGGGTGGTACGACGCGGCACGGCCCACCCCGACCGCCAGCGTGCAGGCGAGGGGCGAAGTGGACCTCCACCTGGATGACGTGATCCTCGGCGAGATGGACGAGCTGCTGGGCAAGGTGCGCGACCGCGTCCAGGCTCTGGCGGCCCGGCGCGCGGGGTTTCATCCGCAAGCGGCCGCTCCCGGCCAGGACGAGGCTTCTCCGCTCGAGCCGGCTCGCCCGCAGCCGGGCACGCCGTCGGGGGCGCCGTCGGGGGCAGGGCCTCAGCCGCGTGAGTCCCCGGGTCCGCGGTCGGTCCACCTGCTGATCGCCGGCGGATTCGCGCCGTTCGTACCCACGGGCGCGGCCGGCGCGTACTTCGGGCTTGGGTACCTGCCTTCCACGCTGGTGAGCCTGCTCCTGCCCACGCGGGCGGGGCCGATCGGCGTCGGCCTCTATGCAGGGATGGATTACTTCTCGGCCGCGGGCTCCATCGACACTTCCCGCACCTGGCTGATTCCAGTGGGCATCGACCTGCGCTACGAGATCGACACCGGCGCGCTTCGGCCGTACTTCCACGTCAGCGGGGGGCCCGCGGGGCTCGTCATGCAGACCGGCAGCCAGGGAACCATCCTGGGCCTGATGCCCTTCCTCAGGAGCGGGATCGGGTTGAGCTGGCGGTTCGGCCAGCGGATGGGCGCGGCGATCACGGCGGACTACGACGTGTACTTCGAGATGCCGTACCTCATCACCGGCTTTTCCCCTTCCGCTTCCGTGGAGGTGGTGCTGTGACGCGGCGCGGAAGCAGAACACCGCTGCCGCGCGCACGGTCGCTAGCGCTGCCCCTTGTCGCGGCGCTGCTCGCGCTGGCGGCAACCGCGTGTGACACGAAGTTCTACGCGGCACTCGGAGAGAAAGTCAGCGTGGCACCCCTGGCGATTGCTCCCGCGGCCGCCACCGTCCCCGCCAGCGGCGCCATCACGTTCACCGCCTCGGGCGGATCGGCGCCGTACAGCTACTCCATGCTGTCCGGCCTCGGGACCGTGAACGCGTCCACCGGCGCCTACCTCGCCTCCGGGACCGCGGGAACGGAATACGTCCAGGTGAAGGATTCCAGGGGCGCCACCAGCAAGGCCACGGTGACCGTGGTTTCCACGGCGGGGCCGCTTGCCATCACCCCGGCCACCGTCAGCCTGGATGCGGGCGGGACCATCACGTTCGTAGCGTCCGGCGGCACGCCGCCGTACACGTTCTCCATTTCGAGCGCGGGCTCGTCGCCCCCGGCTCCCGCCGTCGGGTCCAGCACGGGCTCCTACAGCGCGGGCTCCAACCCCGGGACGGACACCGTGAAGGTCACCGACTCCGCGGCGGCCAGCGCCACGGCGACCGTCACCGTGACGGCGGCAACGAGCACGGTCAACTATGCAATCCCCACCGAGACCCTGCCGGCCGGCGGGACGGGCGGAACCGCGCTGGGCGCGGGATACAGCTTCACGCTCCAGAACGTCGGGAGCGGCAACGGCGCGCAGCCCGTGTCCTGGTGGGCGTTCGTGTCCCCGACTCCCGCCCCCGGAAGCGGCACGGTGTTGCTCGAGTCCGGCACGACCGCGGCACTCCCCGCCGGCGGTTCCGCGGCGATTCCCCTCTCCTGGACCTGGCCGTCGGTGCCGCCGGTGCTGCCGGGGCCGACGCGATACCTGTACGTCATGATCTCCGCCGCGGACGACCTGGTCACGTCGAACAACACGTACGGCGGGGCTGGATTCACGCTTGCGCCGCCCAATATCGACTACACGGTGGCGACGGTGGGTTCCACGGGCGGGACCCAGGCCGGCGGGCCCCTCGCCGGGAGCTTCACGCTGCAGAACAGCGGCACCGCGGCCGGCGGCCAGTCGGTGAGCTGGACCGCCTACGTGTCCGCGGATTCCAGCGCCACTATCGATGCGGGCGCCGTCCCCCTGGGGTCGGGCACCACCGCCGCCCTGGCGGCAGGGGGCACCCAGGCAGTGGCCTTCAGCGGGACGTGGCCGTCCAGCGCCGGCACCTGGTACCTGAAGGCAGCCGTCTCCGCGCCCGACGAGGTGAATGCCGCCGACGACGTGCAGGTGAGCGGACCGCTCACCACGACGATCGTGGATTACGCTCCCAGTGCCGTGACGAATACCGGCGGGCTGGTGGGCGGTGCGGCCCTGGCCGGAAGCTTCACGCTGACGAACACGGGCAGCGCCAACGGGGCGCAGACGGTCTCCTGGTCGGTGTACATCTCCACCTCGTCCACCCTGGGCGTGGGCAGCACGCTGGCCGCCTCCGGGACCATCGCGGCGCTGAACAGCGGCCAGGCCACCCCGGTAGGCTTCACGGGCAACTGGCCGGCGGCCGCCGGCACGTACTACCTCGTGGCCACCGTCACGGCGTCGGACGACGCGAACACGGCGAACAACCAGGCTGCCAGCGCGGCGCTCGCCGTGAACCCGGCCAGCGTGGACTACAAGGTGCTGTCCGTTACGCTGACGGGCGGCGCTGCCGACCCGGCCGCCGCCATGAGCGGGACGCTGCAGTTCTCCAACATCGGCGTCAACAACGGCACGCAGTACGTCACCTGGCAGGTCTACGCCTCCCACGACACCGTGCTGGACAGCTCGGACATGCTGATTGCCTCCGGGTCCAACCCGCCGCTCGCCAGTGGGGGCTCCTCGCCGGTGATTCCCTTCTCGGGCAACTGGCCGCTCACCTACGGCCCGTACTACCTGCTTGCCAAGGTGTCGGTGTCCGCGGACGTGGATATCAACCCTGCCAACAACGTGGCTGCCAGCGCGAGCGCCACGACCATCGGGGAATACGTCGACACGGAACCCAACAACGATACCAACCTGGTCACCGTCCAGGTCCTCCCCGTGACGTTGAAGCCCGGCATGAGCATCATGATCACGGGCAACCTGAACCACAACGTGGTCCCCAACGATCCGTGGGACGTGTTCCAGTTCAACACGGGCACGGCGGGATCGGTCACGTTCTCCATGACGTGGGCGAGCAGCGCAACGGTGTACATGTACCTGCTGACGGCACCCGCGACGTTCGCGATGTCCGTGAACACCATCGGGACATCCCTGTCGCTGCCGTGGTCTCCCGTGGACCTGCCAAACACCAACCGGTGGATCGGGCTGAACGACCAGAGCGGGCTCCTGGTATCCCCCGGCAACTACACGCTGGTCATCAACGCCAACTGACCGCCCGCCGACGGCGACCGATCCGTTACCACGGTGCTCCTCGAAAAGTAACTTCGCCCGTCCGTTACGTGTTTGTATCTTCACGCCATGCGCGGTGCCCGGCGGATGACTCTCCGGTTGCCCGTCCTCGGCGTTGCCGCCATGGCAGTCGTATCCGCCTGCCAGTTCCCCGCCAGTAGAGGCCCTGGGAATCCACCCCCGCCCCCGCCGCCCACCAGCGCCATCCAGGTCCAGGCCGCCGGCATGCCGGTGTCGAGCCACGATTTCGGCACCGGGATCGTGTCTGTCCTCGGACCCACGGTCGGCTTCTCCATTGTGAACCAGGGCAGCAGCGCGGTCCGGATCAGCTCCAACCCCGTCAAGGTCAGCGGCACCGACGCCGCGGACTTTGTCGTGGTGGAGCCGTCGGCCGCCACGCTGGGGAGCGGTCAAAGCGCCGCGTTCGGCATCTCGTTCAAGCCCAGCAGCGCGAAGCCAGGGGAAAGCGCCACCGTGACGGTCACTCCCTCGAGCGGCGCCTCCCCGGTCTCGTTCCCCGTCAGCGGGTCCGGGACCGACTTCGGCATCCAGCTCGCGGACCACTCCCCGGCGACTTCCCAGGCATTCGGCATCCAGGAGCAGGGCGCATCCAGCAGCCCCGTCTCGTTCACCGTGTACAACTCGGGGAACGGTTCACTCACCCTCACGGCCCTGGGCTCGGGTACGGAATCCGGAGACTTCGTGGTGAGCGCCTTGTCACCCTCCGCGACCGTGGCGGCGGGGTCCAGCGCCACGTTCACCGTTGCGTTCTCCCCGACCACCTACGGAAGCAGGACCGCACAGGTGGTCGTGGCGGGACCCGGCAACACGCCGAGCGCGTCGTTCACTGTCAGCGGCACCGGCAGCTCCGGGACCATTTCCCTCACCGACCCGTACTCCCACACCATATCCAACGGCCAGACTTTCAATGTCGCCTCCCCCAGTGGGGTGGACTACGGATCCGCGGGGTCGATGCAGCTGACGGTCACCAACACCGGGTCCCAGGCGCTGTATTTCCTCGATTCGACCCCCAGTCTGGCCTCGGGCGGAAGCGCGGCGTTCAACGTCAGCCTTGGGGGGCTGTTCCCGTCTTCTCTCGGCGCCGGGGCGCACACGACGTTCACCATCAGCTGGGGCGCACAGGTGAATACCACGCTGGCGGACGGCACCTACAACGACACGCTCATCATCGAGACTTCGGACGAGGTCACCGGCACGCTCAGCATCCCGGTCACCTACGTCTACCACAACGGGTTGTATTGACCCGGTGCGGGGAAAAGTGCGGCCGGCCCCGACGAGGGGCCGGCCGGCGCCACGAGCTACGCGGAAATCAGCCCGTGCGGGTCCAGGATGAACTTCGCCGCGGCCCCCTTGTCGAAGTCCTTGTAGCCGCGGGGAGCGTCTTTCAGCGGGATCACCGTGGCGTTGACCGCCTTTGCGATCTGGATCTTGTCGTGGAGGATCGCCTGCATGAGCTGGCGGTTGTAGCGCATCACGGGGCACTGGCCCGTGGTGAACGTGTGGCTCTTGGCCCAGCCCAGGCCGATCCGGATGCCGAGGTTTCCGATCTTGGCGTTCTCATCCACTCCGCCCGGGTCTCCCGTCACGTACAGGCCGGGGATACCCAGCGCCCCGCCGGCGCGCGTGATCTCCATGAGGGAGTTGAGCACCGTGGCCGGCCGTTCCACCGCGGCGTCCTTCCCGTGGCCGCGGGCCTCGAAGCCCACGCAGTCCACCGCGCAGTCCACCTCGGGCACCCCCACGATCTTGTCGATCTGGTCGGCGAGGGATGCCGGGGCCTTGAGGTCGATGGTCTCGCACCCGAAGCTCTTTGCCTGCGCCAGGCGCTCGGGGATCATGTCTCCGACGATGACCACCGCGGCGCCCAGCAGGTGGCAGGCGGCGGCGCACGCCAGGCCCACCGGTCCCGCACCCGCCACGTACACGACCGTGCCCGGGCCGACGCCCGCGCTGACCGCGCCGTGGTAGCCCGTGGGGAAGATATCCGACAGCAGCGTCAGGTCCTTGATCCTGGCCATGGCCTGCGCCTTGTCGGGGAACTTCAGCAGGTTGAAGTCCGCGTAGGGCACCATGACGTACTCCGCCTGGCCGCCGACCCATCCGCCCATGTCCACGTAGCCGTAGGCGGCACCGGGGCGGGACGGGTTGACGTTCAGGCAGATGCCGGTCCTGCCCTCCTTGCAGTTGCGGCAGCGGCCGCAGGCGATGTTGAACGGCACCGAGACCAGGTCCCCGACCTTGACGAACTCCACGTCGCGGCCGGCCTCCAGGACTTCGCCGGTGATCTCGTGACCGAGCACGAGGCCCGGCTGGGCCGTGGTGCGGCCGCGCACCATGTGCTGGTCGCTGCCGCAGATATTGGTGGAAACGATCTTCAGGATCACCCCGTGCTCGCACGTGCGTGATCCGAGCGCGAGCCTGGGGAAATCGATGGACTGCACCTCGACCTTGCCCGGGCCGAGATAGACGACTCCGTGATTCGACGCCATCCGTTCTGCCTCCGTAAGATGGAAGGTAGTGAACGGCAGGCGAGGTCGTCCAACGAATTAAGGGCGTGCAGCGGCGCGTTGCCACGCGCTGCGGTCGCCGCTATAGTCGGGGCCCATGAATGTGCTGTCTCTCGACGGAGTGGCCAAGACGCTGGTCGATTCGCCCCTGTTCCAGGACGTGACGCTGGGCATCGACGCGGGAGAAAAGGTCGGCTTCATCGGGAAGAACGGCAGCGGCAAGTCCACGTTCCTGAAGCTGCTCACCGGGGAGGTCCTCCCGGATACCGGCACGGTGTCCCGCAATCGCGCCCTTACCATCAGCAGCCTGCCCCAGCGGCCCCGGTTCGCACCGGGCACCACGCTGGACGACTACTGCTTCCAGGAGGAGCCCGGGTCCGGGCCGGCGGGCGCCGGCGCGGCGGGCGCCCGCGCGGAGGACGCCGCTGCCGTCATCGACTACTACCATTCCCTGTGCCGGGAGCTCGGGCTCGACGACCCGGCGGCGAAGATGGACACCTTCTCCGGCGGCATGGTGCGAAAGGCGTCCCTCGCGCGGTGCCTCGCGCGGGGGGCCGGGTTCCTGCTCCTCGACGAGCCCACCAACCACCTGGACCTGGACACCACCGAGT
>Ga0335069_10008760_pt1 | contig 14439 bp, 16 predicted proteins | sample Lox_Sample_11_FD_206714 | JGI IMG/M metagenome (GOLD analysis project Ga0335069, IMG submission 206714) | Soil microbial communities from Loxahatchee National Wildlife Refuge, Florida, United States - Lox_Sample_1.1 | ecosystem: Environmental > Terrestrial > Soil > Wetlands | place: USA... | reverse complement strand
GCACCTCCAGCAGGCTCTCGACTCCCCCGAGCGACTCCGCGAGCTGGAAGACCTTCGTCCGTGCGACGAGCGCCTCGGCCTCCTCCGGCGACTCGGCGAGGAACGACACCATGCCGCCGAAATCGCGCATCTGGCGGGCGGCGATCTCGTGGCCGGGGTGGCCGGGAAGGCCCGGGTACAGGACGCGCTCGACGCGCGGGTGGCGCGAGAGCCACGCCGCGACGGTCGTCGCGTTCTCGCAATGCTTGCGCATCCGCAGAGCGAGCGTCTTCAGCCCGCGCAGGACGAGCCACGAGTCGAACGGGCCCGGTACGGCACCGAGCGACTTCTGCAGGAAGCGGAGGCGTTCGGCCACGGTGGGATCGCTCGTCGCCGCGAAGCCGCCGACGACGTCGGAGTGGCCCCCGAGGTACTTCGTCGTGGAGTGGACGACGACGTCGGCGCCGAGCTCGATCGGGCGCTGCAGGTACGGCGTGGCGAACGTGTTGTCCACGACGAGCAGGGCACCCGCGGCGTGGGCCGCGTCGGCGGCCGCGCGGATGTCGACAACGTTCAGCATCGGGTTCGAGGGCGACTCGATCCAGACCATGCGCGTACTCTCGTCGAGATGCGCGGCGAGGTTCGCGAACTCCGCGGCGGGCACGTAGTCGAAGCGGTAGCCCTTGGGCTCGTACACCTGCGACGTCATGCGGTAGACGCCGCCGTAGACGTCGGCGATCAGGACGACGCGGTCGCCGGGGGCGAGCAGGTGCATCAGCGTCGTCGCGGCGCCGAGCCCGGACGAGTAGGCGATCCCGTGCTCCGCGGACTCGAGCGAGGCGAGGGCCGTCTCCAGAGCATCCCGCGTCGGGTTGGCGACCCGTGAGTAGTCGTAGCCCTTGTGCTCCCCGACGGCCTGCTGCACGTACGTCGCGGTCTGGTAGATCGGGGTGATGATCGCGCCCGTCGCAGGATCCGGCTCCTGGCCGACGTGGATCGCGCGCGTCTCGAAGTCCACGGCGTGAGTCTACGGCTGCTCGACCCGGTCGGCGCCCAGGAATGCCGCGAGGCTCGCGAGGGGCGCGTCGAGCGCCGCCGGCTCGACTCCTCGCTCCCACCAGAGGCCGTGCACGCGCAGGACGCCGTCCCTGCGGTCGAAGACCGGCTCGATCCGACCGACGAGCCGGTCGCCGCGCAGGATCGGAAGCACGTAGTAGCCGTACTCGCGTTGGGCCTTCGGCACGTACATCTCCAGCCGGTAAAAGAACTCCCAGAGCGCTTCAGCGCGCGCCCGGTCGTGGACGAGCCGGTCGAAGGGCGAGAGGAAGGTGACCCGGTCGGCCACCGGGCCGTCCATCGCCTCCGGGTGCGCGACCCAGCCGCCCCGCTCGCGCCGCACACCGAGCGCCCGGAAGCGCTTCTCGTCGAGGAGCTTCTTTGCGGTCGGCCAGCGAATCGTGTCGGTCTCCGGGTACCAGCGGTCGGCAAGATCCCACACGCGCTGCTTCCCGCGCCGTCCGACGATCGCCACTTCGCCGCGGGCCGCGAGGATCTCGAGCATCAGGCCCATCTTCCTCGCGCCCCACCAGTCGTGGTGCTCTCGCGCGTAGCCGGCGTGGTCCTCGATCTCGCGCGACAGCAGCGGGCCGCGCTGCTCCAGCTCGCGCAGGACGTAGCGGCGGAAAGAGCGGTTCTCGCGCAGCCACTCGTTCGCGTTGCGGTTGAGCGCCCGCCGCATCCGCGCCCGCAGCAGTGGCAGATCCTCGATCGGGTAGACGAAGGCCCGCCACTCGACGAGCTTCCGTTCCTCCCAGATCAGCCGGTCGAGCTCGGCGGCGTCGAATGAGCCGAGCCGGCTCCAGAGGACGAGGTACTGCGGCGGCGCGACGACGGAGATCGGGTCGAGCTGGAGGAAGCCGAGCCTGCGCACCGTCTCGAGCACGCCGGCCGCGCTGCCGTCGAGCTGCTGCGCGCGGACGGCGATCCGGCGGGCTTCCTCCCCCGATACCGGCACGCCTCGCGTCGTCGTCCCGGCGTCCTTCACGCGTGTGCCACCGTCTCCGCTCCGACGACGCTGGTCAGGTGCATGAGCCCGGCGTCGAGGATGCCGTCGAGGCGGCAGCCCACGGCCGGGGTCGCCCGGCGGCCGATCTCTGCAAGGCTGATGACCGTGCCGCCCTTCATCCACTTCGTACTGAACCACTTGCCGCCACCTCCGTGTCGGGTTCTCGAAGTCGGCTGCGGCCGGGAGGGTGGCCTCGTGGAGGCGCTCGTCGATTCGGGGTACGACGCCGTCGGCGTCGACCCCGAGGCACCCGCGGGCCGGCGCTTCGTCCGGGCGCGCTTCGAGACCCTCGCGCCAAGTAACAGTCTGTTACGTGGGATCGAGGCGGTCGTCGCGGGACGGGTGCTCCACCACGTCCACCCGCTCGACGGCGGGCTCGACCGGCTTGCAGAGATCGCTCCGCTGCTCGTCGTCGACGAGTTCGCCTGGGACCTGGTCGATGCGTCCGCGCAGGCGTGGTACGAGGCGCGTCACGCGTCGCTGAGCGTCTCCGGGCTCGAACCTCCGGGGCCGGCGTCGCTCGCCTCGTGGCGTGAGCGACACCGGACGCTGCACCCGTACCGCCCGCTGCTCGAGGGCTTGCGAGCCCGCTGGCGGGAGACCGCGCTCGAGTGGCTGCCCTTCCTTCACCGCTGGCTCGGGGACGATCCAAGCGAGGCGCTCGAGCGTGAGCAGGTCGAGGCGGGGGCATTCCCCGCGATCGGCTGGCGGTGGGCGGGAACGCGACGCGACGACCGGGAGACCGGGTAGCGTTCCGGCGTGGCGCGACGCAGGCGTGGGAATCCGTGGACCTCGGTGGCCGAGGTCTTCATGTGGGTGTTGTTCGCCCTGCTCTTGTTTCCGGTCGCCGCCGCGGGCTGGGCAGTCGGCCATTACACGTCGCTCGGCGGGTCGAAGACCCACACGGTGACGGTGACGACCGCGGCCGGCGGGGCCGAGACGACCGCCGCGACGTCGACGGCTGCGACGACCACCGCAGCGAGCGCGGCCGGCAATGCCGCGAACGGGAAGGCCGTGTTCGTCTCGTCCGGCTGCGGGAGCTGTCACACGTTCACGCCTGCCGGAGCGAGCGGAGCCGTCGGCCCGAATCTCGACACCCAGCCCGCCCAGGACGCGAAGAAGGCCAACATGCCGCTCGCCGCCTTCCTCAAGGAGTCGATCGTCGACCCGAACGCGTTCATCGCGTCCGGCTACCCCAAGAACGTCATGCCCGGCAGCTTCGGGCAGCAGCTCTCGAAGACGCAGCTCGCCGACCTCGTCGCGTTCCTCGCGGCCGGCTCGAAGTAGGAAGCTACGCGCGCGTGCCGCCGAGGACGTCCACGATGCGCTCCTCGGCCGACTCTCGATAGTCCGGGCCGAGCTTCTCCTCGAGGAGCGTCGTCAGCTCGCCGCTCTCGGCCAGCTCCTGCGTGATGTCGGCGCCGCCGACGAGCTCGCCACGCACGAAGACCTGCGGAATCGTCGGCCACCCGGACTGCTGCGAGAGCTCCTCGCGGATCGCGGGGTCAGCGAGGATGTCGATCGCGGTCACCGGTGCACCGGCAGAGCGCAGGGCTTCGAGCGCGCGGCCGCTGTTGCCGCACATCACGAACTGCGGCGTGCCCTTCATGAACAGCGCGACGGGCTCCGTCTCGATCACGTTCCTGATCCGGTCGGCCAGCTCGGTCATGTCGTTCCTCTCGTCTTGATCCTCAGCTCGTGGATGGTGCCGTCACGGAGCGGCGCCGCCAGCGCCTGGTTCACGAGGCGGTGCTGATCGAGGAGCGAGAGCCCGTCGAAGCGCGGGCTCGCGACGGTCACCTGGAAGTGGTCGCCGCCGCCTGTTCGATCCTCCACGCGCAGCTCGCGCGCGTCGGGGAACGCGTCCCGAAGCAGCGACTCCAGACGCTCGACGGCCACCAGGCCATGGTAGGCGACAGCGCGTACCCTGCGAGGTCATGGAGGAGATCGGCCTCTTTCCGCTCGGAATCGTGCTCCTGCCGACGGAGGTGGTGTCCCTCCACGTCTTCGAGGAGCGGTACAGGGAGTTGATCGGCGAGTGCCTCGAGCTCGATCGAGAGTTCGGCCTCGTCTTCGCCGACGAGGACGGAGTGCGCGAGGTCGGGACGCGCGCGCGCGTGACCGAGGTGCTCGAGCGGTTCGACGACGGTCGCCTGAACGTGCTCGTCCGCGGTGGCGAGCGCTTCAGGGTCGAGCGGCTGACGCGCGGCCGCGCCTTCATCACGGCCGAGGTGGAACCGCTCGAGGATGACTGGGAGGAACCCGACGCGGACGCGGCCGCGCGGGTGGCCGAGTCCTTCCGGGCGCTCGCAGCCGTCGCCGGGGCCGAGGCGGAGGAGCCGGATCGCGATGTGGCCCAGCTGTCGTTCGAGGTCGCGGCCCGGGTCGAGCTCGCGGCGGACGCGAAGCAGGAGCTGCTGGAGCTGCGATCGGAGCGGTCACGCCGCGAGCGAGTGGGCAGGCTGCTCGACGACGCCCGCGAAGCGATCCTCGCCGCCCGGCGGCTCGGCGATCACGCGAAGAAGAACGGTTCACGCCCCGCCGCGTGAGCGGGCGGTTAGCCCGCCATTAGAGCCAGGTTGGGGGGGCGCCGGACGGTGGCCGCATGGCCACCACGCACACCCATAGCAACGCCTCACTCGTCTACTCCATCCTCGTCGCGGCGGTTGCCTCCGCCGCGGTGGGCGTTTCGCTCGCGCTCTGCCCCGAGCGCTCCGCTCCGCTCGCCCCGGGCACATCCTGGGTCGAGACGTGGGGCGACAACGGCAACGAGTTCGGGGACATGGGCTTCGCCGGCCGCGTCCCCGATTCGAAGAGGCCGAAACTGACGGCCTTCTTCGAGCGCGAGAGCTACCGGCCGGGTCAGACGGCCGAGCTGGACGTAACCGACAACGCCCCGGCCGTCTCGATGCAGATCTTCCGGGCGGGCACGGAGAACCGGCCGACCGTGTTGTACGACGTCATGCTCGGCTCTCCGGTCGGGCCTCCAAAGCGTCTCGGCGCGGTGCACGACCGGCTCCGCGTGCCGGTGCACGTCGGCGACTGGCCGAGCGGCGTCTACTTCGTGCAGCTGACATCCGGCAGGAGGATCGGCTACGCGCCCTTCGTCCTCGCTCCGCGCCGCCTCGGTGAGCACCGGATCGCGGTCGTCATGCCAACTCAGACGTGGCAGGCGTACAACTTCCGGGACGCAGATCACAACGGCATCGGCGACACCTGGTACGCGGACGCAAGCATCCACCAGGCGGTCCTGATCCGGCCGTTCCTCGACCGCGGCGTGCCCCCGCACTGGAAGTACTACGACGCGCCGTTCGTCCGCTGGCTCGTCCACACCGGCAAGCAGGTCGACTTCCTCTCGGACGCCGAGCTGCGGGCGGTACCGGACGGGCGGGCCCTCGCGCGGGCGTACACGCTGATCATCTTCTCCGGCCACCACGAGTACGTGACGACCCACGAGTACGACGCCGTCACCCAGTACCGGGACCTCGGCGGGAACCTCATGTTCCTCTCGGCGAACAACTTCTACTGGAAGATCACACTCGACGGCAGCGTGATGACCCGGGTCGCGAAGTGGCGCGACCTGGGGCGGCCGGAGGCCTCGCTGATCGGCGTCCAGTACATCGCAAACGACAACGGTGAGCATCGTGGGCCTTGGATCGTGCGCGATCCGCAGGCGGCGCCGTGGCTGCTCGCCGACACCGGGCTCGCGAAAGGCGACGGGTTCAACTCGGGCGGCATCGAGATCGACAGGGTCGCGCCGAGCTCACCGCGAGGCGTGAAGGTCATCGCCGAGATCCCGAACCTGTTCGGCCCGGGCTTCACCGCTCAGATGACGTACTACGAGACGAAGGCCGGCGCGAAGGTATTCGCCGCGGGCGCTTTCAGCCTCGCCTGCTCGTCGTGGACGAAGCCCGCCTCAACGATGCTCGGGAACCTCTGGCGGAAGCTCGAGTCCTAGCGCCGGTGCGCGAGGAACTCGAGCAGGTCGGATCGGGTCAGCACTCCGACCGGCTTGCCCTCGCGCGCCACGACGACGGCGTTCGTGCCGCTGCTCAGCGTCGCGAACACGTCGTCGAGGCTCGCGGTCGCCTCGATCGCGGCGAGCGGGGGTTGCATCACGGCGGCGACGTCCTCGTGCACGGCGTCCGGGTTGCCGAACACGCGCTCGAGCAGAGCCCGGTCCTGCAGGGATCCGATCACGTCGGCGAGCGACTCGCATTCGCCGTCGCGCACGACCGGCAACTGGGAGATGCCGTAGCGCTGCATCGTGTCGATTCCCTCGCCGACCTTCGCGTGGGCGGCGATCGTCACGAGTTGCGGCAGCTCGCCGCCGTGCTTCGCCCGCAGGAGCTCGTCCACCGTCGGTACCTGCGCCTGGCGCTCGACGAACCCGTGCTCGAGCATCCAGTTGTCGTCGTAGAACTTCGACATGTACGAGCGGCCGGAGTCGGGAACGACCGCGAGGACGGTCGCCTCCGGCCGGAGCTCCTCCGCGATCCTGATCGCGGCCCACAGGGTGGAGCCTGCCGAGCCGCCGGCGAGGATGCCCTCCTCACGGGCCAGGCGCCTCGCGGTGAGGAACGAGTCGCGGTCCGAGACCTGGATCCACTCGTCGACGACGTTCAGGTCGATCGTGTCCGGCCACGTGTCCTTGCCGATTCCCTCGACGAGGTACGGATGCAGCTGCGCCTCGTCGGCGGCGGTGTAGATCGAGCCCTCGGGGTCGACACCGACGATCCGCACCTCCGGCTTGCGCTCGTGGAACCAGCGCCCGACGCCGGAGATCGTTCCGCCGGTGCCGACCGAGATCACGATCGCGTCCAGCTCGCCGCCTGTCTGCTCGAAGATCTCGGGCGCCGTGACGTCGTAGTGCGCCTGGGGGTTCGCCGTGTTCGAGTACTGGTCGGGCTTGAAGCCGCCCGGGATCTCCTCTGCGAGCCGGGACGAGACCGAATAGTAGGACTCGGGCGAGTCGTGGTCGACGGCAGTCGGCGTGATCACCACCTCGGCGCCGTATGCGCGCAGCATCGAGATCTTCTCCTGGCTCATCTTGTCCGGCATCACGAAGATGCAGCGGTACCCCTTGCGTGCGGCCGCGATCGCCAGGCCGACGCCCGTGTTGCCGGAGGTCGGCTCGACGATGGTGCCCCCCGGCCGCAGCCTTCCTTCGCGCTCGGCCGCCTCGATCATCGCCAGCCCGATCCGGTCCTTGACCGAGCCGCCGGGGTTCAGGAACTCGAGCTTCGCGAGGATCCGGGCGCCTCCCGGCGGGGAGAGCCGCTCGAGCCGCACGATCGGCGTCCCTCCGACGAGGTCGAGAATGGTCGGATACGCGCGCGGCATCCGCGGGAAGCGTAGAGCAGACGTCGACGTTGGAGGGAGGCATGAAGATCACGGTCATCGGCAGGGGGAACGTCGGGGGCGGGCTTGCACGCCTGTGGGAGAAGGCCGGACACGAGGTGCGCGAGCTCGGCCGCGACGGGGGCGACGCGTCGGACGCGGACGTCCTGCTCGTCGCGGTGCCCTCGCCCGACGTCGCCGACGCGCTTGGGAAGGTCGGCGGGATCGAGGGGAAGGTCGCGATCGACGCAACGAACGGGTTCCGCGGCCGCAACGAGGCGTTCGAGTCGCTCGCCCACGAGGTGAAGTCGATCGTCGGGGGCCCGACCGCGAAGGCGTTCAACCTCAACTTCGCCTCGATCTACGACGAGATCGCGTCGCAGCGTGTGCGGCCGTCGAACCTGTTCGCCGCCGAGGACGACGCACGCGAGGTGACCGAGCAGCTGAGCCTCGACGCCGGCTACGAGCCCGTCTACGCCGGCGGGCTCGAGGCGGCTCGGGTCCTCGAGGATCATCTGGCGCTCATGTTCGCGGTGCGAAGCGCCGGGCTCGGGCCGTTCTTCTACCGCATCGCGAGGCCGGGCGAGCTGTAGCCCGCCCGGCCCGCGGTCCTCTCAGGCCGACGCCTCGACCGCCTCGGCCTCGACGGCGGTCTCGACCGGACGGACGAGCGCGAGCGCGGTGACGACTCCGGCTGCGGAGATCCCGGCGAGGACCCAGAACGCGAGCGCGAAGCCGCTCGTGTAGGCACTCGCCTGGCTCGCTCCCGTTTTCAGGAGATTGGTCGCGTGCGTGAACGCGACGGTGGAGACGATTGCGACGCCGAGCGCGCCGCCGATCTGCTGCGATGTGTTGATCAGCCCGGATGCGAGCCCGGCCTCGCGCGCCTCGACGCCGGCGAGAGCGGCGATCGACATCGGGATGAAGGCGAACGCCATCCCGACCCCGACGAGGAGATATCCGGCGAGCAGGTTCGAGACGAAGCTCCCGTCGACCGGGATCTGCGCGTAGACGAGCATCCCGCCGGTGATCAGCACCATCCCGGCCGCGAGAACCGGTCGGGGGCCGACCCTCGTCGTCAGCGCCTGCGACACGCCCGCCACGAGGACGACCGTGCCTGCGGTGGCGAGGAACGTCAGTCCGGTCTTGATCGCCGAGTAACCGAGAACCTGCTGCACGTACAACGTCAGCTGGAAGAAGTTCCCGTAGACGACGGCGCCGAGCAGCACGCCGGAGACATTCGCCCCCGTCACCGTCTTGACACGGAAGATCCGGAACGGGACGAGCGGATGCGCGACGCGACGCTCGATCCACACGAACACCAGCATCAGCGCGCCCGACGCGACGAGTTGGCCAATGGTGCGCGGGGTCCCCCAGCCGGTGTCCGGGGCCTTCGAGACCGCGTACGTCAGCAACGCGAGGCTCGCCGTGGCCGTGAGAGCGCCGCCGACGTCGAATCCCTTCAGTCCCTCGATCCGGCTCTCGCGCACGACCGTCCGCGTCAGCGCGAGCACGAGCGCGCCGACCGGGACGTTGACGAAGAAGATCCATTCCCAGCCGACGTAGTTCGTCAGGATTCCGCCCAACAGGACGCCTGCGGCCGCGCCGCTGCCGCCCATCGCCCCCCAGATGCCGAGCGCCTTGTTCCGCTCGGAGCCCTCCTCGAAGGTCGTCGTGATGATCGAGAGCGTTGCCGGCGAGACGAGCGCAGCGCCGAGCCCCTGCACGGCGCGCGCGGCGACGAGCACGCCGATCGAGCCGGCGAGCCCGCACGCGAGCGACGCCGCCGAGAACAGCGCCAGACCGGCCATGAAGATCCGTCGCCGCCCGAGGAGGTCGGCGAGGCGTCCGCCGAGCAGCAGGAAGCCGCCGAAGGTGATCGCGTAGGCGATCAGCACCCACTGCAGGCTCGAGTCCGAAACCTCGAGGGACGTCTTGATCGACGGCAGCGCGACGTTGACGATGGAGACGTCGAGCACGGTCATGAAGAAGGCCACGCAGACGAGTGCGAGCGCGTGCCAGCGCCTCGGATCCGGGGCCTGGCCGGCTGGGCTCGCGCCCGGGCGGCTCGCGTCAGTTGCGGTCATGGCGGACCTCCTCCGGTCGCATCTCCCACCCTGCACGGTGCCAGACGCACGCGTTGCTTCACAAGTGCAGAGGCGCGTGCCGGACACGCAGACTCTGGAATGGATCGTCAGTGGCGGAAGTGACGGCGGCCCGTGAAGACCATCGCCGCTCCGGCCGCCCTGACCGCATCGATCACGTCCTGGTCGCGGCGCGAACCGCCCGGCTGGACGATCGCGGTCGCTCCCGCGTCGAGCGCGATTCGCGGCCCGTCCGGGAACGGAAAGAAGGCATCCGAGGCGACTGCGGCCCCGTCGGCTTCGTGGCCGAACTGCTCCGCTTTCTCGACGGCGATGCGCACCGCGTCGACGCGGCTCATCTGTCCGGCACCGATGCCGATCGTGGCGAGGTTCTTCGCCAGCACGATCGCGTTCGAGGACACGTGCTTGCAGACGCGCCAGGCGAACACGAGGTCGCCCCACTGCGGCTCCGGGACGGCGCCCGCGACCACCTGCCAGGTGTCCCGCTCCTCGATGTCCCCGTCTGGATCCTGGACGAGCATGCCGCCGATCACGCCCTTGTAGTGCCGCTCCCCGGGCTCGGGCGAGCGGCGCTCGTGGTCGACGAGGATGCGTGTGTTCTGCTTCTGCCGGAGCGCCGACAGCGCCTCCTCGGAGTAGCCGGGCGCGAACAGGACCTCGACGAACTGCTGCGCGAGCCTCTCCCCGAGCAGCGCGTCGACCGGCCGGTTGAGGACGACGATGCCGCCGTACGCCGAGATCGGGTCGGACGCGAGCGCCTTGTCGTAGGCCTCGTCGATCGTCGCGCCGATCGCGACACCACACGGGTTCGCGTGCTTGACGATCACGCAGGCGGGAAGCGCGAACTCGCGCGCGAGGAGCCTCGCGCCGGAGAGGTCGTTGAGGTTGTTGAAGGAAAGACTCTTCCCGTGCAGCTGGTCGACGCGGGAGAGCAGGTGGCGCCGCCGGCCCCGCTCCGCGTAGTAGGCGGCACGCTGGTGCGGGTTCTCACCGTAGGAGAGGTCGAGCACCTTCTCGAGGGAGATCACGAGCGAGTCGGGAAAGTTCTCGCGCCCGTTGAACCAGGTCGCGATCGCAGCCTCGTAGGCGGCGCTCGCGGCGAACGCCTCGGCGGCGAGCTGGCGCCGCGTGTCCGGCGAGAGCTGGCCGGTCTGACGGAGCTCGTCCAGCACGAAGCCGTACTGGTCAGGCCGGCACACGGGTGCGACGTGAGCGAAGTTCTTCGCCGCGCCCCGGAGCATCGACGGCCCGCCGATGTCGATCATCTCGACTGCTTCGGCCTCGGTGACACCCTTGCGTGCCGCCACCTGCTCGAACGGGTAGAGGTTGACGCAGACGAGGTCGAAGGGCTCGATCGCATGCTCGTCGAGCGTCTCGAGGTCGCCCGCCTCGTCGCGGCGGGCGAGGATGCCCGCGTGGATGCGCGGATGGAGCGTCTTCACGCGCCCGCCGAGCATCTCGGGAGACTCCGTGAGGGCGTCGACGTGTGCGACGGGGATGCCGAGCTCCTCGATCGCCGCGGCGGTGCCCCCGCTCGCCACGAGTGACCAGCCGAGCTCGTGCAGGCCGCGCGCGAAAACGTCCAGGCCGGTCTTGTCCCAGGTCGAGATCAGCGCGCGCACAGCTCTCTCACCACCTCCGGCAGGAGCCTATGCTCGACCGCCTTGATCCGCTCGTGAAGCGTGTAGGGGGTGTCTCCGGAGAGAACCGGCACGGACTCCTGGGCGAGGACCGGTCCGGAGTCGACGCCCTCGTCGACGAGGTGCACGGTTGCGCCCGAACGGTCCACGCCGGCGGCGAGCTGGTCCTCGACCGCGTGCGCGCCGGGGAACGCCGGGAGCAGCGATGGGTGGACGTTCACGACCGCCTCGGGGAAGCGCTCGAGGAAGGTCGGCGTGAGGACGTGCATGTAGCCGGCGAGCACGACGAGCCGGACGCCGTGGGTCTGTAGCCAGTCGGCCATCGCTGCGTCGCGGGCCGCGCGGTCCGGGTAGTCCGCGAGCTCGAAGGACGCCGTCGGGATCGACCCGGCGCGTGCGAGCGCAGGCGCGTCGCGGCGGTTGCTCGCGACGGCGACTACCGGAAGGGCCGCATCGAGCAGCGCTTGCAGGTTCGTGCCGCCGCCGCTGACGAGAACGCCGATCACGCGGCCGCCAGCGCTCCGATCACAACGGCGCCGGCGGGTGCGACGGGCACGACCGCGCACATGCCGATCCCGAGGTTGAAGACGCGGCGGAGCTCGTCCTCGGCGACTCCCTGCCCCGCGAGCCACTCGAAGACCGGCGGGCGTGGCCACGAGCTCCAGTCGATTCGCGCCTCGACTCCGGCCGGCAGCACGCGTACGAGGTTGCCGAGTATGCCGCCTCCCGTGACGTGCGCCAGCGCCTTCACGTCAGCCGCGGCGCGGAGCGCACGCACGTCGTCGAGATAGAGGCGGTGCGGCGCGAGCAGCAGCTCCGCGTCGAAGTCGCCGTCGCCGACGAGTGCGCGGACGAGCGAGAAGCCGTTCGTGTGGATGCCGTTCGAGGGGAGCCCGACGACGACATCGCCCGGAGTGCAGCGCGAGCCGTCGATCACGTGCCCGCGCTCCACCAGACCGACGCACGTGCCCGCGAAGTCGAGCTCGTGCTCGCGGTAGACGCCGGGCAGCTCCGCGGTCTCGCCGCCGACGAGCATGCAGCCAGCAGCCCTGCAGATCTCCGCCGCGCCCTCGACGAGCTCCGCGACCTGCTCCTGGTCGATCCGGTTGGCGGCGACGTAGTCGAGCAGGAAGAGCGGATCGGCGCCGACGCAGAGGACGTCGTTGATGCAGTGCGCGGCGAGATCCATCCCGCCCCAGCGAAGCGTTCCCGCCCGCCGATGCAGGAGCAGCTTCGAGCCCACGCTGTCGGTGGAGGCGGCGAGCAGGCGTTGCTCGTCGAGCGGGTACAGCCCGGCGAAGCGTCCGAACCCGGAAGCTCCCGTCGATTCGACGGCGCCGCGAATCCGCTCGACGACGGCGTTCGCGGTCGCGAGCGAGACCCCCGCCTCCTCGTACGTGGGTGCGTCCTCCGCCAAGAAGTCGAGTCTACGATCCGGCGACGATGGACGCCGCCACCGGGCACGTGCGGGCGCTGGCGCGACGGGTGACCGACGCGGCGCTCGGGCTCGGGCCGCTTCGCGCGGCGCTCCTGGCCGGCTCCGGCGCACGCGGCGACTGCGACGGCTACTCCGACGTCGACCTCCTCCTCTACGTCGACGAGCTCCCGCCCGAGGGGCGGCTCGAGGCGCTGCGTGGGGCCGTCGGCGGGGCCGAGCCGATTCCGTTCGCGCCGCAGGCGATGCAGTTCCTCGTCGGCGGCGTGCCGGTCCAGGCCTCCTACTCGACGGTCGCCCAGATCGACGAGAAGCTCGATGCGGCGCTCGTCCGGCTCGAGCACGTCCGGTCGCCGGGGCAGAAGATGCTGGCAGGGCTGCTCGAGGGGCTGCCGCTGCACGGGGAGGACGTGCTCGAGCGCTGGCGGGCGCGGGTGGCCGACTACCCGGAGGAGCTGCGCCGTGCGATGGTCGAGCAGCACTGGAGCTTCTTCCCGCTCTGGTACTACGCGGAGCAGATGCAGGGGCGCGACGCCGAGCTCTGGCGGATGGACATGCTCGTCGACGGCGTCTTCAACGTCCTCGGCGTGCTCGCCGGCGTGAACCGTGTCTACTACGCCCGCTTCGAGTTGAAGCGGCTGCGGGCGTTCGCCGAGAAGCTCCAGCTGGCTCCGTCCGGATTGGCCGAGCGGCTGGAGGCGCTCTTCCGCCTGGCTCCGGTCGAGGCGGCGGACGAGCTGGGCCGGCTGGTGGACGAGACGCGCGAGATCGCGCTCGACGCTCTGCCCGGGCTCGAGCTCCGCCTCCGGTTCCCGCCGGGGACACGCCAGCAGCCCTGGGGCTAGACGAACAGCTCGCCGTGGAGCTCCGGCCGGCCCGGTGGCCCCCCGTGGACGAAGCGGACAAGCGTGTCGCCGACCTCGACGTCGCTGCCGGAGCGCTCTGCCTCGAGGACTTGGGCCAGCGCCTTCGCCTTCACCTCGGGATCGTCAGCCCTCAGGTGCAGCTCCGCCAGGCGCAGGTGCTCGGCCTGCTCGAGCAGCTCGTCGATCCAGTCGCGCGGAGGATGCAGCTCGAGGCGGTAGCCCGCGTTCGTCGAGACGAAGGTTCGTCGGCCCCCGTGCTCCTGGACGCGGAGGTCGTTCTCGTCCGCGTGCATCAATGCGGCGTCGAACTCGTCATCGTCGAGTGCAAGCCCGAAGTGGTCGACGCGCGGTCTCGGCCACTGTCCCGGCTGGACGACGACGTTGACGGCGCCCTTCTCGAGCTCGGTCAGGCGCAGCTTGAAGCCCAGCGCGTCGAGCTCGTCCCACGAGATCCCCGGCTCGTACGACGTGAGCTCCTCGCCGATGCGCCCGTGGCGGGCGACGAGGTCGAAGGCGAGCTTGCCGACGTACCGGGCTTCGACCTCGCGCACGCGGCTCGTGACGAGGTGGTAGTGGAAGAGGTGCACGCCGCGGGCATGGTACGAAGGCATTGCTGGAGCGCGTCGCGGGTCCCCGGATCGGTGCGTCAGGCACGCGCCGCTTCGAAGCGGAGCTTCCCTTGCTCGACCGGCACCTCGGTCGGGTAGTCGCGCGTCAGACAGGCGCGGCAGAGCGCCGAGGCCGGCCGCTGCGTCGCCTCGACGAGTCCGTCGTGCGAGAGGTATGCCAGCGACGTGGCGCAGATCTGCTCCCGCACCTCCTCGACCGTGCGATCGGCGGCGACGAGCTCATCGGGGTCGGCCAGGTCGATTCCGTAGAAGCACTGGCTGACCACCGGCGGCGAGGAGATGCGGACGTGCACCTCCGCGGCACCCGCGTCGAAGAGCATCCGCACGATCTCGCGCGTCGTGTTGCCGCGGACGATCGAGTCGTCGACGACGACAACCCG
>Ga0335069_10008759_pt1 | contig 14440 bp, 10 predicted proteins | sample Lox_Sample_11_FD_206714 | JGI IMG/M metagenome (GOLD analysis project Ga0335069, IMG submission 206714) | Soil microbial communities from Loxahatchee National Wildlife Refuge, Florida, United States - Lox_Sample_1.1 | ecosystem: Environmental > Terrestrial > Soil > Wetlands | place: USA... | reverse complement strand
TCGCCCGGTGCGATGCCGGCGGTCCCCATGATCGTCACCGGCGCGCTGCGCAGCACGGCGGCGGGCAGCGAGATGGCCGCTCCGGCGCTCTCGCCAACCTGCACGTAACGCGTCTCCCATTCCACCGCCGCGAACTCATGCCGCGTGATCGCTGCCAGGAACGCCTCCGCCGGCGCGCCCCACAGGTAGTCGATCACCACCTGAAATCCGGTCGCAGCCTCGCGTGCGAAAGCCTCCCGCAAACTCTCAGTCGGCACATCGAGCTGAATGGTCGCGTCGACGCCGAGCTCGCGTAATTTGTCGAGAGCCTGAGAATTCCGCCCCGCGGCCACAACCCTCGCGGCGCCGAGAAGCTTGGCAATTTTCGTCGCGAGCTTACCGGTGATCCCGGTCGCGCCCAGGATGAGAACGTTTTCGCCCGGCGCCAGCTTCGCACGGTGGGCCAGCGATAGCCACGCCGACACGCCGGGATTCACGATGGCCGCGGCAGTTTCATCGCTAAGCCCATCCGGTATAGGGAACGTGAAAGCACCGCGCGCGGGCGCGCGTTCCGCCATGGTGCCGTAGGGTGGCCGCGCACCGCCGAAGAGCACACGCCGTCTGTCGTTGAGCCGTCCCACTCCATCGGTGCCGCAAACGGCGGGCAGTGTACGCGGGCTGGCGTAATGCGAGCCACTGGCCATCTGCTTGTCCACGGGCTTCAGCGCGGCCGCGGACACCTCGACCATGACCTCGCCGTCCGCAAGAACAGGTTCGGGAAATTCTTCGTAACGCGGAGGCTCTCCGAGGGCGTGCAAGACGGCAGCGTGCATAACGCGACAACGATATCACCGATCTTGCTGCAACCGATTGCTCACCCTCAAGTCTCGGCGGGTGCTTCTACAGCACCCATGGGCCACAATTTCGCCGGAATCGCAGTTACCTTCGTTTTTCTGACCTGCGCTTTCCTCTCGTGTCCTGTCCACGCCAAAACGTAAACTGAGAATGCCGGAGGCAGTCTCCGGTGTCGCTGGCTCCATTAAGCTCGCGACAACGATCTTTGACAAGTTGATCGCCGACCGGAGCGCCGTTGTCCACGAGCTAATGTAACTACCATCTTTGCTACGGCTTAGAGATAACTCTTTGGATATCAAGACTTTGCGGTGATGCGCATAAGTTGATGAAAACGAGCTACTTATTGGTCGTACTAAGTGCAATGGAATGAAGACTTTGCGGGAGGCCAGCTATCCTGCTGAAAGGCAAGCAGTTGGCTAACGTGCTAAGTCCAATGATTAGACGACTTTGCGGGTAAAGTCGTGGAAACAAAGGGCCGGAGACGAGGGGGAGGGGGTACATAATTGGCGTCAAAGTGGGTGAGTGTGCAATATTTGCCTACCCCGACCGTGCAAATTCTGCCCTTTGCGGACGCAGGCTTCGGCCGCAGCTGAGACTGCAATCAGTGGCTGCTTCCCGGGCTCGGTTGTGCTGATCCGGATTCGGGCTCGGGGGCTGGCGGCGTCTCGCGTTGCGGCGGCAGCGGGTAGTATCCGTGCTTGGCGAAGATCTGCAGGCCGGGACGCTTCACCCGCACTTCGATGTCGCGATAGTTGCTGGAGGGCCGCTGACTGGTGTTGTATCCCAGCGTGTACTGATTGCGCGCAGTCATGGTGATCTCGCCGTAGGCGCGCTCGATGGCTTCCTTGGAGAACTCGTCCAGCACATCGCCGCCGGTCGCATTCACGTAACGCGGCAGGATGTTGCTGTAGCCGAAGCCGGGAACGCGGGCCTTGGCGACTTTGCCGTAAACCGGCATGGCCGCGGTGTCCACGCCGATGGCGTAAACGGCGATGTTGTCGGTCAGCAGGACCTTCAGCACCTGCGCATAGCTGGCGCGGCTGCCGTACTCCTTGCCGTCGCTGATGATGAAGATGATCTTGCGGCTAGTCGGGGAACGATGCGCCAGGTTCTGAGCTGCGGTCAGAATGGCGTCGTTGAGAACGTGGAACTCAGGCCGCGGGGTAATCACCGGGTTCGTACCGACCGGCGGCTTGCTGTTGGTCGCCGGGCCGGAACCAAAGGGACCGCCGACCACCGACGCTCCCGCATTTTGTCCGGCTTCGTCCGACAGGCGATGCAGGGCGATCTCCATGCGCCGGGTGTCGCCGAAATCCTGACGCTGGTTGACCGTGTTGCCGTAGGTGAACACGGCTACCTCATCGAAGGGACCAAAGGCGCCGCCGAGCGAAGAGTACGTCTGGCTGACCTTGCGCAGCGTTGGATCAGGCAGCCCCTGATCGACGATCAGCGCCGCCGAGAGCGGGAACGGATCGCTGGTGAAGAACGTGAGCTTCTGCTGCACCCGGTCTTCGTAGATGCTGAAGTCGTTGGCGAGCAGGCCTTCCACCAGCTTGCCTTCGGTGTCTTTCACGGTCACGGGAACCGTGACGAAGCTGACGTTCTTGGTCAGGCTGTAGAGCTGGTCCGCACTGCTCGTATTGGACGGCGGAACGCTGCCCGGCGGAACGGTCTTGATCTCCTGTGAACCGGGAGGAGGCGGGCCCGGCGGGACCGCGCCCGGAGCAGGCGATTGATCCGCCGGGGGAATATTTTTCGGCTGCTGCGGGTTTGTATTGGACGACGAAGAGTCATCATTGCCGTTGGGCGGCAGCGGCACATTGACGTTGGGAGCGGGCGCGTTGTTTTGGGGACGCGGAGCATCCGGCAACTGCTGCGCTTGCCCGATCGCCAGGCAACCGGCAGACAGCATGAGGGCGGCCATCAGCGAGGCGGCTCTGATGTGACGGTTCAAGGGGCAGCGAAACATGTTTTGGCGTGTCTCCAGGGATTGCCGGAACTTGCCCACAGTATAAACGGAGCACCCCCGCCAAGGGCAGCTCTGATCGCCGAATTAGGCGACGTGCAATAAAATGGATGCATCCGCTCGGAAAGAGACACTATGGCGTTCCGGTTTCGCCCGATTACCCTCGTTGCCTGGCTGGCCCTGATCTGTAGCCCGTTTGTCCTGGCGCAGGACGAGCCTGCTCAGCCGTCGTCCTCCAGCCAGGACCAGCAAGCGCAATCCGACCAGGACCTGCAGGTCTTCAAGGCGCAGGTCAATGTTGTCAATCTCTTCTTTAATGTGAAAGACAAGCATGGCATGCTGATCCCCGCGCTGACGAAGGACGACTTTCAGGTTTTCGAGGACGGCAAGCCGCAAACCATCAAGTATTTCTCGGCGGAGTCGAACCAGCCGCTGACGCTGGGGATCATGATCGACACCAGCGCCAGCCAGACGCGGGTGCTCGATATCGAGCAGGAATCCTGCGCCGAATTCCTTCGCGAGGTGTTGGGCAAGAAGGACCTGGCGTTCGTCATCAACTTCGACGTCGATGTCGATCTCGACCAGGACTTCACCAACAATATTCGCGACCTGACGCGGGCGCTGAACAAGATGCAGATCAACGCCGGCATGGGTGGCGGCCCTCCCGGCCTTGGCGGCGGCCCGGTGCCGACTACGCCGCGCGGCACGCTGTTGTACGACGCGATTTATCTTGGGGCGGATGAGAAGCTGAAGAACGAAGTCGGCCGCAAGGCCATGATCATCTTCACCGACGGCGAGGACCAGGGCAGCCGCTTGCGGATTCAGGACGCGATCGAAGCGGCGCAGAAAGCGGATACCATCTGCTACGTGATCCTGATCGCCGACCGCGGCTTCTACGGCGGCTTCGGCTATAGCGGCGACAGCGACATGCAAAAGCTGGCGCAGGCCACCGGCGGGCGCGTGATCGAGGTCGGCAACAAGCAGGAAAAACTCAGGCAGGCCTTCGACCAGATCCAGAACGAGCTCCGCAGCCAGTACAATATCGGTTACACGCCGACCAATACGAAGCTCGATGGCTCGTACCGTAAGATCCAGATCAAGGCCAAGGGCGACTACAAAGTACAAGCGCGGCAAGGCTACTACGCTGTCGCCAAAGACTAGCGCCGACTGGTCTCAACCGTAAGCAATTCGCAACCGGCCAGCGAAAGCTGTGCCCCTTTCGAAATTTCTCAGGGAGCCGTTTCTCCAGCCACATGATCGCGCACATTCTGGAAATCGTCGGCGCTTGGATTGTCAACGTCATCTCTACCTTGGGTTATCCCGGCGTGATGGCTCTGATGGCCATCGAATCGGCATGCATTCCGTTGCCCTCGGAAATCATCATGCCGTTTTCCGGTTACTTGGTTTACACCGGACGCTTCTCGCTGTTGGGAGTTGCGACGTTCGGCGCGCTGGGATGCAATCTGGGCTCGGTGATTGCCTACGAAATCGGCTACTTCGGCGGGCGTCCTTTAGTGGAGCGTTATGGACGCTACATCTTCCTGAGCCAGCGCGAGCTCAACATTGCCGATCGCTTCTTCGAGCGCCGCGGCGCCATCGCGGTGCTGATCGCCAGGCTGCTGCCGGTAATTCGTACCTTCATCGCGTTGCCCGCAGGCATCGCGCGCATGCCGCGCCTGAAGTTTCACATTTACACGTTCGTCGGTTCGTGGCCGTGGTGTTTCGCGCTGGCCTACGTTGGAATGCGACTGGGCGAGCGCTGGGAAACCGACCCGCGGCTGAAGATGTGGTTTCACCGCCTCGACGCGCTGATTCTGGGAGTCATTATGCTGGCGGTGATCTATTTCATCTGGTCGCATATGCAGCATCGTGTAGGGAGCGAAGCAGCTACAGAAGAAGCGACGGACTAGGACAGGAGCGGTTCCGCGCGGCGAGATGCGCATTCGTTGGGCGCATCATCAATTACGCGTCTTATCACGTCAGACCTCGTCCGGCTCTCGTCTGGTCCCAATCGGTCCCCGCAAACCATCAGCTCAGGTTAGAATTATCCAGCTCTGAACCAATGCACGATCTACAGCTGCTGTTTTGGTCAGCGATTCGGAACTCCTATGACGTATTCTCGGGTACGTTCTTGCCGGTTTCTGGCGAGAGCGTCAAAGTTCGGGCTGTCGCTGGTTCTCTTCGCCGAAGTAGCCGTCCTCCTCGCCTGTAATCGCGGCCGCGCCGATGCGCCACAAGGTCCGCCCGCAATGCCGGTTAAGGTCCAGAAGGTAGAGAGCCATCCGATCGGCGACAGTTCGGAATATGTAGCGACCATCAAATCGCGCCACTCGGCAACCATCATGTCTGACGTCGAAGGCTGGATCTTCGATATCCATGTGCATTCCGGACAGCTGGTGCACAAGGGCGAAACGCTGATGGAGATCGATCCCAGGCGGCAGCAAGCCGCCGTCTCCAACTTCGACTCGCAGCGGCGTTCCAAGCAAGCGGCGCTGGCTTGGGCGAAATCGCAGTACGAACGGACACAGGCGCTGGCTGCGAGCGGCGTGGTGAGCAAGCAAGACCTGGAGCAGGCGCAGTCGAACTATGACGCTGCGGTGAACGACGTGAAGGCGCTGGACGCCCAGATCGACTCCTCCAAGATTCAGCTAAAGTACTACAGTGTCTTCGCGCCGACCGATGGGATTGTCGGCGATATCCCGGTTCATGTCGGCGACCGCGTCACCAACACCACGCCGCTGACCACCATCGACGAGCGCAACGGACTCGAGGTCTACATCTCCATTCCCTCCGAGCACGCCAGCGACATAAGGATGGGCGCGCCGGTGGAAGTCGTCGATCCCAGCGGCAACGTACTGCTGCGCACGAATGTATATTTCATCTCGCCGCAGGTCGAGACCGGAACCCAGTCGGTGCTGGTGAAGGCGCCTGCGGATAAAGCCGCGGATGTGCTGCGGTCGATGCAGTTGGTGCGCGCGCGAATTGTGTGGAGCACGCATTCCGGACTCACCGTTCCGGTAATCGCCGTAACGAGGATCAGCGGTCAGTTCTTCGCTTTTGTCGCCGAGCAGGACAACGGAAAGCTGGTAGCGCGGCAGCATCCGCTGCAGCTGGGCGAGATCGTGGGTAATGACTACGCCGTGCTGAACGGCTTGAAGCCGGGAGATGAGGTCGTGGTTTCCGGCATACAGAACCTGGCGGACGGCACGGCTGTGCGCGTTGAGCAGTAGAGCGGACCTTCAGGACCGCATCACGCGCCCGCAACCATCAAATGGAACACTTGCCGCGAACCTGAGACGGTTCGCTCTACCGGGACGCGGCCGTGAAGTACGCGCCCTCAAGGTGAATAAGGGTTGTTCGCCGATTTCTTCATCAAACGTCCGGTTTTCTCTACGGTAACCTCGCTGTTCATTGTCATTGCCGGCGCGGTGTGCATACCGTTTCTTCCGGTCGCGCAATTCCCGCAACTGGCGCCGCCTCAGGTCTCCGTCACCTGTTCGTATGTCGGAGCAAACGCCGTCACGGTAGAGTCGTCGGTCACCACGATCCTGGAACAGGCCATAAACGGCGTGGAAGGCATGCGCTACATCACTTCCACCAGCGGTAACGATGGCAGCAGCAGTATCAACATCACCTTTGAGCTGACCCGTCCTTTGGACCTCGCCGCTGTGGACGTGCAGAACCGGGTACAAGGCGTCACCGGCCGTTTGCCCGATGAAGTCAAGAACACCGGCATCGTCATCAACAAGGTCTCGACCTCGTTCGTGCTCGCGGCGGGCTTCTACAGCGAAAACAATCGTTACAGCAACGAGTTCATCAGCAACTACATCGACATTTACGTGAAGGATGCGCTGAAGCGTATCAACGGCGTCGGCGACGTACAGATCTTTGGCGAGCGCAAGTATTCGATGCGGCTCTGGCTCGATCCTTCTCGCCTGGCGGCGCGGGGCTTGACCGCTTCCGATGTGGTCTCCGCGCTGCAGCAACAGAACGTGCAGATCGCCTCCGGCCAAGTGGGAGCGGAGCCGACGGCAAAGACGCAGATGTACCAGATCAGCGTGCGCGCTCTGGGACGTCTGACCGAGGCCGCGCAGTTCGACAACATCGTTCTCAAGCCGGGTAGCAACGGCGCGCTGGTACGGCTCATCGACGTGGGACACGCCGAGCTTGGCGCCGAAGACTACAGCGGCAAGCTGCGCTTCAACGGCTATAACGGCATCGGCATCGGCGTCACCCAGTTGCCGACGGCGAATGCCCTGGATGTCGATCATGCCGTGCGTTCCGAGTTGACGCGCCTGTCCAAACGCTTTCCGCCGGGCCTGCGTTATGCAGTGGCCTTCGATACCACGACGTTCGTCGGCGACTCCATTCGGGAAGTACTGAAGACGCTAGTGGAAGCCATCGTCTTCGTGATGCTGGTGATGTTGATCTTCCTGCAGGATTGGCGCAGCACCTTGATTCCGGCGGTGGCGATTCCGGTTTCGCTGATCGGCGCCTTCGCCTTCATCAAGCTGCTGAATTTTTCCATCAACACTCTGACTCTGTTCGGCATCGTTCTGGCGACGGGGTTGGTGGTGGACGACGCCATCGTCGTGATCGAAAACATCCAGCGTCACATGGGCGAGGAGCAGAGCGACTCGCATGCCGCCGCCTCGAAAGCGATGAGTGAAGTGACCGGCGCTGTGGTGGCAACGTCGCTGGTGCTGGTCGCGGTGTTCGTGCCCGTCGCCTTCTTTCCGGGCACCACAGGTCTGCTGTACGAACAGTTTTCGCTGACGATCGCGTTCTCTATCGCGATCTCGGCATTCAACTCGCTGACCTTTACGCCTTCGCTCTCGGCGTTGTTGTTGCGGCCGGAGAAAGGCAGGAAGAACGTCTTCTTCCGCGGGATCGAGCACGTACTGCATCGCACCACGGCCCGCTACGTTTACAGCGCCAAGAAAGCGGTTCGTCTGCGCTATGTGGTGCTCGCGCTCTTCTTTGCCGGACTGGCGGCAACCTACGTCGTGTACAAGACCGTGCCCACGGGCTTTGTGCCCGACGAGGACCAGGGCTGGTTCATGATTACCGTGCAGGCGCCGCAGGGAGCGTCGGTGGAATACACATCTGACGCAATGCGCGGTGTAGAGGCGATCTGCGCCAAGGAGCCGGACATCATCGGCGCCTTCAGCGTGGTGGGGTTCAGCTTTAGCGGCAGCGGCGCTAACAAAGGCATGGTGTTCTTGAACCTCAAGAACATCGATAAGCGCAAAGGGGAGCAGAACTCTGCTGCCGCCGTGGTGAATCGACTGCGCGGCCCTTTGAGCCAGCTCACCGAGGTCCAGGCCATCCCATTTCTTCCTCCGGCGATCTCGGGCATCAGCGCATTCGGAGGCTTCACCTTCGAAGTGCAGGACGAAGGCGGCAACTCGGTCGAAGAGCTGTACGACGTGACCCAGAAGCTGGTGCGGGAAGGGAACTCGCGCAAAGATCTCAGCGGACTGTTCAGCGCGTTCACGGCAAACGATCCGCAGTTTGTGGTGAAGATCGATCGTGCCAAGGCGCGAAGCTTGCAGGTGCCGATCCAGCAAATTACCGACGCGCTCGGTGTTTACATGGGATCGGCGTACGTAAACGACTTCAACTTCAACAATCGTGCCTATCGCGTGTACGTGCAGGCTGACCAGAGCTTCCGCCGCGAGCCACGTGACATTCGCGAGTACTACGTGCGCTCCGATACCAACCAGATGATTCCTCTGGACAACGTCGTTGAAATCACCGAAGCGACATCGCCACAGGTAATCACCCATTACAACCTGTTCCGGTCGGCTGAAATCAACGGCTCGCCCGGACCGGGATACAGCTCAGGGCAGGCGCTTCAGGCTATGGAGCAGGTCGCGCAGCATCTGCCGCTGGGATTCAACTATTCGTGGTCGGGCCTGTCGCTGGAGGAGATCAAGTCGGGCAAGCAGTCGTTCCTGCTGTTCGCGCTCGGCTTGCTGCTGGTATATCTGACGCTTTCCGCGCAATACGAGAGCTGGGTGCTGCCGTTCATTATTCTGCTGAGCGTGCCGATGGCGATGCTGGGCGCGCTGGTGGCGCAATCATTACGCGGGCAGCTGAACGATGTGTACTGTCAGATCGGACTCGTGATGCTCATCGGCTTGGCGTCGAAGAACGGAATTCTGATTGTCGAGTTTGCCGAGCAGTTGCGCCACAAGGGCCTGTCGATACGCGAAGCGGCGGTAGAAGCTGCACGAATTCGCTTGCGCCCGATCCTGATGACGTCGTTTGCGTTCATCCTCGGCGTGCTGCCGCTGGTGTTCGCCAGCGGCGCGGGCTCGCAGAGCCGGCATTCGGTTGGCACCACTGTGTTTGGCGGGATGATCGTTTCGACCGTGTTGAACCTGTTCTTCATTCCCGTGCTGTACGTGATTGTGGAGACGCTGCGCGAAGGGAAGAAGGCGCCGGCGGAGGCGTGAGCGCGGGATTGCGAAAGCCTACAGGCGCGCTCTCAGTATGCGTTCGACGTCGCGATGACCATGGAGAATTGATACAACTTGCAATGGCATGGTATCCGGCAGGTAGACAATTAAGTAGGAATATACGGGGAAGAACTTAACCGGATATTCCGTCAAGTCTCTGCGCCAGTGACCTACGCCAGGCGCACCTGCTAGAAACAAGATTCGCTCAAGAATTGCGGCCTCAACGTGGTCTGCCGTTTCGAAACTGGCTTGTGCGCCGATGTATCGCCATATTCCCACCAGATCATTGGCAGCCTCGGGCGACAAGACGTAGCGGGCTGTCATTCCGGCGTCGACTTCAATCGCTTCAGGTACTCGTCAAGACGGTCTTCGGGAATACCTTCGCCTCGCCGCAGTTGCTCAACGCCTCTCCGGATTTTGGCATCATTGATTTCGCGATTTTCCAGCAGCCACCGGTCCTGTTCCTCCTGCGTTTCCAACAAATGCAGCAGAACTTCTTCGATGTTGTCAGAGTTGGTCAATTGGAGCTGTTTTTGAATTCTGGCTGCGAGTTCCTGATCGCGGATTTCGATATTCATAGCCTTCCCCGCATTTGCATCTTAGTAGAGCCGACGAGAATGTCAATAAAGGCCCCACGCTCTTTTGGTCTGACGCTCTTGTCGAGTCGAAGGTGGTTTTGAGCGGACTGGTCGCTAGCAACTCTGCGTTCGACCGGCTCGCCTGCGACATAATAGAATTGTCAGTGGTCCTCCGCATGAGTGCTTCCAAGACTCTCCATCAGCCGGATCTTGAAAATTCGGCTTCCGCGATTCCCGCCGTCATTCAGCTCGAGGCATTGCGCCATCAATATGGCGACCGGGTCGCGCTGGCCGGGGTTTCATTTGAGGTGCGGCCGGCTGAGATTTTTGGTCTGCTTGGGCCGAATGGTAGCGGCAAAACCACGACCTTCCGTATCCTTTCGACGCTAATGTTGCCTTCCGGCGGACGCGCCATGATTCTGGGAAACGACGTGGCGCGCAATCCCGCGCTGGTGCGCCGCAATATCGGAGTGGTTTTCCAGGCCCAGAGCATCGACGTCAAACTCTCGGCGGAAGAAAACCTGATGCTGATCGGCCATATCTACGGGCTGAGCGGCGCGAAGCTGAAGAAGCGCGTTGCCGAGATGCTGAACCGCGTCGGCTTGGCGGATCGTGCAAAAGAAAAGGCCGAGACGTTTTCCGGCGGAATGCAGCGTCGGCTAGAACTCGCCAAGGGACTGCTCCATCATCCATCGGTATTGCTGCTGGATGAGCCGACGACCGGACTCGACCCTGGAGCGCGCCGCGATCTCTGGCAGTACTTGCAGATCCTCCGCGATGAAGAACGCGTCACCGTGTTGGTGACCACACACCTGATGGAAGAGGCTGAGCGTTGTGATCGCCTGGCGATCTACGCGAACAGCAGTGTGGTCGCACTGGGCACTCCGGTCGAGTTGAAGAGCGAGATCGGCGGAGATGTAATTCTTCTTGAGGCGAATGAGCCGGATGCTCTGGCGCGGCACATCGAGCAGCGCTTTGGATTGCGCCCGACCGTGCTCGACAATCGCGTGCGCCTGGAAATCGAGAACGGCCATCGCTTCGTAACCGAGGTGGTCGAGGCGTTTCCCGGCGAGATCGTCGGCGTCTCCATACACAAGCCCAGCCTGGAAGATGTCTTCATTCGCCGAACGGGACATCGCTTCTGGACTGAGAACGAGTCCGAAGCCGGTACCGGCGAATAATCCAGCGGTTTGATCGAGCTTAATTGACCTGCTTCTCTTCGGCGGCGGCGGCTTTCATCTGGGCCTTGATCGCATCATTCGCGCGTCCTTGATCCTGATACAACTTCGCCAGGCGTCGCCACGGCTCGGGTGAATTGGGCGCAACCTGCGCCGCCTGCTCCTGATAGAACGTCGCGTGCGCCACATCGCCGAGTTGCATCCACGCAACCGAGCGGCCTTGGTCCACCATAACATCGAAGGTGCCGTTTTCTGCGCTGTGCAGGCCTTCGGGAGCGCTTCGTTCGGCCTCAGCGAATGCCCGCAGAGCATCTTTCGGCTGATTGGCATTCAGGTAAAGATAGCCAAGCCTTGACTGGAAAGTGTACGGCCGCGTCGAAAGCGCGGCTGCATGTTGCATGGCTTCGATCGCTTCCGCATTGTGTCCCTGAGCGCGATAGAAGTCGGACAGCGCTGCCCAGGTGACGTCGCCTGGTTGCAGCGAGATGGCGGTGCGCAATTCTCCCTCGGCTTCGCCGGGGCGACCCATGGCGGCGAGAACACTGCCGCGCAGCCAGTGAGCAAAGGAGCTGTCGGGAAAGATAGCCAGCGCTTTTCCGGTAGCGTCGAGCGCCTCGTAGTAACGGCCCAGCGCGCCGAGCACCGCGCCCGCATTCAGCCAGGTGTTGAACGCATCGGCATTCTGTTGCTGCGGTTTGCGCGCAGGCAGAGTCGCGGTCGCGCAATTCACACCGTAACGTTGCAACAGCTGCTCGGACTGCGGAGCGCCGCGCCGCAGGAAGACCGCGGAAACTTCATCCAGATAGACCGGCTTCCACAGTACGCTGTTGCAGAAAGCTTGCAGGCTTACCGTCTCGATTCCGTTGTAGCGGCCGAGCGGCAGAATGATGGTGTTCACGTCATGACGCGCGGCTTCGGCCTGCCAGAGCGGGGAATCGGGCGAGCTCTGCAGCAGCTTGGCATTTTGCTCCATGCGCTGTACGCCGTAGAGCGGGTCGCGACCGTCGATGGCCACGCGGCGCTCGGGGCCGAGCCTCCAGCTGAGGAAACCGCCCTCGTCGTAGCTGTCGAACACTTCTCCCGGCGGATTGTGTACCTCGATGAATTGCGATGCGCGCTCGGGAAACCACCAACTCAGCCCCGCGCCGAAGTTGCCGTTGGAGGAGCCAAGCAGGTAGTAACGATTGCTCGCCAGATCGTAGCAACGCACCGCGACCAGAATTGCGAGGGCCGCGACCACCGCTGCGGCAGCGGAGCGCGCGCGTGGCATCTCAATTCGCAATCCAAGCCGGCTGAATAGTTCCGACAGAACCGGCCCGCCGACCACTACCACGACGCAGGCGAACACCGCGCCCAGGCGTACGTAGCGTGCGGCGACATAGCTTGCGCCAAGCAGCATGATGGCCGCGCCCAGCTGTCCTCGTATGAGCGCGAATGCAGCGGCAATGACAGCAATCCCCAGGAGAACATAAATCGTGCCGCCCGACTGGCGCAGCGAAAGCGAACTGGCGACGGCGCTCCAGGTCAGCGGCAACTTCACCCATTCGGCCAGCAGGTAAACGTGCTCTTTTTCCACCTGCCGCTGAAGCAGAATGGCTCGGTAGATTCCCCAACCCCAGGGGTTCACCAGAGTCGCCAGCACTCCGGCCGCAAGCCAGGGAAAGGCGCGGCGGAGCCGCTGAATCGCAGCCGCGCGTTGCTCCCGGAGCATCATCTCAAGCGCTTCTGTCATTACGTAGGCGGTGATCAGGCCCAAGCCCGCGATGAACCCGAGATGCAGATTGACCCATGCGAACATCAGCAGTGGGATGGGCCACAGACGGGCGCGACCGGTGCGATGTTGCTCCCAGAGGACCGAGATCAGCGCTGCGAATAGGACAACGCTAAACAGATCGGCCCGGGGCAGAACGCGAAGACTGATGACCGGCACCGCCAAGATGGCGACGGCGGCTCCGCATGCGGTGTTCTTGCGGAGCAGTAGGGCGATGGTGCCGACGCATGCCGCAGCTGTGATCCACGAGATGAGTGCATAGCCGCCGAGCAGGTAGGCGGCATAGAAGATGAGGCCCGCACCGATGGGATACAACCATGGCTGTCCGGCGACGGTGTACGAAAGCACATCGACCGAAGGAATCGAATGATGCTGAACGATCCAGCGGCCGGTCGCCATCTGCCAGCCGAGGTCGAAATCGGAAACCGTGCGCAACCCGGCGAACAGGGCGTAGATCAGGGCGAGAATCCCAAGCACGAAGAAGACACGCCGGCGCACGGTATCGGTCGAAGCAGGGGAATCCATGGTGGCTGGCTGCAAGTCCGTGAGGGGTGAACTCATGATTCGCGGCAGCCATCATAACAGCGTTACGCGCAGGAGCGGCTGATAAAATAGGTAGACAGTAACGACGATTCCTCGTCCATCAAGCGACAACTGACAACGGAGTTCATGGCTACTCAGACTACTGCGCTTCCTGCGACACTTGCCCCGGCGGGCGCCGGCACATTCTTGCCCTCGCTTTCGCTCTGGTGGCGCGAGGTCATTCGCTTTTATCGGCAACGCGCGCGCGTGGTAGGCGTCATCGCCTCGCCGTTGCTGTTCTGGGTGGTGATCGGCTCAGGATTCGGAACGTCGTTTCGCTCCAGCGGCGCCGGCGGGCAGCACTATCTCGAGTTCTTTTTTCCCGGCGCGCTCATCATGATCGTGCTGTTCACCGCCATCTTCACCATGATGTCGGTGATTGAAGATCGCAAGGAAGGATTTCTCCTCTCTGTCTTAGTCGCGCCCGTTAGCCGCTCGGTGATTGTCCTCGGCAAGGTTCTGGGTGGAGCGACATTGGCGACGGCGCAGGGTTTGATCTTCCTGGTGTTCGCGCCGGCCGTAGGCGTGCACTTCACGCTTGTCAGCTTCGGGCTGACGGTGCTGGCGATTTTCCTGGTCTCGTTCTCTCTGACCGCGCTGGGCTTCATCATCGCCTGGCCGATGGACTCCACGCAGGCATTTCACGCCATCATCAACCTGTTTCTGATTCCGTTGTGGCTGTTGTCCGGATCGCTCTTCCCGCTCTCGGGGGCGTCGCTGTGGATTAAGTTGCTGATGCGCATCAATCCACTGACCTACGGAACCGAAGCGTTGCGCGCGCTGCTATTCCCCGCATCAGCCTCGACTGATCTGTCGCTAAGCGGCAATTTTACGGTGCTGGCGTTGTTTACGTTGGTGATGTTTGCATTGTCGTTTCTGGTGGCGAATCGTCGCAGCACCAAGCCGGCGGCATAATGCAGTTGAGCCCCACTTTCTTTCCCGCGCTCGACGCGGTGCTGAACGGTTGCAGCGCCGTGCTCATAGGCTCTGGGCTTTATTTCATCAAGCGCGGCCGCGAGCAAGCACACAAGCGCATGATGCTGACCGCGTTTGTGACCTCCAGCCTC
>Ga0335069_10008757_pt1 | contig 14442 bp, 16 predicted proteins | sample Lox_Sample_11_FD_206714 | JGI IMG/M metagenome (GOLD analysis project Ga0335069, IMG submission 206714) | Soil microbial communities from Loxahatchee National Wildlife Refuge, Florida, United States - Lox_Sample_1.1 | ecosystem: Environmental > Terrestrial > Soil > Wetlands | place: USA... | reverse complement strand
ACGGCGCCCCCTTCGAGCGGGAAGTCGTCGTTCCCGGCGAAGTGGACGGCCGGCGCGAAGTCGAGCTTGCCGCCGAACCAGGGCTTTACCTCGTGGAGTCCGCCCGTCACGCGCGCGAGCGGCGCGCCCTCGAGCACGCGCAGGTGATCGTTGATGCTCTCGCCCTCGAGCTGCCGCAGCGCGGCGCGCTGCTCGACGAAGAGCTCGACGAAGAGAGAGGTCGAGCCCGCGACGACGATCACGAGCGCGGCCGCGGCCGTCGCGAGCGCGGCCCAGCGCGGCGTCCACGTTGGACGCGGGAGCGTCCCGGTCGCGAGCGACGGCCAGCTCTCGGCCAGACGCCGCTTCAGCGCGAGCGGCGCTGCGTGCTGCGGCAGGCTCTCGAGCACCTCGCTCAGCACCCGCTCCGCCTCGGCGTGGGCGCGACAGCGCACGCAGGTGGAGAGATGCTCCTCCAGCTCGGCCTTCGTCGCAGCGGAGAGCCGCTCGCGCAGCCCGTCGAGATTCAGCTCTCGCGCTCTCCCGCAGTCCATGCCCTGTCTCTAGCATGCCCCGGGATCGGGGCGATAGGCGGCGAGCCGCTCTCGCAGCAGCGCTCGCGCGCGCGAGAGCCGCGACTTGACGGTCCCGGTCGCGCAGCCGAGCACGCTCGCCACCTCGGCTTCCGTCATGCCTTCGAGGTCGAGGAGGATCACCGTGCGGAACGCTTCCGGCAACGCGCGCACGGCGGCCGCGACGTCGTCGGCGACGAGCGCGCGGATCTGTCCGAGGTCGAGCTCGCTCGTCGCCGCGTCCGCCGGATCGGCGTCCGTTTCCGGCTCGCCCCGCGAGTCCGGATCCGCCGCGCGCTGCGATCGCCGTCTGCGATCGAGGAAGGCGTTGCGCAGGATCCGGAAGAGCCACGCCCGGAGGTTGCTCCCGGCTTCGAACCGATGCGCCGAACCGAGCGCTCGCGCGTAGGTCTCCTGCACCAGGTCCTCGGACTCGAGCGGATCGCGGCACAGCCAGCGCGCGAAGTTGTAGAGCGCGTCCGCGTGCGCGAGCGCCTGCCGCGCGACCTCGTCGGCTCCCGCGCTCGCCACGCGTCCACCCTACGCCGCGTTCTCTGCGGTGTCCAACGTTCGCCGGCGCCCGAAGGTTCCCGCGAGCGTCGTGGAACCTTCCGCCCCGCCCCGGCGTTGTGTCGACGACGGACGAGGGTGCGGTCCGAAGGAGGAATGATCCATGAAGCTCGAGAGACTCGTTCGATTCTTCATCGACCCGCCGACGTCGGGCCCGCGGGCCACGATCGCGCTGCGATGCATGGCCGGCGGAGTGTTCTTCTGGGAGGGCCTGCTGAAGTTCGCGTACGCCAATCAGGGCGTCGGCCGCTTCGCGAAGCTCGGCATGCCGATGCCCGAGCTGCTCGCGCCGGCGATCGCGGTGCTCGAGATCGGCGGCGGGCTGCTGCTGATCAGCGGTCTCGCCACGCGACTCATCTGCGTGCCGTTCATCATCGAGATGATCGTGGCCATGCTCTCCACCAAGATCTCGCTCTATCTCGGCACCTCGCCGCTGCCCGCGCCTCCGTCGCCGCCCGTCGCCGGCGGATGGGCTGTGCTGCACGAGATCCGCTCGGAATACGCGCAGATCATGACGTGCATCTACCTGCTGGCGGCGGGTCCGGGACCGTGGTCGCTCGACGCATTGCTCGCGCGCTGGCGCAGGCGCTCCGTCCGCGACGAGGGCCTCGCATGGTCGGTCGCGCGGCCGCGCGATATCTAGCCTCTACGGCGCGCTCCCCGATATCGAGGCGTGGCGGCCCGTCAGAGGCGTCCGACGAGATCGGCGAGAGCGGCCGCGTCGCCCGTCGACGCGTAGGCGATGCGGCCATTCGCGTCGAGCACGTAGACGAGCGCGGGGTGGTCGATCTGCCCGGTCTCCGCGTTGCGGCCGCGCGGGACGTTCCAGCGGTCGAGCAGCGCGTTCACGTCGGACTCCGGCCCCGAGAGCGCGAAGCCGTCCGACTCGGCCTCGAGGCCCCAGCTCTGCGCCAGCGCCGGCAGACGCGACGGCGTGTCGCGCCAGGGATCGAGAGTCACCACGGCGATCCGCGGCACCCTCGCGGCATCCACGCCGCTCTCGCGCACGCGCCGCTGCGCGGCGACCACGTCGCGCACCAGCAGCGGGCAGACCGTCTCGCAGTGGCCGAAGGCGAAGGTCACGAAGGCCGGGCGGCCGCGCAGCCGCGCGAGATCGAGTCGCTCTCCGCGCTGGTCCACGAGCCCGAGCTCCGGCGCCGTGCGATCGAGACGCGGATAGGTGTCGGGAAGCGGCTCGCTCGCATTCGCCGCGACCTCCGGCGCGCCGGGTGCCGCCGCGCCGACGACGCGCATCGCCGCCGCGCCGATTCCGACCGCGATGACGAGCGCGCTCGCCGCGATCAGCGCGCGACCGAGACGCGAAGCGCGGAGCTCGCGAAAGCCCTCGCGCAGCGCACCGCCCCAGACGGTCACGAGCACGAGCAGGAGACCCGTCGGCTGTCCCACGAGGAGCAGCCAGCCTGCGGCATCCGGAAGGCCGGAGGGCCCCACGTCGAAGCACACCCAGCGCGCGCGCGCGAGCCACGCGGGCGGCGCGCCTCGTGTCGGCCAGAGCGCGAACGCCCACCAGACGGCCGTGACGACGAGCACGAAGGACAGCGCCACGAGCGCGCTGCGCGACTCGCGCCGACTCGCTCGGGGCAGCGCGTCCGCGCTCATCCGACCTTCCACACGACGGAGAGGAGCTTCCAGTTGACGAAGTAGTAGGTGACGAAGGCCGCGAGGAAGACGCCGACCAGCACCAGGGTGCCAGGCACGATCCCGAGCGCGCCGACGGCGACGACGTTGGCGTCGTCGGCCGGTGTCAACGGGCGCGGCGGCACGACGATGCCCCGCGGAAGCGCCTTGCCCGCGGCGCCGCGGCCGGACTCCTCGGCCCCGAGCCGACGACCGAAGAAGACCGACCCGACCGTCACGGCGATGTAGATCGCGCCGCCGGTGATCGCGACCAGCCCTCCGAGCGCCATCACGGCGATCACGAGGTCGACGGCCGGCGAGAACTCCACGCCGAAGGGCGCCTGCGAGAAGGTGATGTCCCAGTGCCGCCGCGGCACGCCGAAGCTGCCCGCGAAGGTCATCGCGATGGAGAACACCAGCATGCCGAGGCCGAAGAGCCAGGGCTGGATGCGCGCCAGCCGGAAGAAGACGAGCTCGCGGCGGAAGATCAGCGGGATCAGGTAGTAGGTGATGCCCATGAAGGCCATCGCGGTGCCCGACACCACCGTCGCATGGAAGTGTCCCGGAATGCGGAGCGTGTTGTGGGCGATGATGTTGATCTGCTCGGTGCCGAAGGTGACGCCGGTGATCCCGCCGACGAAGCCGAAGACGACCACCGAGAGCACCAGCGAGGAGAAGCCGGGATCTCCCCAGGGCGCCCGCGCGAGCCAGCCGAAGATGCCGCGGTTCTCGCCGCGCAGGCGCATGCCGAGCTCGATGCCGGCCGGGACGGTGAAGCCGTGGATCATGCTGGCCAGCACCGCCATGTACATGAAGTAGGAGGTGTTCCAGACCTTCCATTCCGGCCCGAAGCCCGGGTCGACGAGCAGGTGGTGCGCCGACGCCATCGAGATGAAGAGGATGTAGAGGGCGAAGGCGACGCGGCTCACCTTCTCGTTCAGCACCACGGCGCCGACCGTCAGCGCTCCGAGCAGGTACCAGATCGACACCATCGCGGCGACGTTGATCTGCTGCGAGGCGTGGCCGAGCCCCCACCAGATCAGGCGATAGAACTCGGGATCGATCCGGATGAGGCCGAGCGACCAGAGGAAGGTCGGGATGTAGACGAGCGCGCCGTGCAGCAAGGTGGCCGCGGCGATGATCGCCGCGGTCAACGCGCCGAATGTCACCAGCGGTAGCGAGCCCTCGTACGCCTTCTCGCGCTTCGCCACCACCAGGGTCGCGAAGAAGTGTCCGACGACGAGCAGCGCGCCGACCGCAAAGAGGATCACGCCGAGGTAGAAGGGAGGCTCCGCGCGAAGCGGCACGTACGACGTGAAGAGCACGTCCGCCTGGCCGCTCCACATCATCCACTCGACCAGCAGCGCGCCGCCCGTCATCAGGGCGAATGCGACCCAGCCGAGCGACGGCACGGGGAGACGCGTCGAGAGCAGCGCCGCCGACGCGAAGTAGAGCACGGCCATCTCGAAGAACAGGATGAAGAAGATCAGCATGTTCATGCCGTGCACCGTCAGGATCCGGTAGAACCACACCGCATCGAGCAGGTGCACCGCCTGCCAGCGAGTCAGCAGCACGAGCAGCGCGGCGACGCCTCCGATCAGCAGCGCGACCGTCGCCGCCACGGCATTCGCCTTGATCAAGAGATCGGCCTGCGGGTGCACGGCGAGCCCCGTGATCGGACAATGGCGGAAGGCGACGCCCTCCGGACCCGTGCGCACGGTGGCTGTGCTCATCGCGCGCCTGCCGCGACGTCGGCCGCCTTCGGCACGACGATCATCTTTCCCGTCATCAGGTGATGACCGACGCCGCAGAACTCGTTGCACAGGATCGAGAACTCGCCCGACGTGTCGGGACGGACGCGCAGCCCGTAGTCGTAGCCCGGCACGACCTGGAAGTTGACGTTCAGCGGGAACAGGCTGAAGCCGTGGTTCACGTCGAGCGACGAGAGGTGCAGCGTGTACTCGGCGCCTTCGTGGAGCTTCAGCACCGGCATCCACGCCCACATCTGCGCCTGGAGATAGATGTCGCTACCCGCTGGCGGCTCGACCACCGGGAAGCCGTGGTCCTCTCCCACCTTGTACTGCGCGATGAACTCGGTGACTCGCGCGCCATAGGCCTGCGGATCGACGCGATGCCGGATGCCCGATGGATTCTGCCCGCCTCGCAGGTGCCAGAGCGGCATCATCGCGAAGAGCACGAGACACCAGGCGAAGGAGATCGCGACCCACACCTTCTCGCTGCCGTGGATCGGCTTCCACCACACGCCTCGCGGCGACTCGATGCCGGTGTGGTACATGCTCACCTCGCGTCAGGGCAGCGGCGCCTGGCCGAGCGTCGCGAGCTCGATCAGACCCCAGGCGGTGTAGAAGACGAAGAACACGACGAGACAGGCGATCAGCAGAAGAAACGGGCTGTCGAGCAGTCGCTGGCCCAGCGGAACGGGCTCGCGGTCGGGTTCCGGATCCCGGGGCAGGTCGCTCATGAATCCTCCGTGCGAGCCGTCGCGAGACCCGCACGCGCCGCTTCGTGCAAGGGACGGGCCCATGCGTTCCGGAACGGGTCGTGCAACGCGCGAGCCCTCGTGGCGCGACGAAGGCGCGCGCAGCGAAAGGGATTCGTGAGTCGCGACCTCGGCTTCGATCCGACCCGGCTGTTCGCGTCCGCCGCGCATGGGGCGCTGCGCGTCGCGCGCGTGGGACGCTGAGCCTCACGCTGATGCAGCCGGCCACAGCGACGACCGAGAATGCCCGCTTTTCGCGCCTGCGCGCGGCCGTCGGACACGCGCTCGCCGCAGCGGACTGCCTCGCCGACCGCGTGCTCGGCGAGGCGAGCAATCCGCTCTATCACTCGGGCGCGATCGTCGTGCTCGCCTTCCTGCTGATGCTCGCGACCGGCGTCTACCTGCTCCTCTTCTACCGGATCGGCGCACCCTACGAGTCGGTCGCGCGACTCCAGCAGCAGGCGCTCGCGGGGCGCTGGCTGCGCGCGCTGCATCGCTATGCGGCCGACGTGGCGGTGGTCGCGGCCGTCGTGCACGCGCTGCGCATGGCGGTGCAGGGCAGGACCTGGGGTCCGCGCGCGCAGGCATGGCTCTCGGGTCTGCTCCTCCTCTTCTTGCTATTTGCCAGCGGCTGGACCGGCTACGTGATGGTCTGGGACGCGCAGGGTCTGCTGCTGGCCGCGGAGGGCGCTCGCCTGCTCGACGCGCTGCCGATCTTCGGCGAGCCGCTCTCGCGCGCGTTCGTCGGCGAGCGCGCGCTGCCGGGCCCCTTCTTCTTCCTGAATCTCTTCGCCCACATCGCGATCCCGATCGGCATGGCGGGGCTGCTCCTCCTGCACGTCGCGAGGCTTGCACGCCCGCAGCTCCTCCCACCCCGATCGCTCTGCGCGGGGCTGTGCGCGGTGCTCGTCGCACTGTCGCTGTTCTGGCCGGCGCCGCTCGCGCCGCGCGCGGACCCGTTCGTGCGGATCGAACGGGCGCCGCTCGATCTCTTCTACGCCTTCTGGCTTCCGGTCACGCGATCGCAGGGTCGCTCCACCGTGTGGGCAGGCTTCGCCGCCGCCGCGTTGGCTCTGGTCGCGCTGCCCTGGTGGTCGCGTCCGCGCGCCGAACTCCGGCGGGAGCCCTCGTCCGTCGATCCCCATCTCTGTACGGGCTGCGAGCAGTGCGCGCTCGACTGCCCCTTCGACGCGATCGAGATGCGACCGGTCGAGGGGCGCGCGACACCGGCGGCGCACGTCGAACCCGAGCGCTGCGTCTCCTGCGGCATCTGCGCGGGCTCGTGCGCGCCGATGGCCGTGGGTCCGCCGGGGCGAACGGGGCGCGATCAGCTCGCCACCGCGCGGGACTTGCTGCGCGAGCACCCGGAGGTCCGTGACGACGTGATCGTCGTCGCCTGCGCGAACGGCGTGCCAGCGAGCGCCCTGCCCGGCTCGAGGATCTACCCGGTGAGCTGCGCCGGCAGCGTGCACAGCTCGGTGATCGAGCTGTTCGTCCGGAGCGGCGTGCCCGGCGTGCTCGTGGCGAGCTGTCCGCCGCGCGACTGCCGGAATCGCGAGGGGCCACGCTGGCTCGAGGCGCGCCTGTACGCCGGTCGCGAGGCCGAGCTCCAGGAGCGCGTCGACCGGCGGCGAGTGCGCGTGGTGTCGGCACGAGATCCGGCGCTCGTACGAGCGGCGCTCGAACGTTTCCGCGCCGACCTCGCCGACCAGGGCCGCGCGCGGGCCGAATCCGAGGTCGATCTCGCTCTCGAGTGCGAGCGCGCGGCGGAGGGAAGCGCGTGACACGAGCACGAGCCGCGGCCGCGGTCGCGCTGTGCGCGGCGCTTGCGAGCGCGCTGGCGTTCGCATCGCAAGCGCCCGTGCGGATCGAGCCCTCCGCCGAAGCCGCGATCCGCCTGTCGTGGCGCGCGCGAGGCCAACCCGTGGAGGAGTGCCGCACCCCGAGCCCCGAGGAGCAGGCGAAGCTGCCGGTCCACATGCGGCAGTCCCGCATCTGCGAGCGACAGCTCGCGCCATTCCATCTGGAGGTGGCGCTCGATGGCGCGCCGGTGATCGACTCGCAAGTGGCGCCCGAGGGCGCTCGCCACGACCGACCCGCCTACGTGTTGCGCGAGCTGCGCGTCGCGCCGGGGACGCATCGGCTGTCGGTCCGCTTCGCACCGGAGGTCGAGGGCACCGCCTCGCTGCAGACGCTCGACGCGCCGCTCGAGCTCGCGGATCGCGAGGTGGCGCTCGTGACGGAGGATCCGGAGACGGGTCGGCTGGTGTTGCGGCGAGGGCCCGCCCCGTAGACGCGGCCGTCTCGAAGGGAGACCCGAACCTCGCGCGCGTCGTATGCTGGGATCCTTCCGGGAAGGAGAGCTTCCATGCGTTCCCACCTGGTCCTGGTCGTGGTCGTCGCTTCGGTCGCGATGTCACCCCGTGCATTCGCCGCCGAAAAGGCCTGGGACCAGCAGGCCGTTACCCAGATCGTCCGCGAGCTCGATGGCGCCGTGACGGGATTGCTCGACGAATTCAAGAAGCAGCCGCCGGCGAACCTCGCGTCGATGCAGGCGGACGCGCGTCTGCGCCTGGAAGACGACCTCCGCCGGCTCGAGCACGAGACGCACGGGCTGCGCGAGCGGATCGATGCCGGCGCGGGCCTCGACGCGACGCGCTCCATGTACGAGCACATCGGCTCGGTCGCAAACGACGCGCGCGAGGAGGCGCGCAAGCAGATGCAGGCGGAGCCGGTACTGAAGCGCGTCGATCAGGCCGAGGCGCTCTGGGCGCGCCTCACTCCGTACTACGTGAGTGCGCCGAAACCGCAGACGACCTCGAAGCCGTGACGGAGACAGGGAGCGATCTATGGATCCTGCGTACTTCTCGACCTTCGCGGCGCTGGCCGGCTCTGCGATCGGCGGCCTCACGTCGATCGCGACCTCTTGGTTCACGCAGCGCGGTCAATTCCGAGCCGAGCAGCGCAGCCATGACCTCAGCACGCGGCAGGATCTCTACCGCCGCTTCATCGAAGAGGCGTCGAAATGGTACGCGGACGCGTACGAGCACGACAATGCGAAGGTATCGAACCTCGTCGACCTCTACGCGCTCGTGAGCCGCATGCGCATCCTCTCGTCTCCGGAGATCGTCGACGCCGCCGACCGCGTCGTTCGCACGATCATCGAGGCCTACCAGAGTCCGAACAAGACGTGGCGTGACGTGGCGGAGCTGATCGACAACAAGGCGCTCAATCCGCTCTTCGACTTCAGCCAGGCGTGTCGGCACGAACTGCACCGAGACGCCCGCTTCTAGCGCCGCGAGGTAACGCCGTCCGCGCCGGCGCGGCACGAGGCGGTGCAGTGCCTTCGGATCGCTTCTACTCGAGATCGGCCCACACCGGCGCGTGATCCGACGCGACGAGCCCATCCTTCTTCTTCCGGTATTCGCGGTCGATCTCGACCTCGCGCACGCGCGCGAGCACGGGCGACGTCCCCAGGATGAGATCGATGCGCAGGCCCTGGCCCTTGTGGAAGGAGCCGGCGCGATAGTCCCACCACGAGAAGGCCTGCTTCTCGGGGTGGCGCTCGCGGAAGAGATCGCGCCAGCCCGCGTCGACGAGCGCCCGCACGCGCGCGCGCTCGATGTCGGTGTGGAAGATGCGGCCGCGCAGACCCTCCTCGTTCCACGAGTCGAGCGGCCCGGGACACACGTTGAAGTCACCCGCGACGACGCTCGGCCGGTCGGTGTCGGCGGCGAGCGCGCCCGGCAGCGCCGCCAGCCACGCGAGCTTCAGCTCGAAGTCCGGGTGCACAACCGACTTCCCGTTCGGCACGTACACGCTCGTGAAGCGGATGCCCGCGACGTCGGCCGAGAGCAGGCGCGCGCCGAGCGCCTCCTGTCCCTCGATCCCGCGCCGCACGACCACCGGCTCCTCGCGCGCGAGGATCGCGACGCCGTTCCAGCTCTTCTGCCCCTGACACACGGCCCAGTAGCCCTCCTTCTCGAGGGCCTCGCTCGGGAAGTGCGCGTCCTCGAGCTTCAGCTCCTGGAGCGCGACCACGTCTGGACGACGCTCGCGCAGCCAGTGGAGCAGGAAGTCCTGTCGCGCGCGCAGCCCGTTCACGTTGAAGGTCGCGATCCTCATGCCGGTTCGGGGAGCTTCCCCTGCGCGCGGATCCGCGCGGTGTAGCGCGGCGACGCGTAGCCGTTCGCGACGAACCAGGCCGCGGCGCGCGCGAGGGCCGTGCGCGCGTCGCTCGGCCGGTAGCCGAGCTCCTTCTCGGCGCGTGCCGAGCTCGCGCGCCGGTTGCCGATCGCGTGCAAGGTCGACTCGACGTCGATCAGCGGGGTGCGATGGCTGACGTGGTCGGCCCACCACTCGTTGATGCGCCCGAGGCCGAGCAGCAGGCGCGGCGGGATCGCGAAGCGCGGGGCGGGAATGCCCGTCAGCTCGGAGAGGATGCGCGCCAGCTCGGAGAGCGTGACGTTCTCGCCGCCGAGGATGTAGCTGCCGCCCGCCGCGCCGCGCTCGAGCGCGAGCACGTGCCCTTCCGCCACGTCGTCCACATCGACGAGGTTCAGAACCGTCTCGGCATACGCCTTCATGCGGCCGTTCAGGAAGTGGACGATCATGCCGCCGGTCGGTGTCGGGCGCTGGTCGCCGGGACCGAGCACCGTCGTCGGGTGCACGATCACGCCGGGCAGCCCGCGCGCCATCGCGCGCCAGACCAGCATCTCCGCCATCGCCTTGCTGCTCTTGTAGTGACCGTGGAAGCGGCGGAGATCGAAGAGCCCCTCCTCGTTCTCCTCCTTCTCCTCGCCGCGCGCCGCTTCGCGCGAGAGCTCGAGCGACGGCGTCAAGGTGCCGAACGTGCTGGTGTAGACCATGCGGCGCACGCCCTGCTCTTCCGCCGCGCGCAGCACGTTGCGCGTGCCGCCGACGTTCACGCGGTAGAGCCGCTCCGCCTCGGGCTCCCAGAAGCTGTAGATCGCCGCGGAGTGGACGAGCCACTCGGCCCCCGCGAGCGCCCGGCGGACGCTCTCGGCGTCCTCGAGCTCGAGCGGACGCGTCTCGACGTCGACGCCTTCGAGATTGCGGAGATCGAGGTTCGCGCCGACCCCCGCGATCACCTCGTGTCCGCGCGCGCGCAGCGCGCGCACGATGCGCGACCCGATGAAGCCGTTGCCGCCCGTGACGAAGCATCGCGACATGGTGTCGATCGCCCCCCTTTCGAAGCGCGTCAGTCTAGACGAAGGCGCGTTGCCCGCGCGCCGCGGAACCGGCACGCTGGCCGCGTGGTCGCCCGCACGAGCGAGACCCCCTCCCCGACCGGCCCCGCGCTCCGCGTCGGCGAGGAGCCGCGCGCGGCGCGCTGGATGCGCGCACTCCTGGCGCGGCCCGCGGCCTGGCTGCTGCGCGCGCTCGCGTCGACGTGGCGGGTCGAGATCCGCGGCGAAGATCCGTTCGCGCCGGGCGCCGCGCGTCCCGTGCTCGCCGCGCTCTGGCACGAGAGCGCGCTCTGTGCGGCCGGCCTCTACCGCGACCACGGCGTCCACGTCGCGGTGAGCCGCAGCCGCGACGGCGAGCACATCGCCGCGGTGCTCGCGAAGCTCGGCTTCGGCGACTCGCTGCGCGGCTCCTCGTCTCGTGGCGGCGCCGAGGCGCTGCGCGGCGTGCTGCGCGCGCTCGACGACGGCGCCGTCGTCGCCGTGCTCGTCGACGGACCGCGCGGCCCGGCGCACGTCGCGAAGTCGGGCATCGTCGCGGCAGCCAAGCTCGCCGGCGTCCCGATCCTGCCGGTGCGGATCGCCGCGCGGCCGTGCCTCCGCTTCGCGAGCTGGGACCGCATGAAGCTCCCGCTCCCCTTCGCGCGTGTGTGTCTCTCGTACGCGGATCGACTCGGCATCGCGCGCGAGGCGTCCGACGCGGACGTCGAGGCGACGCGCGCGGCGCTCGAGGCGCGCCTCGACGCGGTCCCGCGTGTCGCGGCGGGATCGTGGTAGGCTTCGCTCCCCATCCAGAAGGAGCCCCCCGTGATCGTCATCTCCGGAATCATCTCGATCGACCCCGCCAGGCGAGACGCCGCGATCGCCGCCATGCGCGAGCTGATGGCCGAGACGCGGAAGGAGAAGGGCTGCGCCGCCTACGTGATGAGCGGCGACTTCGAGGACCCGGGCACGATCCGACTCTTCGAGGAGTGGGAGTCGCAGGCGGCGATCGACGCGCACATGCAGGCCCCTCACATGAAGAAGTTCGGGTCGCAGGTCGCGCAGCTCGGCTTCAAGGGCATGAAGCTCGACCGCTACGAGGTCAGCTCGAAGGGCCCGCTCGGCGGCGCGCGCCGCTAGCGCGCGCACGAATCGCTTCGCGCGACGAGGAGTTTTGATGGGTTCGCTGAAGCTCGGCGTGCAGTTCGGCTACTGGCAGGCCGCTCCCCCTCCGCGTTTCGTCGAGACTGCGCAGGAGGCCGAGCGACTCGGCTACGACTCGGTCTGGACCGCCGAGGCCTGGGGCTCGGACGCCTTCACCGCGCTGGCCTGGCTCGGCGCGCACACGCGCCGCGTGAAGCTCGGCACCTCGATCGTGCAGATCGCGGCGCGCACGCCCGCCTCCACCGCGATGCACGTGCTGACGCTCGACCATCTCTCGGGCGGCCGCGTGATCCTCGGACTCGGCGTCTCAGGCCCGCAGGTGGTCGAGGGCTGGTACGGCCAGCCCTTCGGCAAGCCGATCGCGCGCACGCGCGAGTACGTCGACATCGTGCGCCAGGTGCTGCGGCGCGAGAAGCCGGTGACGAACAACGGCCCGCACTATCCCCTTCCCTACAAGGGGCCGAACTCGTGGGGCCTCGGCAAGCCGCTTCGCTCGATCACGCACCCGCTGCGCGCGCACGTGCCGATCTACCTCGGCGCCGAGGGGCCGAAGAACGTCGCGCTCGCGGCGGAGATCTGCGACGGCTGGCTGCCGCTCTACTACTCGCCGTTCCGCCCCGAGGTGTATGCCGACTCGCTCGGCAAGCCGAAGCCCGGCTTCGAGATCGCGGTCACGATGGCGTGCAAGGTGTGCGACGACGTGGCGGCGGGGCTCGCGCCGGTCAAGGCGATGCTCGGCTTCTACATCGGCGGCATGGGCGCGAAGGACCGCAACTTCCACAAGGAGCTGATGGGCCGCATGGGCTACGAGGCCGAGGCCCAGAAGATCCAGGACCTCTTCTTCGAGGGGAAGCGCGGCGAGGCGATCGCCGCGGTGCCCGACGCCTTCGCCGACGAGATCTCGCTGGTCGGGCCGCGCGAGCGCATCCGCGACCGCCTCGCCGCGTGGCGCGAGTCGGCAGTGACGACCTTGCTCGTGCCGGGCAACGACCTCGACACCATCCGCGCGATGGCGGAGCTCGTGCTCTGAGGATCGGGGCCATCTTCCCCACGACCGAGATCGGTGAGGATCCGGCCGCGATTCGCGACTGGGCGCAGGCGGCCGAGTCGCTCGGCTTCGATCACGTCATCGCCTACGACCACGTACTCGGCGCGGTGCACGCGAACCGCGCGCCGCCGCTGATGGGCCCCTACACCGAGAAGGATGCGTTCCACGAGCCCTTCGTGCTGTACGCGTACCTCGCCGCGATCACGCGCAAGCTCGAGCTCTGCACCGGCGTGATCATCCTGCCGCAGCGACAGACGGTGCTCGTCGCGAAGCAGGCCGCGGAGGTGCAGCTGCTCTCGCAGGGGCGACTGCGCCTCGGCGTCGGCACGGGCTGGAACTTCGTCGAGTACGAGTCGCTGGGGATGCGCTTCGAGGACCGCGGCAAGATGCTCGACGAGCAGGTCGAGCTGATGCGCAAGCTGTGGCGCGAGCCGGTGCTCGACTACCGCGGGAAGTTCCACCGCGTCGACCGCGCGGGCATCCTGCCGCGCCCGCGCCGCGAGATTCCCATCTGGTTCGGCGGCTTCACGCCAGTGGCCGTGAAGCGCGCGGCGCGCGTCGGCGACGGGATCCTGTTCGGCACGTATCCGTCGCGCATGCAGAAACTCTGGGAGATGACGCAGGTCGAGCTGAAGAAGGCCGGACGCAGCCCCGGCAGCTTCGGCGCCGAGGCTGCGGTCGACGCGAGCGACTCGCCCGACACGTGGGTGAAGGAGGCGGCGCTCTGGCGCGAGGCCGGCGGCACCCACCTCTCGCTGCGCGCGATGGACACCGCCGCGGATCAGGTCGGCCACAAGCGCTTCGGCTTCCGCGGTCCGCAGGACTACATCGCCGCGCTCGAGCGCTTCGCCGCCGCGGTTCGCTGAGCGCGCGCCACCGGAGGGACCGTGCGGAGAGTCGCCTGGATCGCCCTCGGCGTGCTCGCCCTCGTCGTGCTGGTCGCGCTCGGGCTGCTCGAGGCGGCCGGCCGCGGCGCCTTCGGTCGTCGCGACGGCGCCGGCACGGTCACGCGCGCCACGCGGCCCGCCGAGGTCGCCGCGCGTGCTCGGGCGGCGCAGGCAAGCGCGGCCGAGCACCTCGGGCTCGCGAAGACGAAGCAGATCCTCTTCGGCGACCTCCACGTCCACACCACGATCTCCTACGACGCATTCCTCTTCAGCCTGCCGCTGCTCCGCGGCGAGGGCGCGCACCCGCCGGCCGACGCCTGCGACTTCGCGCGCTTCTGCTCGGCGCTCGACTTCTGGTCGATCACCGACCACGACTTCGCGATCACCCCGCAGGCCTGGCGCGACACGATCCAGTCGGTGCGCGAGTGCAACGCGGCCGGCGGCGACGGCGCGAGCCCAGACACGGTCGCGTTTCTCGGCTGGGAGTGGACGCAGGTCGGCACCACGCCCGAGAACCACTACGGACACAAGAACGTGGTGCTCGCGCACACCGACGACGCGAACATCCCGACGCGCCCGATCGGCACGCCCCGCGCCGGCGCACTCACGAACGCCTCGACGCTCGGACTCGGCTACGTCGCGCTGCGCGGCGGCGGACGCATGCACGACCTCGCGCGCTACCTGCGCGAGCGCGCGAGCGTGCCGCTCTGCGATCCGAATCTTCCCGAGCGCGATCTGCCCGCCGACTGCTACGAGGAGGCCGCGACGCCCGAGGAGCTCTTCCGCCGCCTCGACGATTGGGGCTACGACGCGCTCGTGATCCCGCACGGCACGACCTGGGGCTTCTACACGCCGCCCGGATCGCGCTGGGACAAGCAGCTCGTCGGCGCGATGC
>Ga0335069_10008756_pt1 | contig 14442 bp, 11 predicted proteins | sample Lox_Sample_11_FD_206714 | JGI IMG/M metagenome (GOLD analysis project Ga0335069, IMG submission 206714) | Soil microbial communities from Loxahatchee National Wildlife Refuge, Florida, United States - Lox_Sample_1.1 | ecosystem: Environmental > Terrestrial > Soil > Wetlands | place: USA... | reverse complement strand
TGATGGCGCAGGGGTACCTCTTCAACCTCTACAGGGGGCAGCCGCTCGTGCGGAAGGGCGGGACGATGATCGTCTTCCACCCCTGCACCGACCAGTTCGACAAGGAGCACCACGCTCCGTACATCGAGTTCGTCCACGACGTGCTCCCGCAGACGCGCGACGCCGTCGAGATGCACAAGAAGTTCGAGGAGAAGTTCGCGACGAACCCCGCGTACATCGAGATGTACCGGAAGGGGAACGCGTACCACCCCACGCACCCGTTCTTCATGTGGTACTGGGGCGAGGCCGGGCGGCAGCACCTCGGGCGCGTCATCGTCGTCGGCGCCGACAACGACTACGTGCCCAAGCTCCTCGGCTACGAGACGGCGCGCACCTTCGCCGAGGCGCTCTCGATGGCCAGCGACGGGCGGCGTGACCCCGAGATCACGATGATGCACATCCCGCCCATCGTGATGGCGGACGTGACGGCGTAGGCCGAAAGGAAGCACCGATGGAGCGGCTCGACGTCACGCGCGTCTTCGAGGGGGCGCGGCTGGTGGTCCTCGGGGGGACGGGATTCCTGGGCAAGGTGTTCTGGTCGATGCTGCTCGACCGCTACCCGGGCTTCGGGCGCATCTACCTGGTGGTGCGGCCGAAGAACGGGATGTCGCCGGCGGAGCGCTTCCGGAGCGACATCGCCGGGAGCGACGCGCTCGCGAGCGTGCGCGGCATGCTCGAGGAGAAGGTCGAGCCGATCGACGGCGACATGGGGCGGCCGATGTGCGGGCTCGACGAGAGCCTGGTGCGCGAGCTCCGCGGGACGATCGACGCCGTCGTCAACGTGGCGGGGGTCGTCGACTTCAACCCGCCGCTCGACGACGCGCTCGACGCGAACGCCTTCGGCGCGCAGAACCTCGTCGACCTGGCGCGGGCGCTCGGCGACGTGCCCGTGATGCACACGAGCACGTGCTACGTCGCGGGCACCCGCAAGGGCCTCGTGCGCGAGGAGGATCCGCGCGTCCACCCGTTCCCGCGGGCCGAGGAGCTCGGGGCGGAGCTGTGGGACCCCGACCGCGAGATCGCCGAGGGGCTCGACCTCATCGCGCAGGCGAAGCACCGGTGCGACGACGCGTTCCGCCAGAGCGAGTTCGCCGAGCGGGCGCGCAAGAACCTGCTGGCGCGCGGGGAGCCCGTGCACGGCGAGCCGTACGAGCGGGAGCTCGCGCGCGTGAAGCGCAAGTTCATCAGCGACCGGCTCGTCGAGGCAGGGCTCGACCGCGCGACGCACTGGGGCTGGCCCAACGTCTACACGTACACGAAGGCGATCGGCGAGCAGGTGGTCGCGCGTAGCGGCCTACCCTTCACCATCGCGCGCCCCGCGTGCTGCGAGTCGACGCTGACGTATCCGATGGCCGGATACAACGAGGGCATCAACACGAGCGCGCCGCTGCTCTACATGATGATGAAGGGCCAGCAGCAGATCCTGGCCCGGCACGTCCCGCTCGACTTCATCCCGACCGACTACGTGGTCGCCGGGATGATCATGGCGCTGGCGGAGCTGCTCGAGGGCACGGCGCAGCCCGTGTACCAGTTCGGGGCGTCCGACGTGAACCCGTGCACCGCGCAGCGCTTCGGCGAGCTGTGCGGCCTCTACAAGCGCAAGCACTACCAGCGCAAGAGCGGCAACCCGATCCTCAACGCGCTGCAGGCGCGCCTCGAGCCGACGTTCATCGACCGCGCGCGCTACGACCTCACCGGGCCGCCCGCCATCGCGCGCATGACGCGCGAGCTGGCGGGGCTCGTCAAGAAGACGTCGCCGGTGCTGCGGCCCGCCGCCAAGGCGCTCGAGGGCATGGCGAAGCGCGAGGAGAAGATCGGCGCCATCCAGGAGCTCTTCGAGCCGTTCTCGTCGACGCCGATGGGCCCGTACGACTGCTCCAACACGCGCGCGGCGTTCGCGCGTCTCTCGGAGGAGGACAAGGCGAAGCTGCCGTGGGCCCCGGAGACCATCGACTGGGCGGACTGGATGATGAACGTCCACATGCCCGCCATGGAGAAGCGCGTCTTCCCGGAGATGGACCGGCGGTTCTCGCGCCCCGAGAAGGCGCTCGCGGCGCACGCGACGCTCTGGTCGCTCGTCGAGGAGATGGCCGAGCGGCACGACCTGGCGCTGGCGCTGCAGCGGATGACCGACGAGGGGCTGACGCGCACGAGCTTCCGCGACGTGAAGCTGCGCGCCGAGTCGCTGGCGGCGAGGCTCGCGGCGCTCGGGGTGGGCAAGGGCGACCGCGTCGTCCTCTCGGCCCGCAATCACCCGGACTGGCCCGTCGCCTACTTCGGCATCCTGCGCGCCGGCGCGACGGCGGTCCCGGTCGATCCCGCGCTCGACGCGGCGTCGTGGCGAAACGTGCTCGCCGACAGCGAGGCGCGCGTGGTCGTCTGGGACGCCACGGTGAAGGCGAGGGACGAGATCGCCGAGCTGCCGCCGGCGCTGGACCTGCACGAGGCGACCGAAGAGGACCCGGGTCTCACGCCGCCGGTGGTGAGCATCGAGCCGGGGGACGTCGCGAGCCTCATCTACACGAGCGGAACGACGGGCAAGCCCAAGGGCGTCATGCTCACGCACGCGAACTTCACGTCGCTCGTGGCGTCGCTCGCGCCCATCTTCCCGCTGTCGCGCGGGGACGGCGTGCTCAGCGTCCTGCCGCTGCACCACACCTTCGAGTTCACCTGCGGCCTGCTGCTCCCGCTCTCGCGCGGAGCGCGCGTCGTGTACCTCGACGAGCTGTCGGGCGAGACGATCGCCGCGGGGCTGCAGGCGTCGCGCGCGACCGCGATGGTCGGCGTGCCCGCCCTGTGGCAGCTCCTCGAGCGGCGCATCCTGCAGCAGGTGGACGCGCGGGGACCGCTCGCGCGCGCGGCGTTCGACGCCGCCACGGAGGTCAACCGCTGGCTCGCGTCCAACGTCGGCGTCGACGCGGGGCGCGTCCTCTTCGGTGCCGTGCACGCCCGGATGGGCGGACACGTGAAGTGGCTCATCTCGGGCGGCGCCGCGTTGCCGCGCGAGACGCTCGAGCGGTTCTCTGGGCTCGGGCTGCGGCTCACCGAGGGCTACGGCCTCACCGAGGCCGCGCCGGTCCTCACCGTCACGCGCCCCGGCAAGCGTCTCGAGGCGGGCGTCGGCAAGCCCGTGCCCGGCGTCGAGCTGCGCATCGCGAGCCCGGACGACCGCGGCATCGGCGAGGTCGTCGCTCGCGGGCCCAACGTCATGATCGGCTACACCGACGGCGACGCGACGAGCCGCACGATCGACGCCGAGGGCTGGCTGCACACGGGCGACCTCGGGCGCATCGACAAGAAGGGGCGCCTCGAGATCGTCGGGCGCCTGAAGGACGTGGTCATCTCGCCGACCGGCGAGAACGTGTACCCCGACGACGTCGAGAAGCGCCTCGGCAAGATCCAGCACGTGTCCGAGGTCGCCGTGGTCGGCGTCGAGGTGCGCGGCAGCGAGCGCCTCGCCTGCCTCGCCGTCTCCGAGGGCGACCGCGACGCGGCGCGCGCCGCGCTCCGCCGGGCCGTCGACGACCTGCCGCCCGGGCAGCGCCCGACCATCGTGCACCTGTACGACGCGCCGCTGCCGCGCACGGCGACGCGCAAGGTCAAGCGCGAGGAGGTGCGCGCCATCCTCCGCCGCATGATCGCGGCCACCGCGCGCCCCGAGGACGGAGTCGAGGCGAGCCCGGTGCGCCTCGCGATCGCCGGCGTGAAGGGCATCGCGGTCGAAGAGGTGACGACGCACGCGTCGCTGCAGGGGGAGCTCGGGTTCGACTCGCTGCTGCTGACGGAGCTGCTCGAGGCGCTCGAGGGGCGCTACGGCGCCATCGATCCGCAGCGCCTGCAGGCCTGCGTGACCGTCGCCGACGTCGAGGAGCTCGTGCGCACCGTCGGCGACGAGCCGCACGCGGCTCGCCTCAAGGCACCGGCGGCGCGGGAGGCTGCCGCGCCCATCGTGCTCCCCGAGCAAGTGCAGCAGGTCGGCAAGGCGTTCATCGGCAAGCTGCAGGACTTCTTCTACGGCGAGGTCATGAAGCCGCGCGTCTTCGGGCGCGCCCACGTGCCGCAGAACCGCAACGTGATCGTCGTGGCCAACCACGCGAGCCACCTCGACATGGGCTTCGTGCGCCACGCCCTCGGCAAGTACGGCGAGGACATCGTGTCTCTCGCGGCCCAGGACTACTTCTTCGAGAGCGGGATCAAGCGCGCCTTCTTCGAGAACCTCACGAACCTCCGCGCCATCGACCGCAAGGCGTCGCTCCGCCAGGCCATCCGGCAGGCGAGCGAGGTGCTCGAGCAGGGCAAGACGGTGCTCGTCTTCCCGGAGGGCACGCGCACCTCCACCGGCGAGATCCAGGACTTCAAGCCGCTCGTGGGCCACCTGGCCCTCGTGCACGGGATCGACTTGCTCCCCGTGTTCCTCGGCGGGACGCACGCGTCGATGCCCAAGGGCGCGCCCGTCCCGACCAAGCGCGAAATCGTCGCGCGCATCGGCCCGCCCCTCGTCGTGTCCGACCTCAAGCGGCTCACCGAGGGCATGTCGGCGGCGGACGCGGCCCGCGAGGTTGCGCGCATCGCTCGCGAAGCGGTGCTCGCGCTCTCCGAGGGCAAGGTGCTCGATCTGTCGAGAGCCGCGCGTCGCGAGGAGCTCGCGCCCGAGCGCGAGCACCCGCTCGTGAAGCTCTTCTCGGAGCTCGAGGCTAAGTTCAGCGCCGGCGAGATCGAGAAGCCCGTGAGCTACTACGTGTCGCTCGGCAACGACGAGCTCGCGAAGTGGACGGTGCGCGTCGACGGCAGCGCCTGCGAGGTCCGCCCCGGCAAGCCCGACGGCGGGCAGGCCGATTGCGTCCTCAAGACGAGCCCCGAGATCTTCGCCAAGATCGTGCGCGAGTCCTACGTGCCGAGCCCCGCCGACTTCATGTCGGGGGCCATCAAGTCGAACGACGTCTCGCTCCTCATGACCTTCCAGAAGGTCTTCCGGCTGGACCAACCATCATGAGAATCCTCGTCACCGGCGCCACGGGCTTCCTGGGCTCTCACGTCGTGCACGCGCTCGAATCGCGCGGGTACGAAGTCGTCCGCTTCGCGCGCACCCTCGGCGGAGACGTCCTCGACGCCAAGAGCGTCGGCGAGGCGGCGGCAGGGTGCCGCGCGGTCCTGCACTGCGCCGGGCGCGTCTCGCGCAAACCGGAGGACGCTGAGGTGCTCTACGATCTGCACGTCCGCGGCACGAAGACGGTGCTCGATGCCTGCGCCGAAGCCGGCGTGGCGCGGGCCGTCGTGGCGTCCACGAGCGGCACGGTCGCCGTGAGCGACGGCCCGGACCACGTCGGCCGCGAGGACGACGCCGCGCCCATCGGTATCGTCTCGCGCTGGCCGTACTACCGCGCGAAGCTCTTCGCCGAGCGAGCGGCCCTCGAGCGCAACCGGCCCGGATTCGAGGTGGTCTCCGTCAACCCGTCGCTGCTACTCGGCCCCGGGGACGAGCGCGGGTCCTCCACCGAGGACATCCGCAATTTTCTCGAGGGGGTGGTGCCCGCCGTCCCTGCAGGGGGACTCTCCTTCGTCGACGCGCGTGACGCCGCCGAGGCGATGGCGCTCGCATTCGAGACCGGCAGGGCAGGGGAGCGCTACCTCGTCGGCGCGTGCAACCTCACGGTGCGCGACTTCTTCGCGCGCCTCTCGCGCATCTCGGGCGTCCCGGCTCCCTGGCTCCCCATGCCGCGCTCGCGCGAGATCGCGCGCATCGGCGCGAGAGCCATGGAGCGCCTGGCATCGCGCATCGGGATCGCGCCGCGCGTCGACGCGCCGAGCGTCGAGATGGCCCAGTGCTTCTGGTACCTCGACGCGACCAAGGCCGAACGAGAGCTCGGCTGGAGAGCGCGCGATCCCAACGTGACCCTGCACGACACAGTCGAGGACCTGCGCGCCCGGGGGGTGGTCTGGCCGACCGAATGGCGCGAGGCGAATGTGGTGGGGGAGGGGCCCCACCACACAACGAGATAGTCTACCCTCCCTGACGTGCAGATAGACGCCGGCTCCTTCTTCATCCTCGCCTTCACGCTGGCCGCGGGCGGAGTAGGCGGGTACTACGCGTCGGAGAAGCACCTCTTCCGGCCACCGCCTCCGCCGCCTGCTGCGCCTCCGCCGCCCGCTCCGACCGTATCCGCGGCGACGAGCGCTCCTCCGCCGCCCCCGCCCAAGCCGGCCCCGACGTGCGACGACATGGTCGGCGCTCCCGGCGCGTGCCCTCCCCCCGTGTGGCCCGCCGAGGAAGGGATGCCCGGCTGCGGCACGCTCCCCACCAAGCGCTGCGAGGACTTCAAGCAGTCGATGAAACCGCGCGTCGCCGAGCGGGCGGTCGCCTGCCTCAACGCGCTGAACCAGGCCCAGAGGTGCGATCCGAACCGGCTCGAGCTGTGCGGCCACACGGCCCTGATGAACGCCTGTTCGATCGTCGAGCCTCCCCCGGAGGCCGACGCAGGCCCCGACGAGGTAGGGGCGCATTGCACCTCGATCCTCCACGAATGCGAGGGCGTCTCCTCCGGGCCGAGCATGCACGACTGCCGCACCACCCTGGCCGGCATGAGTGTCCTTGGCCGCGACCGCATGGTCGCCTGCATGAAGACCCACTGTACCGACAAGGGCCTCCTCTTCTGTGAGGCCCAGGTCGATCTGAAATGAGAGTGACGTGAGCGCCGCGCCTACATCTGCGTGGTTGCCGATTTGAACGCATTCAGCGATGCTGAGGGCAGCATGGGCAGCGTTTCACCCAAGACGGACGGGACACCCATCGACGACGTCCCGATCGACGATGAGGAAGACATGACGAGCGTCATGTCCTCCGATCAGCGCAAGGCCCTGCAAAAAGCGGCGAAGACGGAGAAGGAGTCGGCGACCCTCGAGCGCGACACCGCAAGGCCGCCGCCCTCCCAGGAGGAGGCCGTCTCCATCCCGCGTGCTGCCCCGGTCCCGGCTGAGGTCCGGTCTGCGGAAGCACCGCGCGCCGAGGCTGCACCCGCCAAGTCCGAGCCCGCGGCGCAAGCCAAGGCACCCAGCCAAGCGCCCGCTCGCAGCCAGGCCCCCGCGCGCAGCGCCGAGCCGAAGGACGGGTGGGCCACCTGGGAGCTCGTCGCCTTCCTGCTCCTCGCGGCGGCCATCGTCGCCGCCCTGCGCGGCTAGCGTTCCCCGCTCAGACCAGACGGAGCTTCGGCCGCACCGACGGCGGCGACTTCGACGGCGGAGGAGCTTCGGCCTCGGTGTTCGCCCACCTCACCATCGACTCGGCGATCGCCCTGGCCGCGCCCGGCAAGTCATAGTCCGCGTCGATGAGGCTGCACACGAGCTCCCCGTTGTCGGCTTGCACCTGGTAGCTCGTCGTCCCGGCGTTCTCGTACACGTGGATGCGCCAGGGGCGCCTCGGGAGGCGCGAGACGCGTTGCGGGTCGGTGAAGAACTCGTACTCGGCCATGGTTGGGGGCGGTTCCTGCGGCGCGGCACCGCGCGCTATAAGGTGCCGCCGATGCGTCTGCCGCAGGTGTCGCTGATGTTGCTCTGCGCCATGGTTGCGTGCAAGCGCAGCTCGCCTGCCGAGACGTCGGAAGCGGGACCGGCCCCCTCGTCGAGTGCGCCGGCCACCGTGACCTTGCCGGGGGCGAGGGCCGCCGACCCGGTGCCCGGCGAGTACGCCCGCTACTTCGCCGACATGCACCGCTTTTCGGCCGTGTTCCCCGCCCCCCCCGAGGCCAAGTTCCTGCCGAACGGGTCCACGGGCACCGAGGTCGTCGCGCCCGACCGGTCGGCGTTCGCCATCGTTTGCTCCCCGCCTGCCCGGGACGGTCACGAGTTCGACCGCGCCAAGCCCCAGGTCGTCGGCAACGGCACCTTCCTCTCGGACAGCCACCCCAGCTTCTACGGGACGGAGAGCTACGAGGTGCACTCGCGCATGCCCGACGGGATCGTCCGTGTGATGCGGTTCGTGAAGTACTCCGACCGCTTCTGCACCGTGGGCGTCGAGCTCGCTCCGGGGGTCGACGCGCAAGAGGCCGCACGCTTCGTCGAATCGTTCCGCCCCGAGCCGCCCCCTGCGAAGTGACCACAACCAAAGTCAGTGCCCGCACAGGCCGGGCCGGGGGGGCGGCCGCCAACCTGGCGGGCGACGGCGAGCGTAAGCGCGCCCGCCCGCCAGGGTCACAGGCCGAAAGTGCAGGTCAGTTATTGGGATTGCCGCAGTAGATGACCACGCCGCAGCTCACCTGCGGGCCCATCGGCTGGCTCGGATCGCACTGCGGGGAGCAGCACGAGCCCTCGTAGACGACGTCGCCGTCGTTGCAGCACAGGTTCTGGATGCACGTGGTGCCGGCGCCGCAGCAGCTGATGCGGTTGCCGCACCCGTCGTCGTGGTTGCATCCGGTGTTGCCGAAGTCGGCGCACGTCTTGGGCGTGCACTGCACGCACTTGTCGCCCTGGCACACCTCGCCCGCCTGGCACGTCTGGCACGACCTCTGGACGCCGCACCCGAGGTCGACGGCATTGCACCCCGTCACGAGGCCGGCGTCGATGGCGCCCGCGCACGTGAGCGGCGTGCAGCACGAGTTGTTCTGGCAAACGTCGCCGGTGCCGCAGGGGGCGCAAACCTTCTGCACGCCGCACCCGAGGTTGACGGGGTTGCAACCCGTCACGAGACCCGCGTCGACCGCATCGGGGCAGCTGCTCGGCGTGCAGCAGCCGCCGTCGTAGCACTGCTCGCCGCTTCCGCAGGTGCCGCAGGTCACCTTCGGCCCGCAGCCGTTGCTCACCTGGCCGCAGGTCACGCTGCCGCACGACGGCGGCGTGCACGACGTGCACGTGCCGCCGGTGCACATCGTCGTCCCCTCGCATCCGCCGCAGTTCACGTTGCCGCTGCCGCACGCGTTCGGGACCTGGCCGCACTTGGAGCCGGCGCCTCCGTCGGCACCGTCGCACTCGGGCGGCAGCGTGCCGCAGACGCCGCCGTAGCACTGCTGGCCCATCGGGCACGTGCAGTTCATCGTCTTGCCGCAGCCGTCGCTCACGGTCCCGCAGAGGTTCACGTTCTTCGGGTTGCACGTCAGCGGCTGGCACATCCCGGTGCCGCCGTCGCTCGGCGGCTGGACCACGCACTTGTTGGCGACGCACGTCTGGCCCATCGGGCAGCCGCCGCAGTTGATCGCCACGCCGCACGGGTCGACGCCGATCTCACCGCACTGGCCTGTGCACGAGGGAGTCGTCTGGCAGCTCTGCGAGCCGTTCGACCCGACCGTGCACGTCTGACCCTTCGCGCAGGGCATGCCGCACACGAGCGTGTGCCCCGTGCAGTCGGTGTATTGACCGCACGTCACGTTCGACGGACAGCCGGGCGTGCAGTGCCCACCGTCCGTCGTGCCGTTGCCGTCGCCATTCGACGCGCCGTCGCCGGAGCCGTCGCTCCGCGCGTCCCCGCTTCCGGGCCCGCCGTCGGAGGCGGTCGCGTCCGACGTTCCGTCCTCGCCCCCGCCGTCTCCTCCGTTGCCGGAGGTCTCTTGATTGCTGCCGCACGCGCCCAGCCAAACCGCCGGTGCGCATCCCAGAGCGAGCGCCACCATCGTGGCGCGCAGACGCGGGAAGCTCATGTTATGCCCTCAGTAGAACTTTACAGTATGGCTGAGTCCGGGCAAGGCTGAGCTCTCTGATTTCAGACGCTCCTGCGCCGTCTCCAGAAGGCGGCGACGCCGACGAGGAGAAGGAGGAAGCGGGAGGTCGCGGAGCGAGGCTGTCGGCCCCTGCCGGCGCCGGCCTGCACGCTGCAATCGCCGCTGGACGAGGAGTCGCTCGAGCCCGAGCAACCGCTGCCCGAGTCCGAGCCGCTCGAATCGCTGCCCTCGCTGCCCTCGCTGCCGGTGCTCGTGTCGCCGCCGCAGCCGTCCGACGAGTCGGACGAATCGCCCCCGCATCCGTCGGTCGAATCCGCCGCTGCCGTCGCCGCTCCCGCGCCGAGGTCGACCGCGGCGCCAGTGCTGTTGCCCTGGCTGGACGATGATCCGCCGCTGCCGCTCCCGCCGCCGCTGGTGCCCTGCTGCTGCGGCGGAGGAGGAGTCGGCACCTCGCACGCCTGCGCGTAGCCGGCTGCCGCGAGGACGGGCCCGATCGCCTCGAGCGATCCGGCAGTGAGCGGCGCGTCCTGCGCGGGCGATCCCGCAGCGATGACCGTGCGTCCTCTGGCGAGCCACTCGGCCCGTGCGCCCGCGTCGCCCTCGCCGAGCGCCACGGCGAGGTCGTCGGAGATGCCGGCGTCGCCGGCGTTCGCGCCGAGCGACTCGTACGCCGACTCGAGCGACGGGACCGTCGCGCCGTCCGGCAGCGTCGTCGGTGTCGAGACGAGGGACGTGCCGCTCGTCTCGAGCAGCCATCGACCCGGGTTCGCCTCGAGCAACGCATCGCGCGCCGACGCGTAGGTGGAGGTCCCGTCGCTCTGCCAGAGGATCGCCGTGGGATCGACGGTGAGGTCGGGTTGCGTGCCGAACGCGATGCTGGAGCCGCTCAGCGCGAACGCGGTCACCTGCACGCCGTTCGCTCCGCCCGTCAGCAGCGACAGCGGCACACCCACCGGCTGGTCGTCCACGACGCGAAGCGTGCGGGTGACGACGGTTCCCGAAGCGTCCGTGAAGAGCATCGCGACGAGGTCGCTGCCCGAGGCGATCACCGCGTCGATCGCCGGCGAGAGCTCGGGCGTCAGCGAGAGGCCCCAGCTCGCCAGCGTCGCGTCGAGCGTCGGCCGGTCCGCCGCGACGACCACGGCCCCTGGCGCGGTTGTCGCGGTGGGCGTGAAGCTTCCTTCCACCTCGGCGCCCCCGCTGAAGCCGCACGGCGGCGTCGTGTCCGGCGGAACGACGCGCGGCGCCGTCGAGGCTTCGAGCGCTCCGAGCCACGCGTCCGGCGAGAGCTCGAGGAGCGCACCGGGGCGTACCGGTACGACCCACGCGAACTCGGTGGCGCTTCCTTGCACGGTGACCGACCCCCATCGCGCGCTCGGCGCTCCTTTTTCCTCGCTCGCGGCGATCGCGAAGCGAAGCGCCACGGCGGAGGAGGCTCCCGGCGGCGAGCTCACGACGGCGCCCATGGCGCGCGCGGTCGCCGGTGCCGCGAACGAAGCGAGGAACGCCGCGCCCCCCAGGGCAAGCGCGACGCGTGAAGCAAGGCGCACGCACTAGACCTTCGCAAGCGCCATGCCCGCCGTTAGAGTGGCCGCCGATGCAGAAGGATCCGCCGCTCGTCGTCGTGAACCCGCGGTCTGGCGGTGGACGCGCAGGTCGCACCTTCGCCGAGGTGAAGCAGGTGATCGAGCGTCGCCTCGGAGCGGTGGACGTCGCCATGACGGAGCGGCCCGGTCACGCGATCGATCTCGCCCGCGACGCGGCGCGCGCGGGGGTTCCGCTCGTCGTCGCCGTCGGTGGTGACGGCACGCTGCACGAGGTGGCCAACGGCGTCCTCGAGGCCGCCGGCAGCGAGACGGCGGTCGGCTACGTGGGGCAGGGGACCGGTGGCGACTTCCGCCGCAGCCTCGGCATCGAGCACCGCCTCGACGCGTACGTCGAGGCCCTCGCGAGCGGACGGGAGATGCGCGTCGACGTCGGCCGGCTCACCTACCGTGCGCGCAACGGCGGGACGCGCACGCGGCACTTCGTCAACATCCTCTCGGCGGGCATGGGTGGCCTGGTCGACCGCTACGTGGCCGAGACGTCGAAGGCGCTCGGCGGCAAGGCCGCCTACTTCCTGGCGAGCGCGCGCGCTCTCGCCACGTGCGAGCGCGGAAGACTGCGCTGCGACGCCGCCCTCGGCGCCGATCGGCAGGAGCGCCGCGTCGACACGTACATGATCGCGATCTGCAACGGGCGCTACTTCGGCGGCGGCATGCACGTGGCGCCGATGGCCAAGCTCGACGACGGCCGCTTCGAGGTCGTGTCGATGGACGCGCCGAGCAAGCTCGCGTTCATGGCCTTCTCGCGTCGCATCTACGAGGGCAGGCACCTCACGGCCCCGGGCGTGCAGCACTTCGTGTGCGACCGCATCGCGATCGACATCGAGAACGAGGGCGCGCGGCGGGTCTTCCTGCTCGACGTGGACGGCGAGCCGCTCGGCGGGCTCCCGCTGGACGTCGAGCTGCTGCCGAAGGCGCTGAAGCTCAGGGCGTGACGTCGCCGGCGACGCTCTCCTCGAGCGGCAAGCGCCGCACGAGCGTCGTCGGCGGAGGAGCCCACCCGTAGCGCATGAGCATCGCAATGCTCGCGCCCTTCTCGACGCTCGGGAACGCTCCCTTGAAGCGCGAGAGAACGGACTCGACGCGCTCGTGCTCCGGCAGGTCCGAGCCTTCGACCCCGAGAACGGAGTCCAGAACCTGAAAAACGCTCATCGGCTGCGCGACGAGTCCTTTGCGCGTGAGCGCCAGCCAGGCGCGCTGCAGACAGCGCCCGACGGTGACGTCTCCGAGAGGGTCGGGCCCGTCGGGCTTGGTGAATATGCACACGCCCGACGCGCTTTCGACCAGGCGTCGTGCCCTGGCGCCCATCCTCTGTGGAGCGCCGGTGGCAGCGAGCCGATCCTGCGCGGTGTGGCGAAGGGCGTCCACCGTGATGCGGTCGGCGGCGGTCAGCTCGAGACTGCCCACGGAGATCCCGCGCGTCACCTCTTCCCGATCGCGGACGTCGAAGCGGATCGTCTGCAAGGTCGTTTCGCGCAGCCGCGGATGGGCGTAGAAGAGGGCCTCGGCCTCCTCGATCAGAGGTCCGAGGATGCGGACACGCTCGCGCCCGAACCAGTGGGTGCGGACGCCTTCGAGAGGCGCCGTGGCTTCCACGAGCCAGGCATACGTGGCGTCATCGATGGCGCGCCCGTCGTAGAGTCGGCGGTTGGTCGCCCGGCGAATGAGGGCCTTGTCTGGCTCTGGGGTCCTCTTCGCGTCCGACACGGTCAGTCGAATGAGGGGCTTGCGGTCAGGCGGACTCTCGAGGCGAGCGGTCGCCCCCATGCGACCCGCCCGCAGCAGCGCACATTCCAGGGCCGCGCCGATCGCGATGCGCGCAATCGCCGGGAAGTACTTCGGCTGCCTCTCCTGATCGACGAAGAACGAGATGGTCTCGCCGTCGACGTGGAAGCGCCAGGGCTGCGTGTTGCCCCACGACGGCGCGATCCGCGCGGCGTCCAGGATTCGCTCGACGTGAGGGGGGAGCTGGGTCACCCAGCCCACTCTACTCGATCAACGTCGGCGTGCTGCTTCCGCCTCGTTCACCCGCATCGGCCGCCCGTCCAGCATCGATCCGTTCAGCTTCTGCATGGCGCTGACGGCTTGGTCCGAGGAGGCCATCGTGACGAAGGCGAAGCCGCGCGGCCGCCCGCTGTACCGGTCGACGATGACGTGCACGTCGGTCACCTCGCCGAAGTGCGCGAACGTCTCACGCAACGACTCAGGCGTCGTGTCGAGGGACAGGTTGCCCACGAAGAGTCGCGCGCCCATACTCGGAACCACCGTAGCGTCCGCTTCGTCGCACGACAATCTCAGGGGAAGTCGATTTACGCCGCAGCGCGCGCCTGGCCGAGGACGCGCTCGACGTCCGTGGGCTCGAGCGTCTCGCTCTCGAGCAGCGCCTGCACGAGGCGGTCGAGCACCGCTCTCTTCTCGTTGACGAGTCGCTTCGCGGCCTCGAGCGCTTCGCCGAGGAGGCGGCGTGCTTCCTCCTCGATGAGGTGCGTGGTCTCGTCGCTCAGCCCCGCCTCGGTCGCGAGCTTCTGCCCGAGGAATGGGTGCTCCACGCGCTGCTCGTGGAACATCGGACCCACCCGCTCGCTCATTCCGTAATGGGCCACCATGCGGAAAGCGAAATCGGTCGCCTGCTTCAGGTCGTGCTCCGAGCCCGTCGACGTCTCGCCGTAGACGACCGTCTCCGCCGCGTAGCCTCCCATGAGGACACGCAGCTTCGCGTCGAGCTCGGGTTTCGTGATGATGTGCCGGTCCTGCGTCGCCCACTGCTGCGTCGCGCCCAGGGACATGCCCCTCGGCAGGATGGAGACGCGCTTGACCGGCTCGGTGTGCGGCGTGAAGTGGGCGACGATCGCGTGCCCCGCTTCGTGCGTCGCCACGCGCTGGCGCTCCCCAGGATCGAGCAGCGCTTCACGCGGGTCGCCGAGGACGATCTTGTCCATCGCCGCCGAAAAGTCGCGCTGGGCGATGGCGTCGGCCCCGCGGCGCACCGCGATCAGCGCCGCCTCGTTGCAGAGGTTCGCCAGATCGGCACCGCTGAAGCCGGGCGTCGCCCGCGCGAGATCGGTGAGGGACACATCGGGCGCGAGCGGCTTCTGACGCGTGTGAACGCGCAGGATCGCGACCCTCGCATCGCACTCGGGGCGGTCGATGATGAC
>Ga0335069_10008755_pt1 | contig 14443 bp, 12 predicted proteins | sample Lox_Sample_11_FD_206714 | JGI IMG/M metagenome (GOLD analysis project Ga0335069, IMG submission 206714) | Soil microbial communities from Loxahatchee National Wildlife Refuge, Florida, United States - Lox_Sample_1.1 | ecosystem: Environmental > Terrestrial > Soil > Wetlands | place: USA... | reverse complement strand
CCCGTTCAAAACAAACCCCCCCCGGGCCCGGGCGGGCCCGCCCCCCCCCCCGCCGCCCTGGGTCAGGGTTTCAGCAGACTTCACCTCCTCTCCCCCCGAATCGCGAGCCTTTAGGCGATTTGGGGGGAGAGGAAGGGAGTGGGGGGCAAGACATAGACCATCTCCGAATCATTCGTTTCGTTACTCTTTTAGTGTTTGTCGGAACGAAGCTTGAGTTTGGCTACGCGACCCGCTCGGGCCCCCCTCACCCTGGCCCTCTCCCCCAACACAGAAAAGGTGTTGGGGGAGAGGGTGGAAATTCGTGGGAACCCTGACCCAGGGCGGCCGCAGCGGCTCCTGCCGCTGACGGCGCCCTGGGCTAATGTCTGCCGCCCCTAACGGGGCTCGATAAGGAGGAAGCGGCCTCCTGCCGCTTCAAAAATATCCAATCCCCAGGGCGACGATAGTCGCCGCGAGCCGTGGGCTTTTGTCGGACAAATGCCCACGCTTCCCGCAAACTGCGCGGTCGGCGTGGCTACCCAATCTCGCGTTTTCACTGTCATGCACAATTTTCCGCATCACCACTTGCAGTATTGACTCACTTCTGGAATCAATTGTCGACCCTTCAAGAGATCACAAATCCGATCCGCGTCCATTACCGCGGATGACAATGGCAGCCGGTCCACCGGGTGGCCAGAAGAGATTACCCGAGATCAAAAAGCTAAACCGCTAGACAAAATCGAGCGAATAGGCCGGGGGAGCTATGATTTGCGATACTCGGGCCCGGTTTGGAAAATTAACTATCCTCCACCGGAGGGCTTGTTTTGTTTCTCAGTCCGGTTCAACTCCTGAAAGGTCAGGAGCTCCCTTTTGGCTTCCTCCAACAGTCCCAGCTTCCTGTAGATCTGTCCTAACAGATAGTGTGGCTTTGAGTATTGCGGGTCATTTTGGGCAGCGATATTCAGCGCCTTGACAGCCTCCTGTTCCTTCCCCTTTTTATTCAAAGCCTCACCAAGGGCAAAATACGCCTCTGCCGAACGAGGGTTGAGTATCGTGGCCTTTTGAGCCAGTTCCAGGGCGTCGTCAAACCGGTTCTTCTTGATAAGAAACTCCGCGAGGTTAATATAGGGCCACTCATTTCCCTGTCGCTGCTGTTCATTCAGGTCGATCGCTTTGCGGTATGATTCAATCGCCGCCGCCTCCTCCCCTAATGCCTCTAAGGCCAGTCCCAGATTGTCGTAGCCTTTGACAAATGTGGGGTTGAGTTCCAGAACCCGGCGAAATTCTCGTTCGGCTTTTTCGAACTGCTGGTCCGTATAATAGGCTCGACCCAGATGGTAATGCATCTGGAAATCGGTGGGAGCCAACTGGGCGGCTGCCATATAGAAGGGCACAGCCAACTTGATCCGGTTGAGAGCCACCCAGTCTAGCCCGGCCAGAAAGTAGAGATCAGGATCATATTTCTGGGTGACAAAACTGCGTTCCAATGTTTTCAAAGACTGGGAGAACTGCCCTTGTTTGAAGAGAATGAGAGCCTGGTAGTAAAGAGTCTTGTAATTTTCTCCTCCAGAGGCTACCCGCTGCCTGAGCTCAGTCTCAGCCTGCTGTAGCTGATTAGCGTCAATCAAACGATTCAACTCGGGAAAGGCAGACCTTGCTTCTCTGGAGACGGGATGACTGGGGGGAGACTGTGCATCTTTGTCCAAGCACCAGGCAACACAGCTCGTGAGTCCCCAGGCAGCGGCAATCAGAAGGAGTTTGGAATGACCCCCTGCACGACTGTAAGGTAATGGAATCATGGCTGTAGTTCTTCTGAGGATGAAAATGGTAGGGCGCGGTGACCCTACCGCGCCGCCTTTCAGAAATGCGGACGGCTGGGGCCAGCCGTCCCTACCAAAAACACATTTTCATAAAGGCGATTCATCTGTCGACCGGACTCTTCCCTCGCCTATGAGTTTGCCTTGCATTGAAGGGGGAACATCATACCCGCCAAGCCGAAGCAATGTGGGCGCCATATCCAACAGATGAGCTTCCTTAATTTCCCCTCTTAAGCCACTGCCAGGAGCAGAAAGGATGAAGGCGCCAAACTGGGCGTGATTGCAGGCATCGGGACCTGTGTCATTCTCCTGTATGTGGATAGTCGGGTATCCCACACTCCCGATGGAACGCCAGAAGAGACCTCCAAAGTGCACGATCAAATCCGGTGCCACATTATTCACGGCCCGGTAAATCTGCTCGGGCTTAAAAACCAGTGTTCCCATGCGATTCCCTTTATCATCAACGGTGGCCTCCAGTCTGTCCTTCACCTCATCCCGGAATACTTCGTAGTCTGCCCTCTCTATCGCACCTTGGGGTTCACGTCCCTTAACGTTGAAGAAAATTCGGGCATAGTATCCTCCTTCACTCCACACCCTTGTCTTCTCCCAATTGACTGCCAGCTTGTTGAAAGGCGTAATCTCGCTTGGGTATTGGTCCAAGACCAGCCATTTTTCCTGGATGAGCCATTCGTTGACACAAAAGCCGCCATCCAGCCTTTGGGCACCATGATCAGAAACCGCCAGCACCACGGTTTCCTCGTCTAGTAGATCGAGGATCTTTCCCAGTTCCTGGTCGAGATGCAGGTAATAGTCACGAATCACTTGCACGTAACGATTCCCAGGCTCGAACTGAACATGCAGGGGGTCGTGAAATTGCCAGAACCCATGATGGATGCGGTCTAAGCCGATCTCGACAAACTGGAAGTAGTCCCAGTCCGAATGCTGAAGGAAGTGGCGCACTACCTCAAAGTGCTTGCGGCTCATGGCATAAATCTCTTTTAGCAGCCAGTCCTTCTGATCGGTCCGGAATTCTTTGACGTCTACTGGATAGGTTCCTACCAATTTCTCAATCTGGATCTGGGCTGACGCCGGGTAGGTGTATAGGTTCTTGTCGGGGTCAGGAGTCAGAAAACAACCAACACAAATCCCCTTGATCTTGCGGGGGGGATAGGAAGGAGGAACACCGATGATGATGGATTTCTTGCCTTGAAGAGCCATCTGGTCCCAAATCGCGAACTGCTGGATCGACTTCGAGTTCACGGTCCCCAAGGCACTGTAGGAATGGTCACTTCGGTTGCGGAATCCATAGACTCCCAGCGAGCCGGGGTCCTGGCTGGTAGCCAGGCACATCCAGGCAGGAACTGTAATGGGGGGAATGACGCTTTCCAGCCGCCCATAGCACCCCCCAGCCATCAGACGACGAAAGTTCTCCAGCCGCTGATCTCCGAGCAGCAATTCCGGCGCCGCACAATCCAAGCCGATGACAAGGATCTTCATGGATTCAGAAGCCAAATTGAGTTTGAATCAAACCGCCTCAGATTTCAACTTTGAACAATCCCTTGAACAGAAAACCCGACAAGGTTGAGAGAACGAAGAAAACCAGGAGCCAATGCAATTTCCAGCCAAAGACATCTATCGATCGTGAAGGATAGTCCAGGCTTATCTCTCTTACCGGGTCATCCTTTGGGATCGGGCTCTCTCCTGGATGGAGGGCCACACTCCAGAAATCCGCGGAGGGCCTGACCGGAGAGACTCTGGCCAGTCCCCCGGTTGAGACGGTTACACTCTTGGCGATCTCCTTCCCCTTGAGTTTTACCAACAGATAATGCTCACCGGGCTTCTCAGCTTTTATCTTCCAATCTATTTCCCGAACAGCGGGGATTCGCAAAGACGGGGTCTCGATGGAAAGTCCGTCACTCACTTCCAGCTCAACCAATGGCAAGTTGTCAGATTCATCAGCGGACATGAAAGCGGAAACGAGAGTGAATTCTCCTGGCTTCAAAGGCCGACTCCCAAACCATCCTTCACACTGAATCAGCATCACGGCAACCGGTATGATAATGACGAGGAGCGGCTTCAGGCCATAAGCCATATATTGCAGGTTGTATTTCAATATTGATCCTTGCGCCGAAAGCAATGCTCCAAGGTCATCCTTGAAGAGTCGAATCTCCAGCAAATGTGCTTTGATGCGGTTCTTAGTTTCCTGGATCCCTTGCTGATTCGAAGTGAAGCGAAAGACCCCTAGCAACACCATTCCCATCAAGGCGGAGAGGATGAGCAGTGGCCAAAACGGATGGGCTCCATGAAATTGCCTCAGGAGCCCGTCGAGCATCGAGCCTAGGATTGAGTTAATAGTCTCCATCAAACCGCCTGGAATTCCGAATCATCCTGTTTCCCAAAGAACCGAGAAACCCGACTCAATCATAAGTGAACGATCCCGTGGGAGGCCCACTCGCTCTCGTCGTCGAATTGAGAGCATTGCCTGTAGAAGACCACGACAATGCCAATTTTCAAAAAAGAGTGCCCCTTAACCTTTTCCAGGTCACAACGACGTATGAAAATCGCAGAGGTAGCCACGGCGAGCGCTTAATGTGAGCCGTGGGATTTTTTCTTGACAACCAAAAGCCCACGCCTCCCGAAGAAAGCGGTCGGCGTGGCTACCAGAACCACATTCTCACGAAAGGGTCACTCGATATACCCCAGCCCCTTCAGCCGCTTCGTCACCTGCTTCTCGTCTTCGCCCGACGGTTCTTCCTGCTTTCGCAGTTCCCGCTCCAAAATGTGAGTGATGAACTCCTCGACCGAGCTGTACCCTGACTCTTCCGCATACTTTCTGCAACGGTCGATCAAGTCTTCATCCAACTTCAACTTTGAACCAAACATCAGGAACACCTCTCTAGAGATTTCCCCTCTTAGTCAGAGAAAGGGGTAGTCGACATTCAGGTCATTTCATGGAAGACCCCAATGAATTTTCCTCTAAAAAACACTGGCCCCGACCATTTCATCGGGCTTGGACACTCCAAACTCCGCCAGGATGCTGGGTGCCAGGTCATAGAGAGCTGGGGTATCAGTCTTGATCTTCTTGCTGGCAAGGAAGACACCGGGTACTAGTTCTGGTGCCACCAGATGATCTCCACTCCATTTTTCTTTGTTGTCTCTTAACAGCTCACGGGGAAACTTGCCGAGGGTTGTCTCCCAAGAGGCCCGATACCCTCGGTTGTATCCAACAATCAAATCGGGCGCCTCTTTTGTGAACGGTCCGGTGTAGACCTCGTCAGTGCGATAGACTCGCAGGATGACCGGGGTGCCATTCTCAGGATCCCGGATAGCCAGTAATTTCTCCTGAAGTTCCTTGATTAAAGCAGCCCTCTGCGGCCCCGGTTCGACTATGCCGTTCTTTTCTCGGCCTCTTAGGTTTAAGTAAAGACCTGCGAACCCAAGTCCATAAGCACGAGTGTTGCTCCAGTCTACGTTGTTAAGCAGCTCTCCTTCAGAGAAATTGCTCAACGATACGAAGGCATTATTCTTGAGCCATGTGTTCAAACTAAAGGCCCGGTAAAACGGGGCAAACCCGTGATCAGATATAACAATCAATGTGGTTTCATCGTCCAAACGGCGAAGAGCCTTGCCCAGGGCTTCATCCATCTCGCGGTAAGCGTCGTCGATTACCTGTGAGTAAGGACTTGCCGGATCGTGTGCCGGGTGCTTGGGATCCATGGTCCGCCAAAACATGTGCTGAAGTTGATCAATCGACCCGAAGTAGAAATAAAAGAGACCGGAACGGAACCGCCCCAATTCATAATCATACATCCTCATGGCCTCGTCGCGCACAAGTCGCGCCTGCTCGAGGAATTCCCCATCCTCCAGTATACCAGCCGAAAGCGCATTGGTGTCTTCGGGGATTCCCTGAGTGGAAAACAGTCCGATTTGCTCAGCCAGGTCCGCAGAATAACGGCTTGGCTCAGAAATCGGCATAGCCGGGGAGGATGGATCGAGATTGACTGGGCTCACGTAGAGCCTGAAATGGGGGCGGATTGCCTGGAGGTAGAAGCGGCATATTCCCATGACACTCTGAAGATGCGGAACGAGGTCAAACTTTACCCTGACCCAGGGGCTCCAAGCGTGCTCTTGAAGAAGGAATTGCTGATCCTGGACTGCTATCTTGGCAACGGGGTGTTGGGCGTCAAGATAAATGGCAAAGGGAACTTCGCATCGAGGTTGGTCTCTCAAGAGGCTGTTCTTGGGGCCGTAAAGCCTGGCATGGACCATCTGGCCGGAGACCTCGACCGCGTGGACTTCCCCTCCAGAGATACCGTGGTATTTTTCTACCGCTTCATTAGTGTAGAATGAAAAAGTGCCATATCCTCCCAGGATGTCGGGGGTCCCCATTCCTGAAAGCTGCAATCCAGCGCTCTTAACGGGTGGGAAGTTAGCCGGACAGCGAATCACTGTTGCCCTTATTCCTTGAGCCGCGAGAATCTCCCAAAATGATTGACCGTGCCTGAGGAGGCATACTTTCCCCCCGGTCAGCGGTAAAACCCAATTCCCGATTTGGATCGATTTTCCTGGCTCGGTTCGAGAAGTCGAGAGAAATGGGGTCAAGGTCTTCGGGTCACGGTGGATGAAATCGAAGATCCCATGGCCGCCGGGATTCATCCCGGTAATGAAATTGGACCAAGCCACCGGGCTTTCAGGGGGGATACTGGTTCGAACCCGCTTATACCCACCGAGCTTGTTCAAATGTGCGAAGTTGGGCATTTGACCTTCAGCCATCAACCGATCCAGGATGACAGGATCCATGGCATCAATTCCCAAGATAATGACTTTCCTCTCGTTGCGCTGAGATGCACTGTGGCTGCAGCTAATAGTCATCAGCGCGCAAATCAGACTTAGAAACAACGCAAGTGAACAGGAAGGCAGTCGTGAGTAAAGAAATTCCAATCTAGCCACCACAGCCCATTTGAGAGTTTGATGTTGCCAAATCATAGGTGCTGGAGCCCACCGGACCTAATCCCTCCTTGTGCTCGTCGTCGTACTCAAAAGAGTTCTTGTCGAGGTCGAGAACGGGCTCGACGACGCGGACAACTTTCAGGAGAGAAAGTGCTTCATGACCTTTTCAAGTTCACCACCGCGGATGAAAATCGCAGGGTAGCCACGATGAATTCGCAATTTGAATTCATCGTGGGCCTCTCATATCTACTCAAAAGCCCACGACAAACCGAAAGCAGTTTGTCGTGGCTACCAAAACTTGCATTTTCACGAAAGACACCATTACAACTTGTCTTCAGCGTCGATCAGAGGTCTTCCTTTCATGTGTCCGGGGATATCCACGCCTAGCAGCTTGAGGACGGTTGGCGCCAGGTCAGTCAATTGAGGATCGGGGACATTGATCTTCCGATTGGCGAAGATCACGCCTGGAACGAGCCTCGGAGAGACGCAATGATCACCGCTCCAATGCTTCGTGTTATCCTCAATCACGGTGTCAGTGACCTTACCGGTAGCGCAAGCCCACGAACTGCGGTATCCGTGGTTGAAACCGATCAGAAGGTCAGGTGCGTCATAGGTGTATGGACCCTGGAAATTCCTTTTGGTGTCGATAACCTCCAGAATCGCAGGAGTCCCCGTCTCTTCATCCATCAGACCACTTAGCCTTGAGATCAGGTCTCTTTTGAGATTCCTTAGTTCAGTACCCTCGGCTACGATTCCCCGGGATTCTCTTCCTTGCCGGTTGATGAAGATCCCTGTCAGACCCAGTGAGAACGCCTGTGTTCGCTCCCAATCGACATCTTTAAACCACTCGCCGCTACTGCGCTTGCCGTCCTTGAGCGCAAGGTAGCCGTTTTGGTGGAACCAGGTATTAAGATTGACCCCCCTCTTGAACTGGGTGAATCCATGGTCTGAGATGACAAGTACGACCGTACTTGAATCACGTAAACCCAACACTCGACTCATCAGGCCGTCCATCCGGACGTAAAGGTCTTCAATCGTACCCAGGTACTTGGCCGTTTCTTTGCCGCGGTTGGCAGGATGGTTGGGGTCCAGGCATCGAAAGAACATGTGTTGAATCCGGTCAGTCGTATCAAAGACGCAGGCACAAACGCCTCGGGGGGTTCTTTCCAGCGCTTTGAAAAACATGCGCTCCCGTTCGTCAAAAAGGAGGTAAGCCTGCTTGAGAAACGCCTCCTCATCAATTACTCCCTCGTTCAAAGCCCAGGTGTCTTCGGCCAAGCCGAGCGTTCCGTAAGGGCCCAACAGCTTGGCCAGATATATCGAATAAATAAACGGATGGGAAATGGGCAGGGCAGGATTTTCCGGATCAATGTGAATCGGAGAAACATAGAGTTCAAAATGGGGTTGAAGACGAATCAGGTAGAACAGGCAGATTCCATGAACCTTCATTCCAAGGCCCGGGCGGAATACCACCCGTGTCCAAGGCGAGTAGGATCCCGCCTCAATTTCAACGTCATTCCCGGAGACCTTTACCCTTGCCCGGTTTCGGGCCAGGTCCAGCGTCACCGTGAGAGGGATTTTCATCTCTCCACCATTCTTGATGAGATAGTTCTCCGGACCGTACAGGAATGTGTGGATGACTTGATTCTGATTCGAGACCACGTAGCGAACTCCTCCGGTTTCGCCGCGCTGATCAGAGGAATCACTCGTATAAAAAGAGAAAGTTCCTTGTGACCCTCTCAGGTCTGGAACGCACATTCCGGAAAGGAGTACCCCGTCAAACGGCTCAGGAGGGAATGTGATGGGTACCCTGATTATTGAACTGAAAATGCCGTTTTCGCCTAGAATCTTCCAGAAGGGTTTGCTTTTCTGGTGGAGTTTCAGCTTGGGTTTTCCCAATGGAACCATGTATTTTCCAAGGGAGAGTATTCTCGAGGCTTTTCCAATTTCGGCGGAGGACAGGACCGGAAGATAAGTGCAGGGGTCTCTAGTGAGAAAGTCGAAGATGTTGTGATAGGAGGCATCGACCCCCGTTGAGAAGGACGACCACGCAGAAGGAGAGATAGAGGGACAGGACGTGGCCAGCGGAAGGAAAGTGCCCTCCTCTTTGAGTTTTTGGAAATGGGGGAGTTTCCCTTCGGCCATGAAGCGTTCGCATAAATGAGGATCCAGACCATCTAACCCGACCACGATGACCCGTTTGATAGCAGTCTTTCTTCTCCGCGACCGGCCCTTACGAAATAAGGGTTTCAAGGCAAAACGCAAAGGCCAACTGACCAGGTAAAAAACAGCAAGGATGAAGGTGATGATGAGAACCAGAAAGGAGGAGACAAAGACAAATCCAGCGCCAGGCCCTACATAGGCATCGATACGCTGGACAAAACCTGTTAGGACGCACGCGGAACAAAAGGCAACCTTCAGGAACCTTCGGGGGTTAATCGAACATCACCTCGGGACCATGATTGAGTTGAGCGAGCTTATGTGCAATGCCCAAGCATTCATTCGAGATTGATTTCTCCCAAATCATACCAGCCATCGGGTTGGCGACCCTGGATGGCCAGGCGAATTGCCGGTTCACGTGTCTGTGGATTGAGCAGGCCAATGCGCAACCGATATGCTCCTGGCTTGAGGGTCTGGGGAACGAAGACCGTCCCCTCATAGACTGCATCGCCCGGCAACCATTCCCTAACATCTACAGGAAAATCAAGTACAGCCTCTCCTTGATTGGAATGAATCTCAACGGCGAGCCTGTACTCACGGTAAACTGGGGCTACTCCCGCATTGAGCCACCACATCCGAATCGGCATCATCTGACCGGCTCGCACAGCTTTGGGGTATTCGAGGCGTCTAAGAACAAATCGGTACCCCATCTGTTTTTGGAATTCGTCGAACAAGCCTTTCCATTCATGTGGAATGGCAGAGGACTTAATATTGACAGAAGTCACATGCCATCGCAACGCCTGATCCAATATATACTTTGCGTCCCAGCCTTGCTCTTTCCAATAGCCCGGGACCCAGCAACTCTCAAGGGAGACAGGACTTCGTTTCCACACATCTAAGAGGCGGGCTCTTACCACCTGTTGCGGGTAGACATCCAGCATTTCGGCCTGGAAATATGGATCATTCGAGAAAGTCCGCATGTCGCCCAGGCAGTCCAGCCTCCATCCGGCCCCGTGACTGGTGGCATAGGTCAAGGCCTTTTCCTCATCAAAGTTCATTAGTAGTGGCGTTTTCTTAAAGGCCTCAAAGTAAATATCGACCAGTTGCTTCTGTACCTCGAACGCCGGCATGTATGGGCTCCAGCCTTCGCCCCAGTACCCCACCGACGAGATGTCGACGGTGTCCAAGAGCGGATGGCCATCATAACGCGCGCCAGTTGCCGCAACCAACTCTCCCCAATATTTCAGATAAAGGGGATCACTAAAATCCGGCTGCCAGACTTTCCCATCCCGATCTTCCGGTTTGTTGGCCCGGCGTGCTCCCGAATTCCGGTACCAATCCGGGAGCGGATGGCCCTCGTCGTAAGGCATCAGACGAATGGCCAAGGTCTGACGATGGAGTCTCGCCTGTTCCAAAGCCTGGTCGATGATAGTCCAATTGTATTTCCCTTTCTCCGGCTCGAGCACTGGCCAAAACCAGCGGCAATAGGCGATTGAAGACTCAGGAAAGTCCTCGCTCCCCGCCCCTTTGGATAGTACGGTGGCGGGTCCTTCTTCCGACCATTCGAGACCCTTATTGAGTGTTTGCCCATTGAAACGTTGAAAGGTGGTGATCCCCATCCCCGGGTTGACCAGGACATCCCGGATTTCGATGGGGCGAACGATTTGAGTCTCTTGCTGAGCTACTCCAAGGATGGGAAGACTAACAACCAACAAGATCATCCATACGAATCTTGACCTCATTAGAGCTCCTCGCAACGGCTGGTTTGACAGGGGTCCATCACTATTGTCAGGTCTCCGCTATGCCCACAAACACTCAAATTCAATCGAGAGTGCCCCTCTCAATCGACTCGAAACAGGTGGCCGGCTCCAGGGGCGACCCAATCCATTTCGAATCCGAACGGTTCCTCCTTACCCGAATACGGAGAGACATGAATTAGTTTGGCATCCGTCTTCTTCAGTTTGAGCTTGTAGCGGAAAGAATTCCTGAGGTCTTTATTAACAAGCATCAGGTAAGGCCGCCCCTGCTCGTCAATGAATTCTCCCACCAGGAACCTCCCTTGAACTGGGGGGATAACATAACGCTGACTCATTTCTACAGATTCCACTAATTTGCTTTCACTCAGAGCCTGACATTCGGGTGGCACATCTGGATAGTGATAGACTCCGGTGCTCTTCAGATTTTTCAGTGTCGGGGCCAACGCGTGAATCTGATTGTTCACCCGACGCATCATCTCCCATGAGGGAGTCTTGTTTCCATATTGGTCAATCGGGCCTAGGCGGTAATTCCCGTTCGCCCAGGTGAAGTAGCTGAAATATTGGATGCCACGGCCACCATGTGCCATAGTCGCATAGGCCTGGAGATGATAGGTCGCATCAGTGTTCTCCATGTAGTTGAAGTGTGCGTTGGATAAGACGCAGTTCCAAAAGGGAACTCCGGTTTCGACTGAAAGTTTCCGGACTACCTCTAAGTTGGTGTAGAAGTAGTCCAGCATTTCTCCATTTACCAGGGAGTAGTTGTCGTAACTTAAGAAAGGTTGGTGGACCTGATTGACGAGCATCTTCACATATTCCTCGTAAGTCGCCACTCCCATGCGCTCCCGGGATACCCGAACGGGGAAGAGATTGACGTAAGGATACTTTCCCGGCATGACCTCCTGGATGAGTCTTGCCACTAATCCTAAACCGGGCATGGCACTGGCATGCGGTTCATCTCTCAGCATGAAGCCAATAACCGCCGGGCTTTTTCCGATTTCCCGCGCCAGCGATGCCAAATTGCGTCGGACCATGGCTTCGTCAATGGGCTTCTCAAAGTCATATCCATTTACGCGCGGGTCACTGACAAAAACCTGCAGACCTGCTTTCTCAAATGCGGGCAAATCCTTGACCTTAGCAAATCCCGCGATGTTGATCCCGGCATCTCTCATCCACTGGAGCTGTTGCGGCACCGGAGGAGTTGGACCCCAGGACATCACCGCGAATTCTGCCGGGGAGACTCGTTGTTCAGGATAGACCTCTTGGGCCAGATCAACTGAATTAAGTAAGGACAATAGCATTCCCAGGGCGATAGCTCCCGACATGGAAAATTGCAGCCTCTTCATGAAATCAACCCCTTTCTCCACAATTACCGGGCATCTCGTTCATCAGCAGCCGGAGTCTACAACTTGATGAGGTGGGTCTCCTGTTGCAGATCAGCAAGGATTATACATGCGACTGCGGAAGGAGGATATGCTATAGTCACCGGGATTGTCCGGGCAGCATTGCACTTCCAAGTATCCGGACTCCGCTATTGATTCCTGAGATGAACCGTTCGGTCCTGAATCGAATCCCCTTAGAAGAGCGTGAGGTACTTAACCGGCACCGGGCTTTTGTGTTGTGGTTGACGGGTCTGCCGGCTTCCGGAAAATCGACTCTAGCCTATGCTCTTGAACAGGCCCTGTTGAAACAGAATCTGCGGTCTTACGTGCTTGATGGAGACGATTTGCGCTATGGTCTCTCCAGCGATTTGGGATTCAGTCCTCAAGACCGTTCTGAAAATATCCGACGGGCCGGTCATGTTGCCAAGCTTATGGTGGATGCGGGACTGATTGTCATCACATCCTTTATTTCTCCTTACAGAAAAGATCGTGAGCGGGTAAAAGCTTTATTCTCGCCTGATAGATTCTATGAAGTTTACCTTGACTGCAGTTTGGAGGTTTGTGAACGGCGCGACCCTAAAGGAAACTATCAAAAGGCCAGACAAGGAAGATTGAAAGAATTTACCGGAATCAGCGCCCCCTACGAACCTCCTCTGTCACCTGCTCTGGTTATTCCAACGGGAGAGATGAATGTGGAAGAATCGCTCGCAAGACTTCTGCAATTCATCTTGAATCGCCTCGAAATCAAGCCATGATCGAAGTTCATCCTGACACGACAGCCAGTCATGCGGCAACGATTCACGTTCACATAGATGATCGGGAACGTGCGAGCGGAATGGTTGACGTCTTCAAGGAAATAAGGGGCGTCGAGGTTACAATCGGTCGTCTTCCCGTCGGTGACTACGAACTCAATGGGAAATTCCTTGTGGAGAGAAAGACTCTCATGGATTTTGCCAATTCGATCAAGGACGGACGACTCTTTCGACAGGCCTGCCGCCTGACGGCCTCCCCCTTGCGCCCATTCCTGATCCTGGAGGGGACGACATCTGATCTTTCCGGAATCGGCATACGGCGGGAGGCCCTCCAGGGCGCACTGATCACGCTGAGCCTGATTCTCGGGATTCCCGTCTTAAGAGCCAGAGATGCACGAGAAAGTGCCCAGCTCATGCTTTTCGCTGCGCGGCAGGTTGAAGCCCTCGCTAGCGGCGCCCTGCCCCGAAAAGTCCGGCGGCCGCGGGGGAAGCAGAGAGTCCAGTTGGAGATCCTGCAAGGACTTCCGGGAATTGGGCCGGACCGAGCGATGAGTCTGCTGAAAGCCTTTGGCAGTGTCGGCCAGATATTCAATGCCAACCTGGATCAACTTCTGCAAGTGCACGGCGTCGGACCAGTGACTGCGCGGTCCATTCGTTGGGCGGTCAGTGAACCAATGACCGACTATCGGGGGATGAATGACTACTAATGGTTGGGCTTGAAATCAACGGAGCAAGACCGTTGAGAAAGTGCGTGAACTGGTCTATGGTATCGGCCGCCTCTTTGATTTGCTCTTCGGCCTCCCTCCAATTTTGTTGCTCCAAGGCCTCCCGAATTCCGGGTAATGTCTTCACCTGGTACCCCGTGTAAAATCCCGGAGCGTAGATCTCGTGTTTAAACCAAGAGCGGCGCGGGAGTCCTTCTTTTCTGGTCAGAGCCCGCTCCGCCTGCCTTAACACTTGGTTGAGCTGGTTTCGCCCTTCGCCAGAGAGCTTCTCGTTATCAGACGGTACTTGCTGGAGAAGTTGTTCCAGGTTCCTGGACTCGTCTTTGAGGCGTGAGAGTGCATTTTGGAGGGGCGCAAAGTTGAGGAATGGGACCGGAGGTTCTGATTTCGGCACAACAAAGGGTAATGTTGGATCGAAATAGGCTTCAAAAGTCTTTTCCTGAATGCGACGGTTTTTCTCTTCAACTCCCGTACGCTTCTCGTCAGCCAGTTTGATGACCTGATTCGTGAATCGTTCCACTGCCTCAGTCATCCCGCTAATCTCAAACGGCAACACTTCCGCGTTGGCAAAACGAAGCGTTGCCCGGCCTGCGACCTTCGTCAGGGCTACGCCATAGTCAAAAGTTGGATCACCAAATCGGGTATAGTGGTCAAAGGAATCATAAATAGAGTGATAGGCCCCCCCGTCGTTCTCACCCCCGAAGCCGAGATCCAGCGAAGCAACACCCAGGTGATGGACAAAAACCGTGTAGTCCGATCCGGCACCAAGCGGATCCAAGCGGAACAATGAACGTTGGCGAACTTCCTTCACGTCACCTGGAGGAGCAGTCATGATCTGATAAGCTCGAAGTCTCTCCCAGACTGAGATTCCCTTCTCAGGATCGGTCACGTCCCTGGCAATCTCGTTAATGAATCGTTCCAACG
>Ga0335069_10008754_pt1 | contig 14443 bp, 12 predicted proteins | sample Lox_Sample_11_FD_206714 | JGI IMG/M metagenome (GOLD analysis project Ga0335069, IMG submission 206714) | Soil microbial communities from Loxahatchee National Wildlife Refuge, Florida, United States - Lox_Sample_1.1 | ecosystem: Environmental > Terrestrial > Soil > Wetlands | place: USA... | reverse complement strand
CCGGCGAGGGTGTCGAGAACCTGATCGCGACCGACCACCACGTGCACAAGACCTACCTGCCCGTCATGCAGGCCCTGGGCCTCGCGCAGTGGGTCACGTCGACGGTCGGCGAGGAGATCACGACCTTCGATTACGGCCACTTCAACGGCTACCCGTTCAAGATCAATCCGAACGTGCCGTCGGGCGGCTCGACCGACTGGGCCGTCGCCGCACCACCGGGCAAGGACTTCCCGCAGTACGGCGCCTATGACATGGGGCCGGCCGAGATCTTCCACCTCGCGACGACGCAGCCCGAGGCCAAGCCCTACACCACGGTGCAGATCAACCACATCGACAGCCACTTCGCGCCGCTGAAGATCAACACGGCGCTGGTCCCGCCCCAGGACGCGCTCACCGCGACCGACCGCAAGAACCTGCGTCTCGACCCCGCGAATCCGCCGGCGGGTCAGATCTTCTATCCCTTCCCGGCGCTCGAGCTGTGGAACGGCATGGACCGCAGCCACCAGGGCGAATTCCTGAACACGCGCATCGGCATCTGGATGAACCTGCTCGACCAGGGCATCGAGACCACGGCGATCGCCGACACCGACACGCATACCCACAAGGACCTGCGGACGGCCGGCGCGCGCACATGGACCGCGACGAACCCCGGCAACGACACGCCGCTGCTCTACCAGGAGACCGAGCTCGCGAGCTCGGTCGTCGAGGGGCGCGCGGTCGGGGGGCAGGGCATCTACGTGCAGACGCGCCTGCTGGCCGGCGACGGCTCCGGCGCCGTCGAGGACCTCACGAAGCAGGGCAGCACGCACGTCGCGACGAACAACGGACAGGTGACACTCGAGATCCGCGTGCAGTCGCCGCTCTGGGCGCAGTGGGACCGCATCGAGATCTACAGCAACACGGGTGGCCACGTGAGCTCGGTCGCGGTCGATCCGAGCAAGCCCTATCTCTACACCGCGACGCCGCTCGTGACCCTGGTCGAGGGCGACTGCAACCCCGCCACCACCGGCGACGGCGACTTCGACATCAGCGTCGTGAACGTCGCGCCGAGCGTGCCGGGCGCCGAGCGGCTGGAGGCGACCGTCACGCACACCTTCACCGGCGTGTCTCCCGGCGACTGGTTCGTCGCGGTCGTGAAGGGAAGCGACGGCGTCTGCGGGCCGATGTTCCCGGTGTACCCGCAGAGTCTCGCGACCGCGGGCAACACGACGCTCGCGAACCTCGTGGACGGCAACGTGGGCCAGAGCGGAACCATGGCGCTCGGCTTCACGAACGCCCTCTACGTCGGGCCTTGAGGCGGCGCGTCGCCGCGGCGGTGTGCGCCGCGGCGCTGTGGAGCCCGGCCTTCGCGCCGCCGGCCGCCGCGGACGGCGAGCCCGCCGCCGGAGACGTGCACCTGATCGCGGCGCTCGAGCGAGGGCCGGGTGCCGCGGTGCTCGTCTTCGAGGCGCCGCGCCGCGTGGACGTCGACACCTGGGTCTCGGACGCGACGATCGAGCGCTCGTTCTACGGCGGCGAGGCGGGCACGCGGGTTGCCGTCGCATGGGAGGAGCTGGCGCACCAGCGGCCCGTGCGCTTCGGCGCCGGCGATCGCGTGCTATGCGCGCTCGAGTCGCTGCCGGGCCATTCGATCTGGCGCCAGCGCTTCCCCGACCCGAAGGAGCGTGCGAGCACGCTCACCATCGCCGAGAAGGGAGATGCCTTCCTGCGCGCGCCGAGCCTCGGCGCGCTGCTAGTGCTCCAGCACTATCTCGCGCTGCCGGCCGAGATGCGGGAGCACGTCGCCGGCGTCGGTTATCTCGTCGACCTCGCCGCGGAGGCCGAGCCGTCCTTCGCCGCGGCCGCCGTCGAGCGGCTGGTCGCCGTCCCGCATCTCGACGCGCAGCTCGATCCGAGCTCGGCGCCGAGGCTCGTCGCGGCGCTGCTCCGGCCGGACGCTCCGGACGACCTCGTCGCCCGCCTGCTCGCGCTGATCCGCAGCGGTCCGCTGCGCGCGCTGCGGCCGACGCTCGAGGCCTACGCGAAACGCGACGCGCTCGCACCTTCGCGCGTCTACGAGGCGCTCGGACGGATCGACGACGGTCTGCCCGCGTCGCTCGCCGAGCGGCTCCTCGCCGTGCGCGATTCCGAGCCGCTGCGCGCGGCGGGTGCGCGCTTCGCGACCGGCAGCGCGCTCGAGCGCCTGCCTCGCGTGCTTCGCAGCGACCCGGCGCCATCCGTGCGTGGGATCGCCGCGCAGCGCTGGCTCGCGGTGAAGGGCATCGCCGGCGCGCCCGAGCTGCGGCCCGCGCTGCTCGACGCCGACCGCGACGTCCGCCTGGCGGCGCTGCTGGCGCTGGCGCAGGAAGGTCCGGAGGCGGTGCCGACCCTGCGCGACGCGTTGCCCGCGGCCTCGCCGGAGCTCGCACGCGAGATCGTCGCCGCGCTCTCGCTGGCGGGAGGACCGCAGGCCGTGCAGGCGCTGGTCGAGCTCGCGGAGACGCATCCCGACCCGGGCGTGCGCCTGCTGGCGAAGTCGGCGCTCGGCCGCGAGATCGGTCACAAGGACTGAGCTGCAACGCCGTGTCTGGCCGCTACTGACCTTTCAGCGTGTCGGTACAGGCGGTGGCGTCGCGGCGAACAGCCCGGCCAGCGCCGGCACCGTGCGCGCAGGCATCCAGTCGCGCATGCCGGCCGACCACACCATCGTGTCGGGCGTGAGGCGCCCCTGGGCAACCGCGCGCGAGAGCTCCTCGAGCGTGAGCGGTCCGACGCTGCGGCCCGCCTCGACGAGGTGCCAGCCGGACGGCGGCGGCGGCGGCGCGGCAGCGGGCGCCGCGGCGCCCGCTGCCGCGCCGTCGCCGAAGCGCTGCGCAAGCGCCATGCCCATCCCGACGCCGACTCCGGCGCCGGCGAGCCCGCCGGCCGGATTCGCTGCGGCGGCCGGCAGCGATCGAGAGAGCTGGTAGCTCTGGTATGCGTGCAGGTCGCCGATCACGCCGACGCTGGTGCGCGCGTCGAGCGCCTGCTCGACCTCGGCCGGCACCGACACGTTCACGATCACGAGCTGCGGGATCTCGAGCCCGTACTCGTCGTCGATGCGGCTCTCGGCCTCGCGCCGCACGTCTTCCGAGAGCTGGGCGTAGTGCGACGCGAGGTCGAGCAGCGCGATCTCGGCCTTGGCGAGCACGTCTGCGAACGCCTGGCTGACGATCGCGCGCACGAGCTCGTGGATCTCGTCCGCCTCGAAGGCGGAGTCCGTGCCGACGAGCTCGCCGAGCAGCCGCTTCGGGTCGCGCGCGCGCAGCGTGTAGCTGCCGAAGCCGCGCACGCGCACCGGACCGAAGTCGTGGTCGCGCATCATCACGGGATTCGGCGTGCCCCATTTGAGATCGGTGACCTGTCGGGTCGAGACGAAGTAGACCTCGGCCTTGAACGGGCTGTCGAAGCCGTACTTCCAGCCGGCCAGGGTGGCGAGAACGGGCAGGTTGCCGGTGTCGAGACGCACCTGGCCGGGCCCGAAGACGTCGGCGATGCGGCCGCGGTGGACGAAGATGGCGGCCTGGCCCGGCCGCACGATCAACTGCGCGCCGTGCTTGATCTGGTTGTGGTAGCGGGGGAAGCGCCACACGAGCGTGTGGCGGCTGTCGTCGACCCACTCGATGATGTCGATGAGCTCCGTGCGAAGCTTGTCGATGAAGCCCACGGGATCCTCCTAGCTCGTCAAGAGATCGATCAGCAGCCCGAGCAGGCTGGTTCGCCGCGGCGTGGTGCTGCTGCCGAAGATGGCGCGCTGCATGGTGGCCTCCGAGGCGCAGCGCAATCGTGCGGCCGCGGCGAGCGCCTCGGCGTTCTTGTGCTCGTCCTCCAGCGCCGCCGAGGTCTGGCCGCCCGACAGGATGAAGCCTGCGATCTCCTCGATCTCGTCGGCGTCGAGCCAGGTGCCGTGTTGATGGCAGACGTCGATCACGACGCCGGAGGAGCGTCGGAAGTTCTGGCGCAGCATGAAGGCGGCGCACTCCGGGCACTTGCGGTAGCGGAGCGGCCTCGAATTCGGATTCCCGCCGTGCACGCGCGGTGCGGGCGGAACGGCGCCCGCGCGGCGAGCCTCGGTCGCGCGTCGCACCAGCTCGTCGAGGCGCGCGCCCGGAACCCACAGGCCGTGGCACTGCGGGCACTCGCAGAGCGCGACGTCCGCCACGTGGCTCGACTTCATCGGCGACTCGCAGGCGGGGCAGGCCAGCGCAGGTCCCTCCGCGGGGACGGGCTCGGGCCGGAAGGCGACACCGCAGGCGGTGCAGAAGCGGGCGGCGTCGGCGTTGCGGGCGAAGCACTCGGGGCAGATCAACGAGAGATGCCCCGGCTCGCGGACCACCGCGGCGCCGCAGTAGTCGCAGGACGCGGCGCTCTCCAGCACGTTGGCGCCGCAGGACGCGCAGCGCTGGATGCGCGCGTCGACGGCGGTGAGCGCGCGGTTCTCGAGCGTCGTGCCGCAGCGGCAGGTGAAACGCTCCGCCGCGACGGTCGTCACGTCGTACTGGGCATGGCAATCCGGACAGGCGACGAGCTTCACGATCGCTCCGCTGGACCATCCGCATCGGGTCTCCGGAGTCGCGACTTGATCTGCGCGCTAGCGGTCCAGGGCGGAGAGCGTGTCCGCCGCGATCACGGCGTCGAAGGCCGCCCGGACGCGCGTGCAGGCCGCGCGAAGCGACTCCATCAGCGCGGCGGCGTCCTGACCCGGCTCGACGAGCTCGGCGACGGCGACTGCCGCCTGCGCGTCGAGCGCATCGACGGCGCGGCCCGCCAGCCAGCGCGCGCGCGACTCGACGACACGCAACCCGCGATAGTCGTCGAGCAGCGCATCGACGCGCCGCCCGGCCGCGCAGGCGCGCAGCAGCGCCTCGATGCTCGGAAGCGCGGGCACGCGCTTCGCGCCGCGCTCGAGCAGCCCGCCGCCGGCGAGGAAATCGACGTCCATCAGCCCGCCGGGCCCCGTCTTGAGCGCGATGCGCTCCGAAGATCCGCTGCCGCGCTCGTCCTCGACGCGACGGCGCAGCGGCGCGAGCTCCGCCCACGGCGGCTCGCGCCGCGCGAGCACGTGCGCGTGCACGCGCGCGAGCAGCGGAGCGGCGTCGCCGTCTCCCGCGACCGCGCGCGCGCGCAACACCGCGAGGTGCTCCCAGGTGTGCGCTTCGAGGGTCTGGTAGCGCTCGAAGCCGGCGTAGCTCGATACCAGCATGCCCTGACGGCCCGACGGACGCAGACGCGTGTCGACCTCGTAGGCGATGCCGGCGCCGGTCATCGTCGTCAGATAGGAGATGAGGCGCTGTCCGATGCGGGCCGCGCGGTCGACCTGCTCCGCGTCGCCGCGCACCAGGAAGATCAGGTCGAGGTCCGAGTGGTAGCTGAGCTCGCGACCGGCGAGCTTTCCCATGCCGAGCACGGCGAAGCCCGAGGCGTCGGGCGAGCGCGTCTCGCGCAGCGCCAGGCGCAGTGCGGCGGCGAGGATCTCCTCGGCGATCCGCGAGAGGAACTCCGAGACGGACTGCTGCGACTCGATCCCGCCGAGGTCCGCACAGGCGGCGAGCGCCATCTCCTCGCGTCGAAGCAAGCGCAGCGTGTCGAGCGCGTCCTCGAGCGGGGCGTCGTGGAGGCACTCGAGCTCACTCGCCAGCTCCGCGGCGCGGCGCGCGAGCGCACCGGGCTCGAGCGCGGCGACGCGCTCGAGCCACACGGGGCGATGGCTCGCGAAGCCGGCGACCTCCGGGCGCGCGACCAGCGCGCGCGCGAGACCCCGGAGCGCGGCGTCGGGCAGCCGGCGCGCGGCGGCGTCGTCGCCGCGGCGCGCGGTGAAGCTCGCGACGGCGGAGGGCAGCGGCCCGGCGAACGCGCCGCCGGCGAGCGCATCCTCGAAGCGACGCGCGAGGCTCACGCGTCGCCGCCGAGCACGAGCGCCTCGAAGTGGCGGCGCACCTCGCTCCGCACCGCGCTCCAGTCGTCCTGGAAGCGGGCGAGCGCGTCCGCCGCGCGCGCATCGCGGTAGCCCATGCGGCGCGCGAGCTCGACGCGGGCTTCCGGCCGCGCCGGCACACGCGCGGTCTGCTGCTCGTCCGCGAGCTGGAGCGAGTGCTCGGCGCGGCGCAGCCACAGATAGGCGTCGCAGAGCGAGGCGATCACGGGCGGCGGCAGCAGCTCCTCCTCGCCGAGCGTGCGCAGCGCGAGGAGCACGTTGCCCGTGCGGAGCCGCGCGATGCGGCCGCCGTAGAAGAGCTGGAAGGCCTGTACCAGGAACTCGACGTCGCGAATGCCGCCGGGACCCTCCTTCAGGTCGGCGTCGAGGTCGCGACCCGCGGCGCGCCGTTCCGCTTCGATGCGCGCCTTCATCTCGCGCACGTCGCGCATCACGTCGGGCCCGATCAGGCTCCGGTAGACGAAGGGCGCGATGCCCGCCTCGAAGCGCGCTGCGGGCGCCTGCGGTCCGGCGACCGCGCGCAGCCGGATCAGCATCTGCCGCTCCCACTCCGCGCCGAAGCCCTCGTAGTAGGCGAGCGCGGCGTCGACCGGGTTGGCGAGGACACCCGCGCGCCCTTCGGGCCGGAGGTTCAGGTCGACGCGGTAGCCGAAGCCGTCGCCCTCCGGTTGCTCGAGGCGCGCCTTCATGTGCTGGATGAGGCGCGAGGTCGACTGCTGCGCGTCCAGCGGGTCGGCGCCGGCCGGGACGTCGTACACGAAGAGCAGATCGACATCCGAGGAGAAGTTGAGCTCGCGCCCGCCGAGCTTGCCGAGCGCGAACAGCGCGGGCGGCGCGCCGCCCGTCTCCTCCGCGGCGCACGCGAGCGCCGCGCGCAGGCAGCGGTCTGCGAGATCCGAGAGCTCCCGCAGGCTCTGCTCGAAGGGCCGTCCGGCCAGATCGCGCGCCGCGATCCTCGAGAGTCCGCGGTACTTCGCGGCGCGGATCGCGGCCCAGTCGGCGGAAGGCGGCTCCGGCGGCGGCGGAGAAGGGGGATCTCCGGCGAGATCGGCGAGCCACTCGGGATGGCGCTGCAGCGCACGCGCGAGCGCGCTGCTGTTGCCGACCAGCGCCGCCAGCCACGGCGTGCGCGCGAGGTCGAGCGGCGCGCCGTCGCGCCGCCCGGCGACGGCGAGCGCGAGCAGCGAGCGTGCGCCGAAGGCGGGCCGCGCCGACGCGAGCAGCGCGTCGATCCAGCGCGGCGCCGAGGCTCCGAGGTCGGGGTCCGCGACTGCCTCCGCGATCGCCGCCGCGGTCGCCTCGGGCTCCGCGATGCCGAGCTCGGCGAGGCGCGCGACCTCGAGGCCGCCGGAGGCGAGCGATCCGGCCAGCGCGCTGCGTCGCGTCTCCACGGGGCGCGCAGCGTAGCGCGGGGGAGACGCGTTCCCGCTTGCTCCGCGCGGCGGATCGCGCCAAGATCCCGATCCGAATCCGATTCGCATTCGGTTCCACCTCGGAGCCGATCGCCGGGCCCCGCCGATGTCGAGACGCCGAGCCGCCGTTCCGTCGCCGCGCCGCGCCGCCGCGTCACTCCGCAGCGTCGCCGCGCCGAAGCAGCGGCGTAGCGAGCGGACTCTGCGGCGCCTGCTCGACGCGGCCGAGCGCCTGATCGAGGAGAACGGTCTCGCCGAGGTGTCGGTGCCGGACATCGCTCGCCGCGCCGGCTCTTCGGTCGGCGGCTTCTACGCGCGCTTCCGCGACAAGAACGAGCTGTTGCGGGCGCTCGAGGAGCGCTTCTTCGGCGAGCTGCTGCTGCGGGTCGACCTGCTGTCGGACCCCGCTCGCTGGCAGGGCGCCTCGCTCGCGGAGATCGTGCGCGCCTGCGTAGGCGAGCTCGTCGGCACGTTCCGGGAGCGCCAGGTGCTGATCCGCGCGTTCCTCTTCCGCGGGCTCTCGGATCCGGAGTTCATCGGCGAGGCGCTGCGCTTCCGTCGGCGCGTATCGGACCGCATCGCCGCGCTGCTGCTCGGTCGCCGCGACGAGATCAGCCATCGTGATCCCGCGCTCGCGATCGAGCTCGGGATCCAGCTCGCCTTCGGGCTGATGCACCAGTTCGTGGTCTTCGGCGAGGTGCGCGCGGGCGGTCGCCGGCTCTCGGAGTCCGCGCTCGTCGACGAGCTCACGCGCACGCTGTGCGCCCACCTTGGCACCCGCGCGCCCATCCAGAGAGGGAGACGATCGTGAACTACACGCAGCGAAACCCGATGCCCCTGCCGCGCGGCGAGGCGGCGCAGTCCGTCCGCACCACGATGGATTCGATCTTCGATTGGGAGTACGCGCTGCGTCGCAGCGAGCTGCTCGCGCTCTACGAGAAGGGCAAGGCGCAGTCCTGGAACGCGGCGGATCTCGACTGGTCGATCGACGTCGACATCGAGCGCCAGATCCGCCAGCGCCAGGAGGCGGGCATGGGCGGCATGCTGAACCAGCTGCTGAACCCGCCGCGCCCGCTCTCGGACCGCGAGGTGATCGAGCTCAACATGAACATGAACGGCTTCATGCTCTCGCAGTTCCTGCACGGCGAGCAGGGCGCACTGCTCGCGACCGCGAAGATCGTGCAGCAGGTGCCGTGGGAGGAGGCGAAGTTCTACGCCGCCAACCAGGTGGCCGACGAGGCCCGTCACGTCGAGGTGTACCATCGTTATCTGACGGAGAAGCTCTGTCTCTCCTACGAGGTGCACCCGAGCCTGCAGCAGCTGCTCGACGAGATCCTGCGCGACTCGCGCTGGGACGTCACCTACCTCGGCATGCAGATCCTGGTCGAGGGCCTCGCGCTCGCCGCGTTCGGCATGATGAAGCTGATGATGGCGAACGAGCCGCTGATCCAGGACATCACGACCCGCATCATGGCGGACGAGTCGCGCCACGTGGCCTTCGGCGTGCTCTCGCTCCAGGGCCTCTACACCGGTGAGATGAGCGCCGCCGAGCTGCGCGAGCGCGAGGACTTCGTGATCGAGGCAACGCATCTGATGCGCGACCGCCTGCTGATGCACCAGGTCTTCGACCGCCTCGGCTGGGACCGCGAGCAGTGGATCCCCTGGATGCAGCAGACTCCCTTCATGCAGGGCTTCCGCCAGATGCTCTTCTCGAAGATCGTGCCGAACCTCGGGCGCCTGGGGCTCCTCACGCCGCGCGTGCGCGAGGCCTACCGCGCGCTCGACCTGTTGCGCTTCGAGGGGATGCGCGACTCGGTGGAGGAGCCCGAGGTGGCGCCGCCGCAGGAGCTGGTGCAGCTGCTGATGGGTTTCCTCGAGCGGCAGCAGGCGGCCGTCGCGGCGCGCTGAACCGCCGGCGTATGCTGGGCGTGTGCGCGAGCACCGCGCCAGCTTCGATCTGCCGCACCCGCCCGAGCGCCTCTGGGCGCTGATGCAGGACTACGCGCGCTGGACCGAGTACGCGCCGATGGTCCTGCGCGTGGAGGTGCTTCACCCCGGCGACGCGCAGGGCAACGGGCTCCTCCGCCGTGTGGTGTACCGGCTGCCGTTCGGCCGTAGCGGCTGCGCGCTCGAGCTGGTCACCGACGTCGTGCCGGCCGCGGGCTACCGCTACACGATGATCTCTCGCACGCCCGGCAACGATCAGACGGGCCACGTGCGACTCGAGCGCGTGGGCCCGTCGCGAACGCGTCTCCACTTCGACGAGCGCTACCACCTCGTGAGCTGGCCGTGGCGCTGGTTCGAGGGACCGATCTACCGCTTCATCAACCGCAAGAACGAGGAGTCGATGCGCCGCATGTCGGCGTGGCTGAGCGAGCATCCGGAGTACCGCGCCGACCTCGCGGCCGCCGCATCCACCTAGAAGCGGAGCTCGAAGCTCAGCCCGAGGCGCTTGCCTGACTGCGGAAGACCGCTCGGCGCCACGGGGGAGAGTACGGGTCCGCGCAGGTTGTAGCGGTACTCGCGGCCGTTGAACTCGAAGCGATCCTGGAACTTGAAGCCACCCTTCGTGGCCTGGAAGCGGTTCATCTGCCGTTCGCGCAGGGCGGCGTCGGCCGCATCGTCGCGCGGATCGCGGGGACTCGCGGCGTTGGGGTTGGGGTTGAGCCCGCGCAGGTGGACCGAACGCAATGTCGTGATCGAAGGGGTCCGGTCGTGCGGATCGGGCAGCATGAACGGCAGCTCGTCCGCAAATGCGGCCCCGGTATGAGCCGCGACGACCAATCCGAAAGTCCAGCGCAGCAATCTCATGACACGCGCCTCCGGGAGGCGCCCTTCCCGAGGAAAAGGAGTGCAAGCGGCATGCCGCGGATCCCCAAGGGTTGCAGTGACGTAAATCAGCGAAGTTCAAGGGAAAAATTGGAGCCTGCGCGCAGGTTTCGCGGGCGGTGAGAAGCCGATTTCCCAAACGGCCCTGCAAAGGTTTCCCGTTGGGGAGAGCACTTGGATCGGGTGGCTGGAACGTGTTTCAATCGCGACGATGGATGAACGCACCCGTCGGATCGTCGACACCGCCACCGCCCTCGCCGAGAAGGGTGGCTTCGAAGCGGTGCGGCTGCGCGACGTCGCCGCGCAGGCGGGAGTTGCGCTCGGGACCTTGTATCGCCGCTTCCGCAGCAAGGAGGACCTGCTGCTCGCTGCGCTCGAGCTCGCGATGCGAGAGCACGAGCGCGCGTGGCTGACGTCGCCACCAGCCGGCGCCACCCCGCTCGAACGAGTCGGCGCCTTCTTCGCGGGTCTGACAGCGACCTTGTGCCGCCGTCCCAACCTCGCGCGCGCGCTCGTGCGCGCGATCGCGTCGGGCGCACCCGAGCTGACCTTGCGAGTGGCCGCGTTCCACTCGCGCACGGAGGGCTGGATCACGAGCTCGCTGCGCGGCGCCGACACGGATGCGGCGCCTCCGAGCGAGCGCGAGCGGAGACTCGCGTCATCGCTGCTGCTCGTCTGGTTCGCGTCGCTGACCGGCTGGGCCAGCGGCGTGCACGACGAGTCGCGCATCGTCGAGCAGACGCGCGTCGCGGCGGCGCTGATGCTCGAGCCCGTCGTCGACTCGGCCCGCAAACCTCGTTCCGATCGCTTGCTGCCGAACGGGGGACGTGTTTGAATCCGGCCACCCACGACCGTCCCGGGGTCACGCCCTGCATTCGCCGGCGTCGCCCGGCCAGGAGAAGAAGGCTGCGATGAAGATCGTGATCGACTACGACCTGTGTGAAGCCAATGCGGTGTGCATGGATGTGTGCCCCGAATGCTTCCGGGTCGAAGAGGACGACACTCTCACCGTCCTGGTCGAGCGGCCGCCCGAGTCCCTGCGCGCGAAGGTCGAGGAGGCCGTGCGCCTCTGCCCGCGCCAGGCGATCTCGATCGTCGAGGATTGAGGCCGGGCCGGCGCGCCCGTCGCGCCGCGAGCGTCGCGCTCCTGTGCGGGCTGGCCGCGTGGCTGCAGGCGCCCGCGCTGCGCTGTCTCCAGGGCTGCTACTTCGACTACGCGGCGATCCGCGCCAGTGACCTCGGCCGGCTCGAGCCCTCCGACGCGCGCCTCAACACCTGGATCCTCGCGTGGGTGCAGCGGAGCCTGCTGCACGATCCCGGCGCGCTCTTCGACGGCAACATCTTCTACCCGGCACAGCGCGTGATCACGCAGTCGGAGCATCTCGTCGCCGAGGCGCTCCTGACCTTGCCGGTGCGCGCGTTCGGCGGCGACGCGGTCGCGTCGCACCAGGCCGCCATCCTGCTCTCGGGTCTGCTGCTCGCGCTGACGACGTTCGCGCTCGTGTGCTGGCTGACGGGCTCCGAGTTCGCGGCCTTCGCGGCTGGCGCGGCGTCGCTCTCGATGCCGTGGCGCGTGGCGGAGCTGTCGCACGTGCAGATCCTCTCGGCGCAGTGGATCCCGCTGGTGTGGCTCCAGATGCTCCGGATCGCGGAGGGCGAGCGTGCACGGCGGCAGATCGCGCTGCTCGCGCTGGCGCTCGCGCTGGCGCTGCTCTCCTCCTTCTACCTCGCTTACTACCTGGTTGCGTCGTGCGCGCTGCTCGCACTCGCATCGATCCTCGTCGGCGCGCTCGACCGCCGTGGCGCGCTCGCGCTGGCGATCGGCGCCGCGCCGGCGACGCTTCTCTTCGTGGCGCTCGCGCTGCCCTACCTCGAGTGGGGTCACAAGGTCGGCTTCCAGGGGCCGCGACCGATCGAATCCGTCGCGCCCCTCGACGCGCTCGCGCTGATCGCGCCGCGACTCGAGCTCGGCTGGCGCGGCGTCCTGCCGGTCGGCGTGAGCTTGGAGGTGCCGCTCGCGGTCTTCGCGGCAGGCTGCGTGGCGCTGGCCGCAGGCTGGCGCGGCTTCCCCGGTGAGGCGGGCCGACGCGTCCACGCGTCGGTGATCGGGCTCGGCGCGCTCGTCGCCGTGGCCTTCGTCTTCGCGCTCGGCCGCGAGCTCGATCTCGGCGGACACCCACTGCCGCTGCCCGGCGAGCTCGCGTCGAGGCTCGTGCCGGGCTACGAGAACCTGCGGAACCCCTTGCGCTGGGCGGTACCGATCGGTGTCGCCTTTCCGGTGCTCGCGGGGATCGGCATCGCGCGCCTCGAGCGAGCACTGGCGACGGGCGCCGCGCGCGCCGCGCTGCGAGCGGGAGTGGTCGCGGCGTTCGCAGCGAGCGTCCCCTGGACGGTGCTCCCGGTGCGCGACGCATGGCAGGGTCAGGCGGGCCGGCTCGAGGCCTACCGCCAGCTCTCCGCGCTGCCGCCGGGCGTGGTGATCGAGATTCCCTGGCCGCTCTCGTCGGCGCGCAGCGTGGACCTCGTCTCGCAGTACGTGCTCGCGAGCACGCTCCATTGGCGACCGCTCGTCGACGGCGTCAGCGGCTACGTGCCGCCGTCGGCGCAGCTGGTCCGCCAGGTCGCGCAGCGCCTGCCCGCGCCGCGCGCGCTGATGCGCCTGCACGATCTCACGAACGTGCGCTTCGTCGTGCTCCATCTCGATCTGCTGCCGCCGGGAGAGCGGCCCGCCTGGGACGAGGCCGTCGCGTCCGGGCGACTCGAGCGCGTGGGGTCCGGCGATTCGATGTGGATCCTCGAGCTGCCCGACTTCGAGCGCGCGCCTCGGTACCTCGAGGCGCTGCGATCGCCGGAGACGCGAGCGCGGACGCTCACCGGTCTCTCTCGCGCTCCGCTCGAGCTCCAGCCTGGCGACGGCGCGCTCGCCGTGGAGGAGCCCGAGCCCTTCCTGTTCGCGCCGGGCGCGACGCGGCTCGTGCGTCTCGCGCTCGAGAACCGGAGCGACCTTCCCTGGGCCGGCTTCGACTCGCAGCCGGAGGGTCTCGTGGTCGCGCGGTACGCGTTTCGCGGCGAGGACGGCCGCGACATCGTGAGCGGGACCGCGGCGCTCGCCGAGGACGTCCCATCGGGCTCGCGCGTGGGGGTCGCGGTTCCGGTCCGTCCGCCGGCCGAGCCCGGCCGCTATCGCCTGTCGCTCGAGCTGGTGCAGAGCCAGGGTGGCGAGGAGCGCGCGTTGCCGCTCGCGCCGGTCGAGCTCGACGTCGAGGTGCGAAAGCTCGCGCCGCGCCCGGCGCAGTCTCCCTCCGCGTAGACTGCTAGGTTCGCGCCACGGTGCGGACGGCTCTCCTCGCAGTTCTCCTCGCGCTGTGCGCGTGCGAGGAGCCGACCGAGCACCCGAATCTGCTGCTCGTCACGCTCGACACGACGCGCGCCGACCGGCTCGGCCTCTACGGCGGGCCGAAGCCGACGCCGACCCTCGACACCTTGGCGCACCAGGCGATCGTCTACGAGCGCGCGTACTCGACGTCGTCGTGGACCCTGCCGTCGCACGCGTCGCTCTTCACGGGGCTCCTGCCGATCCAGCACGGCGCGCAGACGGCGCGCGACGGCAACAGTCGCGCGCTCGGGTACACGGTGCGTCCGCTGGCGGAGCGCTTCGACACGCTCGCCGAGAGGCTGCGGGCGGCGGGCTACCGCACCGCGGCGGTGGTCGGTGGTCCGGCGCTGCGCCGCGACCTCGGCCTGGCGCAGGGATTCGAGCATTACGGCGACGCGCTGCACGGGGTCGAGCTCTACACCGGCCGCCGCGCGGCGAACGTCGTGAACGAGGCGATCGAGCAGATCCAGGCGTTCGGAGCCTCTCCGTGGTTCCTGTTCGTGAACCTCTTCGATCCGCACGCGCCCTACGATCCGCCGGCTCCCTACGACGCGGGTCTCGAGCCCGTCGACGAGGGCCGGCTGCAGCGCGCCCAGATGGCGCGGCTCACGGCCGGCCTGCCGCCGGCGCCCGAGCCGTGGGAGGTCGAGGCGGAGAAGGCGCTGCTCGCGCGCTACGACGCCGAGATCGCATACATGGACGCAGAGCTCGCGCGCCTGCTCGCTGCGGTGGCGGCGGCGCCCAGCGGAGACCGCACCTTGATCGCGATCACAGCCGATCACGGCGAGAGCTTCGGCGAGCATGACTACTTCTCGCACGGCGCCCATCTCTACGAGGACAACGTCCGCGTGCCGCTGATCCTGCGGCTGCCGA
>Ga0335069_10008753_pt1 | contig 14443 bp, 15 predicted proteins | sample Lox_Sample_11_FD_206714 | JGI IMG/M metagenome (GOLD analysis project Ga0335069, IMG submission 206714) | Soil microbial communities from Loxahatchee National Wildlife Refuge, Florida, United States - Lox_Sample_1.1 | ecosystem: Environmental > Terrestrial > Soil > Wetlands | place: USA... | reverse complement strand
TTTCATAAAATCCATATTCTTTCCTTACATTTCTTACGATATTGAGACCATACTGGAGGATTATCAGGCCTGGGTTGAGAAGGCGGAGGTCCTGGCCCAGGTCAGCACTGTCGACCATTGTGAACTCGAGCCCCGCGCTCCCGCGCTGTGGAATATTATCCAGCACCAAACCGTTGCTGCTCTCTATGCTGATGCCGGAAATATCTGGGCTCGTCCTTCCCTCAAAATCAATCCTTACCTCCTGGGGCCTGCCCAGCCCGCATGCCAGTTCCTTAGTCCCGGGATCTGGCTGGAGGGTATCGGTGAGGATAGTTTTTCCGGGTACCGAAACCGTAACCCTGACCTTGCCTTCCGTGTTCCTGTAGAAGATCCTGAGCCTTTCGAACTTCGCAGCTGAGCTGTCGGCAAACTGGGAGGGTGAAATCCTGACATAGGCCTTTTCAGCCTTCTTCCGGTTACCGGCAGGAAGAAACCTGCATACGGTCATAAAAGGACCTAGCGCCCTGCTGTTGTACTCACCGTTTTTAAAGGAGAGGTAATTGAAGCGTTTCCAGTTGGATGAGGACCTGATATAGACACTTTTCGTGTACATCACAGGCATCAGTGGCAGGATGAGCCCCGGGCCTGTTCCTCCATAACGCTGCCTGAGATATTGACGAAGGTAGGAAGTTACCCTGTCTCCCTCAATCTGTGAATCGCCATAGTATAGGATCCTTATCTGGCTACCAGAAGCTGACAGTGAATCGAACTTTCCTGAGATTTTTTCCGGGAAGGACACGGGCCCTTTAAGGGAGTCTTCCTTCTCCCTGACCAGTTTGAAAGGCTCTTCAATAAAAATGGTGTCTTTCCTTGCTCCCGGGCCCGGGTGGAAAGATGCAACATCCTGGACTGAAGGTAATTGTGCAGGAAGTGGTATAAAGTCAGTGTATGAAGGGAATCCAACAGGTCCGTGAAAAAGTGCACCCGCACCGGCAAGGCAGGCAAGCACCAGCAGTAATAATAAGAATGACCTGAAGGGACGCATTATGAAGGAGCGGGTATTATATACTGAAGTACTGCCCCTCCCCTGCTGCTAGTTCTTCTTCCGTATCTTCAGTCTCTGCCCCACCTGTATCTTTCCTGGATCCGAAATATTGTTCAGGGCAAGTATCTCCGAAGTCGTGACATTGTCAAACTTCTTCACAATGTCCCAGATGGTATCGCCATTCTGGACGGTATATATAATAAAACCCGACTCGCCCGAATCAGCAGCGGGAGAAGGTGTTGTTGTAGCTGTTACTGCCGGTATCCCGGAGGTTTTCTGTTTATCATCAAATGACATCTCATTCACTTTGCTGTATCCGGGAGCCTTTGAAGGATCGACAAATACCACCAGTTTCTGACCGACCCTGATAGTGTTGGAATAGATGTCATTCCAGTACCTGAGATCGGAAAGACCCACGTGGAACCACTCTGAAACGAAACCCAGGTTATCACCGTCTTTTACGGTATAATAGATCTTGGTTTTGCCTTTTACTTCAGGAGGAAGATAGACAGATTTTGCAGGATTGACCGTGAGGTTGGTACGGCTGAGGTAGACATCATGCTTGTGATTCCTTATTGTATCTGTCAGATCGATAAAATTACCAACATGCTTCATGGGAAGCGTGATTGACATCGGTTTGGTACCACCGGGAACGAATCCGGTTTTATACTGTGGATTAAGGGACCTGAGCTCGTCGAGGGAAATATTCATCACCTCCGATATCTGCGCCAGGTGAATATCCTTATTTACCATAACAGTATCGGTCGATACCGGAAGGTCTATCTTCAGGGGTTTGATATGATGTTCCTTGTAATAATTCATGACATAGGCTGCAGCAATGAACTGGGGAATATAACCCCGGGTCTCCCTGGGAAGCCTGTAATAAATCTGCCAGTAATCTTTCCTGTTACCAGATCTCCTGATAGCCTTATCCACATTGCCGGGACCACAGTCATATGCAGCAATTACCAGTACCCAGTCGTGATAAATATCCCACATGTCCTTCAGGTACTTCGCTGCGGCATGAGTGGCTTTTACAGGATCCCTCCGCTCATCAACGATAGAGTTGATCGTAAGTCCATATAACCTTCCGGTACTGTGCATGAACTGCCACATACCTGTTGCGCCCACCCTAGAAACCGCCGTCGGGTTGAGGGCGGATTCGATAACGGCCATGTATTTCAATTCAGAAGGGAGACCGTATGAATCGAAGATATCTTCTATCATCGGGAAATAATAATCCTGCAGGCCAAGGATGGCAGTGGTGCTTTCAAGCCTCCTCTCGGTATAAACATGAATGCAGCTCCTGATGATATTATTGTACGGCAGGTTGATTATGGAGTTGATCTTGCCCAGCCTTTCCTTATAGACGGAATCGGAAAACTCACCGATGATTGAATCGGACGTGTTTTCGGGATTGTTCCTTATAGCCATCTTCACATACCAGCAGTTGACAAGGCTGTCGAGATCCCTTGTTATCCTCTCAAGGTTATCATCCGATTTGATAATTATAGTATCATTTACGGTAGTGGCTGAAAGATATATTGCAGTAGAAAAAAGTAGTGTAATCAGTATTGTCAGTTTCTTCATCATTCTCAGAAATTAATTTTCAGACTCAGGCCAACCCCTGCGACAGCGTAATTATATAAAGGAAACTGGAAAGGAGCAAGAGAAAGGTTTATATTTTCACTAACATCATAGTCAAAAAGACTGGCATCGACATTAGCATCCAGTATTGTCAGAAGGTACCAGGCACCAATGCCAATGTAAGACAGGTCGCGGTACCGTTTGTAATAGTCGACCCTGTTAAGGAGCTGATCCCTTATGTCCGATGCGATTGACTTGCTGTAAGATTTCGGGAATAAGATCGGATCATAGATTTTCGGGTCGATCTTAATCACCTTCAGGTAACTCTGTGTCTCAGGATTGAGATCAGTAAAATCCTGGTAGGCCTTGATAAAGGTGTTATAGCTGCTGGAGTTAAAGGAAACTGCGTAGGCCAGGGCTCCGAAGCCGGCATAGACAAACGGCACTTTCCAGTATTTGCGTGAGTATATCTGGCCCATACCGGGAATTGTAGCTGCCAGCATTGTGGCCTTGAGCGGGTTTAGTCTGATATTCCTGGTGCGGGAAGGAGAAACGGTAACGGTATCCTGAGCCGACAGGCATCCTGTTCCTGTGCTTAACAGGAAGATAAGCAATGCTATTTTATAAATGCCTCGTTTCAATACAGCACAAATCATTTCCGGCATCCCGGAAAATCTTATAACGGCGTGACAAAGATAATTATTTTCAGGAGTTGAGGCGGTCGAATACTCCTAAAATGCGCTCCATCTCTTCGGGGCTCTCAAACTGGATAACTATTTTTCCTTTCCCTTTTTCGTTTATCCTGAAAAAGACTTTTGAGGAGAATATCCTTTCGAGATGACCTGAAAGCTGAGAGAAGTCGTCATTCAGCTTCTTCTTTTTTTCAGCCTTTGCAGGATCTTTAAGATTTTCAGCCTGGAGTATCCTCACGAGCTCCTCGGTGCTTCGTACTGAGAGGTCATCATCAAGGATCCTGTAATAAACCTTGATTTGCTTCTTAGGGTCCTCTATATTTATTAAGGTCCTTGCATGGCCCATTGTAAGCTGCTTGTTTTTTATCCCCAGCTGGATCTCGGGCGGCAGCCTGAGAAGCCTGAGGTAATTGGCAACGGTTGACCGCTGTTTTCCCACCCTGTCGCTAAGCTGCTCCTGCGTGAGGCGGCATTCCTCGATCAGACGCTGGTAGCTGATCGCAACATCAACGGCATCGAGGTCCTCCCTCTGGATGTTTTCAACTAGAGCCAGCTCCAGCATGGCCTGGTCGTCGGCTGTCCTTATGAAGGCAGGGACATGTGTCAGCCCTGCAATTTTTGCTGCCCTGAGCCTTCGTTCGCCTGCTATCAGCTGGAACCTTCCGTTACCGGCCTCCCTGAGGGTAAGCGGCTGAACTATACCCAGCTGCTTAATAGATGAAGCCAGTTCCTCGAGCGATTGTTCATCAAACCTGGTTCTTGGCTGGAAAGGGTTACCGTCGATAGAATCTATCGCAATCTGAAGGTTTGCCTCCACCTTTTTCTCCAGGACCTCTTTTTCAACTCCCTCGATCAGCGCTCCGAGGCCCCTGCCCAAAGCATTTTTCTTTGTCATAGTCATTTTACTATTCTAAACAGTCTGAGCCTGCTTCTCAGTTACTTCATTTTTTGAAATAAGTTCCTTGGCGAGGTTCAGGTAATTCACCGTACCTCTCGATTCAGCATCGTAAAGAATCGCCGGCTGACCGAAACTTGGTGCTTCCGAAAGCTTGACATTTCTCTGTATTATCGTCTGGAACACCATCTGCGAGAAGTGCTTGTTTACCTCTTCCACAACCTGGTTGGAAAGCCTTAGCCGAGCATCATACATGGTTAGCAGGAAGCCTTCAATCTCAAGCAACGGGTTGAGGTTACCCTGGATTATCTTTATAGTATTCAGGAGCTTGCCCAGCCCCTCCAGGGCAAAATACTCGCACTGGACAGGTATAATCACAGAGTCGGAAGCGGTGAGGGCATTGACAGTAAGCAGGCCAAGCGATGGTGAGCAGTCTATCAGGATATAATCATAGTCATTCTTCAGGCCGGAAAGAACCTTTTTAAGAACTTTCTCCCTCTCCTCCATCTCCAGCATCTCAATTTCAGCACCGACAAGATCAATATTTGACGGCAGGATCATAAGGTTGTCGACATTGCATTTCAGCAACGCTTCCCTTGGATCCTTTCCCTCGATTAGACAATCGTAAACTGTCGAACTTATCTGACGATTGTCGATCCCGATGCCCGATGTGGCATTTGCCTGCGGATCCGCATCAACAATCAGCACCTTCTTTTCCAGTGCGGCCAGGCTTGCCGCAAGGTTGATCGCGGTAGTCGTTTTCCCAACCCCACCCTTCTGATTAGCGAGTGCTATTATCCTTCCCATTCTTTATATGATTTCCTTGGTTAATTTTGAGCTTCAAATTTACTATTTATGAGCCATTGCCCCGGGGAGCCACCAGTGTAATTGTAAACATTTTTTTTACGGTTTTCAACATGTTATTAACAAGGGATCCGGGGTGCCGGGAGTGTCTTATTTTTTTGATTTTCATCTAATTTTTACATCTTTGCCGCTACTATGATTAAAATGTCAGAATGACTCAGAGCGGTATAAAACTTGAATGGTTTGTAATTGTCAACCCAAACGCCGGTAACAGGAAAGGACAGAAAGACTGGAAACGGATCGAAGAGCTTTTCCATAAAGAGGGTGTCGCTGTCAGGAATATCTTTACCACAAGAAAAGGTGAAGCGATAGAACTCACTGCCAGTGCTGTGGGTGAAGGCTACAGGAATTTTGTTGTGGTTGGCGGCGACGGTACGCTGAACGAAGTGGTTAACGGAGCAATCAACCAGCAATTCTGTCCATCGGGCGATATTACTATCGGACTGATCCCCGTGGGCACGGGAAATGACTGGGGGAAAATGTTCGGCATACCGATGATTTATGAAAGTGCAGTTAAGGTAATAAAGGAAAAGAAGACTCTCCTTCACGATGTAGGGTACATTACCTGCCAGAACGGGGAAGTGACCGACAGGAGATATTTCCTGAATATTGCCGGCATCGGCTTTGAGGCACTTGTTGTCAGGAAGACAAATATCCAGAAAGACAAGGGAAGGAGCTCCAAGGCAATTTATTTCCTGAACCTGCTCACCAGCCTTGTCTCATACAGGAAAACCATGGCTGAATTTACAATCGACGGTGAGACCTCATCGGCAAAAGTCTTTTCCGTTAATGTCGGGAACGGAAGATATTGCGGGGGTGGGATGCGCCAGACTCCTGAAGCGCTGCCGGATGACGGCCTGCTCGATGTTACGGTAATAAGGGAAATGGGTCGGCTTGAGATTATCAGGAATATTCAGCTGCTTTATGACGGAACCATCCTTAGCCACCCCAAAGTGGACGGTTACAGGGCCAGTAATATCAGGATTTCAACTGAAGCACCTCTTTTTGCCGAGGCCGACGGGGAACTGCTTGGCTATACCCCTGTTGAATTCGGGGTTGTGCCCCTGGCTATCAACGTGGTGTACGAAAGGAAACTTATTCAGTAAGCTTAATCTCAAAAATCAGCGGCCAGTTCTTGCCCGTGATGAATATCCTGTTGCCTGGTTTGTCCCATGCAATGCCATTCAGAACATCCTCTTTGGTATCGGTATGAGGATCCTTCAGTATGCCGGCAAGGTCTATATAGGCAATCACTTTCCCGCTCGATGGATCTATCCTGGCAATCAGGTCTGTCTGCCATATATTTGCCCAAATCTCCCCGTTTATATATTCAAGCTCATTCAGTTTCTCAACCTTTGCTTTATTGTCATATACCTCGAGGGTAGAGACAACTGAAAAGGATTCAGGGTCCATATAATATAAGATATTGGTCCCGTCACTCATTACCAGCCTGTTTCCGATGGTAGTGATACCCCATCCCTCGGTCTGGTAATAGATTTTATTTACCTGCCTGAAATTCGATTTTTCATACACAAATCCCACCTGCGACTGCCAGGTAAGCTGGTATATACGGTCACCGTAAATAGCAATGCCCTCCCCGAAGAACTGAGGATCGAGATCGAGCTGGTTAACCACCTGTCCCGTTTCAGGGACGACTTTTCTAAGGTATGAACGAGTTGACTGGCCCGTGCCCTCATAAAGGAATCCGTTCTCATACACCAGCCCCTGAGTGAAGGCATCCCTGTCGTGCGGATAGCTTTTTATCACCCTGTATCCGTTCCTTCCAGGAGGAACATCCGAGTACACAACCAGGGTCCTGGTCAGTGTCTGAACCTGCCTGCCTGATTTGAATACAGATATTTTTAATGCTTTCCTTCCGGTCCTGGTAATTAAGGAATGACTGATTGTGAATTCCAGCTGATTTCCTTTAAGGGTCCCGGCATGAATCCCGTCATAATAAATTCCTGAAGAATCGGGCAGTACACCTGCTTTTATTGCGGCAAGGCTCACTTTGAAGCCGGAGCCAAGATGCAGGCCGTCATTTTCGGCAGGTACAACAAGTGAAAGCATCTTCTCATTCAGGGCTGGTTCTTCCTTTTCAGTTCTGGCTGTTTCAGGATCGGGCTTAACTGCTCCGGGTTTTCCCGAGCATGAGATAAGCCACAACAGGATGAGTGCCAGGGCTGAAAAGGCAAAGTATCTTTTTGTTTCAGCTTTCATTTTTCTTCCTGTTTCGTTTAAAAAATCTTAAAATAAAGTTCCCTTTTCCTCTCAGCACTCTTTTTTCGGCCATTTTTTCCCGGATCTCGTACGGGAAAAGAATCTGCCAGGCTTCGCTCCATCCCGGGAACCCTCCAAGGTTCTTATCATCAATATAGATATCGGCATCAATTTTCCGGCTGACCGAATCGTCGATTATTTCTTCGGGATAGTTCCTGTTGACGGCGTAGAACTCCACACCGTTCCGACGGCAATACTCAACGGCTTCTTCCAGCTCTTTCCCGGTGCGGAAAGTCCACAGTATCAGCCTTGCTCCCATCTTTTCCAGCTCCCTGAGCGAGCGGAACGCGAACAACTTTTCCTTTCCTATTCCGGGGTAAGCATGCTCGACAATTGTACCGTCAAAATCGACTGCTATTTTTATATTCATCAGCTCATTCATCTTCACTCAGCTTATCGAAGTAAATTTAGCTAAATTGAAATTATAACTGAAATTTATCTTAATTTTGACCGCCTTCCGGAACGGCATCATAAATGAAGCACATACCGAATATAATAACATCTCTTAACCTGGCATCTGGATTTATTGCCATTGTACTGGTTTACAACGGTTATCCTGTTATTGCCTCATGGGTAATACTTGCCGCCATGGTGTTCGACTTTTTCGACGGGTTTGCATCCAGGGCATTAAACGCCTATTCTGAAATGGGCAAAGAACTGGACAGCATTGCAGATGTCATCAGCTTCGGTGCGGCTCCCGGACTGATTATCTATACTCTACTCTCCGCAAGCCATGGTTCGGATACGGATGGATGGAAGATAGCAACAGTGGCCATTTCGGCGCTGTTCCCTGTTTGTGCAGGGCTTCGGCTTGCCAAATTCAACATCGACGACTCACAGACAACTTCCTTCAAAGGCCTGCCCACTCCTGCTGCCGCACTTGCCGTTGTGACGGTGGTTCTGTCTGCTGCCTGTTCAGGATCGACACTTGTAAAATCCCTTACGGCATCTCCGGTGGCAATAATAATATTCTCTCTTGTGCTTTCCGGCCTGATGGTAACAAGAATACCCTTGCTCTCCCTTAAATTTCACAATCTGAAATTAAAAGGAAATGAGGGAAGGTTCCTTCTTATAGGAGTGGTAATTCTTCTCGTTGCCCTGTTCAGGTTCGCAGGGATCCCTCTTATAATACCTGCCTACGTGGCAGTATCGCTGATATCACTCCTGTTCTGAAGCGGCAGGTTTCGACTCATCAGGTGCCGGTTTCCTTTCATACAGAATAACAGCCGCCTTAATAATCAGCCAGGATACGTAAATGAAGACCGGCCAGACGAGGTAAGCAATAATCTTGGTCAGATACATTTTATTTCGTGTTTATTTTTTCAGTATGCATGATCGTCGGAACTGATCTCTTCAGCAGTTACCCTTGAAGATGTTATTGCTTTCCATGCGTACCATATGTAAGCAAGCACAAATGGTATAATGAAGGAGACAAACATCATTGTCTTTAAGGTAAAAGCACTTGATGATGCGTTCCTGATGGTCAGGGAATTCTGAATACTTGCAGTTGATGGATAAAATGCCGTGTTATGAAAACCGGCAACAAGGAATAACGCAAATACTGCCAGGATTGTCGCAGACCCGGTGAACCATATCCCTTTTGTGCTTCCCTTGAAAATAGAGATGAACAAGCCATAAAGGACCCCGACAACACCGGCCAGGAAGATTACAAGAACAACCGGCATAGCTAGCAGGTTATGCAGGTATTTGTATTTCTCGGGGGAAATTGTGCCTGTCGACGGATCTGCAGTATAGCCCGTAGCAAAAAGAAGGGCACCCACGAAGTACAGGAAAAATACAAGGAAGTAGAGCGTGTTGACAATGAGCTTCTTCTGAGCCTTGCCCGCTACCTCATCATTGTCCACAGTATTGATTATATACAGTAAACCGTTGAGCCTCACGAGGAAAAGAACGGCAAAACCCAGGGCAATGTTCCTGATATCAAGAACAGCCTCAAGACCGTGCCACTCTGTTGCCCATCTTACCTGGTTCATTGAATCAAGGCTGAACCTGGCACCGGTGAAAAAGGTTGCAACTGCTGTCCCGATCAGAAGCGGACCAAGGCATCCGTTTAGAAACAGGAAGACATCGAAAGTCTTCTGGCCATAGACATTCGACGGCTTTGACCTGTACTCATATGCAATGGCCTGCACAATAAAGCTGAACAGTATAGCCATCCAGACCCAGTATGCCCCCCCAAAGCTTGTTGAATAAAACAGGGGGAAGGATGCGAAGAATGCACCACCGAAAGTAACAAGCGTTGTAAATGTAAACTCCCACTTGCGGCCAAGCGTATTGACTATCATTCTTCTCTGGATCTCATCCGAAGGCAGGGAGAAAATAAAAGTCTGCCCTCCCTGGACGAACATCAGAAATACCAGAATTGCAGCCAGGAGGGATACTATTACCCACCAGTAGTTCTGCAGGAATATATGTGTTATCATTGTTGTCATCTCTTTTCCTCTTAATGTTTTGGACCTGTTTTGATCTGTTTCAGCATGATAGACACTTCAGCTACGAGCAATGCCGTGAAGAGTACAGCGAAGAGCCAGAAGGTAGTCTGAACCGCCCCGCTTGAAATATGCGAAACAGCAATGTTTACCGGCATAAGATTCTGAATAATCCATGGCTGCCTGCCCATCTCGGTCAGTATCCATCCCAGTACACTGGCAAGATAAGGCAGTGCGATCGAAATTACCATTACCCTGAGGAACCACCTGTTCTTCTGAAGCTTATCTGTAAACAGGAAGATGACGGCAACTGCAAAGACAAGAATTATCAGGAAGCCAAGTATAACCATCATATGGAAAGAGTAGAATGCTCCATGGACATCAGGAATGACCTGTTCGGGTGCAGTAAGGAAGGCATATCCGAAATATTTGAAATAATTGTCCCTGAAATCCCGGTCCTGGAACTTTGTGCGGAGCTCAGTAAGTTTTTTCTGGTCGTTGCTCTCCTTTGCCTTCCTGTAATCCTGGAGAGCCTGGTTGGCAACTTTCCCCCGCTCAATCTTCTCAGCTGTGGAAATTATTCCTTTATCCGGGTTACCGTTAACATGATCCAAAAGTCCGGGCACATAGGCATCCTTGCTTCCGGATGTCATCACCGAAAGCAGTTCTGGCAGCTCGATTGAGAAAACAAATTCATTTGCATTCTTTGTACCTATCTTCTCTCCCGATTTTCTTAAGACGCCAAAAGCGGCAAGTGGAGCATTTGTCCTTCCTTTATACATTGCCTCGAATGAAGCAAACTTGACCGGCTCTATCTTTGAAATGGTCCTTGCCGATGAATCTCCCGTTATTGCCACGAGCACCGACGAAAGAAGTCCGAAGATGCCTGCAACCAGTATACTCTTCCTGGCGAATGCCTCCTCCCGTTTTTTAAGAAGGAACCAGGCACTTATACCGGCAACAAACATTGATGCGAGTACAAAGCCGGAAGAAATTGTATGCAGAAACTTGTCTATGGCCACCGGGTTAAAAAGTACAGCCCAGAAGCTCTGCATCTCGTTACGGGCAGTTTCGGGGTTGAAGATCATCCCTGTGGGATTTTCCATCCACGAATTTGCAACCAGAATCCAGAGTGCTGAAAGGTTGGCCCCTATTGCTACCAGCCAGGTAGAGGCCAGGTGGAATTTCCTGCTCACCTTGTTCCACCCGAAAAACATCACAGCAACAAATGTCGATTCAATGAAAAATGCCAGGATGCCCTCAACAGCGAGCGGTGCACCAAAAATATCACCGACAAACCACGAGTAACCCGACCAGTTTGTACCGAATTCAAATTCCAGGATTATTCCAGTCGCGACGCCGATCGCAAAATTGATCCCGAAAAGTGTCATCCAGAATTTTGTGATTTTTTTCCATTCCTCGTTGCCGGTCCTTACGTATAGTGTTTCCAGCATGGCGACAATAAACGATAAGCCGAGAGTCAGAGGAACAAATAACCAGTGATAGATCGCTGTGAGGGCGAACTGTGCCCTCGACCAGTCGATCAGGCTTAAGTCGATGTACTCCGTCATTATTTACTATTTATATTGATTAACTGATCCCGCATATAGGTGCTCCTCTCGGAGTCGGACCTGAACCCTTTCTTCAGAATATCAGGGAAGAAGAATATCTTCAGCACAACAAAGATTATAAAAAGCTTTATAAGGATGACTATCCAGACTTTCCTTCCCCACCCCGGCATATTTTGAAACCCGTCGGTGTAAAAACGGACCACGCTTTTAATTACTGAGACTGCCTTATTCATTCCCCTTCATTATTTTCCCTGCTCTTTTTCATCCTCAGCTTTCTTGTCCTCGGAAATCTGCCGGTTAGCTTTCTCCACTTCCGATTCGAGGCTGGATGTTATCTTCCTGATTGCCTTGAAATTATTGAAGAACTCCCTGGCAAATACCCTGACCACGGTGTACATTGGGATCCCAAGTATCATCCCGGGAATACCCGCAGCAAATCCCGCTGCAAGGACCACTATGAATATCTCCAGCGGGTGTGCCTTCACACTGCTTGAAAATATGATCGGCTGGAACACGACATTATCAATCAGGTGCACAATTGCCTCGACAAGTATCATATAAAATACCAGCGGAATCACAACAGTATTGAAATCCTGGTTCATGTGCGATGCAACACCCATGGTGATTGCAATGAAAAGCCCCAGCCAGGGTCCCACGTAAGGTATGACATTTATAACTCCCAGGATGAGCCCCATAACAAGAGCCTGCCTGAGCTCGATCCCAACTATTGTCATCCCTGTAGTCACAAGAATCATAATACAGGTACTCTGGATGACTATCCCAATGAAATATCTTGTAAGCAAACGCTTGATCGAATAAAGCGCCCTGGTAACATTATCAACATACCTGTCGGGAACCCACATCAGTATTGCCTCGAAAAACAGGTGCTGATCCTTCAGGAAGAAGAATGTAATGAAAGATACTGAAAATATAGCTATGATGACATTTCCGAGGGTGGCAGCCACCTGGCCGATAAAGTTCTGAATAACATTAATATTCAGTATCCCTGAAACTTTTGAAACTATGTAAGCCCTGATCGATCCTTCCTGGGTGAAGTCCTTGTTGAGTGCCTTAATCAGCCCTTCAAGCTTCTTTATCGGTACTTCAATAAACTGTACGAGCTTGCTGCTGTCGATAGATGAAAGCTGATCGATCTGACCGGCAATGAGAGGCACGAAAACATAGAATGCAAGGAAAACAAGGCCCCAAATGATAAGAAGGGTAATAAGGGCCGCCAGCGATCTTGGAAAATTCCATTTCCATATCTTAATCCTGCAAAAAAGATCCACCAGGGGTCTTCCCATAATGGAAAGTACACCTGAAATAAGAATGTAGGCCACTATCTCACGAAAGAACCATACGGCTGAAATTATCAGGACAATTCCCGCGATTATAAGAAGGTTGCGGATTACAGAATTCATTAATGGATCTCAGGTTAGTTCTTATACAAACCTAACTTAATTTTCTGAATCCTCATAAAATCTCTACTTCCTATTATCAAAAGTTTATAAGCATAAATGTCATTTTCAAAAAACACCTGTATGTCATAATGACATGTCAATTTGTTCTTTTTGTGCCATAATGGCATATATTTATTAATGGAACGAAAGTTGAAATCAGATTATCTGAATTTTTAAAATGAATGTTTAACCAAAAAATAAGGAGGACAAAACTATGTTACCAATGATTACCAGAAGGAGCTACAAGCCATTTTTATGGACAAGTCTTTTCGATGATGATTTCTTCCCTGTGGCCCCCGGCAGAAGCACTTCAATGCCAGCCGTAAACATAAAGGAAGATGAAAAGAAATTCACCCTCGATCTCGCAGTTCCCGGAATGGACAGGAATGACCTTAAGATCGAGATCAACGAGGATGTAATCACCATCTCTTCGGAGCACAGCGAGGAAAAGAAGGAGGAGGGTGACGAATTCAAGAGAAGGGAATTCAGCTATTCATCATTCTGCAGGAGCTTTTATCTGCCCGAGAATGTGAACAAGGAGAAGATTGAAGCCAATTACAAGGATGGAATTCTTTCGGTGGTACTGCCGAAAAGTGAAGAAGAGAAAGCAAGGCTTTCACGACAGGTTAAGATCTCGTAATTGAAGCTGCAAAGAGGGTGTCAGAAATGCACCCTCTTTTATTTATTTCCGCATTCTGCTATCAGAAAGTCAGCAAAACGTTTTCCGTAATCCCTGAGCGCCTCCTTTTCTTCCATGCCGGGATAGAATTTAATGGCAGCGCTGTCGACAAAAACTCTCAGCTTAAGGTTCCTCAGCGATTCGCTTATTATCCTGGGCGCCTCCCCGCTCCACCCGTAAGATCCGAATGAGCCGGCAAGCTTTGAATTATCCCTGAGCGGGTTGATAACAGAAAAAAGCTTGTACACAGGAAGAAGGGTATTCTGGTTTATTGTCGGTGAACCGACAAGGATGGCGTCAGCCATTACAACTTCCGATTCCATCTCACCCAGTGGCATGTTTTCAATATCACGTATTGTTACCCGCACCGAAGGATTTTGCATCATGCCAGCGGCTATCTCCTCTGCTATTTGTTTCGTATAACCGTAGGCGGAAATATAAGCGATAAAAATGTTCTTTACTTCCCTTACTGCGGTTGCCTGAAGGTAACGCGCGGCATAATCACGTGTCAGCTCTACAATCTCCCTCCAGTTTTCGTGATGAACGGGCCCATGGCCGGTACAGATATATTCTATGTTTAAAGATGAGATTTTCTCGATTGCCTTAAGGGCGAACCTGCTGTATGGTTTCAGGATAACATCAAAATAGTACTTGAATGATTTCAGGTAATCGTCCGAAAAATCGCTGAAGATATCCCTGAAGCAATAATGTGCACCGAATACATCGCATGTAAACAGGACCCTGTCCTCTTCAAGCCATGTAAACATGGTATCGGGCCAGTGAAGGTTGGGAGCGCTGATGAAATGAAGCTTCTTGTTCCCAAGGTCGAGTGTATCACCGTCTTTAACAACCATCGAATTGAATGGCCCGTTTAGAATATCGGAAAGATACCTGATCGCGTTCCCGCTGCCTACGACCACAGCATCGGGTGCCAGTTCAAG
>Ga0335069_10008752_pt1 | contig 14444 bp, 8 predicted proteins | sample Lox_Sample_11_FD_206714 | JGI IMG/M metagenome (GOLD analysis project Ga0335069, IMG submission 206714) | Soil microbial communities from Loxahatchee National Wildlife Refuge, Florida, United States - Lox_Sample_1.1 | ecosystem: Environmental > Terrestrial > Soil > Wetlands | place: USA: Florida... | reverse complement strand
GCCCGGTCATCGGCCAGCGCCTTGGAGTACTGGCTGGACCGCAAGGCCGCCAGCTCATCGAGGTCGCCGCGCGAGATCGAGGCTTCGGCCGCCACGTTCTCCCCCGCGGCCAGCATCGACGTGCCGGCCCACGGGTCACGGGCGAAGCTGTCCAGCACCCAGTGAGTCGAAACCGGCGCGCCGCCCATCGCCGACGGTGCCGGATAGAGCAGGTGCGGCCCGTTGCTGGTGCGGTCGGTGGCGACCACCAGCTGCATGCCCGCCCCGGTGGCGACCGCGCCGCCAGCCGCGGCCAGGCAGGCGACCGACGTGGCGCAGGCCTGGCTGATCATCGGGCCGCTCACCGTCCCGGCGCCCAGCCGCGCCGCCAGCGTGGGGGCGCCGTAGAAGATGTCCGGCTGCGGGATCGTCCAGCCCAGCACCAGGCCGGCAATGCCGGCGGGGTCGACCCGCCGCTCGCCCAGGGCCCGGGCAGTGACGTCGGCGGCCAGGTCGAGGCTGGATACCTCGGCCAGGGAGCCCTGCCACTTGGTGAAGGGCGAGCTCCACGCGAACCCGGCCGGGATCGCAACATTCTCGTACCGCATCACGCAGTCCTTCCTGCTGTTCCGGCGACGATGACGAGCCCGCCTTTCTTCGCCACCGGCGCGATCATCATGATGTACATGGCTAACCCACGACCCGCTAAGACCCTCCACCAGCCGGAATCACGCCACCGTCCCGCATCGCCCAGCCGGCCGTGGCACGGCCTCGCCCGTCGCTGCGAGCTGGGCCGGCTCGTGCCGGAGAGCCCGGAACATCAGTCGGGACGCTAAGCGCCAGAAAACCGGTCAGGAAGGGACAAAGGTCCCTTAGCGTGGCGTCGATGGCACCGAACTCAGGCCGGACGGGTGCTGCTCATCTATCCAGGACATGCCCGCCTGCGCCTGGGTGAGGTTCCGTGGCGGTCTGGCCGTCTCAGCTGCCCGCCGCCGTGAAAAAGAGCGCAGGACACTTTGCCCGGGTCGCCGGCGCCGGTCACCCCCGCAGGCCCAGGGTGTCCGGGCTCGCGCAGCGCCAGCTCAGGGCCAGCGCCTGGTGATGATGGCGGTGACCGGCAGCCCGAACCGGCGTGACCGTGCTGTGCGTGATCGGGACGTTGGTCTCTTGTCTTGTTGGCTGGCCAGGTCAGTGTGGGGGGTGACAGTGAGGTCCGCTTCGGTCCTTGGCCGTCCGAAGGCAGGGAGGCATTATGCGCGCACGGCTTGCACAAGTGCTCGGCACCGGGCCCTCGCGCCAGCCTGGGCGCAGCCGGGAACATCCGGTGGCCGGGCGGCCCGGTGCCGTTGCCAGGCGCCGACGGGCCACCCCGGGCGAGCAGGTGCGGACGCTGACCGTCCGTGGCCGGGTCCTGCGGGTTGCCGTGCGGGGCGGGAACCGGCAGTGGCCGCCACTGGTGCTGTGCAACGGCATCGGCGCCCGCCTCGAACTGCTGCAGCCATTCGTTGACGCGGTGGATCCGCAGCGGGAAGTCGTCCGGTTCGACATGCCGGGCATCGGCGGGTCGCCGGACCCGGTCCTGCCCTACCATCTGTGGACGCTGGCACCGCTGCTGAGCGGCCTGCTCGACCAGCTCGGCTACCAGCAGGCCGACGTCCTGGGCATCTCCTGGGGCGGCGGGCTCGCGCAGCAATTCGCCGTGCGGGACCCGGCCCGGGTGCGCCGCCTGGTGCTGGTGTCCACCGCCACCGGGGCGCTGATGGTGCCTGGTCACCCCCGGGTCCTGCGGCACATGCTGACACCGCAGCGGCACCGCGACCCGGCGCACGCGGCCGCCATCGCCGGTGAGATCTACGGCGGCAGCATGCGCGCCGACGCATCACGCGCCAGCGAGCTGCTGCGCGCGGCGGCAGGCCCCGGACCGGGCCGAGGCTACTACTACCAGCTGCTGGCCGCCGCGGGCTGGACAAGCCTGCCGCTGCTGCCGCTGATACCCCAGCCCACCCTGATACTCGCGGGCGATGATGATCCTCTCACCCCGCTGGCCAACGCGCGGATCATGCACCGGCTGATCCCCCGCAGCGAGCTGAGGATCTACCACGGCGGTCACCTTGACCTCGTCACGGAGCCTGCGCGCATGGCGGCGATCGTAGAGGCATTCCTCACCGGCGCTGCCGGCGCCGCGGACGGCCCGTCAGCCACGCACCACGACAGGCAACGGCCACGCCATGATGCAGGCAGGTGACGGGAAGGCGGTGCCCTGCCCCGATGAACCAACGTGATCACGGATCGGACGACAATGAGCGGCCAGATGCCTGGCCTGCGAGTTTACAAAGCGCAGCCGACCCCGGATGAGGTGCAGGTGCTCGGAGGGAACCGCCACTCGCTCCGAGCGTGCGTCCTGCGGGATGCTCTGAAGCCGGTGGCAGTCATGCGCAGGTACCTCGTGATGCCGGTAACGACCATCATCACCAGTTACTGACCGCCCGTCCTGCCGTCTGCCGGTGGCGCGTGCACGTCTGGCGCATTTCCGGTCCTGCCGCAAAGTCCGTCCCGGACAGGTGCTCCGGCCAAGCCGGCCGCATGAGCGCGGGGTGCGCTTGCGTTCGGCCGGGCTTAGCCGGTCCGGTGGATGGCTGGGTGCTGGGCGAGTCGTTCGGCCCGCAGCGCCGAGCGGCGGACCTTCCCGGCATCATCGCGCAGCGGCGTGGTGGCGCGCTCGATAGTGCGGGGCAGTTTGTGCGGGGCGAGCCGCTGGCGCAGATGGGCCATCAGATGCTCATCAGATGCCGGCGCGGATAGCTCGACGATGGCGTGGGGCATGTTGCCGAGGTCTTCATCCGGCAGGCCGATCACGCAGCAGGACTGGACGGCGGGGTGTTCATCGAGGGCGGCCTCGATCTCGGCCGGGTAGACGTTCGCTCCTCCGATGAGGATCATGTCGGTGAGCCGGTCGGTGATATAGACGTACCCATCGGCGTCGACCCGGCCGATGTCGCCGAGCGATTCCCAGCCGCTCGGTGAGCTGCGTGGTGTCGCGCCGATGTACTGGTACGGCGGCGGGGCGCCCGGGCCCCGGCGCATCCAGATCTCTCCCTCCTGACCGACAGGGACCGGCCGGCCGCCGGGGTCGCGTATCTCTATCTCGCCGATTACCGTGCGGCCGACCGACCCTGGGTGGGCGAGCCATTCGGTGCCAGTGATCACCGTGGCTGCCTGCAGTTCGGTGCCCGCGTACAGTTCGTGCACTTTCTCGGGGCCGAGCCAGTCGATCCAGGCCTGCTTGAGCCACGGCGGGCATGGCGCGGCCACGTGGAAGGCCACCTTCAGCGAGGAGACGTCGGCGGCCAGCCGGACGTCCTCGGGCAGGCGCCAGATGCGCAGCATCATGGTCGGCACCAGGTACAGCCAGCTCGCCCGGTGTTTCTCTATCAGGCGCAGTGTCTCGGCCGCGTCGAACCTGGACATGAGTACCACGTGGTTGCCGAGCAGCATCCCGGCCGCGGTGGACACGAACGGCGCGTTGTGGGATAGCGGCCCGGTCATAAGGGCGCACTCGCCAGAAGGCAGGCCGACCAGCGGGGCCAGGCCGGCCACGTTCTCCAGCAGGGCGGGTGCGGTTGCCCCGATCAGCTTCGGCCGCCCCGTGCTCCCGCCGCTGGTAACGAGCTTCCACACCGGCGATAGGCCCGGCGTGAACGAGCCAGCGGGAAGCCGTTGGGGCACCGACGCCAGAGCGGGCCATGGTCCCGCCTCTGCCTGCGGCATTCCCACGACGAGTGATGGGCTGGCCAGGTCCATGATGGCAGAGCGTTCGGGTGGCGGGAGCCGGTGGGAGACCGGCTGCGGCACGGCTCCGACCGCCCAGGCCGCGAACATGCTCTCCACGAACCCGGTCGAGTTGGGCAGGCCGATCGTGACCGTCGAGCTCTCCGCCACCCCGCGGGCCTCGAACAGCGCAGCCAGCCGCTCCGTTCGTTCCACGAATCCGGCGCGGGTCAACGTAACGTCTCCGCAGGTCAGCGCCGGCCGGTCCGGATCAATTTCCGCCAGCTGCCTGAGGACGGACAAAAAGGTATTCCCGGCGGCGTTGCTCATATCATGCTCCTCCCATGGCGCAGTACTTGCTCATAGGCGCTGTCGGCCCGTACGTGATCGCATCACGTTCGCCGTGCCATGCCGGCCGGCTGCGGCGGCTGCGTCCGGCTCGCACCGAGCGGGACAGCCGCGCATGGAATACCCGAAAACGCCAGGATCCCGGACTCGGCCCCGCCACGCGGCCCCGGCCCCGACCTGCACTGGCGGGTCTGTCGCACTGCTCACGTGTCCGCCATGCTGGCTGCCGGGCGCGCACCGTCGGCCGGACCGGGTATACCGGCGAGGAAGTGCAGGACCTCCCGGTTGGCGGCCTGGGCGACGTCGGTGATGTATGCGTGCCCGGCACCGGGGAACATCACGAGCCGGGCTCCGGCGATGCCGTCGGCCAGTCGCTGAGCGTTGGCGGCGAGGACGATGTGGTCCTGGGCTCCGTGCATGACCAGCGTCGGGACGCGGATCTCCGCTAGCCGGCCGGTGACGTCGAAGCCCGCGGCGCCGGTGAGCTGGCCGCGGCGTCCCCGCCCGCTGCACCGGGTACGCCGGACGATCCGCTGGTCTTCGGCCCGGCGGAAGGCCGGCGTGCCCGGCCCGTAAAGCAGCTTCCACGCCATCCGGTTGAGGGCGGCGGCGGGCAGCAGGGACCGGGCTCGTATGAGCAGTGCGCCACGCTGCACGCTCCCGGCCGAGGCGGCGGTGCACCCCAAGATCAGCGACCGGACCCTGCCGGGGTGGCCGAGGGCCAGCTGAAGGGCAATGGCCCCGCCCAGCGACACGCCATAAACGTGGGCGGACGCGGCACCGGCTGCGTCCAGGACAGCCAGCGCGTCGTCCGCCATCACCTGCACCGGGTAGGGCCCGGGCGGGTCGGAGCTGCGACCTACCCCCCGGTTGTCGAACCGGATGACACGGTAGGACGCGGCCAGTTCGGGGGCGGTGCGATGCCACATGCCAGCCCCGTAGGCGTGGCCCATGATGAGCAGGACCGGGTCACCGGTTCCGCTGTAGTCCCACCAGATCCTGGCACCAGGGCGGCAGGCGAACGGCATGGGTTCCCCCTTCGCGCTTATCAGCAACCGCTGTTGGCTAACGATCGATCGCTAGGAAACGACAATAAGAATATCTTCCCGTTTAGTCAATGAAACAAGGGTAGTTGACGGGAGAACGCCAAGCTCCCCTACCGATCAATCGGTTGAAAACAGGAGCTCGCATGGCTGAATCGCCTCGGCTGCGAAGACTTCGCTCCACCGGGCCGACCCTGCCGCGGCAGGCGGCACGCGGGGCCGGATCCTGCTCGCCGGGCTGTGGTCGCGGCGCTGGTGGATGCTCACCGATCCGGGCTGCGTCATCGTCGCCGACGAGCTGGTCGAGGACGAGTTCACCGCCTCCGCTTGCATCGAGGATGCAGTATCACTACGCCTGGAGCGTGGTCGCCTGCCTTCCCCGGTCATGGGCGACCCGGATACCGCCGCGACCGGAGCCGTGATGCGACCGGCCACGCTGCGCCGGTACGCCTCGGGCCGGCTTCCAAGGCTGGAAATCCTCCCTGTCGATGCGGGGATGCTGCGCTTCTACCGCTGACACCATGACCCCCGTGCAGCGCCGCTGCCCTCCGCCTGGCGCTCGGGCTCCCTGCCGACTCTGCGGCGCGGACGTGGCAGCGGTGCACTTAGGACCGCATACAGATCACCCGATTCTGTGTGGTTGATGGATGGGTGGGTCACGGTGCCTGAGGTACGCGTCTGTTGAGCGATGCAGCCATTGTTCCGTTTGTTCCGGGTTGGCTTTCTGTGCTGCTCTCGCCGCCTCTCGGGTCAGATCAAGGACCAAAGCCCTTTGCGTGATGCCGTGCCGGGCCCGTTAACTGGCGCGGTGCTCGTTGCCGAGGAAAGGCACCTTCGATGCCGGGTTCGATGCCGTCCAGCTGATGCTGGCGAACCTGGGTCGCAGCGGTGCGCTGATCATCTTCTCGGCGGACTCCGCAGGCAACCGAATCAATCAGCTCAACGAGGCATCGGCTGGAGGGTCGCATGACGTCGCGTTCGGAAGAGGCCGGCATGGGCTCACTGGATGACCTCGGCGTGGTGGCCGAGGGCGCCGATGCCGGGCGCCTGGTCTCGGGCCAGCATCACGATCCGCACCACCTGCTGGGTCCTCACCCGGAGCGGGACAGCGAGGGCCACGAGTATGTAGTGATCCGCGGGTGGCGTCCCGGCGCTGCTAGCGTGGTCATCCTCGCCGGCGGACAGCGGATCCAGATGCACCGCGTGCATCCCTCGGGGCTGTTCGCCGGGACGCTGGAGGGCCCGGATGTCCCGGACTACCGCCTGGAGACGGCCTATCCGGACGGTACCGTGGTCGAGATCGATGATCCGTACCGGTTCTGGCCTACGCTCGGGGAGCTGGACCTGCACCTGCTGGCTGAGGGCCGGCACGAGGGGCTGTGGCGTCATCTGGGGGCGCAGGTGCGCGTGCATCAGGGCACGTCCGGCACGTCGTTCGCGGTATGGGCGCCCGGCGCCCGGGCCGTCCGGGTGGTGGGTGACTTCAACGGCTGGGACGGCCGGGTGCACCCGATGCGGGTGCTGGGCAGCTCCGGGGTCTGGGAGATCTTCCTGCCCGGGGTCGGTCCCGGCGCACGCTACAAGTTCGAGGTGGTCAGCCAGCACGGGCAGATCAGCCTGCGGGCGGACCCGTTCGCCTTTGCCGCCGAGGTCCCGCCGGCCACGGCCAGCATTGTCACCCAGAGCCGGCATGAATGGCAGGACGGGGAGTGGCTCGCCGCCCGGGCGGCCACCGACCTGCTGCATGCTCCGATATCGATCTACGAGTGTCACCTGGGCTCGTGGCGGTTCACCCAGGACGCCGACGGGGGGTGGCGTCCGCTGACCTACCGTGAGGCGGCCGAGGTCCTGCCCGGGTACCTGGCTGACCTTGGCTTCACCCACGTCGAGTTCCTGCCCGTTGCCGAGCACCCGTTCTCCGGCTCCTGGGGATACCAGGTGACCGGGTACTATGCGCCGACGGCCCGGTTCGGGTCCCCGGATGATTTCCGCTATCTGGTGGACCGGCTGCATCAGGCCGGCATCGGGGTCCTGGTCGACTGGGTGGCCGGGCACTTCCCCAAGGACGACTGGGCGCTGGCACGGTTTGACGGCACGGCGCTGTACGAGCATGCCGACCCGCGCCTGGGCGAGCACCCGGACTGGGGCACCCTGGTGTTCAACTACGGGCGGCACGAGGTCCGCAACTTCCTGCTCGCCAACGCGCTGTACTGGATCGAGGAGTTCCACCTCGACGGCCTGCGCGTCGACGCGGTCGCCTCGATGCTGTACCTGGACTACTCACGCCGGGAAGGCGAGTGGGCCACCAACCGGTTCGGCGGCCGGGAGAACCTGGAGGCCATCGAGTTCATCAAGGAATTCAACGCGGTGCTCTACCGGCACCACCCGGCGGTCATGCTGGTGGCGGAGGAGTCTACATCCTGGCCGGCGGTGTCCCGGCCGACGTACCTGGGCGGGCTCGGCTTCGGGTTCAAGTGGAACATGGGCTGGATGAACGACACCCTCGTGTACTTCAGCAAGGACCCGGTGCACCGGCGCTACCACCATCACGAGCTCACCTTCGCGCTGCTGTACGCGTTCACCGAGAACTTCATCCTGCCCCTCAGCCACGACGAGGTGGCGCACGGCAAGGGATCGCTGCTCGGCAAGATGCCGGGGGACCGCTGGCAGCAGTTCGCGAACCTGCGCGCGCTGCTGGCCTGGATGTGGGCCCATCCCGGCCGGCCGCTGCTGTTCATGGGCGGCGAGATCGCCCAGAACGACGAGTGGAATCATGACACCAGCGTGGACTGGCACCTGCTCGGCTACCCCGAGCACGCCGGAATGCAGGCACTGGTCCGGGCGCTCAACCGGATCTACCGGGCCGAACCCGCCCTGTGGGAGCAGGACTTCGACTGGGGCGGCTTCCGCTGGATCGACCCGGACGATTCCGGCAACAGCGTGCTGTCGTTCCTGCGGTTCCCCGCCTCGGCCGGGCGCCCGGTGGCCTGCCTGGCCAATCTCACCCCGGTACCCCGCCATGACTACCGCATCGGGCTGCCCCGGCCCGGCCGCTGGACGGAGATCCTCAACTCCGACAACGCCGAATTCGGCGGTAGCAACACCCTCGCCGGCACCGTCACCGCCGAGGCGCCCGGCTGGAACGACCTGGACTACTCCGCCACGCTCACCCTGCCACCCCTGGGCGTCCTGTGGCTAGCGCACGACCCCTACGGCGACTGACCGGTCCTGGCCTAGCAGCCTGTGTTCGATGATCCTCAGCCAGCTGCGTCGGCAGACGGTTTCGTCGCCTCGAAGCTCTGTACGAGGGCGCCCTGCTATCGGCCTATCTCGCCTGATCTGCCGCCCGCCGACACAGGGCTGGGCCACGACCAGCCCTCTAGCTGATCACCAACCGGACGCAGCTGCCTGACAGGTCATAGGTGCCCAGTCGCGATGGGAATACTGCACCAGCCCTCGCGGCATGCCTCGATGCCGGAACAGGCTCGCGCTTTTCCGCCCTCGTCCAGCAGGGCCGTGGCACTTCAAGCGCAGTATCGCCCGCGCGCCGGCCGCCGTACTGACGAGGGATTCGCTCGGGAAAGGTCACCGGATCGTGCTGCGCGGCATGGCCCTGGCACAATGGCGGCGGCGAGGCCAGGCAGAGAGGGCCGTCAGCCGGGCTGTCTCATCCGGGTCGCATAGTCCCCTCCTTCAGATACCGCACATGCCATGACAATGCCTCGCCTAGCAGGTGGGGGGTGTGCCTGCCGGGGCCGGTGGCGGTGGCGCGGTCGAGGTAGTCCTGCAGCGCAGGACGGTAGTCGGGGTGTGCGCAATGGTCGATGACCTGCTGGGCGCGGCGGCGGGGCGGCAAGCCGCGCAGATCGGCGATGCCTTGCTCGGTGATGATGATGTGCACGTCGTGCTCGGTGTGATCGACATGGCTGACCATCGGCACGATGCACGAGATCGCCCCGTTCCTGGCGGTCGACGGGGATAGGAACATTGCGAGGTAGGCGTTGCGGGCGAAATCGCCGGACCCGCCGATGCCGTTGCACATGCTCGAGCCCATGACATGGGTGGAGTTGACGTTGCCGTAGATGTCAGCCTCGATCATGCCGTTCATCGCAAGGCAGCCGAGCCGGCGTATCACTTCCGGGTGGTTGCTGATCTCCTGCGGGCGCAGGACGATCTTGTCGCGGTAGGCCGCGATGTCCGCGCGCAGTTCGGCGAGGCCGTCTTCGCTGAGGGAAAAGGCCGTCGCCGAGGCCACCGTCATGGTGCCTGTGCGCAGCAGCTGCAGCATGCTGTCCTGGATCACTTCGGTGTAGGCGGTCAGCGGCCCGAACGGACCGGTGTCGAGCCGGGCGAGTACGGCGTTAGTGACGTTTCCTACGCCGGACTGCAGCGGCAGCAGTCCGGCAGGCAGCCGCCCCTGCCTGACTTCGTGCGTCAGGAAGTCCAGGATGTGGTCGGCGATCAGCTGGGAATGGCTATCGGCCGGCCTGGACGGCGTGGGGTAATCCGGGTGGTTCGTCGGGACCACCGCGATGATCTTCTCTGGCGGGCAGCGCAGGTGAGGCACGCCAATCCGGTCAGACGGCCTGAGGATCGGGATCGGTGCGCGATCCGGGGGCAGGGCGGTGCCGTAGTAGATGTCGTGCATGCCGTCCAGCTCGGCGGGCTGCCAGGAGTTCACCTCGAGGATGACCCGGTCGGCCTCGTCGAGCCACGTGTTGTTGTTGCCGGCCGAGGAGGACGGGATCAGCGCCCCGTCCGCGGTCACGCCTGCTACCTCGATGAGCGCGATGTCGAGGTGGCCGAAGAAGCCCTCCCGGACCATCTGCGCGACGTGCGACAGATGTACGTCCAGGTACTCCAGTGTCCCGGCGTTGATCTTGGCGCGCGTCACCGGGTCGGACTGGTAGGGAATGCGCAAGTCAATCCCGTCCACGGCCGCCAGCGCACCGTCCAGCTCGGGGGCGGTTGACGAGCCGGTCCAGACGCTGACCGCGAAGCGATCCCCCCGCGCGGCCGCATCGGCGGCGCGACGGACCAGCGCGGCCGGCACGGCCTTCGGGTGGCCGAAACCGGTGAACCCGCTCATCCCGACACGGTTACCTGGCATGATGAACGCCGCGGCGTCCTCAGCCGACATCACCTTGTCAGCCACGGCCTTGCACCGGATACGTGAATGGCCCTTCATCCACACCCCCCCTACGCCCGGACATCACGGTCGTCCGCCGCCCCGCAGCGTCCCTCATGGCCGTCTGCTCAAAGGCCGACACCCTCACTCAGACGACAGAGTACGACAGCACGCTGCACGTCTACGGGCTGACCGAGACCTGCGGCCCGATCACCTTCTGCCAATTCCAGCCACAGTGGGCTGACCTGACGGTTGACCAGCGCGCGTGCTGCAAGCACGCCAGGGCGTCGGCATGGTCACCGCGGGCGGCGTGCGCGTCGTGGACGAGGAGATGGCCGACGTCCCGGCCGATGGCAAGACGATGGGCGAGATCGTCATGCGCGGCAACGCCGTCATGACGGGCTACTACCTGGATCCTGAGGCCACCGCCGAGCCGTTCTGCGGCGGCTGGTTCCACAGCGGTGATCTCGGTGTCATGTATCCCGACGGATACATCGAGCTGCGCGACCGCGCCAAGGACGTCGTGGTCTCCGGCGGGGAGAACATCTCCACGGTCGAGGTAGAGCAGGCGCTGATGAGTCACCCGTGCGTCCTGGAGGCGGCGGTCGTCGGGGCACCCGACGAGACGTGGGGCGAGCGGCCCAAGGCGTACGTGGTACCGCACGTCGGCTCCAGCGCTGCGCGCCTGGGCGGGCAGCCAGGCCGCCGAGCAGCTGGCGGCCGGGGAGGACTGGCAGGACACCGGGCTGGTGTTCACGAACCATCTGGGCGCCGCGCTGGACGCGGGGAACGTCCGGAGGATGCGAGTTGACGCCTTCGGTCCAGTGGCCCTCGGGCCGGGTAGGTTGATCGCCCGGCCCCAGACGCCGTTCTTCTCGCTGACCACGAGCCCCATACCGTACGGCCCCCGTAGGTCCCGGCGGCCGCGCAGTTGCCCGCCGCGCCGCATGACACCGAGGTGACCTCGGCGTCCCTGCGAGGCGACCGAGCCGTCATATCCTTCCGGGCGCAGCTATGACACGAAGGCGGGCGGCCTACCAATCCCGTTTATGCGGGTGGCGCCGCAGCACGATCGACTTCGGCCAGTGCGGGTCGTGCCGATCGGGATAGACCGTGATCAGGATCCGCTCTAGCCACGCACGATGGACCAGGTCCTCGATCTCGTCTTCCCGGCTGCGGAAACGATGCTCGCGTCCGCCGAGCGTCAACAGTACGAAGCCCCTGAAGTCGCCGAACCGGTCATAGATCACGCCCGTCACCTTGCCGGTGCAATGCGGACCCTCCAGAAGCTCGAAGTCATCGTCGCCGTCCTTGCCCTTGTCGGGCCAGCCGGGGACGTCGCCGGTGGGCGAGGGTTGGATCTCGCCCGGATCGCCGCCGAAGCCCCGTACCCGGCCGCCGACCAGGTCGATGTAGCGCTTGAACACCAGATACCAGCGGTTGTTCACCGGGATCGACTTCTGGATCCAGAGAAGCCACGACAGCAGCCGTTCCTCGGACAGCAGAATCTGCTCCTTGGCGCTGATCACGATGGCGATCTGGAACGCGCCGACCTGCCGCCGCCAGCTGAACGTGCGGGGCGGCTTCTCGACCACGGCCAGATGTGTGTCCGCCTCAGGGATGTCGATCGGCGGCGGTGGAGGCGGCGAAGGGCGCGTCGTCGCGTGCGCCTCGGTTACCTGACGTACCACGATGTCGTGGCGGTCGCCCTTGCCGATACCGGGCGGCAGCCCGACCGACAGGAGCCCCGCGTTCCGCGCCGTGCCCTGCGGGATCGGGATGATCGTCACCCCGCCCACCGGGAACTGCAGCGTATGCGCGTCGATCACCGTCAGCTGGTGGGTCTGGAACGCGCCAGTCGCCAGCCGCAGGATCTCTGAGGCCGGGACAGCCGGCAGATACAGTGTCGCGATGCTGCCCTCGGGCGTGTTGTTCCAGAAGATCAGCAGCTCGTCCGGGATGCCGCTCTTGGGGTTCGACGCCATGATGTCGATCGGATGCGGCATCTGGCGCGATTCTTGCTGGCCTGGGTTCGGCCCATCGACCCAGGCGATGTTGCGCTGCGCCAGCTTGTCGGTCGTCGAGGGGCTGGCGCCGGCCGGGATCGGCGTGTCGTCATAGCGGATCTCGGCGATCAGACACTGGTGCGGCGCGCGCGCGATCACCTCGCTCAGCGAAGACAGCGTGCCGGTGAACGGGCCGTCGCGGTTGGTCGCGGGCGGATTAGCCGGGAACAGCTTCTGGTCCGGCTGGTTGATGTCGAGGTAGCAGCCGAAATAGGAATCCACCTCGACCCCCGGCACGACGTCGATCGTGTAGGCATTCGGTGCATCCTCGGGCTGGTTGTTCATGTCGGCCGGGCCGCTAATGTTGACCCGCGGCGAGGCGAAACAGGGCACCGTGACGTATTCCGGGTTGCCGTTCGCGTCGTTCTGGATCCCCAGAAGCGGCACCTTTACCCCGTTCAGCACGCTGTCCGAATGGAACCGATAGGTGGTGTTCGGATTGAAGTTGGCGGCGGTGGTCTGGGCCTGGAAAAGCCGGAAGAACACTCTCACTTTGAGCGCCTGCGCTCCGGGCGTGTTTCCCAAGAGCCGTACCCGGGCGACCGCGAAGTTGAACACGAAGTTCCCGGCATTGTCCTGCGGCAGGAACTCCAGCGCCGAGGCATGCTCGCCCTGCGACAGACCGCTCTCGAAGCTCTCGCCCCCTGCGGTCCCGTTGCCGATATTGAGGTTGGCGATCACCTGGGTGATGAAGCCCGGCGCATCGTCGCGGTTTCGCGTCATTGTCGCCCCAAACCGCGAGGCCGTCGTGGTCGAGCCGGTTGATGGCACGGTTATCTTGAAGAGCCTGAGATCGAAGCTCAGCCAGACCGGGTAGTCGCCTGGATGGGCGAGATCGACGTTCTCGAACCGCGGGTTCTCGCCCGAGGTCAGAAGCAGGTTCGCCGAGGCGGTCCGGGTGATCGACCCGACGGTGAAACTCGCGTTGACTGTCAGCGTCACCGACTCGTCGACGCCCAGCGGGTTAAAGGCGTTCTGGTTGTTGAAGGTCAGCGTAAACGGATAGAGGAACGTCTGCGGATCCTGCTGGAAGGTCGAATCCGTCTGGATCACTGGCAGCGGCCCGAAGCTTGGCGTGATCGAGCTGAGGCTCGCGGTGATCGAGGCGATCTGCGAGGCGGTGAGCCCGGTGTTCAGCGACGGGTCGAGCGTGATCGAGATCGTCGGCTGCGGGCTGGGGTTGTTGCCGAGATCCCCGGTGTTGTGCAGGCCCAGCTGGTCGTTGCTGAAGCCTGAGACCTGGATCCAGAAGGCGGGCGCATAGCTCGCCTGCGCCGCCACCTCGTCCTTGGCGAAGGTGCTCTGTCCAAAGATGAAGGCGATGGACGAGGTCTCGATCGGCGCCCCCCAGATCTCTTCGACACCGCCGCTGCGCCGGTCGGTCCAGCAGGCGAAGAAGTTGCCGTCGTGCCCGGTCAGCCCGATGTAGTCGCCATATTGGAAATTCGACTGTGCTCCAGCCGCGGTCTCGTCGGTCTGAGCGGTCGTGACCTGCACCGGTGACGACCAGGTCGCGCCGTGGTCCAGCGATGTCTGCATCCAGAGGTCGGTCTTCAGCCGCCCTGGATCGTTGATCGTGTCGTAGTAGATCGCGACCAGAGCGCCGGTGACCTGATCGACTGCGAGGCGGGTGAAGAACTGGTCGTTCTTTGCGTTCTGGTCGTTCAGCTTGACCGGCGCCGACCAGGTCGCGCCGCCGTCCGTCGATCGGGAGAAGAACGCCCGTGTCTTGCAGTCCGAGTTGACGTCGCTTCCCGGCTCATCGGACGAGCCGCTGCAGCCGCTGCCGCCGGCAAGGTCACTCCAGACCGCGTAGACGTAGCTCGTGCCGTTCGCGACGAAGGCGCCGCCCGAGATGTAGATCAGGCAGCCCCGGTTGTTCTGCGCCGGGATGAAGTTCTGGAATGCCCCGTTTGTGGTGGCTATGGTGACCGGCGTGCTGAAGTTCGCCCCGCCGTCAGTCGATTTCGAGACGAAGAGGTTGCGGCTGCCGGTGTCGGGCCAGAAGGCGAAGACGTCGCCGTCGGCGTTGGTCTTGATGTCTGAGCCAATGGCCGTCCCCGTCGTCTCCGAGCCGCTGATCTGCAGCGGCGCCGACCAGGTGCCCGAGGG
>Ga0335069_10008751_pt1 | contig 14444 bp, 10 predicted proteins | sample Lox_Sample_11_FD_206714 | JGI IMG/M metagenome (GOLD analysis project Ga0335069, IMG submission 206714) | Soil microbial communities from Loxahatchee National Wildlife Refuge, Florida, United States - Lox_Sample_1.1 | ecosystem: Environmental > Terrestrial > Soil > Wetlands | place: USA... | reverse complement strand
GGGGCGACCCAGTGGGTCGCCCCTACGAGACCCAAAGACTGCTTCGGGCTGAAACGCAAAGTCCTCGCAATAACAAATCAATTGATCTTTCCAGAGTTCACACTACACGTTCTTGAACTCGCCGTCCACCACATCGCCGTCAGAGCTGCCGCCGGATGTCGGCCCGCTTGAAGAAGGACCGCTGGTCTCAGGGCCAGGGCCGCTCGCAGGTCCGGGACCGGCCGCACCGGGTTGCTGGTACATGCTGGCGCCCAGTTTTTGCAGCACCTGGCCAAGCTCCTCAGAGGCATGCGTGATCGCCTCGACATTGTCGCCGTCTTTGACAGATTTGACCTTCGCGACCGCGTCTTCGACCTGTTTCTTGAGGTCGGCCGCCACTTTGTCGCCATTGTCTTTCAACAACTTCTCAGCCGTATAGACTGAGTTATCCGCCAAGTTACGCGCCTCGATCAGCGACTTGCGCTTGAGGTCTTCCTCAGCATGCTGCTCTGCTTCCTTTTTCATCCGTTCCACTTCGTCCTTGCTCAAACCAGAGGAAGCAGTGATGGTGATGTGCTGGCTGCGGCCAGAGGCCTTGTCCTGCGCCGTCACCTTGAGGATGCCGTTAGCGTCGATATCGAAGGTTACCTCGATTTGAGGGATGCCACGTGGCGCTGGCGGAATGCCATCCAGGATGAACTTGCCCAGCGTCTTGTTGTCGGTTGCCATAGGGCGTTCGCCCTGCAAAATATGGATCTCCACCTGCGTCTGTGCATCCGACGCTGTGGAATAGATCTGGCTCTTGCGGGTTGGAATGGTGGTATTGCGCTCGATCATGGGCGTGGAAACGCCACCAAAGGTCTCCACCGACAGGGTTAGCGGGGTCACGTCGAGCAGCAGGATGTCTTTCACTTCGCCGCCCAACACACCACCCTGGATGGCCGCCCCGACCGCCACCACCTCATCCGGGTTGACGCCCTTGTGGGGTTCCTTGCCGAATTCTTTCTTCACGGCTTCCTGCACGGCCGGCATGCGGATCATACCGCCGACCAGCACTACTTCGTTGATGTCCGAAGCCTTGAGGCCCGCATCAGAGATCGCACGGCGCACCGGGTCGAGCGTCTTTTGCACCAAATCACCGGTCAGTTGCTCCAGCTTGGCACGCGTAAGCGTCAGCACCAAATGCTTGGGACCACTGGCATCTGCCGTAATGTAGGGCAGGTTGATCTCGGTTTGCTGCACGGTGGAGAGCTCGATCTTGGCCTTTTCGGCGGCTTCACGGATGCGCTGCTTGGCCTGCAAGTCGTTGCGTAGATCGATACCGCTCTGGTTCTTGAACTCGTCCATCAGGTATTCCATGATGCGCACATCGAAGTCATCGCCGCCCAGGAATGTATCACCACTGGTAGCGCGCACCTGGAAGACGCCTTCACCCACATCCAGGACGGAAATATCGAATGTGCCGCCGCCCAGGTCGTACACGGCGATCACTTCGTTCTTTTTCTTATCCAGGCCATAAGCCAGTGATGAAGCCGTGGGCTCATTGATGATGCGCTGCACATCCAAACCGGCGATCTTGCCGGCATCCTTGGTGGCGTTGCGCTGGGCATCGTTGAAATAGGCCGGCACGGTGATGACTGCTTGCGTGACCGGCTCACCCAAATAGGCTTCCGAGTCCGTCTTGAGTTTGGCCAGGATCATGGCCGAAATTTCAGGGGGCGAATACTCCTTGCCATCCAGGACAACGCGCACGTCACCGTTGGGAGCCTTCGTCACTTTGTAGGGCACCCGGCTGATGGTACGCTGCACCTCGGGGTCATCGAACTTGCGCCCCATGAAGCGCTTGATTGAATAAATTGTGTTCTCGGGGTTGACGATTGCCTGGTTGCGGGCCGCGCGTCCCACGATGCGCTCGTGGTTCTTGTTGACCGCCACAACCGAGGGCAACAGCCGTTCCCCTTCGGCAGTCGGGATGACAATGGGTTCCCCGCCGCTCATCACTGCGGCCACCGAATTGGTTGTGCCTAAATCAATTCCAATGATCTTTCCCATAGATTCCTCCTAGCGAGCTACTCTGACCAACGCCGGGCGCAACACTCGCTCGCCGATGGTATATCCTTGCTGTACAACTTCAATAATCTGACCACTTTGATGGTCAGGACTATTTTCATGCGAAATAGCCTCATGGCGAGTGGGATCGAATATCTCGTTCTCCGCCGGAATGCGTTGAACGCCTTCGGATTCCATAATGCCTTCCAACTTGTGGTAGATTAGATCTACCCCTTCCGCCCAGGAAGCTGCTTCCCCTTCGGTCGGACGCGTCTTGAGGGCACGCGCCAGATCGTCCATGATGACCAGGTACTTCTTGATCACCGCACCGGTGATGCTCTGGCGCAACGTATCCTGGTCACGCTCCACGCGCTTGCGGTAATTCTGGAAATCGGCGCGCTCGCGCTGCCAGCCTTCGAAGTTATCCGCCGACTGCTGCTTGAGATCATCGATCTCTTTGAGCTGGGCGGCATAATCCTTCAACGGCACAGTGACCGTCTTGGGCTCTTCCTCCGCAACGGCTTGTTCCGCAGTGGGAGCTGCTGCCTCCTGTGGGGTTTCAGCAGGGGTGGCCGGGGCCTCTTCGACCTCCTCGGGTTTCTTGGTTCCTTTCTTCTTCTCTGTCATGCAGCTACCTTTCAATTCAAGTTGTCGGGCTGCTCATCGACCAGCGTCTCAGAGATCAAGTCACTGAGCAAACCGGAGACGAATCGCACCACCGAGATGGAGCGTCCATAAGGCATGCGCATGGGGCCTAAAACGCCCAGCATGCCGGTCGCCAATCCCGGCGCACCGTAACGGGCCAGCACCACGGAAAATTGTCGCAACTCATCCAAAGTGCTTTCTCCGCCGATCAACACCTGCACACCGCCGACGGTGTTGTTGGGCAGCGACCGTGAGAGGAAATTCTCAAGGCGCGGCCGTTCTTCCAAGATGTGCAATGCCCGGCGGGCATCTTCCGAACCGGCAAACTCCGGCTCGGCCAGCACGTAGCTCAACCCGTCGATGAACACTTCGCCCGATACCACCGCGTTCGATTGGGTCATCTCTTCCAATACCCAATTGATCATGTCGGCCTCGAGACCATCGAACTGAGACCGCAGCGACTGGATAGATTCCGAATCACAATTTTGCAACTTCTCGGTCAAGCGAGCCGCAGCACGGGTGAGCTGTTCCTGTGCAATGGGTTCAGCCAGCGTCAAAATGCGCTGATGGACTTCACCACCTACCATCACCATCACCATCAACACTTGCCGGCCGCGAATGGAGATTAGCTCCAGGTGCTTGAAATGCGCCTTTTCCGGGTGCGGGGACGTGACCAGCGAGGCGACGCGCGTTTGGTTGGCCAACACCGAGGCGGCTAGGCGCACCCATTGTTCCACATCCTCGCGCATTTGATAAAACTGGTGCGAGATGGTGCTGCGCGTGGCTTCGGGGAGATTGGTGTCGCGGATCAGGCGGCTGACGAAATAGCGGTAGCCTTCTTCGGTGGGCACCCGTCCGGCAGAAGTGTGCGGCTGACGCAGATAACCCATCTCATCCAGCGCAGCCAGCTCGTTGCGCACAGTGGCAGAGCTCATATCCAGCTTGTAACGCTCCACCAACGCCTGCGAGCCAATGGGCTGGGCCAGACGGATGTATTCGTGGATCACCAGGGTTAGCAAAAACTTCTGTCGCTCGGTCAGTTCGTTCATTTTGGCCTATATTTTAGCACTCTCAAGCGAAGAGTGCTAAAATCATGTGAATTATGATACCATGCCAGTGGGTAAGCGTCAAGAACTGGTGGACGATTCTGATAAAAGTTTTATATTTCGCACTTTTATTCCAAGCCAAACGAATGGGGACGGCTATCTCCACATTGGGCCATCATCTAAAGCTGCGGAATAGTCCTGGCTTGTCAGATCCGAGTGGACTGCGGTATAGGTGAAGCTGGAAGGTAAAAAGACATATTTAGCTTTGACGGGAGTCACAGTTCCGGACCAGTTTTCTGGCACGACCAGGCTGTAGTTCCCTGCACTATCAGCAACCACGGCTTTGTAACCGCCATCAAAATATCTTAAAACCGCATGCGCAACTCCCGCGTTGCCTGAAATCGTGATCTGCTGGAACTCATACGCTCCGATGTCGCACTGGCTACCTTGCGGACGAGCAATGCCGCGCTGGTCGGCCGTGGTGCAGGTGACATCATCGCCGGCATCGATGGCCGGGCTGCCGGGTAAAAGAGCCATCGTTTGAGTCGGCCCACCGTTCGCAGCCAACGGATCCAGCATGGGATCGACCGTCGAACGAGCGGGACCGCAGGCGTGTGTGCCAGGCCCGTTCGTTTCGATCAAATTGTGCCCACGGACGACCACACCGCTGAAATTGTAGCAATCCGATCTGGCATCACTGTGGGCAAGAATTGTATCGAACAAATACAGGGTTCCCCGGTCGTTATATAATCCACCGCCGTAATATTCCCCGTTGTACGTGATGTTCCCGGAGAACGTATCGTTCCTGACAGTCACTGTGCCGCCCGGTCCGTTGTAGATCCCCGCGCCAAGTTTGCGAGTGATATTGTTGGCGAAGGTGCTATTGACCACCCGCAACGTGCCCAGGTTGGCAATGCCTGAGCCATTGCCCGGTTCGTAGGTATCATTGCCGACAAACGTGCTGGCAGATATCGAAGCGCGCGAAGCATTGTAGAGCCCGCCTCCATAGCCTGTGATGAAGCGATTGGCATCCCGGTAACCGGCAGCGCTGTTCCCATCGAACGTGGTCTGTGTGACCGAAAGGTCACCCTTATTGTAGATGCCTCCGCCGCCATTGCGGGTGCTGACATTCCTTGAAAAAGCGCTGTCAATAATCACCAGTGCACCGGAATTGAAGACGCCGCCTCCCAGCCCACAGGCCGCGCAGGTGCTATCAAAATCGTCTGTCCGATTGTTCGAAAGCGTGACATTGGTGAGAGTCAATGTGCCGGCATTGTAGATACCGGCACCCCAGGTAGCAACATTATTGGCAATCGAGCTATTGAGAATATCGAGTGTGCCTTCATTATCAAGGCCGCCCGCGATACAATTTTGGCCGCATTGGCCATTGATGATGTTTATATCATCGATGCTGACTGTATTCTTGAACGGAACGTAAAGGGCGGTAACGGCGTAGTTTCCGGAAAGGGATAGCGGCGTCTTCAAGCTTGACCCATCCAGCGTCAAATCCTTGTCGATCTTCAAAGTGGACATGAGAAGGATGGTGCCGCCTGCCAGAGAAGAGTCAAAGGTGATCGTGTCGCCGGGAGTCGCGGCAGCAATGGCTTCCCGCAACGTGCATTCCGACGCGTCGCAAGCGCCATCGCCGGGATCGATCAATGAATTAACCGTCAGCGTGTTAGTATTGGCTGAAGCCGGGATCGAGCTGGAAAGCACGCTCGCCGTAGCAAGCGCAATTGTTATGAGGATCAAAGACGGCTTGCGCAAAATTATCATGGACTTGTAACAGAATTGGGACGATTGAAGCTACAAGAGTTCGATCCAATTGATCATGGGCTGACAAGCCCTACAATAAATCGAATTATAGCTGCTTCTATATAGAGTTGGGGCGGCTGGTGCCGCCCCAACTCATTTTATTCTTTTATAAGGTTACCCAATGCTACTGACGCAAGATCTTATTTTTGGGTTCCATCCGGCGTAATGACGAACCAAACGTTTTGTACGTTCTCGCCGGTAGTATCACCTGCAGCCTTGTCACTGGCATAGTAGTACAGCGGCCAACCGTTATAGGTGACTTGCGTGGTTCCATCGGTGCGCGCCGTGGTGCCCAGCATAGAAGCATTGACGCCCGTCCCCGCAACCGGAGTCCCGGTGGTCAACAAAGGCGGCCAATACGTAGCACAAGTGCTATAGCAATTGCTGGTATTCGGCGTATCCTTGGTGTAAAGATACAAGGTCATGCCCTTGGCATCGACCAGAATGGAACCCAGGCTGCTATTCTGAGCAACATCCACTTCAGCAGCATTGCTCGATGTGGATGCAGCCGGAGTCGATGTGGCCGGCGTAGTTGTGATGGACATTCCTGAAGGCGAAACCACGTACCAAACACTCTTCACACCTTCGCCTTTGGTATCGCCGGCAGCCTTATCGGCCACAAAGTAATACAACGGCCAGCCGTTGTATGTAACCTGCGTGCTGCCATCGCTGCGCGTGGTGGTGCCCAGCATGGAAGCCGTGACACCTGTACCACCAACGGGTGCGCCGTTAGTCAACAAAGGCGGCCAATTGTTTGCACAAGTAGCCGTACAGGTACTGGTATTGGGCGTATCGCTTGTGAAAAGATACAGGGTCATGCCATTCGAGTCCACCAGGAAGGAACCCAGTGAAGCATTCTGGCCGACATCAACGGCGGCCGGCCCGCTGGGCATGGCCATCGTGGGTGCGCTCGTTGCCATCGCACTCGTTGCCATCGCAGTCGCCGGCATAGCAGGCGCCATGGTTTCTGTTGGTGACATGGGCGTCGCGGATGCACAGGCAGAAACGATGATAGCAAGAATGGCGAGGCTGGAAATCAAGAACTTGTTTTTCATATATCCTCCATTTCTCAATCGTGATCGTGATTAACCCGAACAACAATCACCATTATGACTAAAATAGTTTATATTGGAGTTAATATATCTTAATAGTATGATTAATGAAACGGGCTTGTACATTCTTATCCACGCCCCTGGCGCCCCCATTCAATGGCAAGCTAGAGTTGGTCTACAATCCGGACAAATCACTTCAACCCATGAATGCGCCGGATTCCAAGTAAAAATTGGTCTTTGAAGCAATTTTCCCCTTGACAACCTTTCTTGACCCCCTTTTTTCCCTGTGTTATGATGACTTTTGAGGTAACAAGAATGAATATCCTTCCGACATCGCAAGATCCTTTAGGGGATGATGGCGGTGAACCAATTCAGCCAAACGAACAAGACCAGCTTTCGCGACCTGCCAAAGGCTGGGGGCATATCTGGGAAACTTTGGTGCGTATGGGCCTGGGGGAATCGACCATCCGCATTGGCACTGGTTTATTCTCCGTCGTGCTGGTTTTGATAGTTGCCTGGGTGATGAGCGATTTCTACCTGGGCGGCCAGGTTCTGCCATTCAGTCAAAAAGCTGTCCAGGCCGCTTCTCTGCCGACACCGACGCTTGCCGTGCAAATGCCGGCGTATGACGAGTCAACAACGACGACCGGCGTCAGTCGCCAGGCGCAAATTCACACCGATCTACCCTCACGGCCACGCTTCGATATTGTCCAATATCAAGTGCAACAAGGTGATACAATTTTCTCGATCGCGGACAAATTCGGGCTTAAGCCCGAGACCATTCTTTTTGGCAATAGATACACGATGGTCAACCCCGAATTTCTTACTGTGGGCCAAACGCTTAATATATTGCCCGTGGATGGTGAGTTCTATATTTGGAACGCGGGTGACGGCCTCACGAGCGTTGCCAGTTTCTTTGGGGTAACGGCCGATGACATTATCAACTGGCCTGGCAACCACCTGGATGCGGCTACGATCGGCGATCTGTCCCACCCCAACATCAATCCCGGCACACAATTGGTCATTCCGGGTGGCTCTGAACCCATCTCATCATGGAGCGCGTCGCTCATGATCAGCCGCACTGACCCGGCGACCGCCAAGATTTACGGCGCAGGCTATTGTGGAAAAGTGTACACAGGTGAAATCGGCACCGGCACGTTCATCTGGCCAACCGCCAACCACACCATCTCCGGCTATGATTACACCCCGCCCATCCACCCCGCCATTGACATCGGCGCCCACATGTACGATGACGTCGTTGCCTCTGATGGTGGCGTCATTGTATACGACGGCTGGAACGATGCAGGCTATGGCAACGTGATCGTCATCGATCATGGCAACGGCTGGCAAACCTTGTATGCCCACCTCAGCCAAATGTTCGTGCAGTGCGGTGATAGCGTTAACCAGGGCCAAAAGATCGGTGCCGTGGGTGTGACCGGCAACTCCACCGGCCCTCATTTGCACTTCGAGATTCGCAATGCCTCTTATGGCACAGTCAACCCGCATCAATATCTACCGGCCCCATAACCGCCCAAAATAAGCATGAGCAAGAAGCCCGCCACCTTGTTCGCGATGGCGGATTTTTTCTTGTCTGTTTTGGCTTCACAATAAGCATCTCTCATCTTATTTTACTGAGGCCATTCATCGCCGTTGTATAATTGATTCAGTAACGTGTTTGGAGGTGAAAGATGCCTGCCGTATCCGAGGTCCGTCCTTCCCCCATTGCGGGGCGCTGGTATGAGGGAAATCCGCAACGCCTTAAGAAACAAGTGGGACAATATATCAACGAGGCCCATATTCCCGACCTTAAAGGCGAAGTAGTGGCGCTCATCGTGCCCCACGCCGGGCACATTTACTCCGGTGCCACCGCCGGCTATGCGTTCCGATGTGTGCAAGGCCAAACTCGCGACCTGGTAGCCATCGTCTCGCCCCTGCATGCCTATCACTTTGCTTCGGTGCTGACCTCGGCACACCAGGCCTACCAAACGCCGTTGGGCACTATTTCCATCGACCGGGATGCCGTGGCTCACGTCGATGAGCTTATGACCAAGCACGGCTCCCAGCGACTCACCCCACTGGCGTATGACGAAGAGCACTCGCTGGAGATCGAGCTACCGTTTCTGCAATGTGCACTGCAAAGTGAATTCAAACTGCTGCCGATCATGATGCGGAGCTTGCAGCCGGAAACAGCCCGGCAGGTGGGATTGGCGCTGGCAGATACACTCAAAGGACGCAACGCTCTGCTGGTTGCCAGCAGTGACCTGTCACACTTTTACACCCTGGAAGAAGCCAACACGCTGGATGCCGAGATGTTGCGACAGTTTGCCGCCTTTTCACCGGAGGGCATTTTCAAGGCCGATGCCAGCGGCACAGGTTTTGCCTGTGGCATGGCAGCCATTGCCGCCGTGTTGTGGGCTGCCAGGGAATTGGGCGCCAACCATGTGGCAGTGTTGCATCACACCACCTCGGCCGACGAAACCGGCGACACCAGCTCGGTGGTCGGCTATGGCGCCGCGGTGGTATTGAAATCGTGAACGCGGGCAACATTTGTACGGGCGACCTGTCCGGTCGCCCCTACGCCGTTGGATTATTGATCAAACCATAAAATGCCAGAATACGTCCAGGTTGCCGTCAACGTCCCCTCAGTGACAGGGGTGTTTGATTACCATCTTCCCCTCGAGCTCGAAGGCAAGGTTCTGCCCGGCTGCCTGGTGGTTGTGCCATTCAACCAGCAAACCGTACACGGCATTGTTTTACGCCAGGTAGCAGAGCCCCAGGTGGCGGAGACCAAGCCGGTTTCGGCGCTGCTGGACCCCCAGCCCGCTCTCACCCCGGCACAACTGGCGCTGGCACAGTGGATGTCCGATGCCTTTCTAGCGCCTCTGGCTGCCTGTTTGGATGTAATGCTGCCCATCGGCTTGATCCAGTTGGCCGATACGCTTTTCACGCTGAACGATGGCGCTTTATCAAATATAGCTCCGACACCTTTGCAGCAGCGACTTGTGAAACTGCTGCAGGAGCGGGGTCCCCTACGTGGCCGGCAGATCGACACCGCCTTGCCGCGTCTGACCTGGAGACCCACCGCTCAAACGATGGTCAAAAAAGGTTACCTGCTCACCCAAGCCGTCCTGCCGCCGCCCTCCGTCCATCCCAAAGTAATCCGTACGGCCCAGCTTGCTGTTCCGCCTGCCGAAGCGGAAGTAGCCTTGCGCAGCCGAAAGCGCATTTCAGAAGCCGTGCTCCGGCATCGGCAGGCAGTGGTACATTTCCTTCAACAGGAATCAGTGCCGGTCAGCGTGCCATGGGTATACGCCGACAGCGGTTGCGACCTGCGGGATTTGAAGGCCATGGCCGAGGACGGCATTTTGACCCTGGGCGAAACAGAAGTCTGGCGCGACCCTCTGGCAAATCTGGAGTGGGTGCCCTCCGAGCCGCTGCCGCTGACAACCGATCAGGCCAACGCTTTGGAAAAAGTGGTTCGGGGGATGCAAAAGAGCATTTCAGGGCAAACTTCGTTACCCTATCTGTTGCACGGTGTCACCGGTTCCGGCAAGACCGAGATCTACTTGCAAGCGGTGGCCGAAGCATTGCGCCAGGGCCGGCAGGCGATCATCCTGGTGCCGGAGATTGCCCTCACCCCGCAAACCGTACGACGCTTCCTATCGCGCTTTCCCGGCCAGGTAGGCCTGGTGCATTCCAAACTTTCTCCGGGTGAGCGCTACGATACCTGGCGGCGGGCGCGTGATGGCAAGCTGCCGGTGATCATCGGCCCGCGCAGCGCACTCTTCACCCCGCTGCCCAACCTGGGACTCATCGTGATCGACGAATGCGACGACGACAGCTATTACCAGGACGATTTTCTGCCGGCATATGATGCCGTGACCACTGCCATCGCTTATGGGCGCTTGAGCCAAGCTGCCATAGTTTTGGGCACAGCCACCCCGTCCGTTCGCATGGTTTACCAGGCTGAAAAAGAAGGCTGGACGCGATTGGAACTGCCGGTGCGCATCCTGGCACACACCCAGGCCGTAAAAGAAAAGATGGACAGCCTCAATCGTCCCATGCCGCCCCTGCAAAGCGACGGCGTCACCGCTTCCCTCCCATTACCACCGGTCCACGTGGTAGATATGCGCGAGGAATTGAAGCAGGGCAACCGATCCATGTTCAGCCAGGCGCTACAGATTGCCCTGGGGCAAACACTGGATGCCGGCCAGCAGGCCATCTTGTTCCTCAATCGCCGAGGCAGCGCCACCTACGTGTTTTGCCGAGGATGTGGTCACAGCCTGCGCTGCCCGCGTTGCGACCTGCCACTCACGTACCACGCCAGTGGAGCGATGCTGCTGTGCCATTCCTGCGGTTACACCCGCAAAATGCCATCGAAATGCCCCAACTGTGGCAGCACGGCTATCCGTCAGTTCGGCGCCGGGACGGAAAAGGTGGAGGAAGAAGTGAAAGAGATGTTTCCCAACGCCGAGACCCTGCGCTGGGACGCCGAGACCACCCGCCAGAAAGGCTCCCACGAGATCATCCTGGCGCACTTTGCCAACCAGCACGCCAACGTCCTCATTGGCACACAAATGTTGGCCAAAGGTCTGGACTTGCCCCTGGTGACCCTGGTAGGTGTGGTGTTGGCCGATGTGGGGTTAAACATGCCCGATTATCACGCCGCCGAGCGCACTTTCCAGCTCCTCACCCAGGTGGCAGGGCGCGCCGGGCGCAGCCCGTTGGGTGGCCAGGTGATCTTGCAGACCTTTATCCCCGATCATTACGCCATCCGTGCTGCGGCCGGGCATGATTTCACCGGTTTCTACAAACAAGAGCTGGACTACCGGCGCAAGCTGCGCTACCCACCATTTTCCCGCCTGGTTAAACTGGAATATCGCACTCAGAAAGCCGATCAGGCCGAGCGCGCGGCCCAAACCATGGCGCAGCAGATACAACATTGGATCGCGGAAGGCAACCATACAGCTACTGAATTGGTAGGCCCGGTACCATCTTTTTATGCCCAGGTGAATGGGTATTACCGCTGGCAGATCATCGTGCGCGGGCCAGATCCGGTAAGTATCTTGAAAGATAAACCTCTTGGCGAGTGGCGCATCGTGGTGGACCCGGTATCATTGTTGTAAAAACGAACCGACGGAATGCAGTAAAAAGACAAACCACAGAGTATGCACCTCTGTGGCTTGTCTTTTTATCTCCAAATGGCTGCCAGGTCGAAATCTATTGCAGCACGTAATGCGGATTGAGGAAGCCCCCGTCCATGCGAACCTCGAAATGCAGGTGTGGCCCCGTCGAGTTGCCGGTACTGCCAATTTGACCGATAGACTGGCCTTGCGCGACGGATTGTCCGCACTTGACCAGGACTGCACTCAAGTGAGCATAGACTGTGTCGTAGGTATGGGCTGCCGTATCATGCTCAATAATAATCACATTGCCATAACCGCCGCTCATGCTGCCTGCCCAGATCACCACGCCAGAATCCGACGCCCACACCGGGTCGCCCAGATCGCCGGCGATATCGATGCCCAAGTGGCTTGGTCCGTAATCATTGCCGGAGATCCAGTGCGCAGCAGACGGCCAAATGAAACCGCCGGTGCCATAGGCATGATCTGCCGGAATGGTGCACTGATCAGAAATGGTGGAGGCTCCTGAATGGGGTGCCCAAGGAACTGCAACCACCCAATCTGTAAATTGGCCGACTCCGCCCGGGATCATCACGTATTGGCCCACCGTGAACTGCGGATTGGCAATATCCAGGTGATTGCCCGGCCATTCCAAAATGACAGATGGATCAACTTGAAACGTATCGGCAACACTCTGGAGCGTATCGCCGGCTTTCCATTGATAATACACGCCATCTACCGGTGGGATATTGAGTTGCTGCCCAATGGAGAGTGATTCCGGGTTGCCGCTTAACGCAGATGCATTTGCCCACAGCACCGAATCAGGCTTCAAGTGATGATCACTGGCAATACTAAACACCGAATCACCTGATTGCACCGTATACTGGGTGACTTCCATGGCGCTTATATCAGATACGCTCGTCTGCGGGTTGACGTTGCGCGTGAGCGCCGCACTATTGGAAGATGCCTGGTACGTCGGCAGCGAGACCGACGCAGATTGATCCGTAGTCGGTGTCTCAGCAAATGTCGGAATCACTCCAAAGAATTGTAATGCAACCACGACCGCCACTAACACGGTGACGGCCGCCACCACCCACGCTAACGTGGGAAGCCAATCCCGTTTCCGTCTTACGATCGGCTTCTCTCCCTCCGTGTTGGGAGAAGGTTCGAGGCTCACATATCCTCCGATAAAGATTCCAGGAATTCCTGGTTGCTTTTGGTCTTGATCATGCGTTGCAAAATCGCCTCGGCCGCAACGGCTTGATCCATGCCAGCGCCCTGGGGCGGTTGGCCGATCATTTGCAGATACATGCGGCGCATCAGCCATACCCGCTGCAAGATATCCGGACCGAGCAGCAATTCCTCACGTCGCGTGCTGGAACGTTCGATGTCGATGGCCGGGAAAATACGGCGCTCTTGCAGTTTGCGCGACAGATGCAATTCCATGTTGCCGGTGCCTTTGAACTCCTCGTACACCACGTCATCCAAACGAGAGCCGGTATCCACCAATGCCGTGGCGATGATGGTGAGCGAGCCGCCCTGCTCGATGTTGCGTGCGGCGCCAAAAAAGCGTTTCGGCGGATAAAGTGCACTGGGGTCCATACCACCGGAAAGCGTGCGGCCCGACGGGTTTACAACAAGATTATAAGCCCGTGCCAGGCGGGTGAGCGAGTCCATCAAAATGACGACATCACGGCCAATCTCCACCAGGCGCTTGGCGCGCTCCAGGGTGATCTCCGCGGTGCGCACATGGCTGGTGACCGGCTCATCGAAGGTCGAGGCCACCACTTCAGCATCCACCGAGCGGTCCATATCGGTTACCTCTTCAGGACGCTCGCCGATGAGGGCAATGATTAAATGAACTTCGGGGTTCTGGGTGGATATGGAATTGGCAATTTGCTTGAGGATGGTGGTCTTGCCGGCCTTGGGCGGTGAGACGATCATGCCACGCTGGCCGCGCCCGATGGGGGCGATCAAATTGATGAGACGAGTGGAAATCGCATGCGGATCGGTCTCCAGATCGAAACGTTTCTCGGGAAAAATCGGCGTGAGGTTTTCGAACGCCGGTCGGTTGCGGGCAATTTCAGGATCGACGCCGTTGATGCTCTCTACTTTCAGCAACCCATAATGGCGTTCCGATTCACGCGGTGGTCGCACCACACCCAGCACCAGGTCGCCATCGCGCAGGTCATAACGCCGGAGCTGTGCCTGTGAGACGTATACGTCGTCCTGGCCGATCTGATAATTGGTGCGCAGGAAACCGATGCCTTCCGGCATGATCTCCAGGATGCCGCCGCGCAACTCAATGCCCTCCTTTTCGGCCTCCGCCTGGCTGATGCGAATGAGGAGGTTCTCTTTCTTCAACCGCATGGCATCGGGGATATTCAGGTCCTTTGCCATCTGGCGCAGTCCTGCAAGGGGCATGTCTTCAAGTTCAATTATTTTCATGAGACCAAGATCCATATTTAGATTTTAAACGTGATTAATGAGATCAAGTCACGCTGCTGGTGCCCGTGAGTACGGTTACCCGGGTAAAACGGGTGCTCGTATGTTCGGGCAGGCAGGTGGTTTTCGAATTCAACGAAAGTTGCTGGGATTGGTTGGGTTCACAGGGTCAAACATCAATGCGAGCAATGGCGCCCACTAACTCATTTCGCTAACCTCAACTTGCGAAACGATTATAGCATGAGCGCTGAAATGATGCAAGCGGTAGCAATATGTCAAGAAAACAAACC
>Ga0335069_10008750_pt1 | contig 14445 bp, 8 predicted proteins | sample Lox_Sample_11_FD_206714 | JGI IMG/M metagenome (GOLD analysis project Ga0335069, IMG submission 206714) | Soil microbial communities from Loxahatchee National Wildlife Refuge, Florida, United States - Lox_Sample_1.1 | ecosystem: Environmental > Terrestrial > Soil > Wetlands | place: USA: Florida... | reverse complement strand
CCAAATGGCCTGGGCATTATCGACCACGCCGCCTCTAGCGAGGTTCAGTTGAGTGCCACCCCAGGCAGCGATCGACGAAAAAGCTACCTGCCGCTTCCGGACTTGCTGCCAAAGCGGGAAGGTAAATTCGCTGTACGACCCGGTGAAATTGCCGCTACCCCAGTGGTTGGTATTGAGATGGACGATGGCGAGGGTGCTGGGATCCTGGACGGGGAGGGTGCGCAGGCGGACGGCGTCAATCAGTTGGAAGATGGCGGCGTTGGCGCCGATGCCAAGAACAAGCGTCAGGATGGCGACTGCGGCGAAGCCGGGCGACTTGGCCAACCTGCGCAGTGCGTAACGCAAATCCTGCCAGAGCGTTTGCATACACCCCTCGTGAGACGTGGACGAGGCAACCCATAACCGAAGCTCGTCTATATAGACTCTTAACCTGAGTTTTGGTTAGCGGCTTATAAACATAGCCAGAATTTCCGTTTTCAGTTTTCGCCCGAGCAGCAGTATACGCCCGAGCACGCCCTGAACTCAATCTCCAGTTGAGTTGTCAGTGCTAGCGCCATGCACGAGCCATGGAAAGGGCCAGTATTGCCTCTCCGCAGAATCCCAAATCTCGAAACTGACTCTCCCTCGACCTGTGCCTCGGACACTTTTCCTGCCCCTACCTCTCTCGTCGCTGAAATCCGATCCGGTCGTCGGCTCGCCTACCCAGTTGGCAAGGATAGTCAATCTCGCCGGACTTGCAACGAAAAACGCCCTTCAACGCTCGAATCCGGTTTGCCCCATACCTGCCGCGGCCAGATGATGGGTAGGCGACCTCCCAGGCCGGATCTCAGACCCATAGCCGAACTGCCTGAGCGACCGCGCCCTGCAATGGGACCAGCGATTAGTTTCCTCTGTGGCCACTTCAGAACTATCTCCGAGTACGCGACGACCCCAGCACAACTTTCATTTCGTGGGGTGGAAGGGTCGCCGCCATGCTCAGCGCAATCATGGACTATTTGTCAGCGTGGTCATTATCCTGTTGACAACCCAATTGTAGAAGAGTCAACTGGTCTGGTCCTACTAGGATCCCGCCCTCGGGGGAGGTGGTCATGTCCCCGGGCCCCAGCGCTCATAAACCCATAGGAACTGCCCGCAGGCGAATCTTGGTTTACTGCGGCTTGGCAGTCCTCGCATACCTCGCAACCGTATGGTTCAACCCCCATCCCGAGTTCCGACGTTCCCGCACTCCATCCCCTGATCATCGAATTTCAGCAGCGCAGGTCCAAGTTCAAATGAAGCTCCAGGCCGGCTACGGCAAGCTCCAGCTCAGTTTCGAACTCAACCGCGGGCAGGGCGACGCCCAGGTGCAGATCCTGTCGGGTGGCCGCGAAATCTCCCTGCACAATCAGTGCGGCGTTCGCTCGAATCATTCGAGAAAGGAGACAAGCCATGACGAATTTACCTGAAGGACGATTTTTGATAATGCCCTCGCGCGGCGCAGCTATCCCGGTAGTCGGGCTCGTGGCAATTAGCCTGGCGCTGGCTGCGACACCTCGCGCCCAGGCACAGACTCTAACCACGCTCTATCCACATCAGGGTTCGTTTGGGTCTCTTGTCCAGGACGGGGAGGGAAACATTTACGGGTTTGCAACTAACTCGATACTTAAAATCGCTCCCAACGGTCCGCTGACGGTGTTTTACACCTTCTGCCAACAAAGCGGCTGTCCAGATGGTCAATACCCAAATGCGTTTGTCCGGGGTAGCGACGGCAACTTCTACGGGACAACTTGGCAGGGCGGGGCCTACGACCCGCCTTACGGTGGCGGCACGGTCTTCACAATCACTCCAAGCGGGACGCTAACCACGCTCTATAGCTTTTGCTCGCAGAGTGGCTGTCCGGACGGCCGGTCCCCTTTTTGGCTCGTCCAAGGGAGCGACGGGAACTTCTACGGGGCTACGGAGGCGGGCGGCGCCTACAACCAGGGCACGTTTTTCAGAATCACTCCGGGCGAAACCCTGTCCACGCTCTATAGCTTTTGCGGGGGGAGCTGCTACACTGGCCAAAGCCCGGAAGGCCCCCTAGTCCCGGGCAGTGACGGTAACTTCTACGGAACAACCTACGGGTCCGGCCGTCAACCCAACCCGATCGGCGGCACGGTTTTCAAAATCACCCCGAGTGGCACACTGACCGTGCTCGCTGGCTTCCCCCAACCAGACAAGTGGTGGGATTACGCGGGCTGGTCAGCTCCCTACTGGGCGCTAACCCAAGGCAACGACGGCAACTTCTATGGCATAGCTTCCACTGCCAGGCTGACTAACTTTGTATTCGGAGTCGGACCCACTGGTGGGTCGTTCTTCGTAATGGATTTCGACGCCTCCTCCACTGGAAATTTGCCCAACGCCGAGCTTCTACAGGCCCGCGACGGAACCTTCTACGGAACAACACAGGGGGGCACACTCAACATTAATGGCGCAGTATTCACATTCGGGGGGCCGGGGGTGGGCTACATCTTCTGCTCTCAAAAAGGCTGCTCGGATGGCGCGGTCCCCAACGGCACGCTGGTCCAAGGGAGCGATGGCAACATTTACGGAACTACGCTCCGGGGTGGGATCAGTGGAACAGGCGGCATGGGAGCAGTTTCCAGTTTCGGAACTGTCTTCCAATTGACCCCGAGCGGTGCGCTCACGACCCTTTACAGATTCAACCCTCAAGGAGAGGCCGGCATATACCCCGCTGACACGCTGGCAGCGGGGAGCGATGGCAATCTGTACGGAGCAACGACATCCGGCGGGCCCAACGGAGACGGTACCATCTTTAGGCTCATTCCGATTTCTCCCATTGCGGGAATTTCGCCCTCAGGACTCACCTTCGCTAGCCAGGATGTGGGCATCACCAGTTCGCCCCTGACTGTAACCCTGAACAATACAGGGAACGGGCCGCTCACTATCAGTGGCGTCGCAGCCTCTGGAGACTATGCCCAAACCAACAATTGCGGATCCTCTGTGCCCGCGTTCAGCAGTTGCACCATCACCGTAACATTTACGCCCTCCGCGGCCGGGACCGAGGATGGCAACCTGACGATAACGGACAACAGCAACGGCACAAGCCAAAGCCAGCAGATCGTTTCGCTGACGGGAGCAGGAGTTATCCCCTTGGCCAGCTTGTCGGCGACCGCGGTATCTTTTGCCAATCAAGCGGTCGGCACCACGAGCATCACGAAGAAGGTGGCGCTTCTAAATTCCGCCGCCGGCACGCTGGTTCTCTCGAGCATCGCGATCTCTGGCGCTAACGCGACCGACTTTGCACAAGCCAGCAACTGCCCATCGAGCCTCGGGTGGCGGGGAAGATGCACCATCAGCTTGACCTTCACGCCCAGCACGCTAGCGACTGAAAGCGCCATGCTCTATGTGAACGACAATGCGTCTAACAGCCCGCAAATAATTACCTTGACGGGCACAGGCATTCTGCCGGTGTCGCTGATGCCAACGAGCGCAACGTACTCAACCCTGAGAGTTGGGACAACTAGTTCAGCCAAGGCGTTCACCCTAACCAACCATCTCACGACAACACTCAACAACATCGCGATCTCGACCACCGGGGACTTCGTGGTGACCACGACCACTTGCGATGCGAGCTTAGCAGCCAGGAGCAAATGCACCATCAGCGTAATGTTCACGCCGACAGCCACAGGTACTCGGACGGGAACACTGAGCGTGAGCGATGCCGCGAGCAACAGCCCGCAGGTTGCGCAATTAACCGGGACGGGAAAGTAGGCAAACCGCGTTACTCACCAATCACAACGGGGCGGTCGCGAGGCCGCCCGGCGGAGGGTGCGCGCGGGTCCCTCGTTGGGCGCCCTCAAGCGGCCATCCGTTCAAGGGAGGGAGATTCCTCATGACGAAGCAAAAAGGTCTGCGGTATCGGCATGTCCTCAGGGGCACAGCGATGGCCGTGTGTTTACTCATCGGGCTGATTCTCGTTACCGGCGCCTCAGAGTCTGGGCAGGTTGTGATTGACCCCAACAGCAGAACTGTGACCACGAGCAACTTTTTCGTCGCTTGGGATACCGGCAGAGACACGGAAGCCATCACCAGCATAAGCTGGAGAGGCGGACAAGACTTGACTGGCACAACAGGCGTCGACACGTGCTTTCCCGCTTTCCCGGGGACCGTCCAGTATTTTGGGAATAGCTATGCGCCCCCAGACCCGTGGGCCGGAGGGCTCGTGTTAGTGGGCGGGGGAACAACGACCCCTCCCGGCACGACGGCATGGTCGGGCCAGATCCTTTCGTCCGGGACCGCCCAAGTCACCATCAATTCGAGCTCTACGGGCTGCCCGCCGTCTTCGGCGGGGATCAACGTGCAAACCACATACAGTTTCTTCAACCCAGACGACCCTAATACCATCTGGTACGGAGTTCAGAGATCCTTCGATTTCACGACGACAACATTCGCCCATAGTTTTCGGCCCTACATGCCCCGCCTACTTGTCAGTGAGGGCTATGCGCAGGTGGTATACCCAACCACCAGTGGTACCCTGGCGACACTGAGCGTAGGCTCCTGTGGATTCGGTTGCACTGGCCCAGTTGCGGTCCCAGATGCCACTCAGTTGATCCCCCCCTGGGACACAACCCAGGGTTGGTTCGCGATTCATAATTCCGGGACGCTCCAGGGCGTGGTCGTCAAGCGGCAGCCCTCCACTGACCCCCAAGGTAACCCTATATCGGCACAACTGTGGGTTGACGACGACGCAGGGCCCCCCGGAACGAACGCATCGTCCTTCCTGCTAATAAGTCCGCCAGGAGGCTTCACAGGGGGGCTGGTGACCGAGGTCGAAACGCTTTGCTTCTACGACAGCACCATTTGGACCCCCTCCCTAACGCCTCCGGCTGCGTGCAGCAATGGTCCGGTCACTCTCTCTCCCAGTACGTTGACGTTTGGCAGTCAGTCGATTGGGACGACCAGCGCTCCAGAAACCGTGACGCTCACTAATACGGGCAACGCGCCGGTGACGATCTCGAATATCGCAATCACCGGGATCAACGGCGAGGACTTTGCTCAGACCAACACTTGCGGCGGGTCCGTGGCGGTAGAGGCCAACTGCACCATCAGCGTCATCTTCACTCCGTCTGCCAGCGGCAGCCGTGCAGCCTCGCTTACCATTACCGATAGTGCTGCCAGCAGTCCGCAGACCGTAAGCCTCTCTGGCACCGGCACGGTAGCGACGGTTAGCCTTTCCACCACCAGCCTTATGTTCGGCAGTCAGCCGCTGGGTACTACGAGCACGGCTCAACCGGTCACCCTCAGCAACACCGGCAACGCTGCGCTCGCGATCAGCAGCATCGCGGTCAGCGGTGACTTCGGCCAGAGCAACAACTGCGGGGCGAGCATCGCGGCAGGGTCGAGTTGCACCATCAACGTCACCTTTACGCCCACAGCTACGGGTACGCGCACCGGGTTACTTACCGTCACAGACAACAGCAACGGTGTGGCAGGAAGTACCCAGACGGCCAGCTTGTCGGGGACCGGCACGACGAGTACCGGGGGGACAATGTCCGTGTCTCCTACGAGCTTGTCCTTTGGCCCCCACGTACTCAACACGACGAGCGGCATCTACTATGTTCTCGTCTCTAATACCGGCACAAGTCCGTTGAGTATGGGTGCCACCACAAGCGGCGATTTCGCAGCTAACAGTACCTGTCCGAATCCGCTCAACATCGGCGCTAGCTGCAAAGTGAATGTCACCTTTACGCCCGCTGCGCTAGGTAAGCGGACGGGGACACTGACGGTGACGAGCAACGCCAGCAACAGTCCCCAAACCGTGGCCCTGGCTGGCACGGGTGTTGCCGCCATGACGCTCTGGCCGCCAACGGCAGGGGGCCCGGAGGGTTGGCCCAGGACATTCACTCTGCACAATAGTATGGCCACCACTCTGAACAATATCGCGATTTCCACGACCGGAGAGCTCGCAGTGGCTTCGACGACCTGTGGTTCGAGCCTGGCGGCCATGAGCGCCTGCACGATCCTTGTGTCGTTCACCGGCGGTGGATTTGGAAGCCACGGTGGAACGTTGACCGTGAGCGACTCCGCCACCAACAGCCCGCAGGTGTCGAAAGTGGAGTTCTTCATCCACTAGTCAGGACAACTGGGCGTTCCTATGGCAGGAGTAGCGGGAAGCTTTGGTAAATAACTGGAACGGGAAGGTAGGCAACCCGGGACACTGACCCATCACGACGGGGCGGTCGTGAGGCCGCCCGGCGGGGGGGCGCGGTGGTCCTCATTCGCCCCCTTCCGTCGGCCACGCGTTCTAGGAAAAGGAGAGTCATCATGACGAACCCACGGGAAGCTCGAACTTCGAGAATGCACTCATGCGTCGCATCCAATGCCGTAGCCCTGTCGGTGGCGATTGGCCTGGCAATGGTTGCGGCCCCCCGCGCGCAGGCGCAGGACTTGACCACGCTTTACAGTTTCTGTTCGCAAACCAACTGCACGGACGGGGCGACCCCGTCCGGGGTGCTGGTCCAGGGCAGCGACGAAAACTTCTACGGGACAACGGTCCAGGGCGGAGCCAGCAGCAGCTGGACAATCTTCAAGATCACCCCGAGTGGCGTACTGACTACGATCTATAGCTTTAACGGCGTCGCTGACGGGCTCAACCCCCGAGCCGGCCTGGTCCAGGGCAGCGACGGAAACCTCTACGGGACAATGGAATTGAACATGTACTGGACACTCCAGGGGCGCTTTCCGGTTGAAGTATACGGAAGTGGGACGGTCTTCCAATTCACCCCCAGTGGCGGGCTGACCAACGTTTACGAGTTCTGTATGCAAACGGTACCGGGAACGTGTGAAAAAATTGAATTTCGGCATGTTATCAACAGTGTAAGGCATTGAAAATGCGTGGTGCCGAAACCGGTAAAACCAATTTTTTCACATGTTCATGTCCCCGAATTCAAAGGTCTTCTCTCAGAATGTCTTCTCACCCACTGCCACCTTGACACCCATCAACCTAGGTTCTAATATGCCGGGAGCGTTACCGGTACTCGAAGGGAGTCGGGTGTATTTGAGAAATCGAGAGCAGAAGAGTACGGACGCAAGGGACAAGCTGCGAATGGGGATTCCTCAGATCGCCAAGCTCGCCAAGGTTTCGCTTGGCACCGTCGATCGCGCCTTGCATGCCCGCAAAGGGGTGAGCGATGTGACCCGAAAAAGAATCCTGGAAATTGCCCGGCAGGTGGGGTATACCCCGAATCTCGCGGCGCGCATGCTCTCGGTAGGGCATCCCAGCGTCAAGATTGGAGTTTGTATTCCCCGTGAGACGCATTTCTTTTACGATCAATTGCGCGATGGAATCATGGATGAATGCGGCCGCTTCGAGTCCCTCGGTGTCGAACCCTTGTATCGGCCCATCGACCGCCTCGGGGTCGGGGAGTGCGAACGACTGAAGGAGATGCTGGAGACCGATGTCAACGCGGTCATCATTACCCCCGGCGAGCCGCATTGTCTTCAACCCCTCATTGCGGAAGCCGAAGCGAAGAACATCCGAGTGCTTTGCGCCGTCACCGACGCCCCAGGCAGTCCCCGCTCCTCTGTCGTCTCGATTGACCCCGACCTGGTGGGAAGCCTGGCGTCCGAACTGATGGGCCGGTTTGTTGCGCCCGGGGCCAAGGTTTCTGTGATCACCGGGTTTCTGCATACAGAACAGCATCGCCGAACCACCGAAAGCTTCTGTTCGGCATTTCCGCAATATTGCGAAGGGGGTCAAGTCCTGGATGTTATTGAAGGGCACGAGGACAGCGACGAGACTTTTCAAAAGTGCTTTGACTTGCTGGGAAAGAACCCGGACATCGCGGGCTTATACGTGACGATCGTGACGTGCCTGCCGGTCTGTTACGCATTACGGGCGCGCGGCCTGGCCGGCAAAGTGCGAGTCATTGCCACCGACCTCTTTGAGGAAATGGTGCCGCTCTTCGAGAAACAGACCATTCATGCCTCCATCTACCAGCGCCCCTACGTCCAGGGACAGACGGCAGTCCGCCTCATTACGGAGTATGCCCTGCATCGCCGTCCGATTCCGACCACATACCACCTGAATCCCGCCATCGTCATGCGGTCGAACCTTTACGCATTCCGTGAGACCCGGCATTTGAAGGCGCCTTCCCGCAGAAACGCCGCGACCGAGGCTCGGGTGGCATCGGGTGAGACCACCGTCCGTCACCAAGAGCCAGCGATTGCCTGAGCCGCCAACCATAGAGGTAAGTGTCCACCACCTTGGCACCGCCACTTCAGGCGGTGCAGCACAGGCACGGGTGCCGGTGCCACCGTTATCCCCCGACAGGTTTCCCAAAAAATGCTTGACATCGTGGGTGGCGAGTGATAATAGGCTTGCGTTGATGGTAACGTTACCGGGATCGTCTGATACGTCGACACAAGTCAAGCTACAAATAATCCTCGAACCCGGTGTATGAGACCTTCCTCCTGCGTTTTACTGCAAGTTTGTGTTTGGCGTCGGATCATTAGGTCATCCTTAATAGTTTGTGTGAGATAGGAGGATAAATGAATAGCTTGAGGTGTAGGTTACGCATGCAGCTTCTGCTGGCTGTGTTCGCGGTCCTTTTGAGAATCCAGTTGGGATTCTGCCAAACGGCGGGAACGATAACCGGAACGGTGCTGGACTCCTCGGGGTCCGTCGTCCCGGGCGCCAGTGTAATGATTACCAACGTAGACAAGGGTGTGGTAGCGCGGTCCATCACCACCGGGCCGGGCGGCATCTATGTGGCCGAAGCCCTTCCGGTGGGGACCTATCAAGTATCCGTTACCGCGGCGGGGTTTCAAACGACGGTCAGTTCCAACGTCATGCTCAACGTCGCCGACCGTCTGGAGGTTAACTTTTCCCTGAAAGTAGGCACGACCAAGCAGACCGTGGAGGTAACCGGCACGGTCGCACAAGTTCAGACCCAAACCGGAGAAGTCAGTCAGGTTGTGTCCACAACCCAAATGTCCCAACTCCCCATTGTGGACCGCAATTTCATGGAGCTGCAACAAACGGTTCCGGGAGCCATTAAGACGGCGGGGGATGAGTTAGGGAAAAGCTTCTACAACCAAAAGGGATATGCCGTTAATGGCTTCGACCAGAGCTTGACCGGATATCAGTTGGATGGGGCCCAGAACACCGACATGGGGAATCAGACCTCTCCCATGACGGCGCCCCCGCCCGATGCTTTGTCGGAGTTCAAGGTTTTGACCAGCAACTACAGCGCGCAATATGGAACGGCCGGCGGAGCCGTGATGCTCGCGGTGACCAAATCGGGGACCAATCAGTTTCACGGCGATGCCTACGATTATGTGCGGAACAACGTATTCGACGCCAATAACTACTTCCTGAATTCCGCTGGGCAGTCCATCCCTCCCTTCCGCTACAACGATTTTGGTTACACCATCGGCGGCCCGTTCTACATCCCGGGACATTACAACACCAGCAAGAGCAAGACATTTTTCTTCTGGGACCAGGAATGGCTCAGGGAGAGGTCCTCCTCCACCATCGTGGCCGCAACCCCCACCGCCGCGATGCGAACCGGTGACTTCAGCGCCGTCGGACCGTTAACGAACCCGACGAACCCCTCAACCGGCCTTCCGCTGGCTGCCCCGGGCGGCGGCCCTTGCGTTTCGGGCAGCCAGATCAACCCGGCCTGCATTAACAATAATGTGTCTTTGCTGCTGCAACAGGATTTTCCCGCCCCCACCGCATCGGGATTCTACAATTACGTGTCGGGAGCTCACTCCGGGCAAAACTGGGGAGAGCAGATCATCCGGGTCGATCAAAACCTCTCGGACAAGATCAAGGCTTTCGTGCGTTTTGTCCACGACAGTTGGATTGAGAACGATCCTACCGTAGCGTGGTCGGGAGACGCCTTCCCCACGATTTACTCCCAATTCAATGTTCCCTCGCGTAATTTTACCGCCAAGCTCACCACCGTCATCAATCCCAGCTTGCTGAACGAGGTGACCTACAATTACAACAGCAACTACGGCGCCTCCTCCCCGCCGGCGATGACCATCCACGGAGCCTACCAGCTCCCATCGGGTTACACCGCGGTCAACCCCGAAAATCCGGGCTACAACGTGGTTCCCGACATGAACTTCAGCCAGTCGTACGGGGGAATCAGCGCCTTGTGGGGGCCTTGGTGGGCGCATCACAATCTGAGCCAGTTGTCGGATGATATGACCAAGGTAGTCCGTTCCCATAGCGTAAAGATGGGCATCACCACCATGTTTTCCATAACGCCCGTTCAATCCCAGACCTCACCGTCTCTGCAGGGTCAATACACCTTTGACGGTCACAACACCGGCAACGCCATTGCCGACGCGCTTCTCGGGATGCCCCTCAACTATAGTGAGTTGAACACCTTCCGCGAGCCGTACTACAACTTCCACCAGACCGAATTCTACGTGCAAGACGATTGGAAGGCCTCTCGCCGCCTGACCCTCAATCTCGGCTTGCGCTGGTTTTTCATTCCCCACGTGTATGGCCAGAATCTGAGTACTTTCTCTCCCGGTCACTATCAGGCCAGCCAGGCCCCCACCGTAAATCCGGATGGCACGATCGTACCCAATTCCGGCAACCTGCTGAATGGGATCATTGTCGCCGGTCAAAACGGTACTCCCCTGGGGCTCGTTCAAAACCACTTCAATACGCCGGCTCCGCGTTTCGGTTTCGCCTATGACCCTAAAGGGGACGGAAAGTGGGCGATCCGTGGGGGATACGGCATCGGTTACCACCGCATCGAAGGCAATGATGCCTACGGGCTGGTGGGTAATCCTCCTTTTTCCAGCATTCCCACCTTCTTCAACCCGCCCTTCGACAATCCCTCCTCCGGCGCCGCGGCGCCTCTTACGCCCCTCACTCTGGGGTACTTGGACCCGGTCTATGACATCCCCACGGTGCAAAGCTGGAGCCTGGGGGTTCAGCGGGAGCTTAACACCAACACCGTGCTTTCCGTGGCCTATGTGGGCAGCCGGGGGAACCACTTGGAATATGCCAACAGCGTCAACCAGCCCCTGCCCGCTCAGGGATATGACTTTGATCCTCGCATCGCCTGCACGCCCACCACTCCCTACCCCTGCGCGACGCGGGTTTCCACAGACTACGTGCGGCCATACCAGGGATGGTCAAACATTTCCGGGACTGTGCCGGTGGGGGCCTCGAACTATAACTCTCTACAGATCAGCCTGAACCGTCGCTTTACCAACGGATTGTCATTCGGCGTGGCGTACACGTGGGCGAAGGCTCTGGGACTAAACAGCTCTCCGCAGGATGCCTACGATGGAAGGGCTGACTATGGAGTAGTTAGCTTCAACCGGACCCAGGTGCTGGCCCTGAACTACGTCTATGACCTACCCTTCGCCCGGAGCATGCAAGGAGTCCCGGCAGTTATTTTGAAAGGGTGGGAGGCGACCGGTCTTGTCGCCATCCAATCCGGTTTCCCGCTCAACATCGGCCTCTCTACTCCTACTCAGGGGCTAGCGACGCGGGCGGATGCGGTTTCCGGCCAGAGTTCATCGGGGCCGAAGACCGTTGACCAATGGTTCAACACCAACGCTTTTACCGCCCCACCCTTCGGATCCTACGGAAATGCCGGGGTCTACACAGTTAGCGGTCCCGGCCTGAATAAATGGGATATGGGGTTCTTCAAGAACTTCGCCATTCACGAGAGCGTGAAGCTGCAATTCCGAGCTGAATTCTTCAACATTTGGAATACGGCGAACTTCAACTCGGTGGCCACGAGCTACGGCGGGGGAGGCTTCGGCCAGGTGAATGGGGCCTGGAACCCGCGCATTATCCAATTAGCCTTGAAGCTGCTGTTCTAGCGTCTCGCCCGATACCCGGGCACGGTGTGACATGCCGGCCGGTGGAAGCAGGCCTCCACGCTGCTGAACCTGCTTCCACCGCAGCGGCGCTCCACGGCGCCAACCCCTGGCTTTGCCAAGGATCATGTTCGATTGTCTTCTGCTGGTGAAATCGGGCGCCCGAATGTCCAATGCTGCCTTTAATCGAGGTTCAAAGGAGAGAGGGAGGCAAGGAGTGGAATGCCTTGCCGTCCTCTGCCTGGCTGCCCGATTGCCTGCCCTCTGGGGCGCGCCGACTGACCACCGAACCCTTTTCGTCCAGGCGCAGCAACTCCAGGAGAAGGGGGATTTGCCGGGGGCCGAGAAGGCATATCTCGAATTCCTCCGGCTCGAGCCGCGTTCTGCCGAAGGGCATGCCAATCTGGGAGCCGTCCTGGTGCATGAGGGCAAACTGGAGGCGGCAATCCAAGAGTACCAGACGGCCCTGACGATTGATCCCTCGCTTCACGGGGTCGACCTGAATCTTGGCATTGCCTACTTCCGGAAAGGCGACTACTCCCAGGCCCTGACTCCCTTGCAGCGTTACCTATCCGTCGATCCCGGCAGCCCTCAAGCCCAGGAACTGGCCGGCATTTGTTACGTTCAGTTGGATCGCTACGAAGAGGCCGTACGCTATTTGTTGCCGTTGCAAGCCAAAGGTGATCCCGGGGTCCTTTATGCCTTGGCGGCTTGTTATGTGCGCTTAGGCAAAATGCAGGATGCTGAGAAGATCATCAAGGATCTCCTGCTCAGGGAACCGGACACACCCCGAGTGCACTTTCTACTGGGCGAAACCTATGTCGGATTGAACCAGTTCCCCCAGGCGCTGGAGGAGTTACACCAGGTCTATTCCGCCGATCCTCATTGGCCGCAAATCAACTTCCTCTTGGGCGCAGTGGAAGCCCGGGTTGGTCAATTCGCAGGGGCGGAGAGCCATTTGCGGGCGGAACTGCAAGTTGATCCACATAACTTTGGGGTTTGCTTCGTTCTAGGCGCTCTGCTCAGCAAACAATCCCGGTATGAAGAAGCCCTTAAACTTCTCTCCGAGGCGCATCGATTGAACCCGCAGGATGCCGGCACACTCTATGAATTGGCGCGGGCCGAGGCGAAGTCGGGGCACGCGGATCTGGCGCAACGCCATGTTCGCCAGTCGCTCGAACTCGACCCCAAGAACCGTCAGGCGCATTACCTGTTGGCACAGCTTGCCAAACAGGCCGGGGACACTGCCGCCGCGAACCGTGAATTCGCGCTCGCCGAGACGCTGAGCGAAACGGAGTCGGAGCACGACATTCTGCGGCTGACGCGACTCAGTCAGTCGACAAAGAAGTGAGATCCCTTATCTGCCATACCGCACATGGGGCCTCCTTCTAGGGTGGAATGATGAAGTCAACAAACCTCATCGGGCGCCGGGGATTTCTGCGGCACTCTCTTCTCACCCTTGGTGCGGGGTCACTCATGACCCAGGCATCCGCTGCCGGGGCTGTGGCAAGAATTCAAGTCCCCCAGGGGGCTTCCCCTCTGGAGCGGTTGGCCGCCCAGGAGGTGGCGCGATATCTTTACCTACGGACGGGGCAACTTCTTTCCATCGAGTCCAGCGACACGCGACCGGGCGCCAATGTGGTGATTATTGCGGCCAGGACCTGGGCCACCCTCCACTCTTTCTCATCCGTAGACTCGGCTGCGAACACGCTGAAGGGCCAGGAATTCACGATCAAAACCGCCGATGTGGAAGGGGGGAGGCAGGTCTGGATCGTAGGTGGAGACGCCGTCGGTGCCCTGTATGGAGCTTACCGATTCCTGGAACAGTTCGGTATCCGCTTCTACCTGCATCAGGATGTTATCCCAGAGGGAAAGGTTCCGCTGTCGCTCCCGCTGGTGGACGAGACCCAGAAACCCGCCTTCGAACTGCGCGGGCTCCATCCTTGGGGGGGCCACGCAGAAGGCATAGACCTATGGAATGCGGATCAATACAAGGCAGTCATCACTCAGATGGCCAAAATGCGCATGAACTTCATGTTGATCCATGCGTATCCCGCCTTCCCTCCTTACTTGCATTACTCCGCGCAGATGGTGGAACCGGGGGTCTGGGTGGGGCTTCCGGAAGATGTGGACGACAAGGGTCATGTCCACTTCAGTTCCACGTCCAGCTATTGGAACAGCGCCCGGTCGATTATCTGGGGGTATCGGCCGAAGAAGACAGGCGACTATCGGTTCGGTGGGTCTCGCCTCTTTGAAAGTGATGACTGGGGCGCGGACGTAATGGGTGGCTACTTCCCTTTTCCGACAACCCAGGAGGCCCGCAACGAGGTTTTCAACCGCACCGGCGACATGTTTCGCGAGGCATTTGGCTTGGCCCGCGCTTTGGGCATGAAAACGGCCCTAGGCACGGACAGTGGATTGCCGACCCCTTTTGACCTCCAGTCGAAGAGAAAGGCGGGCGAACCACTCAACTTGCAGCAATTCGGTCCCCCCCTCATGATCTCGGAGGAACTCCAGCAACATCTGCGGGATCTCGGCAAGAACCCCACCGATCCGGCGGTCATTGAGGAGGTTTACGAGGGCATCTTCACCCGCATCATGAGG
>Ga0335069_10008749_pt1 | contig 14445 bp, 10 predicted proteins | sample Lox_Sample_11_FD_206714 | JGI IMG/M metagenome (GOLD analysis project Ga0335069, IMG submission 206714) | Soil microbial communities from Loxahatchee National Wildlife Refuge, Florida, United States - Lox_Sample_1.1 | ecosystem: Environmental > Terrestrial > Soil > Wetlands | place: USA... | reverse complement strand
CCGCGTGCTCGGCCGTCGCGAAGATGTCGCGGAAGGCGCCGTTGAAGGCCGCGAGCACGCCTTCGGGCGCGGCGTCGCGGCCGCGACCGGCCCGCAGCTCGTCGAGCCGACGCACGCCCTCCATCAGCAGCGCCTCGGCGGAGAGCCCGGGCACGCTCGCGTCGTCGCTCTGCGCCTCCTCGGTGAGGACGAAGCTGCCCTGCGACTCCAGCAGGATCGCCTGGAAGATCGTGGTCACGTGCTCCTGCACCGCGTTCCACAGGTCGCGCTCGGAGCAGAGCCCGCGCGCGACCGCGAGACGGCAGGCCGCGCGCGGATCGCCCGCGTGCTCGCACAGCGACTCCATGTCCTCGCGCTTCACGCTGCCCATCCGCACGAGGATCTCGGAGAGCCGCTCGCCGACCCGCTCGGAGACGGCGCCGCGCACCTCGCCCTCGGCGAAGAGCACGCGACGCGTGCCGGAGTCGGTCGCGACGCGCAGCACGCCGCTCGCGCGCGACTGCACCGCCAGGGTCACGATCTCGGGGAACGAGATGCGCGCGAGGTCGCCGGCCAGCACCGCGCGAACGGGCGCGTCGCCGTCGGACTCGATGCCGACGAGCAGCTCGTCCGGACCGCCGGCGAGGCGATAGCTGCGACCGGCCAGCCGCTCGCCGCTGCCGGCGTCGAGGCTCGCCCGTCCGCGCGTATCGATGCGCAGCCAGCCGTCCACGGCACACGCCCTCCGCGGAGGGGATCGGCGGGGGCGGCCCGGGCCTTGAGCAACGAGCCGGGTCGTCTCCCTGAATTTTCGCTCGCCTACGGCGCACCTTCGGCGCTTGCGGTCGTGACACCGCCGCCATGTGGATCGAGGCGCAGCAGCCGAGGCATGCCGCCTTCGATCTGCCAGGCCGGGACGTTCGAGTTCGAGGTCCAGACGCGGCCCTGCGCGTCGAAATCGATCTCGCGTGTGTAGGTCACGCGCGTCGGCAGCGGATAGACCGTGAAGCGCTCGCTCGCCGGCTGGAAGCGGATCAGGCTGTCGCTCTCGCTGCCGCAGATCCAGACGTCCCCGGTCGCGCGCTGCATGTGGACCGCGTACGGCGTCTCACTGCCGCGTGGCTCGATCGGCAGCTCGAAGCTCGCGAACTCGCGCGTCTTCGGGTCGAAGCGCGCGATCACGCTCGACGAGAAGCCCGGGATCCAGAGGCGCCCCTCCGCGTCGAAGCGCATTCGACGCGGGCCGCTGAAGGGCGTCTCGATCATCTCGATCGCGAAGCTGTCGGGGTCGACGCGCCCGATGCGGTGCTCGTTCAGCTGGCTGAACCAGACGGAGCCGTCGGGCGCGACGTCGACACCGTAGGGGATCGGCGCGCGGAAGCCGTCGCCCTCGGCCGCGCGGCCGCGCAGGTCGACGTGGTTGCCGAGCCAGATCAGGAACGGCATCGAGCGCATCACGATCGCCTGACCGAGAGTGCGCGACGGCAGCCGGATCTGGCGGCTCTCGCCCGTCGCCGGGTCGTAGAAGCCGAGGTGGTTCGAGCCCGCGATCGAGTACCAGATCCGTCCGCGCGCATCGAAGCGCAGCGTGTGCGGGTAGAAGCCGTGCTCGAGCTTCACGGTGGTGAAGGTCTCGGTCTTCGGGTCGAAGCGCGCGAGCTGATTTCCGAGAGCGAGCGTGATCCAGAGCGCGCCGTCGGGCGCGACCTGGATCGAGTGCGGGCCGACGTGCGCCTGCGCCGTCGGCACGTCGGGCGGACCGGTGCCGGCGAAGACGCCGCCGATCGGCAGGTCGCCGCGCGGCAGGGTCCAGGCGCGGCGGTCGCCGTCGGGCGCGGCGGGATCGAGCCGGTAGAGCTGATCCTGCGTCATGTCGACCGAGTAGATGCGCCCGTCCGGATGGACCGTCATGTCGTGCTGCATCGACGCGCGGCCGCCGAGGTCCCACTCCTCGACCGACGCGGCGCGCACCTCGGCCGGCGGCGGCGGCGCGAAGCCCGGGTCGTGCATCCCGGCGGTCAGCGCGGCCACCGCGGTCTCCGGCGCGTACGCGGCGTTCATCAGCGACGGCAGCCGATCGCGCAGGTCGCGCGAGAGCATGCCGCCCATGCGCCCCATCAGCGCGAGCACCTTTCTCCACTCGTCGGGCTCGCGCAGCTTGCGCGTCGCGGCGCTGCCCTGCTGGTGGCAGTACGTGCACTGGCGCTTCAGCTCCTCGCGCGACGCCGGATCGTCCACGCGGTCGAGCAGCAGCTCGTACCAGCGATTCGCCGGGAGCTGCGCCGCGACCGCGACGGGATCGCGCTCGGGCTCGAGCACGAGATCGAGCGGGCGGCCGGGCGGCGGCTCCGCCTGGACGAGGTCCTTCCAGCCGATGCGGCGGACGCGCAGCGAGGTCGCGCCCGAGCCCGCGAGCGGTGGCGTGTGGAAGTCGCCCGACTCGTCACTCCACACCGTGATCGCGTGCTCGGGGTCGCCGCGCCGCACGGTCACCATCGCGCCGACCAACGGAACGCCGTCCGGCCCGCGCACGCGTCCCTCGACCGACTGCGCCGACACCGGCACCGCGAGAGCGGGCGATAGAATCGCCGCGACCGCGATCCCGCGAACGAGCCCGGCGATGCCCGCGCGCAGCGCCGAAGTCAGGACGGCGCTCTGCATGGACTCCTCCTCGAGACGCGACGCTCGCCATCGTATCGCGCGACTCGCCGCGTGCGCAGCGGCGCTCGCGCTCGGCTGCGTCACCCACAAGCCCGCCCGGCCGGCGGCATCCCCGGCACCGCCAGCGCCCGGCGGTCTCGAGATCGAGCTGATCTTCGGGTCCGAAGCGGACCTCGACCTCTACGTCTCGGACCCCCTCCGCGAGACCGTCTACTTCGCCAACACACCCGTACGAAGCGGCGGCGAGCACGCCGGGGACGTCCGCTGCGACGCGCCCGCCCCGCGCGTCGAGGTGGTGCGCTGGCGAGCGCCGCTGCCGGGCAACTACCGCGTCGGCGTCGACTTCCCGGAGCGCTGCGAGGCCGGCGTCGAGACGGCCCACTACCGCCTGCGCGTGACCGGGGCGGGAAACGTCCGCGAGCTCGAGGGCGAGGCGCACTTCGGGCGCTTCGAGCCGCGCGTGCTCGAGTTCCAGATCCTGCGCTGAACCCTCGGGACGCCGCGCACCTCGCGCGCGCGCCTGCCGGTCGGAGCGCGGCCTCGGGCGACACCGGGAGCCGTCAAGCGCGCCCACCGCCGCGCCGATACGCAGAGGGCCCGCAACCGCCCGTCGGGACGGAGGCCCTTTGGCCGCTGCCGATTCACCGAGCCATTCCGCCCGCATCCGGGTGCTCTGCGTGGGCGGCACCGATGCGGACGCGCGCGCGGTCGGGGCGCTGCTCGAGGCGTCGCGCGTGGTGGCGTTCGAGATCGTGCACAGCGCCGACCTCGCCGAGGCGCTCGCGCTCGCCGAGTCGCGCAACGTCGACGTGATGCTGCTGCTGCTCGACGCGAGCGACGCGTTGCGCATGGGCGCGCTCGCGCGCGCGCGGCTCTCCGCGCCGCTCCTGCCGATCGTCGTGCTGTCGGACCTCGACGACGAGGCGGTGGCGCTGCGTGCGCTCCAGAACGGCGCGCGCGGCTACCTGGTGCGCTCCGAGACGAGCTCGCGACTGCTGGTCACCACGCTCGGCGCGGCGCTCGAAAGCCATCGCATGATCCTCCAGCTCAACACCGCACGGGAGCGGGCGCGCCACCTCGCGACCCACGACCAGCTCACCGGGCTCGCCAACCGCTCGCTCTTCCACGACCGGCTGGAGCAGGCGGTCGCCGGCGCGCGGCGCGCCCGGCAGAAGCTGGCGGTGCTATTCGTCGACCTCGACGGCTTCAAGTCGATCAACGACACGCTCGGCCACGCGGTCGGCGACGGCCTGCTGCGGGGCATCGCGCGCCGGATCGCGTCGTGCCTGCGCGAGACCGACACCGCCGCGCGCCTCGGCGGCGACGAGTTCGCGGTCATGCTGACCAACCTCGGCAACGAGCTCGACGCGGCCACGGTGGCGCGCAAGATCGTCGCCGCGCTCGGCGAGCCGCTCCAGTTCCGGCAGCAGTCCACCACGATCCGCTGCAGCATCGGCATCGCGACCTTCCCGCGCGACGCCCAGGACGCCGAGGCGCTGCTGAAGCGCTCCGACACCGCGATGTATCACGCCAAGCAGCGCGGCGGCAGCCGCTTCGACTTCTACACCGACGACATGAACGCCGCGATCCAACGGCGCGTGGCGCTCGAGGACCGGCTCCGCACGGCGCTCGATCAGGACGAGTTCGTGGTCCACTACCAGCCGCAGTTCGACCTGACGCGCGGGCGCATCATCGGCGCGGAGGCGCTGCTGCGCTGGAAGCACCCGGAGCTCGGCCTGGTCTCGCCCGCCCACTTCCTGCCGATCGCTGAGGAGACGGGGCTGATCGTGCCGATCGGCGACTGGATCCTGCGCACCGCCTGCGACCAGAACGCGCGCTGGAACCGCGAGGGCCACCGCGGCCTGCGCGTCTCGGTGAACGTGTCGTCGCAGCAGTTCCTCGAGCCCGGTCTCGCCGACGTGGTCAAGAGCGCGCTCGACCAGAGCGGCCTCGTGCCGATCTCGCTCGAGCTCGAGATCACCGAGAGCAGCCTGCTCCGCGACGTCGAGGTCACCGTCAACACACTCCGGCGCCTGAAGGATCTCGGCGTGCGCCTCGCGATCGACGACTTCGGCACGGGCTACTCGTCGCTCGCCTACCTGAAGCGCCTGCCGATCGACGTGCTGAAGATCGACCAGTCCTTCATCCGCGCGCTGACCACCGACCCGGCCGACGCGACGATCACGCAGACGATCGTCCAGCTCGCCGCGGGCCTGAATCTCACGACCATCGCGGAAGGCGTCGAGACGCTCGAGCAGCTCCTGCTGCTCGGCTCCTACGGCTGCAGCCGCATGCAGGGCTTCCTGTTCGGCAAGCCGGCTCCGATCCACGTCTTCGAGGGCTGGCTCGAGAACCCGCCCTTCCGCTGGATCCAGGGCAACGAGCGGAGCGACACCCCGAGCCCGAGCGCCGACGCCTGAGGCTTGCGGGCTCGCGGGCGCGCTCCGACAATGCGCGCGTTCGCCGGAGACCCGCGCATCCTCGACCGCGCTCCTCGCCCCGACGCCCCGCCCGCGCCCGCTGCGCGCGACGTCGAGTCGCTCGCGCTGCCCGCGCCGCTCGCCGCGCTGCTCGCGCGCGAGGGTCTCTCGGCGGTGCGCGTGCTCGAGGTCACGTCGCTGCGCCGGGGCGAGGGACCGCGTCGAACCTTCTGCATCGAGCTCGCGGGCGGCGAGCGCGTGAAGGGACGCACGCACCGCGAGCCGGCGGTCGCGGAGCGGATGTCGCGCTGGCTGCCGGCGCTCCCGGCGCCCGGATACGTGGCGCTCCGCGCTGCCGAGGGCAGCGCCACGCTCGAAGAGTGGGTCGCCGGTGAGCCGCTCGATCCCACCGACGCGGAGTCGGCCGAGCGAGCGGGCGAACTGCTCGGCGCCTGTCACGCGGCGATCCCGATCGATTCCGTGTCGGTCCGCGATGCGCGGCTCGCCGGGTTCCGCGAAGACATGGGGCGCTGGATCGATGCGATCCACGTCGCGGGACACGTGACGGCCGGACGCGCGCACCGCCTGTCCGCCGAGCTCGACGCGCGCCCGCCCGTCGCGGCGCGCTGGGGGCTCTACCACGGCGACTTCTCGCCGGAGAATCTCGTCGTGGACGCGAGCGGCGTGCGCTGCGTCGACAACACCACCGTGCGTCCGCAGCTTCTCGAGATCGATGCGGGCTTCAGCGTGAACCGCTGGCCGCTGCGAGGTGCGATCCGCGAGCGCTTCCTCACCGGCTACCGGCGCCGCTCCGATCCGGCGCTCTTCCTGGCGAGCGAGGGCTTCTGGCGGCTCGCCGCGGCGCTGCGCTCCGCCGCCTATCGCGTGCGAGAGCGCACGGGCGACGTCGCACTACCTCTGCGCGAGATCGATGCGCTCGTCGCCTGACGCGGCGCGGGCGTTCGCCGGCGACGCGCCCGCGCGACTGCGACTCCGCCACGGGCCCGTCGCGATCGACATCCTCTCGGACGACGCCGCGAGCCTCGCCTGGCTGGCGGAGTTCCTCGGCCCGGCCTTCGCGAAGCGGGCCTCGGGGCGGCCCGACCACCGCGTGACCTTCGGCGTCGCGCCGGCGCTCTACGCGAAGCTCGCGCGACGGCTGCGCGAGGCGCGAGGCCGGCCGCTCGACGGCTTCGGCTTCGACGGCCGCTTCTCGCGCCATGCGAGCGTTCGCGACGCGAGCGGCCGCACGTGGGTGCGAGACCCCTACAGCGCGGTCCTCCACGGTGTCGACGCGTCGGCGCGCGAGGTCCTCGTCGCCGCGAGGCACGCGGGTGACTGGCCGCGCGTCGCGCTGATGCGCGCGGTGCGCGAGCTGGCGGTCTCGGCGCAGCTGCGAGCGGGGCGACTCCCCGTCCACGGCGCGGCCTTCGCCGATCGCGGCGGCGCCGTTCTGATCTGCGGGCCCAAGCGATCCGGCAAGACCAGCCTGCTCGTGCACGCGCTCGAGTGCGGCGGCGCCTTCCTGTCGAACGACCGCGTGTTCGTCGACGTCGCGCGCGCGCCGATCGCGACCCCGATGCCGACGATCGTGATGCTGCGCGACGGCACGCTCTCGCGCTTTCCGCGCCTGCTCGCCGGCTTCGAGCGCGCGCGCTACGACCGCGCGCGCACCTTGCGCGAGTGCGACCCGGGCGTCGCGCGACCCGAGCCGCGCGCGCGGCGCGGCTTCGACCGGCCGGGCATCAGCCCCGCGCAGCTGTGCGCGCTGCTCGGCGCGCCGATGCGCGCGAGCGCCCGCGTGCGCGCGATCCTCTTCCCGCGCGTCGACGCGCGCGCGCAGGGGCTTGAGCTGCGCGCGCTCCCTCCCGCGGCCGCGCGAGCGCGACTCGCGCGCTCGCTGATGAAGGCCTCCCACCCGACTCGGCTCTCGGCACTCTTCAGCCCCGGTCGCCGGCGCGAGACGCTCCCCGCGCGGGTCGAGCGCGAGGCGTGCGGCCGGCTCGCGGAACGCGTGCCGGCGTTCGAGTGCCGGCTCGGCGCCCAGGCCTACCGCGGCGATCTCGTCGCCGCGCTGCGCGAGGCGCTCGACTGATGCACCGCGCGCGCTCGGTCACGACGCGCGCAGCTCGCCCGCCTCGGCGTCCGCGAGGCGGAAGCGCCGCGACGGCAGCCAGCGCGACAAGGTGAACCCGAGATCGATCGTGAGCCTGCGCGCCCAGCCGTCGAAGACGTTGTAGGGATAGGCGCGCCGGAACCAGCGGCGCCCCGCTCCTCCGTTCCCGTTCGGTGTCAGGAGCGCCAGCGCCTCGTCGGCGCCGCGGATCCGGACGAGCTGCCTGCGGCGCAGCAGCGACTCCGCGAGCTCCGGGAATTCCGGCGCCGCGCGCCAGAGCGCGAAGAAGACCGCGAGCACGTTGACGCACGGCATCAGCAGGCGCTGCCGCGCGCGCCGCTCGAAGAACGCCTCCGCGTCGAGCGCGGGCGCGAGCCCGCGCAGCACGAGATGGAGATCGAGGAGGTGGCGGATCCCGCAGGCGCCGCGCCGCAGGTCGCCGCAGAGCGAGAGCAGCAGGAAGACGAGCGTCGCGTCGTCGGACACCGTCTCGAGCGTGCGCCCGCCGATCTCGAAGCCGACCGGGTCGGCGAAGAGCTCCTCCGCGTCGACGCGTCGGCGCGCGCGACGGCGGAGATTCCAGTGCAGGTCGACAGCGGCGTAGCCGCGGCCGAGTCCCCAGCGCACCACGCCCTCCGTGATCACGCCGGGCTCGCGCGCGTAGCCGATCGCCTCGAGCGCCGCGAGCGCCGCGTCGCGCGAGGTTCCGCGCACGAGCACGTCGACGTCGCGCTGGTGTCGGCGGCGCGGGTCGCCGTAGAAGCGCTGCCCGAAGGACACGCCCTTCAGGTGCCGGCAGGCGAGGCCCGCGCGCGCCAGGGCGTCGTCCACCTCGAGCGTCTCCGCGACGACCTCCGCGTGGCGACGCCGTCGCGCGTCGCTTCCGCTCTCGACAGCCGCGACGAGCGCCGCGGGCAGCCTGCGGCGTCCCTCCGGCGAGAGCACCGCGGGCTCGACCCACCGCATCAGCCGCTGTCGCTCGAGCGCGCCGGCGTAGGCGGCGACGTCGAGGCGCGAGCCGCGCTCGAGCGCGGCGAAGAAGGGCTCCTCGCCGTCGGCGAGCGCGCGAACGGTCGACAGCACGAAGCCCGGATCCAACGCGTCCTCCCGCCTATCCGATTCCCGGCGCGACGTCAGCCTGCGCGACGATCGGCGCGAGCAGCTCGGCCAGATCCTGCACGAGCGCCGGGTCGGTGTCGCCGTCTCGCAGGCGCGTGAAGCAGCGCTCGAGCGCGGCGCGCCGTTCCCGGTCGATGCGGTCGGCCCACCCGGGACCCACGGACGGCTCGAGCGCCAGCGCTCCGCGGTCCGCGTGCGTGCGCCCGGCGAGGCGCGCGTTGTGGTGCAGCGCGCGCCCGAGCACGACCCAGGGAAAGTTGCGGTTGCGGGTCGGCCCGCAGCGGAGCTCGCGCCCGCCGAGCGGCAGACCCTGGATGCGCGCCTTCTCGAGCCGGAAGCTCGACCACAGCGCAGCCGCGCCGCCGGCCGCCGCTCCGAAGAGCGTGCCGAGGAAGATCGACGCGCCGCCGACCGCGGCGTCGAGCGCACCGCCGACCAGCGCGCCGCCGGCCGCCCCGGTCGCGACGAGCTGGCGACGTCGCAGTCCCCACAGCACCCAGTGCTCCACCGAGAACAGGTCCTGGTCGAGCAGGCGGAACGACTCCTCTCGCCGCTCGATCTCGTGGTGGCCGTAGTCCTCCTCGACCTGCGCCCGCGCCTTCCGTTCGCGCTCGCGCAGCGCCTCGTGGTACTCGCGCTCGAGCGCGGCCTCCTGCTCTCGAGCGTCGACGCCTTCGGGCAGGCGCTTCGAGACCGAGAGCGTGAGCTCGTCCACCAGCAGCTCGGCGATCCGCCGCGCGACGCGCTCGCGCACCTGCAGGCGCTCCTGCGAGAGCGCGCGCACCGCCTGCTCGAGCGGCGCGCGCCACTCCTCGCGCAGCGCGCCGAAGCCCTGGAGCAGCTCGAGCCGTTTCTCGAAGGGCGCCGTCAAGGCATCGAAGACGCGCACGATCTTGAAGTACTGCGAGAGCGCCGACCGCCAGGATTCGATGTGATCCGCCTCGCCGATCGGGTTGATCAGCGCCATCGACGGCTCGCCCGTCCAGCGCAGGATCTCCATCTCGGGCTCGTACTCGGGCCCGTACGGCAGCGACCCGTCCACCACGTAGAGGATGCCGGCCCCCTCGAGCACCGGGGTCAGCAGCTCGCACTCGTCCTCGAAGCGGCCGGTGCCCCGGTGCGCCGCGACGAACGACTCCACCACCGCGCGGTGGAGGTCGGCGCGCGTCTCTCGTTCGCGCATCCAGGCGAGCGCTCGCCGCGCGCGCTGGAACCCCGGTGTGTCGACGAGCACGTACTGCACGCGGCCGTCGAGCCTCATCGGATAGCGCCGGCAGACGCGCGTGGTCCCGGGCTCGGGCGCGATGCGGACCGAGTCGTCCTGCGCGAGCGTCGCGACGATGCTCGACTTCCCCTTGTTGGGGTGGCCGACGACCGCGAAGGTCGGCGTCGTCTCGCTCATCGCTCGCGCTCCGGCGCGTGCAGCACGAGCCACGGGTCGGCGCTCTGCAGGGCGGCCGTCCGCCAGGGGCCGAGCGCCGCGGGTCCCGGCACGACCGGCGCGCCGTCTGGCCCCTGCGCCAGCGGCACGAGCGCCACGACGCGTCCGTCGCCGAGCGCCGCGCGCAGCTCGCGCAGGAAGTCCATCAGCTCGAGCAGCGGCGGCTCCCACGCCTTGACCAGCACCGCGACGATCTCGTCCGCCGGCGATCGCCGCAGCGACTCGATCGCGGCGGCGTCGTCCGAGAGCGCGCCCTCGCCGGCGCGCCGCTGCGACGCCGCGACGAGCCCGACGAGGCGACACGACGCCGCGACGTCGAGCGGGAATCCCGACCACGCGAGCGCCGCGCAGCGCTGGCCCGGCGCGGGCGTCGGGGCCGCGCGTCGCGCGGACGTGTCGCGCAGCGCGAGCGGCGCTTCGGCGACGTCCGCGGTCGTCTCGACGACCGCGTGCTCGAGGCGGTCGCGCAGCGCCAGCACGGCCGGCTGGCGCACGAAGGCGCGGCGCACCGCGCGGCGCAGGCGGTAGCGGCCGAAGGCGAGCAGCGCGGCCCGCGGTAAGAGCCCGTAGACGACCATGCAGGCCGCGCAGAAACGCCACCAGGGCGCGCTCGCCATCGGATCGCGCACGACGTGCGGGCCGCCGCGGAAGTACTGCGTCGCGGCGATCAGCTCGGACGAGGGCACGGCGTCGGGCCAGAGCCGGGCCCACGGCGTCGACAGCGCATGCGTGAGGTGCTCGAGCGTGCGCGGGTCGAGCGTCAAGGTGGTCGACCAGCCGAAGGCGAGGTCGGTGAAGACCACGAGGCCGACCGCCGTCGCGAGCGCCGCGACGTGGAACGACACGCCGAAGAGCTGCGAGGCGCAGAGCCAGGTCCAGCGCTCGACCTCGGCGTACAGGCGACGGTGTCGCATCGCCAGCGCGCCGGCGCGCGCGACGGCGTCGCGCTGTGCCGCAGGCAGCAGGCGGTGGAGCGCGCGTAGCCAGCGCCCCGGGCTCGCGAGCGAGAGGACGTCCTGCACGAGCTCGAGCCCCGGCACGAAGCGTCGCCAGCGGCCGCCGAGCAGCAGCAGCGCGGTGCCCGCGAGCAGCAGCAGCTGCAGGCCGACGAAGAACGCGATCACGCGCACGACGTTCACCGGATGGGTGCCGTCGTAGTGGAAGAGCGCGGCCGCCGCGCCGGAACCGAGCGCGACCCCGAATCCCGCGAGCAGCGCCGAGAGGCCGCGCAACGCGCGCGCGCTACGCGAGCCCGCGCCCTCGGGCGAAGGCGGCCGCACGCGCTCGAGCCAGGCCTCGACGAAGGCGTCGCCGCGCAACCCGGCGCCCGCGAGCTCGCGTCCGAGCGCGCGGTCACGGCGGCGCAGCTCGGCCGCCGGCCGCTGCGCATCCGCCTCGAGCTGGAGCGCCAGGTCGACCAGGCGACCGAGGCCCTCTGCGCTCATGCGGCGGGCGCGTGCGCGCTCATGCGGCGGGCGCGCTCCAGCACGACGACCGGGATCTCGCGCGATCCGGCGGTGTTGCGTTCGTAGCGCGCGAAGTCGCGGTAGGTCGAGAGCAGGCGCGGCCAGAGAAGCGCGCGCTCGGCCGAGTCGGCGGTGTGCGCGATCACCTCGAAGCGCTCGCCGCGCACCTGCACGCGCGCGCGCGGATTCGCCTGGAGGTTGCGCCACCAGTTGGGGTGACGCGCGTCGCCGGCGTTGGATGCGATCAGCACGAGCCGCTCGCCGTCCCGGATGTAGAGCAGCGGGATCTGGATCTCGCGGCCGCTCTTCCGCCCGACCGTCGTCAGCAACAGCATCGTGATGCCGAAGATCGACGCGCCGATCGCGCCGTTCGTGCGGACATACAGCCACCGCTGCACGCGCGTGACGAGCGAGAGCAGCCAGCGGATGTTCGGCATTCAGAGCGGAGAGATGGACACGCTCAGTGGTAGTCGATCACGGAGCGGATCACCTCGCCCGCCTGCATCGCGCGGAAGGCGTCGTTGATCTCTTCGAGCTTGATGCGGCGGCTGATCATGCCCTCGAGGTCGAGCTTGCCGGCCTTCCACAAGCGCAGCAGGCGCGGGAAGTCGGTGCGGACGTTCGCCGAGCCGTACATCGAGCCGCGCAGGATCTTGTCGGCGTAGAAGAACTCGAAGGCGCTGAACTCGATCTTCTGGTCCATGCGCCCGACGCCGACGATCACCGCGGTGCCGCCGCGGCGGACCGCGTCGTAGGTGGCGCGGATCGTCTGCGGGTGCCCGACGCACTCGAGCGCGTAGTCGAATCCCTCCCCGCCCGTGATCGTCTTCTTCGCGTCCTCGAGGTCCTTCGGCTGCACGCCGTGCGTGGCGCCGAACTTCTTGGCCATCTCGAGCTTCTTCGGCAAGGTGTCGACCGCCACGATCTCGGCGGCGCCCGCGATGCGCGCGCCCTGGATCGCCGCGATGCCGACGCCGCCGCAGCCGATCACGCACACCGACGAGCCCGGCTTGATCGCCGCGGTGTTGATCGCCGCGCCGACGCCGGTGGTGACGCCGCAGCCGATCAGCGACACCACGTTCAGCGGGATGTCGTTGTCGACTTTGATCGCGGCACCCTCGGGCACGATCATCTCCTGCGCGAAGGTGCCGCAGCCCGTCATGCCGCCGATCACCTTGTCGCCGACCTTGAAGTGCGGCGTCATCATCATCGCGAACGTCGTCTCGCACAGATACGACTGGCCGCGCATGCAGGACTTGCAGACGCGGCAAGCGGGCGTGAAGGAGAGGATTACGTGGTCGCCCGGGGCGAGACCGTTCACGCCCTTGCCGACCTCTTGCACGATGCCCGCGCCCTCGTGGCCGAGCACGGCCGGCAGCCCTAGCGGGATCGTTCCGTTCTGCACCGAGACGTCGGAGTGGCAGACGCCGCTCGACACCACCTTGACGTGCACGTCGTTCGGGCCGAGCCCCGTCACGCCGACGTCGCCTCGCACCTCGAGATCCTTGCCGAGCTCCCAGAGGATCGCTGCCTTCACGATGGGGGTCTCCTTCGAATCGGGGATGAACGGGGCGCGATTGCAACACGTTCCCGCCGCGGAGGCAAGGGTATGCTGGCGCTCCCGGAGGATCGATGGCCGAGCTGATCGCCCCGCATGCCGAGCGCCGCGGCGACGCGCCCGCCCTGATCGACGAATCCGGCTCGACCTCGTGGCGCGAGCTGGATGCGCGCGTCGACCGCGCGATCCACGCGCTGCGCGCGGCGGGACTTCGCTCCGGCGACACGCTGGCCGTCCTCTCCGGCAACCGGCGCGAGCTCTACGAGCTGATGCTCGCGGCCTCGCATGCGAGCTGGCGCTACGTGCCGATCAACTGGCACTTCGCGCCGGAGGAGATCGCGTACGTGCTCGGCAACTCCGACGCCGTCGCGTTCGTCGCCGACGCTCGCTTCGCCGACGCGGCGCTGGCTTCCGTCGCGCGCGCGGACTGCCCGCCGCTGCGCCTGCGCGCGCTGATCGGCTCGCGAGCCGACGGCTTCGAAGACTACGAGGCGCTGCTCGCGGCGGCGCCCACCGGTCCGGCGAGCGAGCCCGGCCTCGGCGGCCCGATGTTCTACACGTCCGGAACCACCGGGCGACCGAAGGGCGTCGTGAACTCGCACTTCCGGATCGGGGCGCCTCCGGCGGTGCTGAAGCTCGTCGGCGCCGCGATCGTCGGCGCGCTCGAGCTGCCGGCGGACGGCACGGCGCTCGTCGTCGGACCCGCCTACCACTCGGCGCAGTGGGCGTTCTCGTTCTTCCCGCTCGTCACGGGGCAGACCACCGTGATGCGACACCGGTTCGATGCCGCCGAGACGCTCGCGCTGATCGACCGGCACCGCGTCACCAACCTGCACCTCGTCCCGACGCAGTTCGTGCGCCTGCTCCGCCTCGACGACGAGACGCGCGCGCGCTTCGACCGCAGCAGCCTCGTCGGGGTCTGGCACGGCGCGGCGCCCTGCCCGCCCGACGTCAAGCGCCGCATGATCGAGTGGTGGGGGCCGAAGATCTTCGAGTACTACGGCTCGACCGAGGGCGCCCTCGTCACGCGCATCGACTCCGCGACCTGGCTCGCGAAGCCGGGCAGCGTCGGGCGTCCGCTCGACGGGGTCGAGCTCCGCATCGTACGCGAGGACGGCTCGCGGGCCGACATCGGCGAGGAGGGCCAGATCTACTTTCGCAACCGCGGCGGCGTCGACTTCGAGTACCACAAGGACCCGGAGAAGACCAAGGCCGCGCACCTCGAGCCGGGCGTCTTCACCACGGGCGACGTCGGCTTCGTCGACGCCGACGGCCATCTCTACCTCTGCGACCGCAAGATCGACATGATCATCTCGGGCGGCGTCAACATCTATCCGGCGGAGATCGAGGGCGTGCTCTGCGACCACCCGGCCGTGCTCGACGCCGCAGTATTCGGAGTCCCCGACGAGGAGTTCGGCGAGTCGGTGAAGGCGGCGGTGCAGCTCGCGCCCGGGCGCACGGCCGGCGCCGAGCTCGAGCGCGACCTCGTCGCCTACTGCCGGGAGCGCCTCGCCGGCTACAAGGCGCCGCGCTCGGTCGACTTCGTCGAGTCGCTGCCACGGCATCCGACCGGAAAGCTCTACAAGCGCCTGCTGCGCGAGCCCTACTGGGCGGGCACGGGGCGCAGGATCTAGGAGACCCATGCAGGACGCAGAGCCGCTCGCGCGACGACTCGACACGCTCGA
>Ga0335069_10008748_pt1 | contig 14447 bp, 13 predicted proteins | sample Lox_Sample_11_FD_206714 | JGI IMG/M metagenome (GOLD analysis project Ga0335069, IMG submission 206714) | Soil microbial communities from Loxahatchee National Wildlife Refuge, Florida, United States - Lox_Sample_1.1 | ecosystem: Environmental > Terrestrial > Soil > Wetlands | place: USA... | reverse complement strand
GGCTGAATCCCTGGCTCGATCCGTCTGGCCGGTCTTTTCAAATCGTGCAGTCGCTCATGGCGGTGGCCAACGGCGGAACATCCGGGCGCGGCCCCGGGATGGGGAGTCCCGGACTGGTACCTGTGGCCATCTCTGATTTTATTTTCGTGGCAATTGCGGAGGAGACCGGGCTGGTTGGGACGATCGGACTGCTGGCCATCCTGGGATTCTTCGTGGCCCGGGGTGTGCGGACTGCCATGCGCGCGCCCGACAGCTTCCGCCGCATCCTGGCTGCCGGCCTGACGGCGTACATCGGGGCACAATCGATCCTGATCATCGGCGGAAACATCCGCCTGTTCCCATTAACCGGGGTTACGCTGCCATTCGTTTCATATGGGGGCTCGTCATTGCTGACATCGTTCCTGGCTCTGCTCATGCTGCTTTTTATTTCGTGCCAACCAGAAAACGAACCAGCCCCGCTCCCCACGCCTCAGCCCTACCTGATCCTGGCCGGCCTCATCGGCGCAGGGCTGTTTAGCCTGGCCATTGCGAATGCCTGGTGGGCGGTCTGGCGCGGGCCTGACCTGCTGCAGCGCACCGACAACGCCCGGCGGTCGATCGACGACCGGTACGTCAAGCGCGGCAGCTTAATGGACCGTAATGAGACCCCGATCGATTTTACGAATGGGAAGATCGGGGATTACCAGCGCATCTATGCATACCCCAACCTGGCTTCCATTACTGGATATACGGATGCGGTGTATGGACAGGCCGGGCTGGAATCGACCCTCGACGCAACCCTGCGCGGGCTGCAGGGGAACCCGGCCAGCAGTATCTGGTGGAACCACCTGGTATATGGCCAACCCCCGCCGGGTCTGGATGTACGGCTGAGTATCGACCTGGATCTGCAGAAACAGGCAGACAGCCTGCTGGGGAGCAACAGCGGGGCGATCGTCTTGCTGAATGCGAAAAGCGGTGAAATCCTGGCGATCGCTTCGCACCCCACTTACGATCCCAACAAGTTGAACCAGCAGGCGAACGCATTAATTAAGGATCCGAAATCGCCCTTGCTCGACCGCGCCGCCCAGGAACTCTATCCAATCGGCACAGCCATGAACAATTGGCTGGCCAGGCTTGGCGGCAGCCAGAATCCATCCGCCGGCACGGCGGAGCAGATCTTCACAAGCTTGGGCTTCTTTACTACGCCCGACCTACGCCTGCCAGCGGCGGCGGCAGTCCAATCCGGCAGCAGCATCAGGATCAGCCCTCTCCAGGCGGCGCTTACCGCGGCAGCGCTCAGTAACGGCGGAATGCGACCACCGGCCCGCCTGGCCATGGCCGTCAGGATACCCCTGCAAGGATGGGTGGTTCTGCCGACATTAAGCCAGCCAGTGCAGGCGCTGCCGGTGGATACTTCGAATGTCGCTGTTCAGGCTCTCAGGCTGACAGGCCAGCCGTTATGGCAGTGGACCGGTCAGGCTGGAACGACAAACAAGCCCATTACCTGGGCGCTAGCAGGTACCCTGCCTAACTGGCAGGGTACTCCACTGGCTACTGTAGTCCTATTGGAGGATAATAATCGGGCTCAGGCTGTCCATATCGGTCAAAGTCTCCTTCTGGCAGCCATGCAGCCCTAGCCATTATTTGACCCGCACGAACCTTCTCTTCCCCACCTGCAAGACTCCCGGGTGCGGGAAAGGAAGCTCGAATTTATCCAAGACCTGTCCATCCAGCCTGACACCTTTTTGATCGATCATCCGGCGTCCATCGGACTTGCTGGAAACCAGCTGCGCGGCCATCAACACCTCCAAAACGGTCTGGCCCGGCTGCAAGGCATACTCCGGCATCTCGTCCGGGGCTTCCTTCTGTTGGAAAACCTTTCGGAAAGCCTGTTCGGCCAGATCAGCCGCTTCTTCGCTGTGGTATATGGAGACAATCTCGCGGCTTAGGGCCATCTTGGCATCGCGCGGATGCAGTTTGCCCGATTTCAGATCCACTTCCATCTGTGCGATCTGGGCAGGCGTCCAGCGGGTTACCAGCCGCATGTACAAACCCATGGCTTTGTCGGGGACGGACATGACCTTTCCATACATATCTTCGGGGGTGGAGAGCAGCGGGATATGGTTCCCCAGGCTCTTGCTCATTTTCACTTCCCCATCCGTTCCGGGCAAGATACCCAGGATGATGGCAATGTTGGGCTGGTCGCCCAGGAAGGTCATGATCTTGCGGGCGGCAGTAACGATATTGAACAACTGGTCGGTGCCACCCACCTGTACATCCGTCTGGAGGGCATGGGCGTCATAACCCTGCATAATAGAGTAGAAGGTCTCATGCAGGAAGATCGGATCCCCGTTATCCCAGCGTTTCCGGAAATTATCGCGGGTGATGAACTGCTGAAGGGTGAAATTCGAGGCCAGCTTGATCAACTCGGCAAAAGAAAGCTCAGCCAGCCATTCTGAATTGAAGCGGATCCTGGTCTTTTTCCGATCCAGGATCTTATAGGCCTGCTCAGCATACGTGCGGGCGTTGAACTCCACTTCCGCCTGGGTCAAGATCGGACGGAGTTTATCCTTATCGGAGGGATCGCCGATCAACGAGGTGAAGGAGCCGACCACAAAGGTAACCTCATGCCCCAGTTCCTGGAACTGGCGCAATTTACGCATCGGCACGGTGTGGCCCAGATGTAGATCGGAAGTGCGTGGGTCGAATCCGCAATAGATGCGTAATGGGCGGCCTTCCTGTTCAGCTTCCAGCAAGCGCTGGCGCAGTTCGGCGGCCATGCTCTTCTTCAGTTCTTCTTCGCCATATTCCGTGCCTTGCATCAGCAAGGCAACCTGCTCATCGATGTTCATAATTGCCTCCTGGACCTCAAAATCAAGAAATAAAAAAACGCGCCCGCTGCGGCAGGCGCGTTCTCCCCACCTGCAACGGCGTTTTAAAGGTGAGGATAATAGTAGTAAGAGCAATGATCGAGATTCATAACGCCGGTATTATACAACAATTTCTACATAGGGCAATCTTAAATTTTCATCCTTCATTTCACCCCGCACCCCGCATACCATTTGTTATAATAATGAACTTGAAAAAACGACCATAAGGAACCAGCCATGGAAACCAACGATATCCCATTACCCAATAACTTCATCCTCGAGCATGTTAGAGAGGATCTAAAATCGGGCCGATTTAACTATGTCCGTACCCGGCTGCCCCCCGAACCCAACGGCTACCTGCATATCGGGCATGTAAAAGCCTTCCTCATCGACTACAACACCGCCAAAGCCTTCGGGGGCGAATTGGTGCTGCGCTTCGATGATACCAATCCTACCAAGGAAGAGACTGAATTCGTGGAGGCCATCGAAGCGGACGCGGGCTGGCTGGGGATCGAGTGGGTCAAAGTAACCTTCGCTTCGGATTACTTCGACCGGCTGTACGAATGGGCGATCCGGTTGATCAAAAAAGGGCTGGCATATGTAGATGACCAAACGCCGGAGGAAATGAGCGCAACGCGTGGCACACTGCCGCGCGGCACCAAATGGAGCGAGACCGAATCAGCTTTGAAGCCCGGGATCGAGTCACCCTACCGCAACCGCTCAATCGAAGAGAACCTGGACCTGCTTGAGCGCATGAAGAATGGTGAGTTCCCGGACGGCAGCCGCGTGCTGCGCGCCAAGATCGATATGGCCCATCCCAACATCGTAATGCGCGACCCGGTCATGTACCGGATCATGCACGCCCACCATCACCGCACCGGCGATAAATGGTGCATCTACCCGATGTACGACTGGTCCCACGGCCAAAACGATTCGATGGAAGGGATCACCCATTCGCTATGTTCGAACGAATACATCATCCATCGCCCGTTGTATGAGTGGTTCCTCGAGCAGTTGGGTGAATTCAAGACCCGCCAAATCGAATTCTCACGGCTGAACCTGACCTATGCGATGATGAGCAAACGCAAGCTGCGCAGGCTGGTGGAGAACGGGGTGGTAAGCGGATGGGACGATCCCCGGCTCACCACTCTGCGAGGCTTACGCCGGCGCGGTGTGACGCCGGAGGCCATCCGAGCCTTCATCGCGTTCGTCGGTGAAACCAACAACGATAGCTGGGTGGATATGGCCCTGCTGGAAGCTTTCATCCGGGATGACCTAAACAAGCATTCGCTGCGCCGCATGGCGATCCTGCATCCGCTCAAGCTGGTGATCGACAACTATCCCGACGGCGAGACCGAAGAGATGAACGCCATCAACAACCCTGAAGATGAGAGCGCCGGGACTCGCAAAGTGCCCTTCTCAAAAGTGCTGTACATCGAGCAGGATGATTTCCGGGAGACGCCTCCGCCCAAATATTACCGCCTGTACCCGGGTAACGAAATCCGTCTGCGGTATGCTTACCTGATCAAGTGCACCGGCGTCACCCATGACCCGGTTACCGGTGAAGTGACCGAGGTGCACTGCACCTACGATCCCGCCACGCGCGGCGGTGATGCCCCGGATGGACGCAAGGTCAAATCAACCATCCATTGGGTTTCGGCGCAACACGCCGCCCAGGCCAAAGTGCGGCTCTACGACCGCCTGTTCACGGCCGAAAACCCGGACGAGGGCGAGGATGTCACGCAGATATTGAACCCACGCTCCCTGGAGGTGCTGGATGGATGCTTCCTGGAACCTTCGCTCAAAGCCGCACAGCCAGGCGACAAATTCCAGTTCGAACGGACGGGATATTTCTGCGTTGACCCAGATTCCACCCCGGCCAAGCTGGTTTTCAACCGAACGGTGACCCTTAAAGACACCTGGGCAAAGATTGAAAAATCCGGCTAGGAAAAAAAGACTCAATAACGCTAATTCAGGAAGGTCGAACAATCGACCTTCCTGACCGGGCGGAAGCTGAAGGCTGCGCCCGAAGTGCAGCTTCTGAAATCCCTTACGCAAACAACACATGCAATGCCCATCATCCACTATTTGATTGCCGGTGCAGCGGCCATATCCGCCGGATTGATCAACGCGCTGGCCGGCGGCGGGACACTGATCACTTTCCCCACCTTGATATCCATCGGCCTTTCGCCGGTGGTGGCGAATGTCACCAATACGATCGCGTTGTGTCCGGGTTTTTTGGGAGGCACGCTGGCACAAACCAAGGATCTGAAGGGCCAGGAAAGGCGATTGTGGCTGGCGATCCCGGCAGCCCTCCTGGGAGGGCTGACAGGCGGGTATTTGCTGCTGCGGACCAGTGAAAAGCTGTTCGCAAACCTGGTGCCCTTCCTGATCATCTTGGCAGCCAGCCTGCTGGCAGTACAAAATCCCGTACGCAATTGGCTGGCACGCCGCCAGTCTCACGCAGAAGGCAGGCACCTTCCGGAAGCCTGGATCTGCCTGCCGATCTTTCTGGGCGCCATCTACGGCGGCTACTTCGGCGCAGGCTTGAGCATCATCATGCTGGCGGTGCTGGGCCTGATCCTGAACGATAACCTGACACGGTTAAATGCGGTGAAACAGGTCATCGGGTTTGGCGCCAATATCGCCGCGGCGCTGCTTTTCGTCTTTTCCGGGAAAATCAACTGGGCGGTCGGGGTGGTTATGATGGCCGGCGCGCTGCTGGGAGGCTCTTTCGGAGGAAGGCTGGCCAGCCGGGTGAAGCCAAACGTACTACGCTGGATCGTGGTTACGATCGGGTTCGTGGTAGGGACGATCTACCTGATCAAGACATATTTTTTGAAATGAATCAAGCGAAAAGCCTGAGGCGGTATGGAAATTCGAGCGAGGGGGATTTACCTTTGCTTAATTGTTCATGAAACCTATTTGAAATATCTTCCTATTTTTTAGGTTTATGCATATACTAGATTAGTTGTAACTGCTCACGCTATGCGCTTGCGCAGCCAAAAATCGAAGAGAATCCGATAATAAGGTGTGCGTGGGGGCGTACGCCCCCACGCACACCTTATTATCGGCCAACTTCCAATATGGCTGAACAGTTACGATGAGGTTTGAAAATCTTATCCATTTTCTTTCGCAGGTCTGCCCAGGCAAAGGGAAATCCGATGAGTGTGGCTGATATCATCCGTGAACACCGACTGGCCGCGCTGAGCGCGGGGCTTGGGCTGTTGGCAAATATCGTTTCGTTCGCTTTCCTGGGTGCTTACATGGGCTTTACTTATTTAGGCATCCCCGCGATTGTCATTGGCGTCATCTGCCTGATGCGGGAAAGTAAATTACGCAACCTCAGGCATCCGCCCGGCACTTTCCTTGCCATCGCCGGGATCGTGCTGGGGGTGATGCCAATCATCTTGACATTCCTGGGAATCCTCTAATTTCCCATTTTCTCCAGCATTTCAATCGCCTGCTTAACCCTTTCCAGAACCTTTTCCTTACCTACAATTTCCATGCTTTCAAACAGCGGCGGACTAACGGTCTGGCCGGTGACGGCCACACGAATGCAGCCAAAGACCTGGTTAGGAGTCAGGTCAAGCTGCTCTACCAGGCTGCGCATGGGAGGCTCGGCGAGATCGTGCCTGAGCTCAGGCAATCCGGAAAGCAGGCGATAGGATTGGCGCAACAGCCCGGCTGACTGTTCGGCGGTGAGGCCCTTTGCAACCAGGTCAGCCGGATTCGGGTTGACGGTCTCATGGAAGAACCAGGCTGCGAACGGCAGGCAATCGTCCAATGTGACCAGGCGCTCACGGATGAGCGGGATGATCTGGAGCAGCCTGGCATCCTCCACCACCAGCCCTTCCCGGACAAAGTAAGGCTTGATGCGGGCAGCCAGGTCATCCGATTGAAGGCGGCGGATATGGGTGGAATTGAAATGATCCAGCTTGGCGAAATTGATCGCCGGGGGCGCGGGGGTCAGGTTATTGATGTCGAAGCGGCCGATCATCTTGTCCAGTGACATCACATCGTCCTCAGAGACGCCCCAGCCCATCAAGGCGATCCAGTTCAGCACGCCTTCGGGGATATACCCCAGCTCCTTCATGTCGCCGATAAAAATGGAATGTCCATCTTTCATGGCTTCGGCGGCTTCGCGCTTGCTCATTTTGCCTTTGCCGCTGGGCTTCAGGAAAACGGAAAGGTGCACGAACTGGGGTTCCTGCCAACCGAAGGCACGGATGACATGCAGATGCAAAGGCATGGAAGGCAGCCATTCTGAACCGCGGATAACATGGGTGATATCCATCAGGTGATCATCCACCATGGCGGCCAGGTGATAGGTGGGCAAGCCATCGGATTTGAGCAGGACCGAATCATCGAGGGCAGAGTTCTCGGTAGTGATGGAACCGCGTACCACGTCGGTAGTGGTGATGGAGCCAGTCTTGGGCATCTTAAAGCGGATGACATACTTCTCGCCAGCCAGGACGCGCCGGCGGGCATCATCGGGATCGAGGCTGCGGCAGGTGCCGTCGTAACGCGGGTTCTGCTTATTCTTCATCTGCTGCTGACGAACCTTTTCCAGGCGCTCGGGAGTGCAGAAACAGGGGAAGGCATAATCCAGCTCCACCAACTTCCAGGCATATTCCATATAAATATCACGACGGTCGGTCTGGCGATACGGGCCGAATTTGCCGCCAACATCCGGGCCTTCGTCATAATCCAGTCCGAGCCAGCGCAGGCCATCGATCAGATCCTGTTCGGAGCCTGGGACAAAGCGCTTCTGGTCGGTGTCTTCGATGCGCAGGAGGAAATCACCGCCGGTATGGCGAGCCAGCAAGAAGGAATACAAGGCCGTGCGAGCCGAGCCAAGGTGCATCCGCCCGGTGGGAGAAGGAGCAAAACGAGTACGAACGGTTGGGTTAGCGGGCATAATTCTCCGGTCTTTCGATCAACTGACGGGCTTGTGGCGTATCACAACGCTCTCGACCAGCCCAATCCCCAGCATCAGGGAAATCAATCCACTCCCGCCATAACTGATGAACGGCAGCGGAATGCCAGTAACGGGAATCAGGTTCAAATTAACGGCAATGTTCACCACTGCCTGGAAGAAGATCAGGATCGCCACCCCGTAGGAGATCATCGACCCAAAAGAATCACGAGCCAGGCGAGCTGCGCGCAGGCAGCGGTAGATGATAAATGCCAGCAGGATCAGCACAAAGATGGCACCGACAAAGCCAAGTTCCTCGCCGATGACGGAAAAGATGAAGTCATTGTGGCGCACTTTCATAAAGCGCAACTGGGTCTGGGTGCCATGACCATACCCCTCGCCGACCCAGCCGCCCGAACCGAGCGCGGCGAGGGCCTGGAGCACATTGTATGTAGCGCCGTAGCTGGTGTTGGTGGGCGGGAAAATAAAGGTGGTGATACGATCGCGCTGGTATGGCTGCAAGAAGAACGAGTAGGCTACTGCACCCAATACGACCACCACCAGTACCAGAATGGCCAACTGCCGCAGGTCAAGCCCAGCCACCCAGGCCATAGCGCCCCACAAGACCATGATAACGATCACGTTGCTCAGGTTCGGCTGGATGAAGATGAGACCGGCGATGCCGACGGTAATGGCCAGACTCTTCAACAGCCAACCCCAATTACGTTTTGAATCGACGTTCCGGTCAAAAAAATTCGCCAGAGCCAGGATGACCACCATCTTGGCCAGCTCGGTCGGCTGGATGGATACCAGGCCGGTCTCGATCCAGCGGGTGGCGCCGAAGTGGGTGGCGCCGACAACGAACAAGAGCAAGAGGGAGATAACAATGGCGGTATACATCGGTACAATGGCACCGGACCAGAAGCGATAGTCGATGGCAGCCGCCAGGATGATGACCAGCAAGCCGATGCCGCCAAATATCATCTGGCGAGGCACCAGACCCGCCAGACTGTCATTGCCAGCGATGGCAGAGCGGATCATGGCAACCCCAAATACCAGGGCAATAATAACCGCCCCCAGCAGCCAGAAATCAAAATGGCGCCAGAAATTACTACGGAACATAGATTGGGAAGATTGTACTATTTATTCGGGAACCTATTTCCCTCGCCGGCGAACGGCATTCTTCAGGGGGATATCTGCCACCAGGCGCTGCTCACGCCCTTCCTGGGCCACGTTGATGCTTACGGTCGAAGGATCGAAATCGATGTGACGCGAAATGGTCGCGATCAAGTCGTCCTTTAGGGCTTCCAACTGGGCAGGCGTCAGGTCGGTGCGGTCATGGATCAGGACCAATTGCAGGCGCTCTTTGGCACTGTTTGCGCTTCTCTTGCGGCCAAAAAAGAAAGGCATAATCACTTCCTTCCCAGGAGACGTTGGAACAGATTGGGTGTATCGAAGTCGACGAAGGGCACAGACTCGCCCATCAGGCGCCGGGCGATATTCTGAAATGCAACCCCGGCCTTGTTCTTTCCATCCATGGCGAGCGGCTGCCCCCGGTTGGAGGCGACAATAATAGTTTCATCTTCGGGGATGATCCCGATCAAGTCAATGGCTAACAAATCAAGCACATCATCAACCGACAACATATCACCGCGACGCACCATGGCCGGATTCAACCGGTTGATTACCAGGGAGGCCGGGCCTTTGCCATCGGCTTCCAGCAGGCCAATGACCCGGTCCGCATCCCGGACGGCTGAAACCTCCGGATTGGTTACCACCAGGACTTTGTCGGCGGGGGCGATGGCATTCTTGAAGCCGCGCTCGATGCCGGCGGGGGAATCGATCAGGATCCAATCGACCATGCTGCGGAGTTCATCGCACAGGCGCACCATATCGCTGGGCGAAACGGCGGACTTATCACGCGTCTGGGCGGCCGGGATGAGATACAGCTCAGACAAACGTTTATCGCGGATCATGGCCTGGCGCACCCGGCAGCGGCCTTCGACCACATCCACCAGGTCATAGACAATCCGGTTTTCCAGGCCCAATACCACATCGAGGTTGCGCAGACCGATATCGCCATCGATACAGGTGACCTTCTGACCGTGCAAGGCCAGTGCGACAGCAATGTTCGCAACGGTGGTCGTTTTACCGACGCCGCCCTTACCGGATGCCACTGTAATCACTTTTGCTGTCATTTCACCGTCCTATCGAGGTTCGCCAAGGCACTGCTTCCAGGCGTCCATCCTGCAAGCGAGCTACCTCCGGCTGAGATTTTCCCTGCTTTTTAGGCGAGACGGCAATCTCACCGGCGATGCGTAACTGGGTGGGCGCCAGATCCAACGCACAAACAACAGCGCTGGTATCGCCCTGCGTACCGGCATGCACCACGCCCCGCAAGTGCCCCCACACGATGACGCTGCCGGTGGCAATGACCTCCGCGCCAGAATTGACATCGCCCAATACGACCACGTTTCCATCGTATTCGATCTTGCTCCCCGAACGTAACGGGCCCCTGACCCACATGGCGGCATCTTCAGGGAGAGTCGGCCTGACGGCGGGCGGCGCTTCAGCAGCACGCGGCTTGGAAAGGCGGGTAGCCAGGCCCAGGTTCTGGGCGGTTCGCTCGGTCTGGGCCGATTCGCTCAAAACAGCCCAGAGGGAGACGCCGCGCTCGGAAAGCTGGTCGCGCAACTTTGATAATTCTGCTACACGCAAGTCAATCGCGCCAACATCCAGCACCATCCGGCCGCCCTGGAAAAAGGAGGCGCGGCTCTCAATGTTCTCCATGAGGGCCGCCACCAATTCATCCCAGCCTGCCCCAGCCAGGGTGACCAATAACCCATCCCGGATGCCTTTTATTTGAATAAGTGAAGATGTCTCGCCCATAGTCTAGTGGAATTATACTGCGATATTGGGAAGAAGGGATTGGGGGATTGTGGAACGAAGATTATAGGTTGAGGACGGGGAAAGGGCATTCGCAATTCGTGAGGGGACATTCTTGAGAAAAAAGGCGGAAATGGAGTGCAGGATGGTGAATATGGATTAAACGAGGAATCGTGTACGCAAATTCATTGACACAGTGTATTTCCATGCGATAATAAGGTCAGTATTGGTAGGGCATTTCGGGCGGATGTACCGGTAGAGGCGGCGGAAAGTTCCACCAGCATCAGTTACAAGATCAAATATTTTTTGGTTCTCCCGTTCTAGGTGTAAGACGCAGGGTTAATAACCACCAAGTAATCGAGACACAAAATCTTTCATTGAAGATATACATGAAATTCGTGACTTGGTGACACCTGCCCGCGCTATATAGCGGGTTGTGTTACATATTTAAAAGGAAAAACGGATGATCCGTACTTTTTAATTCATGCTTTTTGGAGAGAGGAGATGCCATGTACTGTCCGAATTGTGGTAAGGAGATCGCTGATGAAGCCGTGGTTTGCGTGGGGTGTGGGCGGCCGGTGACGCCGCTAAAGGTGGCCGGGATCGGGCTGCCCGGCACGGTGGGAGGGGCGGGAGCCGGGGCAAAAGCACTGCACGATACGGCCCGGTCATTCCTGTTCGATGGAATCCTCAGCATCATCCTAGGAATCGTATCCACGTCGGTGGGCTGGTTCTTTGGGATATTTACGGTCATTGCCGGGATCATCGAGCTGGTACACGCTTACCAATACTGGCCAACCCCGCCCCGAAAGAAGACGAATGCGACCTTCGTACCGGTGCTGGAAATAATCGCAGCGATCGGCGGGTCGCTCTGGTCGGTGTTCATCGGCGCAGCCAACCTGAAACGGCTTCGGTCAGCCGATGTTAAGGCCTATTTCCAGGCACTCCAAAGCGGGCAGCCGATGGACCTGACAAGCGTACCCGCCGGCGTCTCTTCGATGAGCTCACCGGCAGCCGCCGGCGTCAAGAAATGCCCAAGCTGCGGAAACAGCATCCCGCTGGAGGCGAAGATCTGCCAGTTCTGCCGTCACGATTTCAGCGACGAGGATATCCAGGCGGCCAGGAAGCAGTATGAGGTCAACCTGGCGCAGAGCCAGGCAGCCGCGGCGCTGGCAAGCAAGACAAAACGGGGAAAATCGCTGCGGGTGATCGGCGGGATCATCGCAGGCCTGGGAGTGCTGGTGCTGCTGCTATTCATCCTGGTGACGGTCACATCGCCCAAGTCGAGCGATACCACGGGTATGCTGGATGCGAGCCTATTCTGCCCGCTGCCATTGATCCTTTTGGGCGCGGGACTGTACTACTGGGGCTACGCCACCCTGCGCAAACTAAAAGCGGAGAGCGGCACTTCCCAGCCCTCCCAGACCGGTGGATATTAATCCTCAAAAAGGTGCCAGGGGAGCAGGTTCGTATCCCTGGCACCTGCTTCGAAGGGGGCTGGGAAATGTTGTACCGTTACTAACAAGGTATCCGGGATCACCTGCCAGGGCAAGGGAGGGTCTCAGTGCACGGCTTTCTCCACGAGAGCGGCGATCCTGGCCTCTTCGGTGGGAGTGATCTCCTTCAAAGCAAAAGTGACCGGCCATAGAGCCCCTTCATCAAGGTTCGCCTGGTCGCTGAAACCCAGGGTGGCATATCTCGTCTTGAACTTCTGAGCGGGCTGGAAGAAACAAACAACCTTGCCGTCCCTGGCATAGGCGGGCATCCCGTACCAGAGGCGCGGCGTGAGCGCCGGCGCGCGGGCTTTGAGGATGGCATGGATGCGCCCGGCATTGAAGCGATCCGGTTCCCCCATTTCGGCGATCTTGGCGAGCACGGTGCTTTCTGCATCGACATTGTCGGCGCGCGCGGCAGCTTTCTTCTCCTGCAGGTACTCCTTCATGGCGGCACGTTCCTCAGCCGAGAATCCACTGGATGGATGGCTGTTCGCGCTGGCGCTCCTGGCGGTCTTCCTGGTGGTTTTATCCTGGTCCATAATCAGCTCCTTACCTATAAATTATACGGGTATGGCTAAATTTTCGAACCTATCCAAAGATAAAGGAGAAGGTTGCATTTTGGGTGTGTGCGGCTCCGCCGCACACCCAAAATGCAGTTCTGTAAAAACCTTCGGATAGATAGTTAGCGTATTTTAACTCAATTTACGACTAAGTTGGTCATTAATAGATTATATTCACCCGGTCACTTCACACCTTTCAAGCTCAGGGCAATAGCGATTGTGTTCCTTTTCCTTGGGTTCCGGGCGGCTCTTTCGCACGGGTGTGGTGTTGGCGCGAATGGACTGGACAGGCGCCAGATTATTCACCATTTCCAGAGGCCGGTGGCTTTTTCGCATTTCTTCTTCAAACTCCAACTTCCTTGTCCATATGATCATGCTGTTAATTAAAGGGTACATTTTATCTCCTTTCGTGCAATCGATTGCACTTGTGTGTAAAAAAAAGTCGTCAAACTCAGCTCAGGCTGATCTTCGGACCACCAACTCCACCGGCGTCGTCACGTTGGTAACCACACCGGTTTGGATATACTGAACCAGGTTCTCGGCCAGCAGCTTGCCAGCCAGAGGGACATTCTGTCGGATAGTAGTGAGCGGCAGATTGTTATACATGGCGATCGACAAATCATCGTAACCGACCACGGCAATATCCTGCGGAACCCGTTTTCCCCTGTCTTGAATGACCGTGATCGCAGCGATCGCCATCAGGTCACTGTTCACAAAGACCGCATCCAATGCAGGCGCCACTTCCAGCAGGCGCTGCATGGCGATAATCCCGGAATCGTAAGAATAATCTCCGTACGCCAACATCATTGGATCTACGCTGCGTCCCGCCGCCGACAGGGCATTACCATACCCTTTGAAGCGGTGCTGAACTGTCAAAGAGTCATCCGGGCCGCCGAGAAAAGCAATCCGCTGGCGGCCGATGCGGATCAAATGCTGGGTAGCCAGCATTCCGCCCTTGATATTATCTCCGGTGACCGAGCAGTGGCTGAAATTTGGCTGGGGAACGCCCCAAACAATGAACGGAGCATCCATCTCGACCAGGGTTTCGATGTGCAACTGCGGACGGTCGGAAATCTCCAGGATGAAGCCATCCACACGCCCACTGTCGAGATAATAATTTGCCCAGGCAGTATCGTGCGGATCGACATGAACCACGAGAAGATCATACCCCAGTGCGTGCAGACCGTTCCCGATCCCGCCCAGAATCTCCAGTCCAAACAAATCCTCCTTGGAGAATAATTCCGGGGAACAGGCGGGCACGACAAAGGCAATCGTGTTGCTCTGGCGCATGCGCAGATTACGGCCCGAGGCGTTAATGTGGAAAGCATTTTCCCGGGCAATCGCCTGAACCCGTTCCCTGGTCTCCTGGCTAAGGAGAGGGCTGTTACTCAAGGCGCGTGAAACCGTCGATTTGGAAACATTTGCCAGGCGGGCGATATCATCGAGGGTTTGAGCGGTCTTTTTCATCATCGGAGCATCTCCATCTCTGCAATCGATTGCATTATATCAAAGGAATTTCGAAATGTCAAGACACGTTCGGGATGCGTGCACGGCATTCATAAGGTCTGAACGCCTTGATGTGCGTCTCACTTTAACAAGCCTGGCGTAAACGTGACTACCGCTCTTCGGGCGGGGAAAAGGGAAAATTGGGGTGTTGGCGCGGGGGCCCGGCCCCCCCCCACAACCCCCAAAACCAAAATAAAAAAAAAACCGGGTGGTCATCGGTGATATTCTGATA
>Ga0335069_10008745_pt1 | contig 14450 bp, 9 predicted proteins | sample Lox_Sample_11_FD_206714 | JGI IMG/M metagenome (GOLD analysis project Ga0335069, IMG submission 206714) | Soil microbial communities from Loxahatchee National Wildlife Refuge, Florida, United States - Lox_Sample_1.1 | ecosystem: Environmental > Terrestrial > Soil > Wetlands | place: USA: Florida... | reverse complement strand
TTGCGTCGCGCCGGATACGCCGCTGCCAGCACGCCAGAAGACGCTGACGTGATTCTGCTCAACACCTGCGCGATTCGAGAGCATGCCGAGGATCGTGTAATCGGTCGGCTGAGCGACCTCGCGCGGCTCAAAAGCAAACGCCCGGGACTCAAGCTCGGGCTCCTCGGATGTATGGCGCAGCACAATCGCGCCGCGCTCATCGAAAAGGCCCCTTGGATCGATCTGATTGCCGGCCCGGATAGTTACCGGCGGCTTCCCGAGATGCTCGGGCGCGAAGGCTTCGATCCCGCAATCGACGTGCGCCTCGATCGCGCCGAGACCTACGCCGATATCTCGCCTGACTACGAAGACGGTATCCGCGCCTACGTCACGGCTATGCGTGGATGCGATCGCTTTTGTACCTTCTGCGTCGTCCCTTATGTCCGCGGGCGAGAGCGCAGCGTGCCACCGGAAGATATCCTGCGCGAGGTTCAGGGCCTTGCTGAGCGTGGTGTCAAAGAGGTTGTCCTGCTCGGTCAGACCGTTAATGCCTATCGCTTCAGTGCTACCGACTTCGGCTCCCTCCTGCGACAGGTTGCTGCGATCGATGGAATCGAGCGTATCCGGTTCACGTCACCCCATCCGTGCGATATGAGCGATTCGGTGATCGACGCGATGGCAAACGAACCGAAGGTTCAACCCTATCTCCATCTGCCGGTGCAATCCGGGTCGGACAAGATGCTGGCGGCTATGCAGCGCGGGTACACGATCGCTGAGTACCTCGATTTGGTGGCGCGACTCCGCCGAGCAATCCCGCGACTGGCGCTTTCCACCGATATCATCGTCGGCTACTACGGCGAGGACGAAGCCGATTTCAACGCGACCATCGAGCTGATGAAAGAAGTCGGCTACGACTCGGCCTTCTCCTTCAAATACTCGGTTCGCGAAAATACGCGCGCCTACAAGCTCGGCGACTCGATGAGCGAAGCTGAGAAGGGTCGCCGCCTGGCCGAAGTTATCGCGTTGCAGGAAAGTATTTCGTTGCAAAGAAATCGCGCGCTGATCGGAGAGACTTTTCCCGTGCTAATCGAAGGCCCTGCCCGACGTGGCGTCGGGATGCTCGCTGGCAAGACCCCGCAATTCAAAACGACCGTTTTTCCTGGTCGCGAAGGCGCAACCCCCGGAAGTACGGTTAACGTACGTATCGAATCGGCAACCGGACACTCACTGGCTGGATCAATCGCTTGAAACGCTCGGCGCTCGTCGGAGCGGCGTTTCTCCTTGTCACCGCATTCGTGCCGTTCGCCTTTGGCGCAACTGCTGACGAAAGCACGGAACCTGCTGGATCGTCGCAATCACCCCTCCAGCGATCGATCGAAGCAGGCAAGTTGCCCGCGCTGCGTTGGCCGAATTTTTCAGATTATCGCGATTCTGTCCGCGCTTTCTATGCGAGCCATAAGGGCCATCTCGTCTGGCTGAGCGGCAACACGCCGACGCCTGCGGCTGCAGCGATTACCAAGGAGTTCGAAGGTGCAGACGCCAAGGGACTCCGCCCCAAAGACTACGACGGGAGCCGTTGGGAAAAGCGTATCGCACGGTTACAGCAGACGAGCCCCACGCCATCCGAGACTGACCGGGCGAACTTCGACCTCGCGCTGACCGTCTCGCTGATGCGCTACCTTTCGGCGCTGCATAACGGACGAGCAAATCCCAATCCGGCCCCATTTGCTTTCGACGTGGGCGATAAGCGGGATAACCTCTCGCAATTGATCGGCGACGAATTCGTCGACGCGAAGCCCGACGCAATCCCCGGTCTGGTCGCCCAGCTGGAACCGCCGATCGCTCTCTATCAGCAGTTGGAGAAGTCCCTGCCGACGTACGAAGCCCTGGCAGCAAAAGATCCCGGTGGCACACTACCGAGGCCGGAGAAAACCGTCGGCCCCGGCGATCCGTATCCGGGACTCCAGCGCCTGGTCGATCTGCTGAAGATAACTGGAGACCTGCCATCGGATACCAGCGTTCCGACGACCTACCAAGGTCCTGTAATCGATGGCGTGAAACATTTTCAGCTGAACCACGGTCTCGAGAGCGATGGGCGCCTTGGACGCTCCACTGTAGCCGCGATGAACGTGCCGCTGAGCTGGCGCGTCGAGCAGATTCGCCTCACACTCGAACGCTGGCGCTGGTTCTCTTACGATTTTACGCAAACGCCCATCATGGTGAATTTGCCCGAGTTCGAGCTGCGTACCCTCGGCAACGACAACGCTAATCAACTTGAGATGCGGGTGGTCGTGGGCGGATCAGCCGGCCATCAGACGCCGCTGTTCACCGCAAAGCTTAGGTTCCTGATCTTTCGACCCTTCTGGAACGTTCCGATGAGTATCCAGTTGAAGGAACTGGTCCCCAAAGTCCGCCAGGACGCCGACTATCTTGCGGACAACGATTTCCAGGTTGTGACCCACTCAGGTCAGGTCGTCAGTAGTGATGGCACAGTCAACGATGACACCCTCGACGAGTTAGCCTCAGGCCATCTGGAACTGCGGCAGACGCCGGGGCCGGATAACTCGCTCGGGTTGGTAAAGTTTGTCTTCCCGAATCCTTACGACATCTACATGCACGATACGCCGTCGGTAAAACTTTTCGCCAAGGTGCGCCGCGACTACAGCCATGGATGTATTCGCTTGCAGGATCCGATCGCGCTGGCCTTATGGGTGCTGCGAAACAACTCCCCCGGGTGGGATCGCGATCGCATAGTCGCCGCGATGAACGCCTCTTCAAATAATGTTCGGGTCGGTCTCGCCAAGCCTATACCGGTGATGATCGCCTACTTCACGGCCGTCGCGCAGCCGGACGGATCGGTCCATTTCTTCGGCGATATCTACGACGAGGATCACGAACTCGAACGACAACTCGATGCCGGTTATCCCTATCACTAGACGCGCGACTGTCGCACGAAAAGAAAAGGCGCCGCGACCGTATCGCCACGGCGCCGATAAGTCGAACCGAATACTGCCTACTTAATCGCAACAGCGTTCGGCGGTGATGCGATGCCACCATTCAGGTGAAGCGGCACCGACACCAGCATAAATTCGTAACGCCCATCCTCGGCACAATCCGTGGCAAGCTTCTCGAGCACGAACTGCTCACCCAGCGGCAGCCCTAGCAGCGACAAGGTACGGTAGTGCAACGCACCGTGATCCTTGAAATCCCATGGCCACGGCTCGACAGCCGGGCAATCGGTCCCGATAGCTGCGACCCGGTTATCCCACAACCAGGCCACCATCTCGCGGGTCGCTTCGATTCCGCAAGCCTTGAGCTTTTCGAGCGGCGCCATCTCGCGCTTCGCCTCAGCGCTGGACTTGAGATAGGTCTCCATCCAACCAGTGCGCACCAGCAGAACGGAGCCGGGCTTCAACTCGGTCTTTTGGGCTTTGAGGGCATTCTTCAGATCATCGAGCGTATACTTCTCGTCGGTGAGCGGATTCACCGGACGCCCCGCCGCTTGCCGATACTTGAACGCATCGACCAGCACGCCGCGGCCGACAAAGCGATCAGCCCAGTGATGAATCCCGAGCTTGTTGCTCTTCTTGATCTGATCCTCGGTCGCACCGTTGTAGAAGGCGTTGGCTTGCATGTTGCCGACGTGACCAAGACCGTCCCACTGGCTGCCTTCCTGTGTGTTGTAGCTGTCGAGCAGGTCATCGAATCCGAGCAGCCCGTAGCTCTCGAAACTCTTCTTGGTGTGATGAACCGGCTCGCGGTTAAAGAGCGGAGGCGTCGCGTAGTTGATCGGCGTATCGAGTCGGAAGACCTTACCCCGGCGAACGAGTCCCGCCGCTTGAACCACCCCTTCTTCCGTCAGGAAGTTAACACATCCCACTTCGTCATCGTCGCCGAAGACACCCCAGTTGGAGTCGGCCGGCGCACCTTTGCGAACCGGCAACTCTGAGAATTTAGGAACTTTGTTGAAATCGACCTTTGCCATCGTCGTCTCCTCATGTCATCCACCCGCGTGACGCGGGGATGCGAATTCGAATCACTTTCGATGGTGAGGACGCCACGCCGGCCGCCGCGTTGTCAAGCTACTCGCAGTAAACAGTAATCGCAGACAAAGGCGCAATTCGTAGGTAAGCTGTTGGGGCCGACGAAACCGATTCGGCTAGCGGAAGGGATCTCGAACATGGCGAACGAAAAGGGACCGATGCGATCACTACTCCACGCTCTCGCCTCAACCCTCGCGCTGTCGAGTCTCGCTTTGATCGCCGGTGCCTGCGGCAAAGGGATTTTCTCCTCGTCATCGTCAAGTTCAAGTGGCGGTGGATCAACCGCAACGGCGCGCTCGGTCTATGTTTCGAATTTCACCGACAGCAAAATCTCTTCACTCAACCGAAACTCGTCGGGAGCACTCACGAGTCCTATCACCTTGAGCGGGGGCTCAGACAGCGGTCCCGTCGGACTCGCGGTCACCCCGGGCAACACGATGCTTTATGCGGCCAACGCCAAAGATGATCTGATCTACGAGTTCCCCCTGACTAGTAACGGCAATCTTGGTAGTCCTAGCTCGATCGCTACGGGATCGAACCCCCAGCAACCGGTGTTGGTACCCTCGGGGCAATACGCTTATTCGATTAATGCCGGCGGCTCGATCTCTGAATACACCGTCGACTCGACTTCTGGCGCCTTGGCGAACAACACGACTTCATCGACCAAGAGTGGCCTGATCGCACCAATCAGCGGAGTCGCATCCAATTCGTATCTATATGTGACCGATCAGCAGACCGGTAACGGCGTGGTTCTGACTTTCACAATCAAAGGGGATGGCACTCTCGCCAATGGCCCGAGCAGCACCCCCAGTTTGGGAACGCCCCCGGGAGCGTCGGCGCCGAATCAGATCATGCTGCTCACGACCACGAGCCCGAGCCATACCTGGGTTTTCGTCAGCGATGCGAAAGCCGGACGTATCTCGCTCTTCAAAGCCAGCAGTAACGGCTTAACCTTCATCAACAGCTATTTGACTGCTGCCAGTACGCCCAACCTGGCGGACGCAGGCCTGCTTGCCGTAAAGAAGGGTAGTAATATCTTCATCTATTGCGTGGATCAGACCTCAGACACAGTCTCGGTCTTTCTGTTCAACCCCTCATTGCCGAGCCTGACTCTGACCAGCGCGTCAGCGGTCGGAGCCCTGAACACGCCGACTGGTCTCGCCCATGCTGGTGACTTCCTCTACGTCACCAACAATGCCAACGGGACAGTGACCCGTTTCGACATCAACACGGCCAACGGCGCCTTAACCAACCCAGTCAATTACGATACCGAAAATCCGGCGAACGCGCTGAGCGGCCCGCAATCGATTTTGATAACCGGCTGATCGTCGATTTGGCGCCCTAATGCGCGTGGCGAGGACTTAAGTCGGCTTTACCGCGTCGAATCTGAAGCAGCAGCTCGCGCAGCTTCGCGGGATTCACTGGCTTCTTGAAGATCGCGCCGGTCAGGCCTTCGACACGGCTGCGTTTGATGATGTGATCCTTGTCGTAGTAGTACGCGGTCATCAGGATAACCGGAAGATTCGGCATGTCCTCTTTGACCTTGAGATAGAACTCGTAGCCATCCATCTCCGGCATCACGACGTCCGAGATAACCGCATCGACTTTGACGTTGCGCAGAATCCCGAAGGCCGCACTCGGACGGGTCGCGGTATAGACCGTACAACGCTCGGCGCGTAGGACGTCAGCAAGTGAAGTCACCACGGTCTCATCGTCGTCGAGGACGAGGACAGACATCCCGGTCAGGGGCCATTCCGCTCGCGGAGCATGATCGGTGCTGCCGGCGGGGCGAGCGTGGCCATTCTCGCGCGGGGCCAGATCGGCCATCTTGCGGCCTTTGAGATAGTCACGGGTTTCGTAGATCCCCTTGCGGGACATCTCGTCGAGCCGCCGCACGATCGCATGCACGCGCTCGAGGCCGCGGCGGATACTATCGATACGTTCGTTCTCGGTGACAGCCTCCGCCGGCGTAAGATGCGATTCGACGCATCGCGTCACTAGGTCCAGGTTATTCGTGATTGCTTCGAGCGGATTGTTGATCTCGTGAGCCAGGCTCACCGCGATCTCACCGACGACAGCTAGCTGCTCACGATGGCGCAGTTGGCGGACGTCGCGCGCGAAGCCGATCGATCCAACTTCGTTGCCCTGCTCGTCATAGATAAGCGAGCCGGAGATCGCTACCGGAATTTCCTGATTGTCCTTGTCTTTGAGAATCGTCTCGAAACTTGCGATACGCCCGCCGTCGACCGATTGGCGCATCGCGGTCATCACCTTGCGGGCCTCATCGATCGTTGGGTAAACGTGGGTAACTTTTTGGCCGATAATCTCTTCTGACGTGAAGCGCAGATTCTTACGCGCGCCGTCGTTGTAATAGATGATCGTGCCGTCACGATCGACCGCAATCACGATATCGGGCGAGCTTTCAACCAGCCGCCGCAAGTAGTTTTGATCGAGCGTGAACATTAACGATGACTAATCCTGCAATTGATGCTTCTCCGGTGGACGAATCAACCGGAACGGAAGCTAAGGCATAGTGATTGGATATTTGATGGTGAGAGCGAGCGTCAGGTCCGCGCTCATTGTCGCGCCTGACAGCAGGGCCGAACCGAATCCCCTTGCGTGCCGCATAGCCTAGCCTAGACACACCTCAAGCCGTACGGCAAGCCGCCCGACTCGACTCAAACTGCCGATCGGTACAAGTTGTGCACAGTGCCAACCGTAACGATCTCGCATTGCCTGGCTCGGTTTACTCGATCAGATCAGAGACTGCAAACCAAAATGCATGAGCGTGGGGGCCTTCTAGAGGGGATGCTGTCGGGACGTGCCAAAACCCGGGGGAGATTTTGGCACGCCCGACCGGGAGAATCAGGGGCAAATTGGGGTTCTCTAGTCGGGGGAACTAGGACTTGCGTTGGGCGCGGGCTGCCAGAAAAATCAGAGTAAAAACGACACTTACCATCAGAGAGGCGACCGGGGACATTTCTTCATCTCCTTCTCGGTTTTCGTGGCTGAGACTACGGGGGTTAGCTCAGCCGGGCATTATCGAGCATAACGGCAGCGAAACTGCTGGAGAGCTCGAACAGACTGGTCGCCAAGGCCGAGACCAATCCGCGCAGGTTCTTGGCAGTGCGTACGCGGCTATCACGAAGTACGGGAACGAAAAGACCAGCCGCGAAATTGATTGCTTGTGTTGCACCCGCCATCTTTACTTCTCCATCAGCTGCTGTCGCACGCGGTGATTCCTAACAGCAACCTCGATGCCAAAAGTTAATAATGCTCATGTTTTTCTTTGCTGTTCCCTATTAATCAAATTAGGCTATTTGATGATTCAAAGGTGATTATACGGTCCTACGCGGATGGTAAGGTGTATCGAAAACGATGCTCTTGAATCAAATAAAAGCCGCTAGGCTATCGTCCAATCCATGTCTTTAGCTCAAAGTGGCGAAGCCTCGAGGAAGGGAGAGTTAGACCATCAAGAAGGGCGGCACAGCATGTTGCCATGAAGTTAACCTTGCACTTACAATCGAAGAGGGAGATCCGCGATGGCAGCACCGGTAACATTTAGCGCGCTCGGCAGCAGCGATTATGTTTTGTCGAGCGCAGAGAATTTCGTTCTTTATGTGCTACTGGAGGCTGTCGCGGGAGCCGGCTCGGGCGGCTCAGGAGCGCGGCTACCTCTTAATCTTGGCGTGGTAATCGATCGCTCGGGCTCAATGTACGACGAGAGACGGCTCGAATTCGTTACAGAGGCCGTGAAATTTCTCGCCGAAAACGCCAACCCCGACGATAAAATCGCGGTCGTCGCCTTCGCCGATTCCGCTCGGGTGATCATTCAACCCGATCAGATCCACGACAAGGGCGCAGTTCGCCGTGCAATTGATGATATCGATCTCCTCGAAATCGGCGGTGGCACCCAGATGGCGCTCGGGATGCGTGCGGCGATCGAAGAGGTAAACAAAAACCTTTCGCCAAGCCGTCTCAATCGCGTGCTGGTGTTGACCGATGGCCAGACTTACGAAGAGACCGCTTGTATCGATCTCGCCAATCAGAATCGGGACCGGATGTCCTTCTCTGCTATGGGCGTCGGCGTCGAGTTCAACGAAAAGCTTCTGATGCGGATCGCGCAGGATTCGCACGGCAAGTACCACTTTATTGGTGACGCATCGGAGATTCCGGGGATCTTTGAGGATGAGCTTGAAGGTCTGCGCGCCGTCAGTCTCCGCAACGGGCGGATGGAACTGACGATGGCTCAGGGCGTACAAGTGCGCGAAGCCTTTCGGGCGAGCCCTGAGATCTATGCGCTCGGAACACCGCTGCTGGAGGATCGCAAAGTTACCTATGAGATGGGCGATCTCGAAGGAGGCGTGCCCGCGTCGGTGCTGTTGACGCTGGTGCTGCCTCCACGCAAACCGGGACCGGTACGTATCGGCCAATCGATTTTCCACTATGAAACTCCCGGCGGTTCCACCGGCAGCGCGAATCTCGATGTAACCGTCGAGTACACCCTCGATCGCACCCTAACCAGCAAGCGGAACGGTCGCGTAATGAACCTGGTGGATCAGGTCTCGATTGCGAAACTGCAAGCGAAGGCCGAAGAGGAGATGAAGCTCGGCAACGTCGACAAGGCGACGCGCTTGCTGACTAACGCGATTCAGGGAACCCAGCGGCTGGGCAATATCAAAGCAACGCAGGCGCTTAGCGGTCTGATCGATCAGGTAAAGAAGACCCAGACCCTCCAGACCAAGGCGGCCAAGACCACGCTGCTCCAGGCGCAGGCCGTTGTGCGGAAGACGCAGATGCTCGATCCCGAGGCACTCAAGAATTTACAGAAGGAAGAATAACCCGCCATCAATCGGAGGGCGGAGGAAGATTGTTAGCGGAAGGGACTCAGCCGACAAGGCGGACAAGGGCTTAAGAAATCATGATTAAATGCGGCGAATGCGGTTACGAAAACATGGATGGGTTGGACTACTGCGACGGATGCGGCGCCAAGCTAAGCGCGGCATCGGCAGAGGCCAGCGCACCGGCATCCGAAGCGCCTCCAGCCGCGCCCGCTCCCGAGCCGGCGGCTGAGGCTGCGCCGGCAGCTCCTGCCGCGGCGGAGAGCCCCTCGAAGGCGCCTACCGGTGAGATGACCGCACCACCGCCGCCACCTCCACCTGCGGCGGCCCCGGCGGCTGCAGCGGCTGCGTTCAAAGCCAAGCTCACAATCACGCGCGGAACGGTTCCCGAGCGTCGCAACCACGAGTTCGACCTCGAAGGCGGCAACAACCTGATTGGTCGTTGGGATCCCGATACCGGCTCCTTCCCAGAAGTCGATCTCGATGCGGACGATCCGGAGGCGAAGATCTCGCGTAAGCACGCGCTTATCCGAATCGACGGAGGCAAGATCACTATCGAAGATATTGGCAGCCTGAATGGTACCTTCGTTAATCGTCAGCCGCGCCTGCAGCCCGGATCGCCGATCGAGCTGAAGGACGGTGATGAGATCATTATCGGGAAGACCTTCCTTAAGCTCACTGTCAGCCCGATTTCTTAGGTTTGATTCGTTCGAAGCGAGCGGGGCGTAATACGCTCCGTTCGCTTCGATTCCTTCTGTTTCGGTAATCTGACGTAATGCATCCAGGCGAGCCGTTGCCATCCGGCCACCTGCTCGATGGCCGCTATCGTATCAATAAGGTACTAGGCCAGGGCGGGATGGGCCGCGTCTATTTGGCCAACGACACCCGCCTCGCGAATCGTCCGGTCGCTGCCAAGGAGATGGTGCTAGGCGACGGTATCCAGGAAAAAAAGGCGATCGAGGACTTCAATCGTGAGGCACGCGTGCTTGCGAGCCTGTCCCATCCGAGTATCCCGCAGGTAATCGATTTTTTTGTTGAGCAGGGACGTCATTATCTAGTGATGGAGTATGTTGCGGGCGCCGACCTGCAACATCGCCTCGATAAACTCGGACCGAATGGAAAACTACCCGAAAATCAGGTGCTCGCGTGGTCGCGCCAGATTCTCGATGTACTGCACTTCCTCCATAGCCAGAGTCCACCACTCATTTATCGCGACTTGAAACCCGGCAATATCATGATCGACAAGCAAGAACGCGCGATGCTGATCGATTTCGGTATCGCCCGCTTTCTTCCGCCGGGGGGTCGGGGCACACAAATTGGTTCGGTCGGTTATGCGCCTCCCGAACAATATCTGGGGAAGCTGGAACCGCGGTCTGATCTATATGCGCTGGCCGCCACGATGCATCATCTGCTGACCGGCCGGGATCCACAACTCGAACCGCCCTTCAGTTTTCCGCCGGTACGCGAACTGGCACCCGCGGTCTCCGCGACAACCGAAGCCGTGATCTTGCGGGCGCTCTCCCAGGAGATCGATAAGCGACCGGCATCGGCGCGCGACATGCAGGGCCTGCTGCCAACCCCCGATGCACCCGGAGTATCGCATCAGGGAACGGCCGGAGTCGCCGCGACCCCGGGCCATAAGAGCAGCGGGATCGGTCAGATGGCGACGATTGTGCTCGATCGTCCGATGACGGCATCGCGAACCCCCACTCCTCGATCGTTGAAACCGGCCGTAGCGCCAAACCCCGCCAGCGGAGCCAAAACCAAGCAAGGCCTTCTTCCCCTATCGAAGCCGGCAATCGTAAAGCCGGCAGTCTCTGCGACTGCCACGGCGAAAACGAAGGATCTGGGTCTTAAGGCCAAGAGCGCAGCGAGCCCTACTCCGCCTTCGCGTCCGATTATCAACAAAGTCAGGCCGAGCACGTCGCCAGCAGCACCGCGCACTCTAGTAAAAGCCCCTGTTGTGGTGGTTACTTCGGTGCAGGCGCAGACGCACGGCCAGCCGCAACGGATTACCTCGCAAAATAGTACGCCGGCCGCGCATGCTAGAATCGAAACACCGGCAGCCGCATGGCTGATCGTCGGCAGTGACGGCATGCGCTTCGGATTAGTCGGCAATCGGATGGTAATTGGCCGGATGGCAAATGGGCATGCTTCCGTGGATATCGATTTATCCAAGCTGCGACAGGGCGCCGAACGCGTTTCACACCGCCACGCCGAGATTATCAAACAGGGATCGGATTTCTTCGTTCGTGACCTTGGCAGCTTGAATGGAACTTATGTGGCCGGGCGCGGACGGCTCGGTCGCGACCAGCTTTATAAGTTGAAGGATCGCGACGAACTGGTGCTGGGCGGAACCAAGCTCGAGTTCAGGAAGGGCTGAGCCAGATGATCAATTGTCCGGAATGCGGCTTCGAAGCCGCTGATGGAGCAAAATTCTGCGACCGCTGTGGTCAGGGTCTGAGCGCCGACAACCTCCCGCGCGCGACCCCGGCTCTGGTGCCGTTGGAGCCGGGCATCGAACTCAAGGGCGGTTACAAGATCCGCGAGTTAATCGGCCAGACGGCGCACGAGAATCGTTATCGCGCAGAGCTTGGTGGCGAGACCTGTATCCTGCGCGAGCAGCTTGGACCAGTCGCTACGAGCGACGAGGAACCTGCGGCTCCATCTGAGGAGCCGCCTACAGCTGCGGCGACCGACCCGGCGGGACCTAGCGCAAAGACCGCCGACCTCAAGCTCCGCCCTGCTCCGATCGCTCCATCGAACGGTGATGGAAAAGCGGCAGAGTCCGCTCCGTCATCGCCGACCGACGAACCGGCCGCGGAGGCCGCCCCAACGCCCGCATCTGAGCTGACCGCTCCCGCTGCCGAAGCAACTGCCGAGACGGAATCAGCCGTTGAGGCGACGCCGACCGAAAATGGAGCCGCATCGAGCGCGAGCGAAAATTCGGCGGTAGTTCTTGAAGAGGCCACCGCAGTTGAGGCCAAGGAAGAAGCGCCCGACGATCTGGGCGAGGTCTTCGGCCGAGTATGGGCTCTCTCGCTGACGTTGAACCATCCGGCGTACCAGCGCGCGAAGGTCGGATTTGCCGATAACGGACGCGTCTACCTCGCCTATCCGGACATCCCGGTCACGCCGCTCTTGCGTCGGAACGGAGCCCGCATGGAGGAAGGCGAGGCGCTCAATCTCGCGATTCAACTTTGCCAGGCAGTGGGCGTGCTCCATCGCCGGGGCTTGCGCGTAAACGATATCTGTCCCGCTTCGATTGTGCGCGGCGCTGACGGTCGCATCGTGCTGACCGGTCTCGATTACGTCAGCAACGACGATGAGATCCAAAGCGACCCGATCTATAACGACGGCTATACCGCTCCGGAGATCTATCGTGCGAAGAAGGTCGACAAGCGAGCCGATATATTCGCGATCGGAGCATTGCTCTATACCTTCCTAACGGGTGAGCGAATCGAAGCCGAAAGTTGGCGCGAAGAAGGCTCTCCGGTTCGCTTCTATCCGCCGCACGTGATCACCCCGGCGCTGGAACAGATCGTTCGGCGCGCGTTGGCCTTTGACCCCTCGGGGCGATGGAACACGGTCGACACGCTCAAGGCTGAACTGCTGAAGCTTGCGGGTGCTATTCGGATACGAGCAGCTGCCGCGACCGATGTCGGGATGGTGCGCGAGTTGAACGAAGACGCCGTGATGACGCTCGAATACTGGCGCGACTCGCAGATCGAACCTGCGCAAGGTTTTCTCTATGTAATCGCGGACGGTATGGGTGGAGCGGAAGCCGGTGAAATAGCTAGCGCGATCGCCGTAGCGACGATTCGACAGGAAGTTCAAACGGCACTAGAGAGCGCAGCCAAAGATCCGGCGACAATTCTGAGCGAATCAATCGAGACGGCGAACCGCAGAATCCTCGAATACCAGGTGACCCATCCGGAGGCGCGCGGAATGGGTTCGACCGCCGTAGGCTTTCTGATCACGCCGCCCGATGCTGCGATGGCCTGGGTCGGGGATAGCCGCGCCTACTACAGCAGTGACGATGGGCTACGGCAGCTCAGCAAGGATCATTCGTTGGTCCAGCGCTTGGTGGAGATTGGGCAGATCACGGCCGAAGAAGCGCGCCATCATGAGCACAAGAATGTAATTACGCGATCGCTCGGCGCGCGCCCCAACGGCCCCGCCGGTGTCGAGGCGAAAGCGCTTAGGCTGAAGCGAAACGATCGGCTGCTGTTGTGCAGCGACGGTCTGACTGCCCACGTCGAAGACGACCAAATCCAGCAGATTTTGCGCCGCCATTCGGACCCCTATGCAGCAGCTCGCGAGTTAATCGTCGCCGCCAATGCCGGTGGCGGAACAGATAACGTATCGGTAGTGGTAATCTTTGCTGATTAAGATCGATGGCTGATACGGAAACCAACCTGCCTGGCCCGCTTGAAGCGGGAACCGTCTTACAGCGACGTTACAAGATTGAACGTCTGCTGGGCGGCGGCGGCATGGGGATGGTCTATCTCGCGCACGATCAGCGACTGTCGAACCGGCCCTGCGCAATCAAGGAGATGGTCGATCATTTTATCGACCCCCAGCAGCGTATCGAGGCCAACGAATATTTTGCCCGCGAAGCTGACACGCTCGCCCAGCTAAAGCATTCCGCGATACCGGCGATCAGCGACCGCTTCGACGACCAGAATCGCCATTACCTGGTGATGGAGTATGTCGAAGGGCGGAACCTCGAAGAGGAACTCGCGGCCCGCGGCGGCCCGTTGCCGGAAAGCCTGATTATCGACGTCGCGCGGCAGCTGTGCGATGTGCTCGCCTATCTGCACGGCCTGAATCCGCCGGTCATCTACCGGGACATGAAGCCGTCGAACGTGATGCTCACGAGCGCCGGTCGAGCGATTCTGGTCGACTTCGGTATAGCGCGGCTCTTCAAAGGGCAGCGCAAAGGCACGATGATCGGGACGCTTGGCTTCGCTCCGCCGGAGCAATACCAGGGAGTCGCCGATCCGCGCAGCGATATCTATTCGCTCGGGGCCACTCTGCATTACGTCCTAACCGGCCGCGATCCGGAGAAGTTCCCGCCGTTCAGCTTTCCGCCAGTGCGCGAGATCAAGCCCGATGCGTCAGGAAATCTGGCCGGGGCTATCGATCGGGCGCTCGCCTATGAGATGACCCAGCGTCCGGCGACGATCGAGTCCTTTCGCGACATGATGTTGTATGGTCGCGGGCTCGAAGCGCAGGGCGCTCCCGCAGTCAGTCCGCGCAGCGGCACAGCTGATCTAAAGCTCCCACGCGATTTTCAGGAACCGGTAGTAGTGCCGGTGCGGCGGCGACGCCCTCCGATGAGCCGGGGCAAACGCGCGACTATCATGGTGTCGCTGATGGTCGTGATGGCGAGCGTGGCCTTCAGCGCGATTACGATCTATCACGACCCGCAGTTGCAGGAACGTCTCGGACTCCAGCAGTTCGTGAACAGCCTCCCGTGGAAACGCGCAGAGCTATTGGCTCAAGCGCGGCAGCATCCACTGGTCTTTCGCCAGGCCTCGATCGCTCTTTCGACGCGATCAGGCGACGTTCTCGGACCTCCGCG
>Ga0335069_10008744_pt1 | contig 14452 bp, 9 predicted proteins | sample Lox_Sample_11_FD_206714 | JGI IMG/M metagenome (GOLD analysis project Ga0335069, IMG submission 206714) | Soil microbial communities from Loxahatchee National Wildlife Refuge, Florida, United States - Lox_Sample_1.1 | ecosystem: Environmental > Terrestrial > Soil > Wetlands | place: USA: Florida... | reverse complement strand
GTGAGCTCCGGGGTGGTCCTGGCCCGCGCGGGCTCGCAATTCCGGGTGCACGTCGACGGCCGGGAGGTGACCGCCACGCTCCGCGGGAAGCTCAAGCACCGGGACGACGACCGGGTCGTGGTCGGCGACGTGGTGGACCTCGACCTCGAAACGCCCGAGACCGGCGCGATCACCGGGATTCGCGAGCGGAAGTCGGTGCTGGCCCGGCGGTCGGCGGGCACCGGGGCGGCGCGGGCTCAGCCCATCGCCGCCAACGTGGACCAGGTGCTGGTGGTGACGGCGGCACTGGACCCCGATCCCGTGCCCCGGATGATCGACCGGTTCTTCGTGATCGCGGAAGCGAACGAGCTTCCGGCGTTCCTGGTGGTCAACAAGATCGAGCTCGACCGGGCGGCGGGGCCCGCGCTCGCCGAGCGCTACGCCGCCGCCGGGTACCCGGTGCTCCTCACGTCCGTGAAGGCCGCGGAAGGGCTCGACGCGCTGGCCGCCCGCCTCACGGGGCGCGAAACCGTTCTGGCCGGACAGTCCGGGGTGGGGAAGTCGAGTCTTCTCAACGCGCTGGAGCCCGGATTGAAGCTCCGGATCGGTGCCATCAGCGAGAAGTGGCGGACCGGCCGCCATACCACCACGGCGGCGGAGCTCGTGCCCCTCGCCGCGGGCGGGTACGTCGTCGACACGCCGGGGATGCGCGAAGTGGGGGCCTGGGGCATCGCTCCGGAGCACCTGGGGCACTGCTTCCCGGAGTTCCGCCCGTTTCTGGGGAAGTGCCGCTTCGACAACTGCCGGCACCTGACCGAGCCGGCTTGCGCGGTTCGGGAGGCCGCCGGGGAGGCGTTTCCGGCCGACCGGCTGGTTTCCTATGAGCGGCTCTATGAAGAGCTCAACGTTCCTTCCTGGTCCAGCGGTCGGCGTCGCGGGTCCTGACCTTCGCCATGGTGGCGGCGAAGGCCTGATCCAGGTCGATCCCCTGCGAGTTGGCGAGACAGATCACCACGAACAGGACATCCCCCAGCTCGAGCGCCAGGTTGCCGTCCGCTTCGCCGGGCTTCTTGGTCTTCTGTCCGAAGCGGTGATTGATTTCGCGCGCCACTTCGCCGACTTCTTCAGACAGGCGCGCCGCGTTGGTGAGCGGACTGAAATATCCTTCTTTATATTGGCTGATCCATTGATCGACCGCCGCCTGGGCCTCGCCAAAGGACACCGGAGCCTCCGTTCGTGACCGCTGGTACACCTCTGGTCCTGCCGTTCCGCGGAGAGCGCTACACCCGTCCGTCATTGGATGCGGTGCTCGCGCCGCCGTACGACGTGATTTCGCCCGAAGCCCGAAAGACGCTCGCCGCCCGCGATCCCCACAATATCGTCCACCTGATCCTCCCGGAAGCGCCGGTGGCGGAGGAAAAGTACGCGCGCGCCGCCGAGCTGCTCGCCGCCTGGCGGAAGGACGGCACCCTGGCCACCGACGCGGGGCCCGCCGTCTACGTCGTCGCCCAGGACTACGCTCTGCCGTCCGGCGAGCGCCGCACCCGGGTGGGCATGCTCGCGGCGGTGTCGGCCGAGTCGTACGACACGCGGCGGATCCGCCCCCATGAGCGCACCCATTCGGGGCCCAAGGCCGACCGCCTGGCCCTCCTGCGGGAGACGCGCACCGGACTCGAATCGATCTTCCTGCTCGCGCCCGACGCCGACCGCGGACTGACCCGAGCACTCCTCGAAGTCACCAGTACGCCGCCCGCGGCGCAGGGGACCCTGGACGGCGTGGGTCACCGGCTGTGGGTGGTGACCGGTGCCTCCGCGGACCGACTCGCCGAGCGCGCGTCCGCCGGCGCGCTGTACATTGCCGATGGGCACCATCGATACGAGACGGCCGTCGCATACGCCAAGGAGAACCCCGCCGCCGACCGTGTGATGGCGTTCATCGTGTCGGCCCACGACCCGGGGCTCGTAGTCCTTCCCACGCACCGGGTCATTTACGGCGCCGGCCGGGACGTTTCGCATCTGATCGAACAGTGGCGCCTCTGGTTCGAGGTGACGCCGAGCGGGCTCGTGACCGATCCCGTGGCGCACCTGGCCCGGGCCGGCGCCACGCGTCCCGCCTGTTTCGTGGCCCTCCCCGGCGACGGCCTGACGCTGGTCCTCCGCTCGAACGCGCCGCTCGGCGACATTCCGGGGCTGGGCCAGAGCCCGGCGCTCCGGTCCCTCGACGTCGCGGTGATCGAGCCGCTCGTGGTGAAGCAGATTCTGGGCGCCGGGACGTCGACCCCCACGCTCACCTACACGCCCGACGCCCAGGCCGCGTTCAACGCGGTGCGGAAGGGCCACGCCGCGGCCGCGGTGCTGCTCAACGCCACCAAGGTCGAGCAGGTGCTGGCCGTGGCGGACGCGGGCGAGGTGATGCCGCAGAAGTCCACGTATTTCGTGCCGAAAGTGCCTGCCGGCCTGGTGCTCAAGCCGTGAGCCGGGCCCGGGAGCGGATTCTCGAGAATCTGGAATCGGTGTACCGCGAGGCGTACGACCGCGCCAAGGCCGCCGGGGACGAGCGCCGGATGACCGACCTGGACGCCGCCTACCAGCGGGAGCAGCTCCTCCTCGAAGTGCTCCTCGACATCCGGGACGGACTCGCCGCCCGGGCTCCGTCGGCGCCCGCGCCCGCGGGTCCCGATCCCATCGCCACCCTGAACACCATCCGCCAGATCACCAAGCTGCGCTGAGGAATCGTCGATGCGCGTCCTGTCCCTGCTGGTGCTCCTCCCGCTGGCGGCCTGCGCTCAGCGGGCCGACCTGGTCATCGTCCACGGGATGGTGTGGACCGGGACGACCGGCGGCGGTCCGCAGCCGGGCGGCGTGGCCGTCGTCGGCGACAAGATCGCGGCCGTCGGGGACAGCGCCGCGCTCGCTCCCTGGATCGGCTCGAGCACGCGGGTGATCGACGCGCGGGGCGGACTCGTCGCGCCCGGATTCAACGACGCGCACACGCATTTCGTGGACGGCGGCTTCCAGCTGGCGTCGATCGATCTCCGCACCGTGGCGACACCGCAGGAGTTCATCCGCCGCATCGCGGCCTTCGCCCGGACGCGGCGGGCCGGCGAGTGGATTCTGGGCGGAGACTGGGACCACACGCTGTGGCCCGGTCAGCCCCTGCCGCGCCGGGAGTGGATCGACTCGGTCACGCCGAACAACCCCGTGTTCATATTCCGCCTGGACGGTCACGAGGCGCTCGCGAACACGGCGGCCCTGAAGGCCGCGAACATCACGCAGAGCACGCGCACGCCCGCGGGCGGTGAAATTCTCCATGACGCCGGGACGGGCGACCCCATCGGGATCTTCAAGGACAACGCGCTCGGCCTGATCTTGAACGCCATTCCCGCACCGTCCCCCGAGCAGCTCGACTCGGCCGTGGCCCGGGCGCAGGCGTACGCGGAGTCCCTGGGGCTCACCGGAACCTCGTTCGTGTCCGTGCCGTTCGCCGACTGGGCCAGCCTCCGGCGCATGGAGCGGGCCGGCCGGCTCACCATGCGCTTCACCCTCTACCTTCCCCTGGAGCAGTGGCGGGCCGTCGCGGATTCCGTGGCGGCGCTGGGCCCGGGGGACGACTGGGTGCGCGTGGCCGGCGTGAAGGGGTTCATGGACGGGTCGGCCGGCTCGCGCACCGCGAAGTTCTATGAACCCTACTCCGACTCGGCGGGCTACACGGGGCTCTTCCGCCATCCGCCCGACAGCATGGCGCTGTGGATCGGCGCGGCCGACTCGGCGGGATTGCAGGTCGCGGTGCACGCGATCGGGGATCGGGCGAACGGAGTGCTGCTCGGCATCTACGACAGTGTCGGCCGTGCCCACGGCGCGCGCGACCGGCGCTTCCGGGTGGAGCACGCGCAGCACCTGCGGGCACAGGACATCCCGATGTTCGGCGCCGACGGCATCATCGCGTCGGTGCAGCCCTCGCATCTCACCGACGACGGCCGCTGGATCGAGCACCGCATCGGCCCGGAGCGCATCAAGACCACCTATCCCTTCCGCACGCTGCTCGACACGCACGCGGTGCTCGCGTTCGGATCGGACTGGGACGTGGCGACCCCCGATCCGCTCAAGGGCATCGACGCCGCCGTGACCCGCCGCACCGACGACGGCAGGAACCCGGGCGGCTGGATGCCCGCGCAGAAGATCACGCTGGCCGAGGCCCTGCGGGCCTATACGTGGGGGAACGCGTATGCGGTGTCCCGGGAGAAGGTTCGCGGGACCCTCGCGCCGGGCAGGTACGGGGACATCGTGGTGCTGGACCGGAACCTCTTCGCCATCCCGGCGGACTCGATCGGATCGGCGCGGGTACGGGTCACGGTGGTCGGCGGGCGGGTGGTGTTCGAGCGGCGCTAGGCGATAGCAGTTCAATATTGCAACACTTTCAGACGGGCGCCGAAATGGCGCCCGTCCCGTTTTGAGGCAAATTGGGCCGGTGGGCGTTTTGCTCGGGAACGTCGCACCAGCGTCCCTCCCTGTCGCAAAAGCGCCCCTCGGGAAAGGGACCATCATGCGAACGCGGTTGACCGTCACCCTCGCCGCCGTCGTGGTCTGCGCCGCGTCGACCGCGGCGGCCCAGACGGCCCAGAAGGACACCGAGCCCACACTGGAGACCCTCGAAGCCCGGGTGAAGGGAGGCGATTCGCTCGACGCCGAGACGCAGTTTCGGCTGGGGCGGATGTACGAGTTCGCGCACCGGTACGACGACGAGGAGCGCGCCTTCCAGACGGCGATCGCGGCGGATCCCCGGTACGCGCCCGCGTACCTCTGGCTCGGTGACCTTCCGTACGTCCGCGAGCCGAAGCTGGTGAAGGACGAGCAGAAGAACCGCGTGCCGCCGGAGTGGACCAAACGCCTCGACGACGCGGCCCGGCTGCGGGTGCAAGCCCTGCTGATCGACCCGCTGGTGGACTGGCGCGCGCGCGGCGAGAAACCCATTCCCCAGGACGTCATCGCGCTGCCCGAGTACAAAGGGTACGAAAAGGAGACGACCGCGGCGCTCGCGTGGTACGGCATCGCGGGATACGTCTACGAGCGCTATGAGCTGTCGTTCAGCGCCATGGACCTGTACTGGAGCCGCCAGTACGGCTCCACCCCCGAAGACTCCATCCCCGCCTGGGTGTTCATCTATCACGGGCTCGCCGCGGCCCACCTCAACGCCTACGACAAAGCGAGCCGGGACTTCGAGGTCCTGCTCAAGCGCGCGCAGACGGTGGAACGGTCCGACTCGTTGATCCGGTTCCCGCTCAACACCAACGACTACCGCTACCTCCTGGCCATCTTCAAGGAACGGCTCCACAAGCCGGCCGAGGCCGTGCAGCTCTACCAGGACGCCATCAGCGCCGACCTCGGACTCTACATGGCCCACGTCCGCCTGGCGCAGATGTACCGCCAGTACAAGATGTGGGACAAGGCGACGGCCGAAGCCCAGGCCGCGGTCGACGCCAACCCCGACGACGCCTCCCTGCTCATGGATCTCGCCGTGATCGACCGCGACGCCGGGCATCTCCCGGATGCGGCGGACGCCCTGCACAAGGCCGTCACGGTGGATCCGCGCTGTCCCGACGCCTACTACCAGCTCGGGCTCGTCAGCCAGGATCTGAACCGGGCTCCCGACGCCCGGGCCGCGCTCACGCACTTCATCGCCGTCGCACCGCACCGCCTCGCCACCGAGGTGGCCGACGCCAAGCAGCGCCTCGCGGCGCTGCCGTAACCCGATCCCCGGGGGTACCGTGATCCGCCGTCACCTGCTCCTCCTCGCGCTCTGCGCCGGGCCCGCCCTGCTGTCCGCCCAGCGGATCAAGCTCCCCGCCAGCCTGCAGGATCTCGAGGCGCGAGCGGTCAAGGACTCGGACGACGCCGCCGCGCAGTACAACGTCGCCCTGGCCTACTGGAACGCGAAGCGCTGGGACGACGCCGACTCGGCGTTCCACCGCGCCATCCGGCTGGACGCGCGCTTCGCGCCCGCGTACATCGGGCTGGCGTACCTGCCCTATGCGGAGCGCTCGTCCCTCGGCGACGAGGTCGTCGAGCATGAAGTTCCCGACGCGTGGAAGCCGAAGGTGAAGGCGTCCGACGAGATGCTGACGCGCGCGCTGATCATCGACCCCCTCGCCGACCTGCGCCTGGCCGGCGCGGCCCGGGCCAGCTCCCAGGCCGCCCAGGACGCCCTGAAGTACTGGTACGGCGAGTGGGCCGCCGACTACGAGGAAGGCCGGGACTACTACTACAACGGAGAGTTCGACAAGGCGTACAACGATTTCCAGCGGGTGTTCAACGAGATGAAGAACGGCGAGAGCTGGAACATCCTGCTGTACTACCACGGGCTGGCCGCCGCGCAGGTCGGGAAGAACGACGAGGCGCTGGCCGATTTCCAGAAGCTCTTGGGCCGGTACGAGGGCTTCGAGGCCACGCAGAAGGACAGCACGCTGCAGGTACCGCTCAAGACCAATGACTACCGGTACATCGTGGGCGTGATGCTGGAGCGGAACGGCAAGCTGAACGACGCCATCGACGCCTACCGTGAGGCCGCCCGCAACGATCTCGGGCTCTTCATGGCCCACGTGCACCTCGCCAACATGTACGAGCAGCACGCGATGTGGCCGCAGGCCATCCGGGAGCGCCAGGAGGCCGCGAACGCCAATCCGGACGACCCCTCCCTGCAGCTCGATCTGGGCGAGACCTACGTTCTGGCGGGGCAATGGCAGGACGCGGAAAAGGCCCTGAAGGACGCCGAGGCCGGCAACCCGCGGGACGCCCGGGCGCCGTATTATCTCGGCGTAGTCGAAATGCAGCTCAACGAAAAGGACGCCGCGCGCAATGAGCTCACGCGCTTCATCGCCATCGCCCCGAGCCGCTATCAACGCCAGGTCTCCGATGCCAAGAAACGTCTCGATTCGCTGCACTAGCGCCCTCGTCGCGGCCCTCCTTCTCGGAGCGCCGGTGGCGCGGGGCTCGGCGCAACAGCGCACGTCCTACGAGGAGCTGCAGACCTTCTCGCAGGTGCTGACCTACATCTTCCACAGTTATCCCGACTCGGTGGGATACAGCGTCCTGGTCAAGGCGGCCATCGACGGCGTGCTCCGGGATCTGGACCCGCACAGCCTTTTCTTCTCGCGGCTCGACTACGAGCGGCTCGACTCGCTCCAGCGCGGCGACCTGGCCGTGACCGGCGCCAACCTGGACGACGTGGAGGGCGTTCCCACCGTCCTGGGCGTGATCCCCAAGAGCCCCGCCGACGACGCGGGCGTGCGCCCGGGGGACCGGGTCCTCGCGATCAACGACACGGTCGTCGCCGGGCTCGAGATCGAAACGATCCGCGTCCGGATGGCCGGCTCCGAGGGCTCGAAGATCCGGGTCCGGTTCGCGCGGGGACCGCGGCTCGACCCCGACACCTTCAGCGTGACGCTCAAGCGCAAGCGGATCGAGGAGCACTACGTCTATGAAGCCCGGATGGCGGATTCCGTGACCGGATTCCTGCGGCTGGACGAGTTCGGGTTCAAGTCGGCGGACGAGGTGCACGACGCGATCAATCGCCTGAAGAAACAGGGCGCGCGGCGGCTCATCCTCGACCTCCGCAACAACCCCGGCGGCTACGTGGATCAGGCCGTGGACCTGGTGTCGGAGTTCGTCCCCAAGGGCACCGTCGTGTTCAGCACCGTGGGGCGCCGCGCGGACGTGGACACGACCTTCATCACGCACCGCGACGGCTCCTTCCGGGACCTGCCCCTGGTCGTCCTGATCAACGGCCTCAGCGCGAGCGCGGCCGAGGCCACCGCGGCATCACTCCAGGACCACGACCGGGCGCTCCTCGTGGGCCGCCGGAGCTTCGGGAAGGCCCTCGAGCAGATGAACTTCTTCCTGTCATCCGGGGAAGTGCTGCACATGACCGTCGGGCACGTGGTGTCGCCGTCGGGGCGGGTCATCCAGCGCCGCTACTCGGGGCTGGCGGTGGAGCAGTACTACTCGCTGGCCGGGAAAACCGGCGCCGGCGCCGATACCGACAAGGTTTACTACACGGACGCCAAGCGCCCCGTCCGCGGCGGAGGCGGCGTCCAGCCCGACATCGTCGATTCCGCGGGCGCCGAGCCGCCGGCCTGGTGGGTGGCGGCCGAGGACTCCGGGTTCGTGGCCGAAGTCGCGGACAGCGTCGCGCAGACCCAGGCGCCCACGCCCGGGGGCATGACCGCCTTCGAGAGCGGCGCCGCCGGCTGGGATCGCACCCTCGCGCCGGTCCTCCTGAAACGGGTCCGGGACCGGTTCCACATCCAGGCCGCGGTGGACAGCCTGATGCAGTGGCGGATCGGGTTCGCCTTGGGGCGGAGGGTAGTGGAGGAGCGCTGGGGACTGGACGCCCGGTACGACCTGGAGCTGCGCCACGACCGGGACGTCGCGACCGCCCTCGCCGCGTTTCCGCGGCTTCCCGACCTTTTGAAGGCGAAGAGCAACTAGGCTATTTTTCGGCCCATGGCGACCAAGACCTCTGCCCGCACGCAGCCCAAGTCCGGCAAGTCCTCCCTCGGCAAGGCCGAGCTGCTGGATATGTACCGCCTGATGCTCCTCTCCCGTCGGATCGACGACAAGGAGATCCAGCTCAAGCGCCAGAACAAGATCTTCTTCCAGATTTCGGGTGCCGGGCACGAGGCCATCCTCGTGGCGGCGGGGAAGGCGATGAAGTCGTCCTACGACTGGTTCTATCCCTACTACCGCGACCGCGCGCTCTGCCTCGCCCTCGGCATGACCCCGACGGAGATGCTGCTCTCGGCGGTGGGCGCCGCCGAGGACCCGAACTCGGGTGGGCGCCAGATGCCCTCGCACTGGGGGCACCAGGCGCTCAACATCGTCAGCCAGTCGTCCCCCACCGGCACGCAGTTCCTCCAGGCCGTGGGCTGCGCCGAAGCCTGGTACCGGTCGGTGAAAGTGCCGGACGTGGCCGAGATCGCGGTGAAGAAGGACGAGGTGGTCTACTGCTCGTCCGGCGACGGAACGACCAGCGAAGGGGAGTACTGGGAGGCCCTCAACACCGCCTGCAACCTCAAGCTGCCGGTCGTGTTCCTGATCGAGGACAACGGGTACGCCATCTCCGTGCCCATCGAGGTCCAGACCGCCGGCGGCTCGGTGTCCAAGCTCGTCACCGGCTTCCCGGGGCTGTTCATCCAGGAAGTGGACGGGTGCGACCCGGTCGCGTCCTACGATACGATGCGGCGCGCCGTGGAGTACTGCCGCGACCGGAAAGGCCCGGCCCTCGTCCACGCCCACGTGACCCGCCCCTACTCGCACTCCCTGTCCGACGACGAAGTGCTCTACCGGACGCCGAAAGAGCGGGAAGAGGAGGCGAAGCGGGACTGCCTCGTGACCTTCCCCAAGCGCCTGATCGCGGACGGCGTCGCCACGCAGGCCGAGATCGAGGCGATCCAGAAGCAGGTCGACGACGAAGTGCAGGTCGCGGCGGACATGGCGCTGGTGTCCCCGCAGCCCAAGACCGGCACCGTCTATGACTACGTGTACTCTCCCGACGTCGATCCCACGTCGGAGCAGTTCGACACCGAGGACGATCCCCAGTTCAAGGGCGAGCCGACCACGGTGGTGGACCTCCTGAACGCGTGCCTGAAGGACGAGATGGCCCGCGACTCACGGATCCTGGTGTTCGGCGAGGACGTGGCCGATGCCAGCCGCGAAGCCGCGCTCAAGGACGTGAAGGGGAAGGGCGGGGTGTTCAAGGTCACCTGGGGCCTGCAACGCCAGTACGGCGGCGACCGCGTGTTCAACTCGCCGCTGGCCGAAGCGAACATCGTGGGCCGGGCCATCGGACTGTCGACGCGGGGGTGGAAGCCCGTGGTCGAGATTCAGTTCTTCGACTACATCTGGCCGGCGTACCACCAGATCCGCAACGAGCTCGCCACCATGCGGTGGCGCTCGAACAACGCCTTCAAGTGCCCCGCCGTGGTGCGGGTGACCTACGGGGGCTACCTGAAGGGCGGGTCCATCTATCACTCGCAGACCGGCGCGGTGGTGTTCACCTCCGTGCCGGGACTGCGGGTGATCTGCCCGGCGACGGCACTGGACGCGAACGGCCTGCTCCGGACCGCCATCCGCTGTGACGATCCCGTGCTGTTCCTCGAGCACAAGCACCTGTACCGGCAGACCTACAACAAGGCTCCGAATCCCGGTCCGAACTTCATGATCCCGTTCGGCAAGGCCCGGGTGGCCCGGGAGGGCACGGACCTGACGGTGATCACCTATGGCGCCGTGGTGCAGCGGGCCCTCGTCGCCGCCAAGATGCTCGAAGACGCCGACGGCACCCGCGTGGAAGTCGTCGATCTCCGGTCCCTGTCGCCGGTGGACTGGGAGACCATCGAGCAGTCGGTGCGGAAGACCAACAAGGTGCTCGTGGCCTACGAGGATTCGCTGTCGTGGGGCTACGGCGCGGAGATCGCGGCCAAGATCGCGGACGTGTGCTTCCCGTGGCTGGACGCCCCCGTGAAGCGGGTGGCGTCCACCGATACGTTCGTGGCGTACGCGCCGGAGCTGGAGGATGTGATTCTGCCGCAGGCCGAAGGCCTCGCGGCGGCCATGCGGGAGCTGAAGGCCTTCTAGGACCGCATCAGGTCTTTGACTTCTCCCGCCGCGGCGATGGCGTGATCCACGTCGCGTGAGAGCGCCCGGGCCTGCTGGGTGGCCTGGGTCAGATCGCCGAGCACGGCGCCGATGCCGGCGGACTTGAGGCGCAGCAGGTCGTAGCGGACGTTCTGCATGGCCAGCACGCACGATTCGAGCTGATCCCGCACGGTATCCCGCCGCCCCACCAGATCCGTCAACGCCTGCCGCTGGCGCTCCAGGAGCCCCAGCTGGCGATCCCGCTCCGGCCCTTCGGGCTGCTTCTGCACCGTGGCGATCCGCTCGTCGATGCGGGGCAGGGAGGTCCCGTCGACGTCCCCGCTCATCGCGAAGAGCATCCGGGCGAGGTTCTCGGCCCGTGCCATCAGTGCGTCCACCGTGGCGACGACGTCCGGCAGCCGCTCGCGATCCGAGGCGGACAGCCGCTCCACCACCCCGAAGATCGCCTGGCGGTCGCGCCGGACCTGGTCGATGGTCGCCGCGTCGCGGCCGAAGTCGTCCGTGGAGGCGGGGAGGAGCGGAGCCCGGGACCCCGCGGGAGAGAGCCGCGCTTCCGCCGCGTCCGGCGCCGCCGGCCGCATGAAGACGTCCCGCCACGAGTAGCCGGCCTCCCAGAGCTTGAAGAACCGCGGCAGCACGCCGAACGCGCCCCAGATCCCGGCTACCACCAGCGACCACGACAGATCGTGACTCGTCACCAGGTTGAGCAGCATCATGCCGCTCGAGGCCGACGCCCACGTCACGAAGGCGGAGCGCGTGGACCGCACCATCGCCGCTTCCCCGCCGGGGTTCTTCTGCGGGAGGTTGTCGCGCTCCCGCTGGCGGCGCGGCGGGCGGCCGCGGGACACATCGGGGGACCGCGGCACCGGGAGCGCCGCCCGTCCCGGCGAGGGGCGGGAGCCGAGTCCGCTCCCCGTCATCCGTGTCTGCGGGCGCGCGGACGGCCGCCAGGCCGGCGTCGAACGGGACTCGAGTGCCCGGCGCAGCGCGTCGGCCGTGGGCCACCGCTTCTCGGGATCCTTGTCCAGGCAGCGCATCACGCAGGCGGCCAGCTCGGCGGGACAGTCGGCGCGCTTGAGGGTGATGTCGGGCGGCTCCTCGGTGATCTGCTTCATCAGGAGCCCGGGCACCGTCGGCGCCGAGAAGGGCAGCTCGCCCACCAGCATCTGATAGCCCACGACGCCGAGGCTGTAGAGATCCGAGCGTCCGTCGATTTCGCGCTCACCCAGGGCCTGTTCGGGGCTCATGTAGTGAGGCGTACCGATGGCCACGCCGGTGCCGGTCAGTGTGCCGCCGCCGGTGGCCGAGCTCAGCGCCTTCGCGATCCCGAAGTCCGTGACCATCACCCGGCCCCGGCTGCCTTCGAGGAGAATGTTGTCGGGCTTCACGTCGCGGTGGACGATGCCGAGCGCGTGGGCGGCGCCGAGCGCGTCGACCGTCTCGAGCAGGATGCGGCGGACTTCCTCGGGCGGGAGCGTGCCCCGCCGCTGGAGCTTGCCGGACAAGGGCTCGCCGTCGACGAAGGCCATGATGAAGTAGACCAGGCCGTCGGGACCTTCACCGACGCTGAAGATCGGGACGATGTGCGGGTGGGACAGGCGCGCCGCGGTCTCCGCCTCCCGCAGGAAGCGGAGGCGGATCTCTTCACGGAAAGCCAGCTCCGGCGGGAGGACCTTGATGGCCACGCGCCGCTTGAGTCGCTCGTCCTTCGCGTTGTATACGACGCCCATCCCGCCCCGGCCGATTTCACTGTCGACCGTATAGGCGGTACCGAGCGCCCGAGACAGGCGACCCATCAACGAGTTGTCGTTCTCGCTCATTCCCCTCTATGGCCCGCGGAGCAAGACCCGAAAGATTAGCCCCAAGGGAGTGGTCCAGCAACCGCGCTAGGCGTCGGAACTTACGTAGCCCTGACGTTCTCGCTTCCGCGCCGAAGTGGCCGCTTCCTCCCGTTTCCGGGACCCGGATAGGCAGGCACTGCCGGTTTGGCCGGAAAAGGAGGGAACGAGGAGCCTCTCCGGGCGGTTTTTTCTTGGCACGGCGGATGCACTCGGTGTAACCGGAGTCATCCCTTTCAACTTGGAGTCGATTGCGATGTACGAGCGTTTGACGCTGCCGGTCCTGCCGCTTCGCGAAATGGTTCTCTTCCCCGGTGTGTCGTCCCCCATCGGGGCCGGTCGTCCTGCCACCCTGCGCGCCATCGAAGCCGCGCTCAAGAGCGAGTCTCGGCTCATCTTCGCCGTCTCCCAGCGCGAGAACGTCGATCAAGTCACGCCGGGAGTCCTGTATACCACCGGCGCCATCGCGAAGATCAGCCAGATCCAGCGCGGCATCGGCGGCGTCCAGATGATGCTGCACGGGGAAGCCCGTGGAACCGCCCTCCACTATCAGGAGGCCGCCGGGCATCTCGAGGCGGTGGTCCGGGAAGTCGCCGACCTCCCCCCCTTGGATGTCGACAACCAGGCCTTCGTTGCGCTCTACCGCGAAGCCCGGGAACGGGCCGGCGACCTGGGCCGGAAATCCGGTCTTCCCGAGGACGTGGTCAAGCAGGTGCTGGACGGCGTGAGCGATCCGGGCCGCTTCGCCGACCTCGTCGCGGCCTACCTGGAGATCAAGCCCGCCGAAAAGCAGGGCCTCCTCGAGACCCTCGGTGTGGAGGACCGGCTCCGCCGCGTGCTCGTGCACGTCCAGCGGCAGATCGGCCTGCTCGACGCCCAGGAAGACATCAAGTCACAGGTGCAGGAGGAGCTGGGCGAGCGCCAGCGGGAGATGTTCCTGCGGGAGCAGCTCAAGGCCATCCATAAGGAGCTGGGAGACGAGGACGAGGCCGGAGACGTCGACGAGCTCCGGAAGCGCCTCGACGCCCTCGAGCTCCCCGAAGCCGCCCGGAAGGAAGTCGACCGGGAGCTGTCCCGTCTCGAGCGCGCCAACAAGGACTCGATGGAAGGCCAGGTGATCCGCACCTACCTCGAGACCGTCGCCGAGCTGCCGTGGAACAAGCGGTCGGAGGAATCGCTCGACCTGGAGCGCGCCGGAAAGGTCCTCGAAGAGGACCATTTCGGGCTTCAGGAAGTGAAGGACCAGGTGCTCGAGTTCCTCGCGGTGCGGAAGCTCCGTCTGGAATCCCCCGACCGGGAGGCGAAGGGCAACGAGGACGACAAGCAGGCCAAGGGGCCGATCCTTCTGTTCCTGGGCCCGCCGGGCGTCGGCAAGACTTCGATCGCGAAGTCCATCGCCCGCGCGATGGGCCGGCCGTACGTCCGCATCTCCCTGGGCGGCGCCCGGGATGAAGCCGACATCCGCGGCCACCGGCGCACCTACGTGGGCGCCATGCCGGGCCGGATTCTCCAGGGGATGAAGCAGGCGGGGGCCAAGAACCCCGTCTTCCTGCTGGACGAAGTCGACAAGCTCGGCGTCTCGTTCCAGGGCGATCCGGCTTCGGCGCTGCTCGAAGTGCTCGATCCGGCCCAGAACGACTCATTCACCGATCACTACCTCGGCGTGCCGTTCGATCTCTCCGAGGTGCTGTTCATCGCCACGGCGAATTTTTCTCAGAACATCCCCGGTCCGCTGATGGACCGGATGGAGACGGTGAACTTCGCGGGCTACACCGAGCGCGAGAAGCAGGAGATCGCGAAGCGGTACCTGATTCCCCGCCAGCTGCGCGAAAACGGGCTGACGGCCGCGCAGCTCACGATCACCGACGAGGCGCTCCAGGCGGTGATTTCGAGCTACACCCGCGAAGCCGGCGTCCGGCAGCTCGAGCGCGAAATTGGCAAGCTCGGCCGCAAGGCCGCGCGGAAGATCGCGGGCCGGGACGCGG
>Ga0335069_10008742_pt1 | contig 14453 bp, 11 predicted proteins | sample Lox_Sample_11_FD_206714 | JGI IMG/M metagenome (GOLD analysis project Ga0335069, IMG submission 206714) | Soil microbial communities from Loxahatchee National Wildlife Refuge, Florida, United States - Lox_Sample_1.1 | ecosystem: Environmental > Terrestrial > Soil > Wetlands | place: USA... | reverse complement strand
TCGAACGCTTGGGACTTCCGCAGTTACACTGCACATCCGGCGCGTAATCCTAGCGAACCGCCGTGTACGGACCCGTACGCACGGTGGTGTGACAGGGAAAGCGAGTGATCGCCTACCTATGTCGATTCTATGCGGTCATGGCTTGCTTCTTTTCGTCCTGGCCGAAACGCACGCTGACCAACTTGGAGACGCCGGGTTCCTGCATGGTCACGCCGTAGAGGACGGGGGCGATGCCCATGGTCTTCTTGCTGTGCGTGATGATGATGAACTGCGTGTCTTTCGACATTTCTTTCACCAGCTCGGCGAAGCGGCCGATGTTGGCTTCGTCGAGCGGGGCATCGACTTCGTCGAGGATACAGAACGGGCTTGGCGTGTATTGGAAGATGCCGACCAGCAGGGCGAATGCAGTGAGGGCTTTTTCGCCGCCGGAAAGCAACAGCACGTTCTGCAGTTTCTTGCCGGGAGGGGAAGCGACGACGTCGATGCCGCTTTCCATGGCGTTCTCTTCGTCGGTCAGGCGCATGAAGCCGTGGCCTCCGCCGAAGAGCTTGCGGAAGGTGACCTGGAAGTTCTCGTTGATTTTCGCGAACGCTTCGGTGAACTTCTCGCGCGAGATCGCCTCGATTTCCTTGATCGTTTTGTGCGTGTTCTCGATCGAGTCGAGCAGGTCCTTGCGCTGCGTGTCGAGGAAGGTGTGACGCTCGCTGGTTTCTTTGTATTCCTCGAGAGCCATCATGTTCACCGGACCCATGGCTTCCAGCTTGGCCTTCATTTCCTTCACGAGCTCGTCTTCGATGGTCAGCGGTTCGCCGGTGAGGACCTGTAGTGTTTCGTCAGCGAGTAGCTCGGTTGGAGTCAGGCCCAGTTCGTTGACCGTGTTCTCGGCCATGTGCGTGGCGTCGGATTCGAGTTTGGCGGCGTGAGTGGAAATCTCGCTACGGCGATCGCGCACAGCATCGAGTTGGGTGCGAGCGGCCTTCAGCTCTTCGTCGATCTGGGCAACGCGGGCGCGAACGGATTCAGATTCAGTCTGCAGCTCGGCGATGCGGATTTCGAGCTGGTCTTTCTCCGCGGCGAGGGTGACGAGCTGTTCGGCGATCTGGATGTTCTCGAGTTCGCGCTGGCACTTCTCAGCCTTCGCAGATTCGGCTTGGGCTGCGATGGATTCGAGGCGCGTGATGATTTCGGTCAGTACCGACTCGACGCGCTGCAAAGTTGAAGCAGCCGAGCGACGGCGCTCTTCGAGGGTAGCGACTGTAGCCATCATCTCGGAGGAGATCTGGGCGGCCTGGTCGCGCGCGGTGCGGAGGCTGCCGAGGTTTTCCTGCGCGGCGGCGATCTGTGATTCGATCTCGCACCGGACCTGTTCTTTCGCGCCGAGGTCGTTCTGCTTTTCCTGGATGAACTGCTCGCGGGCGGAGCGGGCGGTGGTGACTTGCTGCAGTTCGCGCTCGTAGGTGGAGAGGCGCTCGCGGGTACGGGCCATCTCGGAGTCGAGCTGGCGAAGAGCGTGGCCGCTGGTCATCTGCTGCTTGTCGGCTTCACGCTTATCGTCCTCAAGGCGGTGGAGCAGGGAAGTCAGCTCGGCGATTTCTTTCGCCAGCACCCCGGCGCGGCGCTCCTGCTCGCGGAGGGCGATCTCGAGTTCGTTGACCACCTTAATGACGTCGCGCAATTCGCGCTTCATCGCCAGCGGACCTTCGGCGCGCTGCTTTCCTCCGGTAACGGTGACGTTATGGAACGACTCGCCGTTGTGGGCAAGGAAGAAGGCGTCGGGATTTTCGAGCGCCAGTTCGCGGGCTACGTTGGGGTCAGGCACGATGTAGCCGTTGCCCAATTTCGGCAGGACCACTTCGAGCGACTTGCCGAAGCCGTTCAGCACGCGAATGCAATTCTTGAGCGGCACGATGGTGTCGTGGCGGGCAGCAGTCGCGGCTTGTGCCGATTCGTCAGCGGTGAATGAGAACTTGGCCTGCGAGTCGCTGGGATGGACCAGGAAGGTGGCGCGGCCATCCACAGCATTGCGCAGAAGGTCGATGCCGTGGTCGGCGGCGTCCCACGACTTCACGACGACGAAGTTGAGTTCTTCACGGAGGAAGTCGTCCACGACGCTCTCGTACTGGCCTTCGACTTCGAGGAAGTCGGCAAGCACGCCGACGGGGGCGCGGCTGCCGTCGAGTGCGCCCGACTGGAAGAGGCGGCGGACCGAGTCGGTGGAGTAGCCGTGCTCGTTGATGACGGCCTCGAGCGAAGTTTTCTTGCCGATCGCCGTAGCGTATTCGGCGCGCAGCGTGTCGAGTTCGCGCTTTACTTCGACTTCCTCGCGGCGCTTGAACTCGAGCGTGTCGCGCGTACTCGCTATTTGCGAGGTCAGGGCAGTCACACGATCGGAGGCGCCCTCGAATTCCATCGAGATCTGGCCGCGCTGTCCGCCGAAGGTTTCGATCTGCGAGTTGGCGCTGGCGATCTCGGCGGTGAGACGAGTGGATTCGCGATCGTGTCCGGCGATCTGCTCGGTAGCTTTCGCGATCTCGTTGCGGACGGCGTTCTCTTCGGAGATTGCCTGCATCACCTGCACACGGCGCTGTTCCTGCTCGCGTTCGACCTGCAGTAGAGCATCGGCAGCGTTGCGAGCTTCTTCCTGGCGAGCGGCGGCTTCCTGCTGAGCCGCGGAGACATCGGCCTGCGCCGTCTCGAGAATCTGGCGGTTGCTGTTGAGCTCTTCTTCGAGTTGCGTGCGGCGCTCGGAGGCGGCGTTGATGTCTCGCTCCGCGGTCTCCATGCGAGTCTGCAATTCGACGCAGCGCTCTTCGTTCGTCTTCTGGCGCGAGACGGCGCGATCGGTTTCGCGGGTGATGATGGAGAGGCGCTCACGAACGGTGCGCGCGTCGTTCTCGATCTCGTATCCGCGCTGGGTGCGTTCGCTGTGCTCCATCTCGAGCACCTGTACGGCTTCCGATTGGACGCGGATGTCTTCGGCCAAGGCCGTGAGTTGTTCGTCGAGTGAGGCACGCTCCGCCTGCAGCGCTGACCACTTGCTGGCTACCACGACGCGGAGCTTGGCGCGCATTTCGTCGCGCAGCTTGGCAAAACGCTCGGCCTTGGCGGCCTGGCGCTTGAGCGAGTTCATCTGGCGCGTGACTTCTTCGAAGATGTCGTTCAGGCGGCTGAGGTTGAGCTTGGCTTCTTCGAGGCGCGCTTCAGCGAGGCGCTTCTTCGTTTTGAACTTGGTGATGCCCGCGGCTTCTTCGATGATGGCGCGGCGATCGGTCGGCTTGCTCGACAGAATTTGGCCGATGCGCCCCTGCTCGATGATGGCGTAGGATTCGGGGCCGAGGCCGGTGCCCATGAAGATGTCCTGAATATCGCGCAGGCGGCACAGTTTGCCGTTGAGGAGATATTCGCTGTCGCCCGTGCGGAATAACCGGCGCGTTACGACGATCTCACCTTTCTTGAACGTCCGTTGGAACTTGCGGCGGCGAATCTTGAGGACGACACCGGTGGGAGCGGCGTGAGAGGCTTCGGCGTTTGGCACTTCGGGAGCCGGCTCGGTTGCGGCTGGCGGTGGGTCAATAGCGGGCTCCGCGGCTGCGCCTTCGGCAGTCTGAGCGGCGCCGTCCGCTCCTGGCATTTCCGTCACATGGTGCGGCCGCACGTCTTCGGTGTACTCGTCAACGTCCTGTTCATTCCTGGCCCGAATGGAGGCTTCGTCCCAGTCTTCCTCGGGCATGTCGTCAACAACTTCGATCTCGGGCTCAATGACGTTGCCGCCCTCGAATACTTCGGGATCGACCAGCGTCAGCGACACTTCGGCCATGCCAGTGGGCTTGCGGTCACGGGTGCCGGCGAAGATGACATCTTCCATGCGCGCACCGCGCAGCGACTTGGCGGATTGCTCGCCGAGAACCCAGGTGATCGCGTCAGAAATGTTGGATTTTCCGCAGCCGTTGGGGCCGATGATGCCCGCGATGCCGTCGCCGTGGAACTTGAGTTCGGTGCGATCGCAGAACGACTTAAATCCCAGGATTTGCAGCTTTTTCAGCTTAAGCAACTGATACTCCTTCGCGCCGGTCCTCGGTACTACATACGAGTTCGACTAAATCTAGCCACCATCTCCGCATGGGTCAAGCAGATAAACACCATATCTTGGGGTATATCTGTTGAAAACGCAGCTGGTTGCACCCATGTTGCAGCAAATTGGCGATACACGAGGACAAAGCACGTTTTTGGGATGAGTACGGAGGAAGAGGAGAGACTACAGAGCTAGCACAACTGTAGCGCTGGTGGTGCAGAAAAGCAAGGAACGGAGGCCCGATTATTGGACCTCCGTTCACCTGTACCTTCGGCCAGTGAACCTTGTCTAGACGGCTGCCGCGCTGGCCGAGGCTCGGCTGAGTTCAGCCTCGGCTAGCGTAGGGATGATGGTCAACATGTCCGTTTGCACCTTGTCCCATTCCTGGATGAGGAGGCCCTTGCTCTCGAATGCCGCGCGGATCTGCTGGCGATCCCAGCCAAGGATCTCTTCGAGAATCGGGATCAGCACGGCCAGGGCGTTGTCGCTGAGGATCGAGCGCTTGGCGATTGGTGCGAGAAACTTGTTCTCCGAAACGGCGATGGTGAAGCCATCACGACGGTTCACGTGCAACATGACGTGGATGTCGCTGCTGCCGTCGCCGACGTAAACCACGCGATCAGGCCCGGTTTTGAGGCGTTCCAGCAGGGAATCGAGCACCGCGACCTTGCCGTAGCCGGCGGTCACGTTGGTGATGCGGCCGATCTCGCCCGACGGCGCGTACTCGAATTCTGTGCCGAAAATATGGTCGGCCGGAATGATGCCCTCGAGAGCCGAGCGGATGATTTCAACCGGCCCGGCGGAGATGACGTAGAAGTCGAAGTGAAAGCCTTCTACGTCGTTCGACAGGATGTCGTAGAGCAGGTCGATGTTGGGCTTGAGGCGCACACGTTTGCCGGCCTCGCGCAGGTGCTCAGGGCGCACGCGCGAGCGAAAGTCGGGATCGTGCAATAAGAGGTAGGCGAGTTCGCCACCCTGCTGGACCAGGTTCAACCTGGCCATGCCCTGGATTTTGCGTTCAAATTCCTCGCCCGGAATGCCGATAAGTTCGGCCAGAACGTAGCCAGAATCGTTGAAGCTCAGGGTCTGGTCGAAATCGCTGGCCAGGATGTAGCGCTTCTTTTGCAGAGGCTGCGTTTTATCAATGATCAATGCGTTCTTCACCATTTTCGTAGAATGATTATTCCTATACATGAGTAGATTCCCTCCGCCCACCAAAGGGAGCACAAACTGCTTAAAGTATTTAGATACAATGTATTACGCTAGTCTTAGGTTACTTAGTTGCTAACATAAGAGCCATTCCTGTTTACGTATGAACTATCAATTTCCTGATTAATTCGCTACGGCAGCGAGGGATGGTTTAGCCGACTGGGCGAGGGCGGCGATGTGTTCGGCCGAGAGACGGGAGTCGGCCGGGATGACGACACGGGTTTGTGGACGCTTTACATCGCGGAAGAGGACGTCCGGAGTGTCTCTCAAGGCGTGTTCGTGGAGGACGACGATGTCGAAATCGCTGGACTTGAGCAGACCGGCGGCTTCGGCCTGATCCCACGTGGCGGTGGTGTCGAAGCCCTGGTTCTCGAGGATCCATTGCAGCGTGATGAGCGAGTCTTCATCATGATGCAGAAGAAGGATGCGCTTTTTATCTGCCATAGGACACCTCGTACTGTTCTATTAAACCTTAACTCAAGACTGTTTACCGCCAATGAAATTTCGATGATTAGGATTTGAATTTCTTATTGGGTTATGGACCATTTTGGAACGCATGTTTTTGCGTGCCAAACTATCGATTTGTGGCTGAGTTTTGCGCCTTCCGTGTAGATATAATCGAACCAAAATGGCACAGGAACTTGTGATGGAAGACACATCTACGTGTGAGGTAACCGAACTCGACCAGTACCGGCTGATCCGGCAGCAGATCGAGCATGAGGATAACCTCATCAGCCAGCGGTTGAGCTGGTTGCTGGGCTCGCAGTCGTTCCTGTTCACAGCGTTTGCGATATCGCTGAACGGTCCGACGCAGATGCGGACGAAGCCGTATGAAAGTACGGTAAACCTGCTGATATTGGTGTTGCCGCTGGTGTCGATTTTGTCGGCGGCGTTGATCTGGCTGGCGGTTATGGCCGGCATGTGGACGATGACAAAACTGCGACGCAGGTACGCGGCTAGTATCTCGGCAGGGCTGCGCAATGTCGTGCCGCCGGTGCAATCGACCGGCGGAGCGCTGGTGCTTGGCCACTTTGCGCCAATACTGCTGCCGGGACTCTTCGTCGTGATCTGGCTGCTGCTGATGGTGCGGAGCTAGACCTCGATCTCATCCACGTAACACCAGCGCCAGTCTTCGCCGGGCTCGAATGACTGCATGATCGGGTGCTTGGTGTGATGGAAATGTTTCGTAGCGTGCTTGTTTGGTGAGCTGTCGCAACACCCGACGTGGCCGCACTCCAGGCACAGGCGGAGGTGGACCCATTGTCCGCCGATCTTCAGGCACTCTTCACAACCCTTTGCGGACGGAGTGACCCTCTTGATTTCGGAGAGATGTTTGCAGGCAGTGCTCATTTTCCCTCGTTCGTGTCGTCCCTGCGGGACTCAGTGATGGCGCTCCTTAAGGGACCCGGCTCTCACGAGCCGGGCTATGGAATAACGTCCGCTTCGCGGACTAAGTACCGGATTCGATCAAGCAATGTCCGTTAGCGACTTTGACTAGATGCGGTGGAGCCGTGTCGCGGTGCTAAGATTCTGGCGCCTTATGATGAGAAGGATTCTTGTATTTCTATTCCTGCTTTCGGGTTTGAGTTTTGCGCAAGCACCGGCCCCGCTGATCACGAACATTCCCCATCGCAACACTATTTCGCTGGACGGAGTCTGGCACATTGTTCCCGATCCCTACGATACGGGTTCGGTGACTTACGACGGCAAGCCGAACGCACACAGCTATTTCCGCAATGCCAAGCCGCAATCGAAGCACGATCTGGTGGAATACGACTTCGAGAAGAGCCCGACTTTGCGAGTGCCCGGCGATTGGAATACGCAGCGGCTCGATCTGTTGTGGTACGAGGGAACGATCTGGTACGAGCGGACGTTTGACTACCACCCGAAGGCTGGGTCGCGCGTGTTCCTGTATGTCGGCGCGGCGAACTATTTCTCGCGCGCAGGCGTGAACGGAACGGTGGTGTGCGATCACCAGGGCGGATTCACTCCGTATAACTGTGAAGTTACATCGCTGCTAAAGGAGGGCGAGAACCTTGTTGTCATCCAGGTGAACGACACGCGGCGCAAGGAGAACGTGCCGACGCTGGCGACCGACTGGTGGAACTATGGCGGGCTGACGCGGGGCGTCGAACTTGTCGAAGTACCCCAGCAGTTTATCCAGGATTATTTTATCCAGCTGAAGCCGTACTCGCGCGAGCACATTGAGGGCTGGGTCAAGCTGAGCGAAGGGCGCGGCCAGCACGAAGTGACGGTTCGCATTCCGGAGTTGGCGCTCGAGAAGAGGTTCATCACCGGTGCGGACGGGGTTGCGCCGATTTCTTTCTCCACCAACCGAGCGAAGCTGTGGTCGCCGGCGGAACCAAAGCTCTATCATATCGAGGTCTCCGCTGGTTCCGACAAAATCGAAGACGACGTCGGCTTCCGTACCATTGAAGTTAAAGGGCACGAGATTCTTCTGAATGGCTCACCGATTTTCCTGAAGGGCGTTTCGATTCACGAGGAGGCTCCGTACCGTTCGGGGCGGGCGTTCAGTGATGATGATGCGCGCGCATTGCTCGGGTGGGCGAAGGAACTGGGAGCCAACTACGTTCGGCTGGCGCATTATCCGCACAATGAGAACATGGTGCGCATGGCCGACCGCATGGGCCTGATGGTGTGGTCGGAGGTGCCGGTTTATTGGACGATTGATTGGGAGAATGAACAGACGCTGGCGAATGCGAAGCAGCAGATTACCGAGAGCATCACGCGAGACAAGAATCGCGCGGCGATCGCGATCTGGTCGGTGGGGAACGAGACCCCGATTCTGCCGGCGCGCAACGACTTCATGCACCAGATGGTCGAGACGGTGCGCAAACTCGACGCGACGCGACTGGTGAGCGCGGCGTTGCAGGTGCATAAGGTCGAGGGCTCGACGCGCGTTCTCGACGATCCGCTCGGCGCCGACCTCGATGTGCTGGGCTGCAACGAGTACATCGGGTGGTATGAAGGTAACAACGATGACATTGACAACGCGGTCTACAAGACTCCTTATGACAAGCCATTGGTGATGAGCGAATTCGGGGCGGAAGCGCCGTATGGATTGCATGGCGATGCCGATACGCGCTGGACGGAAGAGTTCCAGGAAGCGGTGTATCAGCACCAGGTCAAGATGCTTGATCGCATTCCGTTTCTGCGCGGAGCATCGCCGTGGATCCTGATGGACTTTCGCTCGCCGCGCAGGCCGCTACCGGGTGTGCAGGACTTCTTCAATCGCAAGGGCTTGATTTCGGATCAGGGACAGAGGAAGAAGGCTTTCTACGTGATGCAGAAGTGGTACCAGACGAAGTAATCTGAATATCAGGGTATCCGGATATCTGATTATCGTGCGTCGAAAAACACACGAGGATTGCCGCTAAGAATATCCTTCTCTATTCAGATAATCAGTTATCCAGATATTCTGATTGATGCATGGCCAACTGCGTTCAATGCGGGCGGGAACTGCCGTCGTTCTCCTTTGGAGAGGCCAGCGATCGTTGCGCCGATTGCCGTCGGCAGCAGGCGATCGCGGAGCAGCAGCGACCAGCGGACGTGCTTCCCGGTGAAGCGCCCGTACGCAAGCCGACGCCAGCCGAATCGGCCCGTGCATTTCCTGTGACGGCCGCCATTGTTGCGATCAACCTGGCCATCTACGTTGCCTTTGCTATCGCCAGCGTTATCACCGGAGAGGGAAGTCCGTTCGACTTCTCGTCACAGATGTTGTTGCGTTGGGGCGCCGACTATGGCCCGCTGGCGCTCGACGGGCAATGGTGGCGGCTGTTCACCTCGATGTGGCTGCACGGGGGACTGGTCCACGTTGCGGCCAACATGTACGGGTTGTGGAGCTTCGGGCGGATTACAGAGCGTATCTACGGGCGCAGCAGGTACTTGATTATTTATGTCGGGACGGGAATGGCGGCGAGCCTGGCGAGCGTGGGATGGCACGCGGAGCCGACGGTGGCCGTGGGAGCGTCGGGCGCGATTTTCGGAGTGGTCGGCGCGCTGGTGTGGCCGTTCTACCGGAAGAGACTGAAGCTGCCGCCGCCGGTGATGAGCGCGATGCTCAAGAACATTGGGACGGTGATCGTGATCAACCTGGTAATCGGCGCATCGATTCCAGTCATTGACAATGCCGCGCACGTCGGAGGATTGGTCGCCGGACTTATCCTCGGCGCGGTGTTCGTGGAACTGGTGGTCGCGGGCGCCGATCCGGCTTCTTCTGCGTGGAAGGTTGCGGCTGCCTCGGCGATCGTGCTGGCCGCGTCGTTCGTGGGAATTCGGCACGAGAGGATGCCAGAGATGCTACCCTGGTGGTCGTTCTACGCATTAGAACGCGGCGACACACGTGCGGGCATGGATGATGCGCAGCGTGCGGTGCAAATGCGGCCGAAGGGCGCGATGGCGCACGCGGCGCTGGGCGAGGCGTACTTCGATTCGAACAAATATTCGGAGGCGGCAAAAGAGTTTGAGATCGCGCATCAATTTGCGGCGGACAACGGATACATTTCCGGACGGTTGGGCAGCGTGTATGCGGCGAACAAGCAGTGGGCTGCGGCAGAGCCGTTGTTACGCGAAGGAATGAAGGCCGACCCGAATGATCCAGATTTGCTTATCGATCTTGGAGTGACGCTAGCCTGGACGAACCGTGCAACGGAAGGGCTGGACTCTGTCCACAAAGCCTTGCAGATCGAGCCAAAGTCGGCACGCGGACAGTATGCGCTGGGAATGATTCTCGAACACGAAGGCCGGTACCGCGAGGCTCTCTCGCCGTTGCAGGAGGCGGTGAAGCTCGACCCCAACGACGCGGACTACCAGGCTGAGTTGAAGTCGGCGGAAAATGCCGCGCAGGCGAGCGACCGCAAGGCCGAATAGAATACAAGTAATGCCCTCTTTGCTCAGCATCCTGAACCGCGAAGTCATTGCCTGCGGCCGGTGCCCGCGCTTGGTCGAATACCGCGAGCGCATCGGGCGCGAGAAGCGGCGGGCGTATCTGGACTGGACGTATTGGGCCAAGCCGGTGCCAGGATTCGGAGATGCGAATGCGCGGGTGTTGATCATGGGATTGGCGCCGGGCGCGCACGGATCAAACCGTACGGGGCGGCCGTTCACTGGCGACTCGAGTGGGAACTTCATGTATCCGGTGCTGCATCGCACGGGATTTGCGAACCAGCCCACGGCGCAACGTGTTGATGACGGACTGCAACTGAAAGACCTCTACATTACCGCCGCGGTTCGCTGCGCGCCTCCCGACAACAAGCCGACGCCGGAGGAGATTGCGAACTGCGCTCCGTTTCTCGATCGTGAACTGGATGCGCTCACCAGCGTTAGAGTTGTGGTCGCGCTGGGGCGGATCGGGTTCGATGCGTATTTGAACTATCTGCGGCGCAAAGGCATTGTGAAATCAAAGGCCGCTTATGTGTTCGGACATGGCGCGACCTACACGATGCCGAATGGAACCATCCTGCTCGCCTCGTACCATCCGTCCAACCAGAACACGAACACGGGGAAGCTGACGAAGGAAATGTTCACGGAGATATTTTTGACGGCCAAGAAGTTGGTGAGAAGGGGGAAAGCGGGGGCGCGGTAAGGTTGGCATTTACAGCTCGGTCAAACTGTAGGATCGCGGCCCACTGTCCTCCCCGATGTTGCTCCCATACGATGTTTCCGCCGAGCAGAGTAGCGGCGGCTGTGGGCGAGACATCCTCGTGATAATCGAAGTAGCGCTGCTGCAACTGGCGCCAGTAAGGTAAACGGATCAGGAATCCACCGCCCGGTTCGTACTTGGTCGAAAACAGGAATGCCGTGTCGTAAAGTTCGGCCTGATCGCGGGCGGCCAAGATCTGTTCCGCCGAAAAATCTTCTATGCTCACGATGTGTACCGGCTTCTGCACGTAGCCGAGGTACGGTTTCGTGAGCTCATCCGAGGCGGGCCACGCGGTCAGCACGCGGCCGCCCGGGGGATGGGACTCGAGGTACTGCGCCCCCTGCTGGTGCAGCCGCACGAAGTCGGCGTAGTCGAGATTGTCTTCCGGCGCGAAATGGTAAGGCGGGTTGAATAGAAGCGCCAGCACGAACGACAAGCACACGACACCGAGGAATGCGTGCCACATCGGAAGTCTTCGCCAGATGGTCGAAACGCAAATGATAGTGACGAGCGGATACGCCGGCAGCAGATAGCGTGCCAGCACTGCGCCTCCGACGACGGAGAGCGCGAGCGCATAGGCGACGATCACCGCCGCGAACGTCATTTGCACCGGAATGGCGATCCGCGGACGTTGGGTGGCGGGATTGCCGTGGCCATTCTGCGGGACGTTGCCAATGGTCAGCGGCTTGCGGCTCATGGCAAGCGCGGTCACGATCGTAAGCGCAAAAAGGTTCATGTAGCCGAACAGTTGCCACAGCCGTTGCGCAAAGGCTGCGAGAACGCGCACCGGGTGCAGCGTCGCGCCCAGGTTGTAGCGGAGAAACTCCGGGTTCCCGAAGACGAAACCTGTAACGCGGTAGTGATACGCGAACCAGAGTCCCAAGGGAACAACGGGCAGCAGCAGCCAAAGGGCGCGTGAGAATGAAGCCCGAAACTGGAACCACGGCTTCGCAACGACAAGGCCAAGGAGTTCCCACGCGAGCAGAGCCAGCGGCGCGAGGATGGCCGTTTCTTTCGACAGCGCGGCCAGGGCAAACCAGATGGCCGTGCTCCTACCGCGACCAGCGACGTATGCGCACATTCCCCAAACAGTGAATCCCGCGACCGCTAAGTCGAGGTGTGCGAGAGAACTCTGCGCGAAAAAAACAGGGAAGACTGCCGTCGCGATCGTCGCTCCTGTGGCGACCAGCGGATTGGAAACGTGCTTCGCCAGGCGATAGACGCCGGTCAACGTGAAGGCGCTGACCAGCAACATCGCAACACGAGTCACGACGGCATGGTACCCGAACATCTTCCACGCCAGCGCCAGCCAAGCCATCAGCAGCGGCGGGTGTGCATTGGTGAGCGTCGAATCAGGAATCAATCGCCCTTGCAGAAAGAGGTCGCGTGCGGCGGGAATGTAGTACCCGGCCTCGTCCCAGAAATAAGGAAGAGACAGGAGCGGCAAATGGGTCAAAAGCAACGCGACGAAAATCAGAGCCGCAACCGCCGGCAGCCGCTCCCACCAGTTTTGTGGCGGAGCCGACACTCCTTCCCTGGGGAAGCGCAGAATCCTCGCCGTGCTCCGCATTCGCGTTAGTTGATGGGGCCGGCGGCGGTCATGCGCGGGTCGAGCTTGATCTCGCCGAAGGTGCCTTCGTAGTTGGTGACGTTCTGCTGCAGGATGGTCATCAATGCCTTTGCCTGCTGCGGGCTGAGGTAGACGCCCTGGAAGTTGCGGATTTCGACTTCCTGTTCGCTCGACTGCTGCATGGTGCCGAAGACGAGGAAAAAATCCCACACGTTGACGCGAACCTGCACGCTGTTGGCATAGTTCTCGCGGTAATTGGGATCGTTGACGAGCTTAATGTGCGGCTGATTGGGAGGTAGATTTGCCATGTCTCTCTTCCGATAAACAGTTGAATTAACGATATTACCGGAAAAAGAAAAGCCGCGGGCACCGGTTCATCGAGGTAGCGCGTTTATGGGGATTACAGAATTCCGGGGCGCTGGGAATTTGGTGCGAAAGGGGGGACTCGAACCCCCACGGTTTTACCCGCCAGATCCTAAGTCTGGTGCGTCTGCCAATTCCGCCACTTTCGCACTTGCAGGAACTACCACATTGTAGCGCTTCCCGAGTAGATGCGATGGCGATACTGCCAGACAACGGCTCGGGTACGGTGGGTGCGATCCGGCGGAGGCGTAAATCACCCTAATTGAAAGGGGCACAAGCCGAAGGTCGGGTGGTTCTGTGGTCGGGAAAGCTAGAACCGTTCCACCTTCAGGATGGTACTTCGGAGTAAGCCAGGGTTTACATGGAGTTCACAACATTAACGAGAAATATGGTATTTTTTACATCGGCGGACGATAAGGGATGTCCACAGCGCATAGCCTCGACAATCCGATTCAAGTGCTGATTGCGGACACCAAGCAATTGTGGACTGGCCTGCTGGTGGAACGGCTCCGGCAGGTTCCTGGGATCATGGCATTTCCCAATACCTCCCCGGAGCAGTTTCTCCATGAAATTGCCTTGTTGCTGCCGGATATAACCTTGCTCGGCATCGAGGATGCAAGCAGTGCGCCGGCAGTCTTCCAGATGCTGCAATCGGCGCGCGAGCTTCGGCCCTCGCTACACAATGTTGTCTTGCTGAACTCGATGGACAGCGGCATCATCCGAGAATCGTTCTTCGCGGGCGCGAACGGAGTCATTAGCCCCAACGAACCTTTCGACGTGTTGCTCGATTGCATTCGCAGCGTTGATGCCGGCCGGATCTGGTTGCGCAACGATCAGTTCACTTGTTTTCAAGAGTTGCTGGACTCGTCTCCGGCGAGCCAGGCAATCGTGGATGTATGCGACTCGGATGTACTAACGGATCGCCAACTCAAACTGGTCCAGTGTGTCGCGAAGGGAATGACCAACCGTGAGATCGCATTGCAACTCGATCTGAGCGAACACACGGTGCGAAATTACCTGGTGCGCATCTTCCGCAAGTTCGGTGTTTCGAATCGTGCCGAACTCGTCAGCTCCGCCTTGCAACACGCTTAAGCGTCCATCGCCAGCGAACACCGTCCCGTTCCTTTCAATTGGCACACCACAAGAGCCTCGAGTTGATTGACACCGGGGATTCTCTTTCGAACGCATCCATATATTAGGTATGCTCGCGCGTTCGCCCCTGCGCGAAATGGCGAATGTGACGAAAAAGCGCATTTTAGTGAGGAACGAACGTACACTGCTTGAGGCACGAACAGCAGCGAGAAGTTATATCTCTTGTGCCATCTCGGTCCAGAGAACTACTCTGCCTGCAATTCTGTTGGGTGAAGGAACGGTCTGTGGCGCTGAATCCCCCTCAAAAACCACGACCAAAGCACAATCCCCTGGCTGCAACCCGAATTGGATGTGTATTGGTTCGGCATGTCAAACGTCCTTCGCTAATCGGTAATTTGGGTATCTGAAATTCAGCTTGATTGGTTCTTGGCTACGGATCTTGTGTCCGTAAGCAAACGCGTAGGTGCGCCCGGCTCCCGGGGCCA
>Ga0335069_10008741_pt1 | contig 14456 bp, 7 predicted proteins | sample Lox_Sample_11_FD_206714 | JGI IMG/M metagenome (GOLD analysis project Ga0335069, IMG submission 206714) | Soil microbial communities from Loxahatchee National Wildlife Refuge, Florida, United States - Lox_Sample_1.1 | ecosystem: Environmental > Terrestrial > Soil > Wetlands | place: USA: Florida... | reverse complement strand
CGTCGGCGCTCAACGATCCGATCGACATCACCAGCGGGCCCAACGGGAAGCTCTGGTTCACCGAGCGGACATCGGCACGCGGCCTTCCCCTCTCCGGCTTCATCGGGAACATCACGGTCAACGGCACCATCAATGAGATCAGGGTCGACAACGACGCAATCAGCATCACCCGCGGACCGGACGACGCGCTGTGGTTCACCTCCGACTACAACATGGGGTTCGCCGGAGGCGGCCTCGGCCGGATGACCACCAGCGGCCAGTACCACATCTTCCCGATCGACGGCGATTTTCTGCCCAACGACATTACCGCCGGTCCGGACGGCGCCTTGTGGTTCACCTACTTCGACCCCACGGTCGTCTTGCCTGCCGCCCGACCGGCGGGCGTGGTGCCGAATGACGACGCCATTCCCATCATCGGCCGCATGACCACCGACGGAGCGCTCAGCGTGTTCTCCAGCTCCTATCAAGACCTGCAGCCGATCTCGATCACGCGCGGTCCGGAGGACAATCTGTGGTTCTCCACCGAGGGCGGTGGCATCTGGCGCATCAATCTGGCCGGCACGTTTCAGCAGGTCACGTTCGACGCCGACAATGATCCCGCCGTCGATCTCACCGCCGGCGCCGACGGCCGGATCTGGTGGACCCTCCCGATGAGCAATCGGATCGGCTACGTCGACAGCCTCTTGTTCGTTCCGATCAACCTCTCGGGCGCCACGCCGATCGGGCTGGGGCGCGGCCAGGACGACAGCATCTGGTTCGCCGACTACAGCGGCAATCGCATCGGCCGCATCGACGAGAACGGCAGCCTGCAGCAGCACGAGCTGGGCGACGGCCACAACCCGACCGCCGTGGCCGTCGCGCCCGACGGCTCCGCCTGGTTCACCAACCCGGGCGCCGACACCATCGGCCACATCACCACCGACGGCGACTTCGCCGAGTTCGTGATCCCGTCGGGGCCGAGCAATCCGCAGGACATCGTCCTCGGGCCGGACGGCAACTTCTGGTTCACCGAGTTCGACGCCGGCGCCATCGGCCGCATCACGCCGCTGGGCGCGGTCAGGCGCTTCCCGATCCCCAACCCCGCCGTCAACGTCGCCGGGCCGCGGGTCGCGGCCGCCGTCCCCAATCCGCTCAACATCGCCGTCGGCCCCGACGGCAATCTCTGGTTCAGCGACGAAGGCCTCAACGCGATCGGCCGCATCACCACCGGCGGCGACCTCGTCGAGTTCCCGATCCCGACCGCCGACAGCGAACCGGCGGGCATCACCGCCGGCGCCGACGGCAACCTCTACTTCGTCGAGTCGAACCCCGGCCGCGTCGCCCGCATCACCACCGCCGGCGACGTCACCGAGCTCGGCACGCCCGATCCCGACTCGTTCCCGGAGTACATCACCCTCGGTCCCGACGGCGCCCTCTGGTTCACCGAGTCCGATTCCAACCGCCTCGGCCGCATCGCCCGCGACGGCCGCATCACCAAGTTCGAGCTGCCCACCGCGGATTCCGGCCCCACCGGCATCATCGGCCGCCGCGACGGCCGCCTCTTCGTCGCGCTGCTCAACACCGGGCAGATCCTCTACACCGACCTCGCCGCCGCCGAGCCGACGCACACGGTGACGCCGACCGCGACCATCACCCGCACGCCGACCGTGACGCGCACCGTGCCGCCCGGATCGACGGCGACCAACACCCCCGTGCTGACGCCGACGCTCCATGCCATCTTTTGCTTCGGCGACTGCAACGGCGACTCGACGGTGGCGATCAACGAGCTGATCGCGGCGGTCAACATCGCCCTCGGCAATGCGCCCTATCACTCATGCAGCAATGCCGACGCCGACGACGACGGCGCCATCCGCATCAACGATCTGATCGCCGCGGTGAACGACGCGCTGCAGGGCTGCCCGGCCTGAACGACGCGGTCGCCACCGGCCGCTGCCGGTCCTAGCCCGAGCGGCTTTGCACGCAGAGTACCGCCACGAACCGAGCGTGTGTGTTCCCGCTTGGCACGCCGTCACTTCGCTGGGTCCCTTCCCCCGCAAGGGGGGAAGGGACCTTCGAACGGAGTTCGGTCCGACCTCGCGCGCCTGAGATTCTTCCGACGCGCAAGCTTTAGGTGCAAAGCCGGCTGAGGCTCAGGCGGAGTTGAATGACGGCTCGACCTCCATTGAAGAGGCGCCGGCGGAGCGGCGCCCTCCAGGTCATTCGAGGCTCGTCGCGCCTTGTCGTACGGATGCCATCCCCGACACACCGCTGCGCGTCACCGTTCCGGTGTCGTTCAATCTCGGCGGTTGAGCCCTCGGCTCCAGTGATCGGCGGGCCGGCCGACCCGGCGCGCCGCGCGGCCGGCCGGCCCGCAGAACATCAGCCGAACCGATCGTCTCGCATCAGATCGATGGTTTCCTCCAGATCGACTACGCGTGTTGCGGCTGGGGCCGCTTGGGCTGGCGCACCAGGCGCAGCTTCGGGCGGCGCTTGAACACATCGTTCGGGTTGGCGGCGATCCACAGTGCCGCGCACACGGCCGCGAGCACTCCGCCGATGATCGTCCACCCGTGACGCGGTGGAACCACATCGACGACCAGGGCCAGCGCGGGCATCCCCGAGGATGCCATCCACGCAACGGCCGCATCGGCGACATAGGTCATGTTTGCCTCCTCTCGCCCCGCGATCACAAAGGGCGTCTGTTCGAGACAAACCGTAACACAGTGCGTCAATTCGGGAACCCCGGGTCACGGAGAATTCACACAATCAGCATTCCTCATATGTACTATTCGTGTGAACGGCAGTGTGAATGAAATGACACATCGCACGGCGATCGAATTCGTCGGGCCGGGTGCGCCGGTCGAAACCCTCGCGCGCGCGGTCGCAGAGGTCGGTGCGCGTTCCGGCCGGCACAGCCGGCCCTACTGTCTGGTCGTCCGTGGACGAGTACGTGTACGGGTCGGCGCGACGAGCGACAGCGTGTTTCCCCCGCGTCGCGTCCGCCGCTCACGCGGGCGCGGCGTCGGGGAAGGCGAAGGCCACCTTCACGCAGCCGGTGGTCTTCGTCATCGCCGTGCGGAACGCCGACTGCCAGTCGTCGAGGCGATAGCGGTGCGTGACCAGGAACGACAGATCCACCTCGCCGGCGGCGCAGAGGTCGACGTAGTGCTCCATCGCGTGCTTGCGCACGCCGCGGAATTCCTCGACGCCGAACGCGTTCGAGCCCACCACGCGTAGCTCCTTGAAGTAGATCGGCGTCCATTCGAAGCGCTTCGGCGCCTCGACGCCGATGATCGACAGGATGCCGCGCGGCCGCGCCACGCGCACCCCAATCTCGATCGTCTGCGGCGAGCAGATCGAGTCGTACACCGCGTCGACGCCGCCGGACAGCATGGGCAGTCCGTGCCAGCGTGACCCCCAGGCGCGCGCGCCGGTGAGCTTGGCGATGGCGGCGATGATCGGGGCGCCCTTGCGCGCGGTGATCACCTCGGCCGCGCCGAGCCGCTTCGCGGCGTCCACCTGTTGCGGGTAGCGGGCGATGCAGATGATGCGCGCCTTGGGCTTCACCACGCGCACCGCCGCCACGGCGGCCAGGCCGATGGTGCCGGCGCCGTAGACGAGCACGGTGGGCTCGTCGCCGTCGGGCGGGTCCTTCACCACGGCGTGGAAGGACACCGCGAACGGATCGGCGAGGACCGCTTGCTCGTCCGTGACACTGGGCGGCAGCGGGAAGACCTGGCTCTCGTGCAGGGCGACCCGGGCGGCATACGCCCCCGGCGCATCGTTGCAGTTGCCCAGGTGCAGGCCCGCACGGAGCCCGCCCGAATCGAAGTTGTGGCAGAGGGAGAGGTTGCCCTGGGCGCACGCCGGGCACACCGGCGAGATGCCGCGCGGCTCGCAGGAGAGCCACGGGTTGATGACGATGCGGTCGCCCGGCCGCACCCGCGTCACGGCGCTGCCCACCTCCGCCACGACGCCGGCGGATTCGTGCCCGAGGACGTGCGGAAAGGAGATGACGCCCGAGATCGGGTTGTCGAAGTGGCCTTTGAGCAGCACCTGCTTCTGATCGCTGCCGCAGATGCCGGTCAGGGTCGGCCGCACCACCACCCAGCAATCGCCACGCACCCGCGCCGGCGGAATATCCTCGAGCGCCACCGGGGCGAAGCGGCTCGTGTACGCCGTCTTGGAGAACAGCCCGAGCATCCGGGTGAGCAGGATCTTGGGGATGCTCATGTGGAATTGTAGGGCCTGCATCGTTCCGCAACCTCCTCGTTGCGCTCGCGGATGCGAGCGAGCCTCACATTCTTCACCCATCGGTGAAAATCAAGCCGCGCAGTGCGTGCGAGCGCCGCCCCACACAACAGGTGCCGTGCGGTTCGCCACCGGGCAGCGGGCCGTTACGGGCGATGGTGGACCGGATCGCACATCGCGGCTGGCGACTGCTCGCGCATATGGAATAGTGGTCGCACCAGGGGGGACGTGGCGACCACGGGGTCGCAGGACGGGCCGATTCGGTGACAGGCATGCAGCGCACATTCCGGTTCCTGCTCGCGGTCGGCGCGGCGCTGGCCGCTGCCGCGTTGCCGCAGGCGCGCCCGGTGCGGGCGGCGCCGCCGCCGGCGTTCGTGCAGCGCCGGCCGTTTCGGGTCAAGTCGGGGAGCAGCGCGAGCGTCACCTTCCCCAAGCCCAACACCGCCGGCAACCTGATCGTCGTCTACGTGGTGTGGGACAACGGCGGGGCCGTCTCGCTGAGCGACAGCCGCGGCAACGTCTACGCCAGCGCCGTCGGGCCCTCCCAATACAGCGGCGACCCGACCAGCGCGCAGATCTTCTACGCCCGCAACATCGCCGGCGGGGCCAACACGGTCACCGCGACCTTCGCCACTGCGATCAGCACGCGCGCGGTCGTCTCGCTGTTCGAGTACTCGGGGCTCGATCCCGTCGCGCCGCTGGCCGCGGCGGTCGCAACGTCCGGATCGTCGCTGGTGATGGACAGCGGGCTGCTGACCACGACCAGCGGCAACGCGCTGCTGTTCATGGGGGCCGAGTCCAACAAGGCGGTGCGACGGCGGCCGCTCGGCTTCCGCGTCCGCTCCCGCCGCGCCGGCGCCATGACCGCGGACGAGATCGCGCCGGCGCCGGGCGCCTATCGCGCCACCAGCTCGCAGCGCGGCACGGCGTGGACGATGCAGCTCGTGGCTTTCCAGACGCCGGCGGTCGCGCCGCCGAACACCGCCTACCCGCTGAAGGTCGGCGTCACCGGCCGCTATCTCGTCGATCAGCAGAACGTGCCGTTCCTGCTCACCGGCGACTCGCCGCAGGCGCTGATCGTCAACCTCACGGAAGCCGACGCGGATGGGTTCTTCGCCGACCGCCAGGCGGCGGGATTCAACGCGGTGTGGATCAACCTGCTGTGCGCCACGTACACCGGCGGGCGCGCCGACGGCAGTACGTACGACGGCATCGTTCCGTTCACCACGCCCGGGGATCTCGCGACACCGAACGAGAGCTACTTCGCCCGGGTCGACGACATGCTCAATCTCGCCGCCCAGCACGGGCTGACGGTGTTCCTCGACCCGGCGGAGACCGGCAGCTTTCTGAGCGTCGTGAGCGGCAACGGCGTCGCCAAGTCCCGCCAGTACGGCCGCTACCTCGGAACGCGCTACCGGAGCTTCGACAACATCGTGTGGATGAGCGGCAACGATTTCCAGAGCTGGTCGAACCCGAGCGACGACGCGGTGGTCGAGGCGGTGGCGCTGGGCATCCGGGACACCGACGACCGCCACATCCACACCGTCGAGCTCGACTATCCCGTCAGCGGCTCGCTCGACGACCCCACCTGGGCGCCGATCATCCAGCTCAACGCCTCGTACACCTACTACCCGACCTATGCGCAGGTGCTGACCGACTACGATCGCCCCAACGCGCTGCCGACCTTCCTGGTCGAGGCGAACTACGAGTTCGAGCACAACGCCGCCGATCTCGGCACCCCGCAGATCCTGCGGCGGCAGGCGTACTGGAGTTTGCTCAGCGGCGCGGCCGGCCAGTTCTACGGCAACCGCTACACGTGGCCCTTCATCAGCGGATGGCAGGACAACCTCGATACGCCGGGGTCGGCGCAGATGGGCTACGTGAAGTTCCTCTTCGCCCCGCGGCCCTGGTACGACCTGATCCCCGACCAGACCCACACCGTCGTCACCGCCGGGGTCGGCACGTACGCCGACAGCGGCGCGCTCGGCGACAGCGACTACCTCACCGCCGCGCGCACGCCGGACGGCGCGCTGGTGGCCGCCTACATGCCGACCAGCCGGACGATCACCGTCGCCATGTCCAGCCTCGCCGCGCCGGCCTACGCGAGCTGGTACGATCCGAGCAACGGCACCTTCAGCGCGATTCCCGGCTCGCCGCTCGCCAACACCGGCACGCGGACCTTCACGCCGCCGGGCGCCAACGGCGATGGGGACGGCGACTGGGTGCTGCTGCTGGAGGCCTCGGTCCCGCCCGACACCACCCCGCCGAGCGTCCCCACCAATCTGTCGGCGACCGGGATCACGTCGTCGCAGATCACCGTCGCATGGGATGCGTCGACCGACGACGTGGCGGTCGCCGGGTATCAGCTCTACCGGGACGGGGTGGTGATCAAGTCCACCCCGTCGACTTCGTACACCGACACCGGCCTGGCGGCGCTCACCGCCTACTCGTACACCGTCGCCGCCTACGACTACGCGAACAACGTGTCGCCGCCGTCGGCCGCGCTGGTCGCCACGACGGCGTCTCCGGGCCCGACCTTCGTCCAGCAGGGTTACGCGGTGCCGCAGTCGCCCCAGAGCGTGGCGAGCGCAGTGTTCGCGGCCGCGCAGAGCGCCGGCGACGCCAACATCGTCGCGATCGGGTGGAACGACACCGCGGCGAGCATCGCCTCGGTCACCGACAGCGCCGGGAACGTCTACCAGGCCGCGATCGCAACTTACCGCGGCAACGGCCTCAGCCAGGCGATCTACTACGCGGCGAACGTCGCGGCCGCGGCGGCCGGCGCCAATCAGGTCACCGTCACGTTCAACCAGGCCGCCGTGTACGTCGACCTGCGGGCCGCCGAGTACTCCGGCCTGCGCCAGAGCGCGCCGTTCGATGCCGGCGGGTCGGCGTCGGGGAGCGGGAGCACGGCCAGCAGCGGCGGCGTGACGACGACGGCGCCCGCCGAGTTCCTGTTCGCTGCCGGGATGACCGGTGCCGTGTTCTCGGGCCCCGGGACGGGCTTCGTCAATCGAGTCATCACTGCGCCGGACGGCGACATCGTGGAGGACGCGATCGCGGGCTCGGCGGGCACCTACAGCGCCACGGCGCCGCTCAGCTCCGGGACGTGGCTGCTGCAACTGGCGGCCTTCAGGCCGGCGCCATAGCGCCCGATCGCCGAGCCGGCGCGGCGGGGTTCGCCGCGTGTGGCTTTGCCTCAAAGTGACGACCTCAGGTCCGTACACGTACTCGGCGGTCTACGAGTGCGAGTACGTGTACGTGTACGGGTACGAGTACGCGTACGGGTGCGATCCTCGGTTTGAGGCAAAGCTGCCGCGTGTCTCACGCCGGGGTGAGCACGCAGCGCACGCCGCCGGGTCGGTCCATCTCGGCGACGCACTTGTTGCAGGAGATGCAGCGCGAGCGCGTCGCCTCGCCGCGCCGCATGCGGAGCACGAGGTCCGGGTCGGCGATCAGCGCGCGCCCCATGGCGACGAACTCGAACCCCTCGCTGAGCGCGGTTTCGAGGTTGTCGAGCGAGAGCGCGCCGCCGAGCAGCACCAGCGGGACCCGCACCGCGCGGCGGACCTCGCGGGCGAGCGGCAGGAAGAACAGCTCCTCGAAGGGATACTCGCGGATCACCCGCGCGCCGACCAGCCGCAACACCACCCGCTGCAGGCGGCTCTTCTCCACCTCGATCATCTCGCGCAGCGGGCGGGCGCCGCGGAACAGGTAGAAGGGCGTGCGGCTGGTGAAGCCGCCGCTCAGGACGATGCCGTCGATCCCGGCGGCCGCAAGCCGCTCGGCGACGCCGACGGCGTCAGGCAGCTCGAGGCCGCCGCGAAAGCCGTCGCGCAGGTTGATCTTGGCGACCACGGCGGCGTGTCCGCCGACCACGTCGCGGACCCGCTCCACGACCGCGAGCGGCAGGCGCGCCCGGTTGTCGAGGCTGCCGCCCCACTGATCGCGGCGCCGATTGGTCGCCGGGCACAGGAACTGGCTCAGCAGGTAGCCGTGTCCGAGGTGCACCTCGAGGGCATCGAACCCGGCGTCGAGCGCCAGGGCGGCGGCGCGGCCGAAGTCGTCGACCACCGTCGACAGATCCGCCGCGGTCATCGCGCGCGCGAACGGCACGCCGGCGGTGAGGCCGTAGGTATTGACGGCGAACGACGGGCCGAGCGGGCCCCACGGCCGCAGCGCCGTGCTCTTGCTGAACGCGCCGCAGTGCCCGAGCTGGAGCGACACGGCGGCGCCCTCGGCGTGGACCGCGTCGGTCACCGTGCGCAGCGGCGCGACGATCTCGGGGCGCATGGACATCTGCTCGTCGAACGTGCGGCCCGCCGCCGACACCGCGCAGTACGCGACGGTGGTCATCCCGACGCCGCCGGCAGCCAACTCGCGATGATGTCGGACCAGGGCGGGGGAGGGGATGCCGCCCGGACACATCCCTTCGTAGGTGGCGGTCTTGATGATGCGATTGCGCAGCGTCAGGGGGCCGAGCCGTCCCGGAGTGAAGGCGGCGTGATCGCCGGCGACCGTCATGGCCGTGTCCGCCAGCGCTGAGGCAACGCGCCGCGCCTGCTCATCGAACCCGACGGGTCATCCGGCATCGGTGTGCGCTTGGGCGCGCGCGAGCTCCACCACGGATACACGCAGCAGACGCGCTACATGCACGCGGGCAGCGTCGTGCCTCCCAGCACGTAGACCGTGGCCGTGGGCGTGTTGCCGGACCAGCAGTTGCCGGTGCCGGTGCGGTCCCAGAAGAGATCGGCCGCGAAGTGCGCGTAGGCGGGATCGACCTCGCCGGTGCCGTTGTTCATGAGCGTGTTGTTGATGACGTGGTTGTTCTCGGGGTTGGGGTCGATGTCGAGGCCGGTGCACGACACCGGCACCCCGGTGCAGTAGCTGCTGACGATGATGCCCTGGAAGCCGTTGTTGGCGATCGTATTGTTGCGCACGGTAACCATCGAGCCGCCGAGGATGACCACGCCGGTGCCGGGCGGTGTTCCGGAGGCCGTTCCGGTCGAGGTGTTGGGCAGGTTGTTGTCGTGGACGTCGTTGTTGGCGATCAGCACGTTGGTCTGATCGGTCTTCTGCAGGTTCGGCATGACGTCGGCGATGAGGCCGGCGGTGTTGTCGAACAGCTCGTTGTACATCGCGGTGATGTCGCTGCTGTTCTCGATCTCGAGGCCGAGCAGGTTGTCGTGCGAGCGGTTGTTGGTGATGGTGACGTTGTCGCTCTGCCCGACGTACAGGGCGGCGTCCATCGCGGTGCCCTGCGCCTCGTTGAAGCTCATCGTCCCGTGGTGCGACCGCACTGGGAACAGGCTGTACACCTGGTTCCCGTCGCCCAGGTTGTCGGTCAGCGTGAAGCCGTCCACGCAGGCGAGATAGACGCCGTACTGGTCGAACCCACGAACGGTGAAACCCCTGAGCAGGAAGCCGTGCAGCAGCCCGCCGTTGGCGCCGCACGGCGGCGCCTCGGCGTCGTCCGGGTTGACGCTGTCGACCGGCGATACCCAGATGCCGTTCTTCTGCCCGCCTGCGTTCTCGAGCACGACCGGGTTGGACGGTGTCGACAGTCCGACGAGGCGCAGGCTGTCGCGCGTGATGACCAGCGCGTTCAGCTGGCCGGCCGACTCGTGGTACACGCCGGGCTCGACGTCGATCGTCGCGTTGGCTCCGGCGGCGTCGATCGCCGCCTGGATCGACTCTCCCGGCCTCACCGTGACCGTCGAGTTGCCGCTGTTGCCGTTCCCTCCGCAGCCGCACGCGGCGAGCAGGATCAGGAGCAGGCCACCTCGCTTCATGTCGCCTCCATTCAGACCGTCCATGTCTGTCCGCGACACCCTGTCTGCGTTGCAGGGTCGTCTCGTATCATGGATAGATGGACTGCGCACGGGAAGGAGGACCACCCATGCAGGCGGACGATCTCATATTGATCAGCGTCGACGACCACGTCGTCGAGCCGCCGACGCTCTTCGACCGCCACCTGCCGGCGGCATACAAGGATCAGGCGCCGCGCGTCGTGACCCTCGCCGACGGCGCCGAGGTGTGGTTGTTCAACGGCCGTCCCCGCCCGAACATCGGCCTCAACGCCGTCGTTGGCCGCCGCCCCGAGGAGTACGGCATGGAGCCGACCGCGTACGCGCAGATGCGCGCCGGCTGCTACGACGTGGACGCACGCATCGGCGACATGAACGCCAACGGCGTCCTGGCATCGATGTGCTTCCCGTCGTTTCCCACCTTCGCCGGGCAGACGTTCGCCGAATGCGCCGACAAGACGCTCGCCCGCGCCCTCGTCCAAGCCTACAACGACTGGCACATCGACGAGTGGTGCGGCAGCCATCCGGGCCGCTTCATCCCGCTCGCGCTGCCGATGATCTGGGACCCGCAGCTCACCGCGGGGGAGGTGCGGCGGGTGGCAAAGAAGGGATGCCACGCGCTGAGCTTCACCTCCGATCCAGTGGGGCTCGGCTACCCCAGCATCCACACCGGGCACTGGGATCCGCTCTGGCAGGCCTGCGCCGACGAGGGCACCGTGGTGGCGGTGCACATCGGGTCCGGCCCGGCCCTGCAGGTCTCGTCGATGGACTCGCCGGTCGACGTCATGATCGCCGCCACCCCGATCACCAGCTACGAGTACGCCACCGATCTGCTCTTCTCGCCGGTGCTGCGCCGCTTCAGCGGCATCCGCTTCGCGCTCTCCGAGGGCGGGATCGGCTGGATCCCGTACTTCCTCGAGCGCGCCGACTACGTCTACGCGCATCACCACGCCTGGACCCACCAGGACTTCGGCGGCCGCCTGCCGAGCGAGGTGTTCCGCGACCACGTGCTCACCTGCTTCATCGACGACCGCGCGGGGGTCAAGGCGCGCCACGACGTCGGGCTCGACGGCATCATGTGGGAGTGCGACTACCCGCACTCCGACTCCACCTGGCCGCGCTCGCCCGAGGTGCTGTGGCGCTCGCTGGCCGGCCTGCCCGAGGACGAGGTCGCGCAGATCACCCATGCCAACGCCATGCGACACTTCCGCTTCGATCCGTTCGCGCACCGGCCCAAGGCGCGCTGCACGGTCGCCGCGCTGCGCGCCGAGGCCGCCGGCGTCGATCTGACGCCGATGGCGGGCCGGGGCGGCAAGCCGCCCGCCGCGGACGCGGCCCGCATCGTCACCTCCGGTGACATCGCCCGGCAGCTCGCCGAGGCCTTCGGCAAGCCGATGGTCGCGCGCGACTGACTCCTGGCTGTTCACCACGGAGGCGGGCATTCCCATCAGCGCTCCGCGCCTCCGCGGTGGAGTTCATATTACGAAGGAAGGAGCTGCGACGATGGGGACCATCTACCACGACGAGGATGCCAGCGCGGCGGCGATCGCCGGCCAGACGATCGGCATCCTCGGGTACGGCAACCAGGGCAGCGCGCAGGCCCGCAACCTGCGCGATGCCGGTCTCGAGGTCATCGTCGGCAACATCGACGACGCGTACCGCGACACGGCGATCGCCGACGGCTTCGAGGTGGTCCCGATCGCGCAGGCCGCTGCCCGCGCCGAGGTGCTGTTTCTGCTCACCCCCGACGAGGTCATGCCGGAGGTCTACGAGCGCGACGTCGCGCCGCAGCTCGAGGCCGGCGACCTGCTCTGCTTCGCGCACGGCTACAACGTCGGCTTCGGCTTGATCGTGCCGCCCGGGACGGTCGACGTGGTGATGATCGCGCCGCGCATGATCGGCGCCGGGGTGCGCGACTCGTACCTGTCGGGCGCCGGCTTTCCCAGCTTCGTCGGCGTGCACCAGGACGCCACCGGCCGGGCCAAGCCGCGCATGCTCGGGCTCGCCAAAGCGCTGGGCTCGACGCGCGCCGGCTGTCTGGAGATGAGCCTGCGGGACGAAGCGACGCTCGATCTGTTCAGCGAGCAGGCCTTCGGCCCCGCGTTCGGGCGGGTGATGATGACGGCGATCGATACGCTGGTCGAGGCGGGCTATCCGCCCGAGGCGGTGCTGATGGAGCTCTATCTGTCCGGCGAGCTGGCCTACAGCTTTCTGAAGATGCGCGAGATGGGGGCGCTGCGCCAGCACCAGCTGCACTCGCACACCAGCCAGTACGGCACCATCTCGCGCAGCCTGCGCTACTTCGACCTCGATCCCCTGCTGCGCCAGAAGATGCAGGAAACGCTCGACGAGATCCGCTCCGGGGCGTTTGCCGCCGAATGGTCCACCGACCGCGAGGAGAAGCTCAAGTTCATCCAGCAGGCGCGCGAGATCCAGGCCACCCTGCCGATGACGCAATGGGAAGAGCAGACCCGCCGCGCCTTCCGCATCGGCGACGCCGGCGGGGACGAGCCGGCGCAGACAGAAATCGCAGATGACCACAAATGACCGCAGATGAACACGGAGCCCTATCTGTGTGAATCTGTATTCATCCCAGACTTCTGCTTCGATTTTAGGCCTTGACAGCAACGGCCGACATGGACGAATGTTCTGCGCCGGCTAGCCGAGAGCAAAAAATAAAATGGCGAAGCAGAAGCACAGAGCAAACCGGAGAACGTCACGCAATCCGGATGTCCGCAACGTCATCGACGAAGTGGCTTCGGGGAGGGTTGCCGGGATGAAATTTCTCGGCATCTCCCCGTTGAAGAGTTTCTGTTAGATCTCAGTTAGCCCTGCTGAACCTGAGAGCGTCTGGTCAGGCGCCTGCGAAGGAGGGGGCGAAACCAAAGCGCGTGCCGGTGGTCTGGCAACGTCACGCGTGGCGCGCGGGTCGTCCGACCCGCCCCAGCACGACACGTCAAGCGCGAGTGGTGCAGCCGAAGAAAGGGGGGACCGATGAAGACTCGGGTATGCGTTCGCGCAGCGTTTGGGCTCAGCGTTTTTTTTCTCGTCCGACCGGCATTGGGATTCGACGTCTCGCTACAGGTCGACGCGGGGACTCCGTTGACGATCAGCGACAACGACGTCTCCGACCTCAACCCTGCCGTCGGGATCATCGACTTCGACGTCACCGCCACCCCGGTCGACGGGGCCTTGGCAGCGAGAGGTCGCCTAATTCAGGATATCGGCACGATCGGCCGTGCGATCGAGCTCATGCCGATAGACCCCGACCCACGTGCAGTGTTGCAGAACGTGGACGTCGCCAGCCACGCCTTCAAGGTCACCATCAACAGCTCGACGTACCCGACGACGGGTCCGCCCCCGCGCCTCGGTTGGACCCTGATCTACCAGGCCACCGCCGAGGACCCGACGCCCGATGACGTCGAGATTCCGAGCAACTCCGTGCAGCTGTCGGTAACGATGTCGGACTCGACGCCCACCATCCTGTCGACCCTCTCCGCTGCGGTCCCGCTCACGCCGCCGGCGGGACAGCCGGTCACTGTCTCTGTGGAGGATCTGTCCTCGGACCCAACCGGAACGATCGACGCCGTGTCGAGCCACGTCATCCTGTCCTTCGCTCCGGGTCCGGGTGACGGGGTCTTCGTCGGCACCACCGGGACACTGTTCGCGAACGTGTTCGACGAAGCGGAGAAATGCATCGACAAGATGAACAACGGCGCGCGGGTGATCGTCACGAGGGCTGGAACCGGCGACGCGAAGTGCGTCAAGAAAGCCGCAAAGTCCGGTGGCAGCGCCACGGCCTGCATCGACGATCCGGCCGACACGCTGAGCGCGGACGAGAAGGTCCTTGGGCTCTTTGCACTGCGCTGCAGCCCGTTGCCCGCGTGGGGTGTCAACGGCGGGACGTGCTCGGCCGTTCCCGGTGACTGCATTACGGCCGCCGCGGAACTTGCGGTCAATCAGCTGACGCATGACATTCTCGGCGCCACGGCGGTTGTCGGCATAGACCAGGTCGGCGCGTGCCAGGCCAACGTCGTCAAAACGGCAGGGAAGGTGTTGGCCGACCGATGGAAGGCGTTCAGGCTTTGCAAGAAGAAGAACATCGACAGCATCGCTGACGACGCGTCGCTGGTCACGACTTGCCTCGGACCACCTCAGCCGGACCCTGGCCTCAAGCTTTCCAAGAGTGAAGCGAAGCTCGACAAGGTCGTTAACCAGTGCATCGGACACGGTGTCACGCCGATCGGTCCCTCATTCGCGGGCCTATGCACGGGAGCAGCAGACGGCGCCTTCGCGGGCTGTGTGGAGGCCCGCATCCGGTGCCGCTTCTGCTTCGGCGTGAACGGCGCCGACGACATCTCGCCACCGCTCGACTGCGACCTGTTCGACGACGGCTCGGCCAACAGCAGCTGTCCAGAG
>Ga0335069_10008740_pt1 | contig 14456 bp, 12 predicted proteins | sample Lox_Sample_11_FD_206714 | JGI IMG/M metagenome (GOLD analysis project Ga0335069, IMG submission 206714) | Soil microbial communities from Loxahatchee National Wildlife Refuge, Florida, United States - Lox_Sample_1.1 | ecosystem: Environmental > Terrestrial > Soil > Wetlands | place: USA... | reverse complement strand
CGGCCGTGCGCGACCAGAAGGCCGCCAACAGCAATGAGCCGATGCAAGCCGCCAGCACGCAAGGCGCCGCCTCGACCGCGGCGCCGGCCGGTGCCTCGCTGGCGCCGCTTCAGAAGGACCAGCCGGCGGTGGCCGACAGCACGCCAGCGCCCGAAGCCGCGCCCGCGGAACCGCCCGCCACGGTCGTCGCGCAGGGCACCGTCGAGAACTTCACGGGCAATGCCGCACCGCCCCCGGAGAACACCGAGAAATATCTCCCGATCAACGACAACGGCGTCAAAGAGGTGGCGGAGCAGCCGGTCTCCACCTTCTCGATCGACGTCGATACCGGCTCCTACGCCAATATCCGCCGCTTCCTGATGAACGGCCAGAAGCCGCCCAAGGACGCGGTGCGGGTCGAGGAGATGGTCAACTACTTCGGCTACGATTATCCGGCACCCGAGGACAAGAGCACGCCCTTCAAAACCACGACCTACGTCACGAAGACGCCGTGGAATCCCGACACCTATCTCCTCGAGATCGGCATCAAGGGCTATCAGCCTCAGGGCGAGCGGCCGCCGGCCAATCTCGTGTTCCTCATCGATGTCTCGGGCTCGATGGACGAGCCGGACAAGCTGCCCCTGCTGAAATCCGGCATGCGGCTGCTCGCGGACCAGCTTCGGCCCGACGACAAGGTCTCGATCGTGGTCTATGCGGGTGCGGCGGGCGTCGTGCTGGAACCGACCTCGGGCAAGGACAAGCAGAAGATCGACGACGCGCTCGACCATTTGCAGGCCGGTGGCAGCACCGCCGGCGGCGAGGGCATCCAGCTCGCCTACAAGATCGCCAAGGAGGCGCATATCGACGGCGGCATCAACCGCATCATCCTGGCCACCGACGGCGACTTCAACGTCGGCATCACCGACCTCGACCAGCTGAAAGCCATGATCGAGGACAGCCGCAAGTCCGGCATCGCGCTGACCACGCTCGGCTTCGGCGAGGGCAACTACAACGATGCGCTGATGGAGCAGCTGGCCGATGTCGGCAACGGCAACTACGGCTATGTCGACAGCCTGAAGGAGGCGAAGCGCCTGCTGGTCGACCAGCTCGACGCCACCATCGAGACCATCGCCAAGGACGTGAAGATCCAGATCGAATTCAATCCCGCAGTGGTCGCCGAATATCGCCTGATCGGCTATGAGGACCGCGCTCTGAAACGCGAGGATTTCAACAACGACAAGAAGGATGCCGGCGAGATCGGCGCCGGCCACACCGTGACGGCGCTCTACGAGATCGCGCTCAAGGGCTCGAAGGGTCTCAGCGTCGATCCCCTGCGCTACGGCAACCAGCCGACCAACCAGATCGCGCCGACCAATGCCAATACCGACGAGTTTGCCTTCCTGCGCCTGCGCTACAAGGAGCCGGACGGCGACACCTCGAAGCTGATCGAGACGCCGCTCGCGACCTCGCGGCTGGAAAATCCCGATTCCGGAGACCGGGAGCTCGACTTCGCCGCGGCGGTCGCCGCACTCGGGCAGAAGCTCCGCGGCGGCGATTATCTCCGAGGTTATTCCTACGACAAAATCGCGGAACTGGCGAAGGCCTCGCGGGGTTCTGATGGGGACGGTGCCCGGGCCGAGTTCATCGACCTCGTCGAGCTCGCCAAGGCCGTGGATAAGGATGCCGTCGCCGGCACCGAGTGAGGCCGCTTTCGGGGACTCGTGATCTGCCTCCCTGTCACTCGCAGTCCCCGAAACCGAGGAGGCGCGACCAACCCCGCGCCTCCTCGGTGTGATTCTACGAGCGGCGACGATTCTCGCGGCGACCGAGAGAAGAAAAAAGCGCCTTCAACTTCGCGTCGGTTGTGATGACGATTTTGCGCCCCGCTCTAATATCGGCTTCGCCTTTCGCAAGCTCTGCCCGCAACCGCCTCAGCTACTGGGAGGTGCGCGCGGGTCGGTCGTCTTTCTTCGCTCGCATGAGTGGTCTCTTCCGGAAGAGTTGAATTCGCGCTGCGCGACTCAAGACATCATGTGCGGATTAGGATATAATAAGCCCGCTGTTTGACATGGTGAACGCGCATCCAGAGCGCATCGGAGATGATGCCGCCGCAGCCGAGGGCGCCACGTCGATCGAACCGGCTTCCGCTGCACCTTTACCCGGCCTTTACGCACGAGGAATCGCAGTCGCCCGCTGCACCCGACAAAGGCGAGCGTCGTCAGGGACTTCAGGCACCTCCGAATGGGGAGGGCGTAAAGGTCCCTAACTGACTCCTCAGAACCCCTTGGCCGCGTCTCGCGCCAGCCGTTCCGCCACTTCCGGCATCCATTTCGCCTCGACATTGGCGAAGGCGACGCGGAGATAGTCGTCCTGGTCGGGGCCGAACATGCTGCCGGGAAGAATGAGCAGGTTCTCCTCGTCCGCCAACCGTTTCGCCACTTGCATCGCCGGGCGGCCACGATGCGGGTGTTTCAAGTAGGCGAAGAAGGCACCGGCGGAGATCATCTCGTAGCCGAGATCGTTCCTTGAGAACGCGGCCTGCAGGGCGAGCAGCCGGTCCGCCATCATCTCGGTGATGCCCTTGCGCCAGGCGTCGAGGTGCTGGAGGCCATAGGCGGCCGCCAGCTGGCCGATGCGCGGGGCGCAGATGGCGACGCAATCCATCGCCTTGGCGATCTCGTCGACCAGCTTCCGGTCGCCAACCAGCGCGCCGACGCGGTAGCCGGGCAGCGAGAAGGATTTCGAGAAGCTGTAGAGATGGATCAGCGTCTCGGACCAGTCGCGGTCGCCGAAGAGATCGTGCGGGGCCGGTGAGGGCGGCATGAAGTCGCGATAGGTCTCGTCCAGGATCAGCGCGATGCCGCGCTTCTTGCAGAGCGCGTAGGCGGCGCGGATCTCCTCCGGCGGATAGATGGCGCCGGTCGGGTTGTTGGGCGAGATCAGCACCAGCGCGCGGGTCTTCGGCCCGATCAGCCCTTCGGCCGCGGCGAGATCCGGTGAAGCGGGGTTGTTCTTCGCATGCGGCAGCAGCACGGCTTTGACGCCGGTCATGTCCAGCCACATGCGGTAATTGAAGTAGTAGGGCAGGGTGAGGATGATCTCGTCGCCCGGCTTGGCGAGCGCGTTGGCGACCAGGCAATAGGCCTGGTTGCAGCCCGCGGTGATCAGCACCTGCTCGGCCGCGACCGCGCCGCCGTAACGCCGGTTGATATCGGAAGCGAGCGCAGATCGCAGCGGCGGGATGCCTTCGATGTCCGCGTAGCGAGCGGTCTGCGGGGCCGCGATGATCTCGGCGAGATGCCGGGTGAGCGCCGGCGCCGGCGGATAGCCCGGCGCCGCCTGGCTCAGGTCGATGAGCGGCTTCGCGTCGGGAAAGCTGCGGCCGGAGATCCATGAGACCGCTTCCGCGATCGGCGGCACGCCCACCGCGGCGAGCTGGGGATTGATGCTGAAGTTCATTGCCGATCCGATCGAGCGGGATTCGCAAGGATCACGATTTCAGCTCGGCGATGTCGGCGAAGTGCTCCAGCGCCTCCGGATTGGCCAGCGCTTCCTTGTTCTTGACCGGCTTCCCATGCACCGTGTCGCGCACCGCGAGCTCGGTGATCTTGCCGGACTTGGTGCGCGGGATGTCGGTGACGGCGATGATCTTCGACGGCACGTGGCGCGGCGTCGTGTTGGCGCGGATCTGCGCCTTGATCTTGTCTTTGAGCGCTTCGGTCAGCTGGACGCCCTCGCGCAGCCGCACGAACAGCACCACGCGCACATCGTTCTGCCAATCCTGGCCGATCACGATGCTCTCCAGGATCTCCGGCAGCTGCTCCACCTGGCGATAGATCTCGGCGGTGCCGATGCGAACGCCGCCGGGGTTCAGCACCGCATCCGAGCGGCCGTAGACGATGATCCCGCCATGCTCGGTCAGCTCCACATAGTCGCCGTGGTGCCAGATGTTGGGATAGCGCTCGAAATAGGCGGCGCGATACTTCTTGCCGTCGGCATCGTTCCAGAAGGCGACCGGCATCGACGGGAACGGCTTGGTGCAGACCAGCTCGCCCTTCTCGCCCTTGACCGGCCGGCCCTGGTCGTCCCAGACATCGACTGCCATCCCGAGGCCGCGCATCTGGATCTCGCCGCGCCAGACTGGGCCCGCCGGATTGCCGAGCATGAAGCAGGAGACGATGTCGGTACCGCCGGAGATCGAGGAGAGGCACACGTCCTTCTTCACCTTCTGATAGACGTAGTCGAAGCTCTCCGGCGCCAGCGGCGATCCGGTCGAGGCGATCACCCGCACGGTCGAGAGATCGTGCGTGCGTTTGGGCTCGATCCCGGCCTTGGCGCACGCGTCGATATACTTGGCCGACGTGCCGAACAGCGTGCATTTCTCGGCCTGGGCATAGTCGAAGAGGATATTGCCGTTGGGGTGGAAGGGCGAGCCGTCGTAGAGCAGCAGGGTGGCGCCCGAGGCGAGGCCGGAGACCAGCCAGTTCCACATCATCCAGCCGCAGGTGGTGAAGTAGAAGACGCGGTCGCCCGGCCTCACGTCGGAATGGAGCCGGTGCTCCTTCAGGTGCTGCAACAGCGTGCCGCCCTGGCCATGCACGATGCACTTCGGGACACCGGTCGTGCCGGAGGAATACATGATGAAGAGCGGGTGGTTGAAGGCGACGCGTTCGAAGCGGATCTCGCTGCCGGTCTGCTCGTTCAAGGCCTCGCGGAACAGCTTGGCCTTCGGCAGCTGCGACACATCGGGATGGTTGTTGAGATAGGGGACGACCAGCACTTGCTGCACGCTCGGGAGCTTGGTCAGCACCTCGGCGACCCGCGCCATCGAGTTCTGCGGCTTGCCGCTGTACCAGTAGCCATCGGCCGTCAGCATCACCTTCGGCTCGATCTGGCCGAACCGGTCGAGCACGCCCTGCACGCCGAAATCCGGCGAGCAGGAGGACCAGATGCAGCCGATCGTCGCCGCGGCCAGCGCGCCGATGATGCTCTCCGGCATGTTGGGCATGAAACCCGCGACCCGGTCGCCGGGCTGCAGCCCGAGCCAGCGGAAATACTGGGCGAGCCGTGCCACATCGTCCCAGAGCTCGGCATGGGCGATCCGGCGCTTCACCTTGTCCTCGCCCCAGAAGACCAGGGCGTCGCGCGGATTGCCTTTGGAGTAGCGCAGCAGGTTCTCGGCGTAGTTGATCCGGGCTTCCGGGAAGAACTGGGCGCCCGGCATCCGGTCGCCGTCCTTCAGGGTCGGGCGGCCCATCTCGCCGATCACCTCGCAATAGCGCCAGAGCGAGACCCAGAACCGGTCGATCTGGCTGACCGACCAGGCCCAGAGCGCATCGGTGTCCTGGAGGCCGACCTGCCAGTCGCGCGCCACCTGGGTGCGGAACTTGGTCATGTTCGCGGCGGCGATCGCCTGGTCGCTGGGCGACCAGAGCGGTCCCGCCGGCGACAATCCAAGCTCCGCGGTCTGCGACATTTGCTATCTCCCCCCGCGCGATCGGAATTGGTCAGGCGCGGCGACACCGTCTAGTCTTGGGTCTAATCTGGCCGCCGCGCCCCGCGCTTGACAAGACCAAACCCGACATCCACTTGAGTTCCCTCGTCAATCCCTTCGCACCGGCACCCCGTCACTCGACCGATGGGCCGTCACCCAAGGTTCATCCGCTTTGGGCGGTCTTGCTGGTGCTCTGCGCCAGCCTGTGCTTCGCGACCCTGAGCGCCCAGGTGCGGCACCTGAGCGATCTCGGGATGCACCCCTTCGTCGTCACCTTCTGGCGGAACACATTCGGCCTTGTCTTCATGCTGCCCTGGCTCGCCCGCAACGGCCTCGGCATCCTCCGCACCCACCGCTTCTGGATGTTCCTGCTGCGCTCGGGCATCAGCTTCGTCTCCATGGTCGCCGGCTTCTGGTCCCTGGCGCTGATCCCCTTCGCCAAGGCGATCTCCATGAGCTTCACCGCGCCCTTGTTCGCGACCCTGCTGGCCGCCCTGGTCTTGAAGGAGCGGGTGCGGATGCGGCGCTGGTCGGCGACCATCGCCGGCTTCATCGGCGTCCTCATCGTGATGCAGCCGGAATCGGTCGGCATCGGCTGGGGCGAGGTCCTGGCGCTGATCGGCGCCGCCTTGAGCGCGGTCGTCTCGATGATCGTGAAGAACCTCTCCCGCACCGAGAGCTCCCAGGCGATCGTCACCTATATGGTGCTGCTGATCACCCCGATGTCGCTGGCGATCGCGCTGCCGTACTGGACCTGGCCGCCGGCCGGCTGGTGGCTCTTCATGATGGGGATGGGCCTCTGCGGCACCTTGGGCCATCTCTGCTGGGTCCGGGCGATCGCGCTTTCCGAGATCTCGCTGGTCGTCTCCTACGACTATGTGCGGCTGCTGTTCGCGGCGGTCATCGGCTACTTCGCCTTCGACGAGCTGCCGATGCTCCACACCTGGATCGGCGCCGCGCTGATCGTCGGCTCCGGCATCTACATCGCCCGGCGCGAGGCCCAGCTGCACCAGTCGGCGGCCGCGCGCGCCGTCGCGGTCGCCGCCGACCCGATCGCCAATCCCTCGAAGCCATGAGCGCCTGGTGGACCGGCCTTGCGCCCAACACCCGGGGCGCGCTCCTGATGGTGCTGAGCGGGCTCACCTATTCCTTCGTCGCCGCGATGGTGAAGCAGCTCAGCCAGGGCTACGCGATGGACGGGTTCGAGATCACCTTCTTCCGTGCCCTGATCGGGTTCATCGGGCTCTTCCCATTCCTCGCGGTCGCCGGCAGTGCCGGATTCCGGACCCGGCATCTCGGCAAGCATGTCTGGCGCGGCATCCTGGGCAGCGTCTCGGTGTTCTGCGCCTATATCGGCATCGGCAAGCTGGCGCTCGCCAACTATACGGCCCTCTCCTTCACCAAGCCGCTGTTCGCCGTCATTCTCGCGGCGTTGGTGATCGGCGAGCAGGTGCGTTGGCGACGCTGGGCGGCGACTGTCATCGGCTTCCTCGGCGTTCTCGTCATGATCCGCCCCGGCTCCGCCAGCTTCACGGTCTGGTCGTTCCTGGCGCTCGGCGACGCCTTCGCGATCGCGCTGCTGATCACCATCGTGAAGCGCCTCCCCGAGAGCGAGACCGAGCTCGTCATGATGTTCTACTACGGCATCGTCGCCATCATCGTCTCGGCGCCCTTCGCGATCCTGGTCTGGCGCTGGCCGAGCGGCATCGAATGGCTGCTGCTGACCGGCGTCGGCCTGATCGGCGCCGTCTCGCAATATCTCTGGATCCTCGCCTTTCGCGCCGGCGAGGCTTCGGCGGTGGCACCCTTCGACTATCTGCGGCTGCTGTTCGCCGGAATGATCGGCCTCATCCTGTTCGGGGAGCTGCCCGGTGCCTGGACCATCGGCGGCGCCGCGGTGATCGTCGCCAGCACGGTCTACATCGCCCGGCGCGAATCGCGGCTGAAGCGGACAGGTCCGGCGGAAGCGGTGAAGGCGGAGGCGATCGCGGCCGAAAGGCCGGGCCTCTAGTCGGCCAGAACCCGGTCCAGCATCTGCCGGGCGCGGTCACGGTGCTCGGGGCGGATATGGCCGGCGACGCTGCGGATCGCGGCATAGAGCACGGTCGCGTCGTCCGTGTAGCCGAAACCGGCGATGAAGTCCGGGATGACGTCGACCGGCAGCACGAAATAGGCCAGCGCCCCCATCAGCACCGCCTTCACCTGGATCGGCGTCTTGGGGTCGAGGGTGCAGTAATAGGCGGCGAGCAGCTGGTCCAGGAACGGAAGCCGCCGCGCCACCCGCCTCACCTTCGGCCAGAAGCCATGGTTGACGCGGGACCGGTCGCGCTCGAACTTGCGGGGGTTGTAGAGGGTCAGGTCTTGGCCCATCGCGCCGGATATGGCCCTCCAATCGTTAATTCGCAAGGGGTTGACCGGTCTGGGCGCCCCGTTCGGCATGAGGAATGCTAGACTGGAGCCGATGACGGTATGGTTCCGAGTCTCCCGTTTCGTTTCGGCCGCGCTGCTCGCGTTCGGTGCCGGATCTGCCTGGGCGCAGCAGGTCGGGGCGCCGCAGCCGCTCGGCTATCAGCCGCCGGGCGTGGCAACCGCCCCCCTCGCGCCACCGCCTCAACAATTCGCGGCGCCGCCGCCCGACTTGACGCCGAAGGAGGCCCTCACCGGGGCCGCCTACGAGCCGATCAAGACCGAGGCGACCCTCTGCGTCCGCCCGGTCATGGTCGATGGGGAGAAGAAGACCTGGGACGAGTTGCAGACGCTCGGTGCCGCCCAGACCGGCTGGAACGACTACATGGAGGGCGACTATGCCCGCGCCGTGCCGGTCTTTGAGCGCCTCGCCAAGGTGGGCCATCCCGAGGCGGAGCGGCTGATGGGCGTCGTGTACTATCTCGGCCAGGGCGTGCCGCAGGACTACCAGCGGGCGCTCTACTGGTTCGAGAAGGCGGCCGACCAGGGCTGCTTCACCGCTTTTGCGCCGACCGCGACACTCTACCGCGATGGGCTCGGCACGCCGACCGATCTCGGCAAGGCCTATATGTGGTTCAACATCGCGACGTCGCGCCTGCCCGACAGCGTCGAGCGCAACGCCCTCATCAAGGAGCGCGACAAGGTGTCGGCGCTGATGACCCAGGCCCAGATCGAAGCCGCGCAGAAACGCTCGCTCGCCTACCAGCCGAAGCCGGTCATCCCCCCGGACCCGCAGGACCTGCCGGTCGACTACTTCCCGCCGAAGACGAATTGAGTCAGTCTCGCGAGATGCGCGGATCAAATCCGCGCATGACGTCTTATTTTTGGGTCGTCATTGCCGGGCCCAGTTCGCGAATGCGGACATTCGTCCGCGGGGCCGGCAATCTCCTCGAGCATCGTCACTCGACGTCGACAATCTCGAAATCGTGCATGATCTCGGTCCCGCCCCGCGCCAGCATGATGGAGGCGGAGCAGTATTTCTCGGCCGAGAGCTTGATCGCGCGTTCGACCGCCTCGGGCTTGAGGTTCTTGCCGGTCACCTTGAAATGGAAGCGGATCTTGGTGAAGACCTTGGGGTCCTCCGCCGCGCGGTCGGAATCGAGCAGCAGCTCGACCGCTCGGACATCCTGTCGTCCCTTCCCCAGGATCATCACCACGTCGGTCGCGGTGCAGCCGCCGGTGCCGAGCAGCACATATTCCATCGGCGAAGGGGCGATGGTCTTGGCGCCGGGCTCGGTCGGCGCCGCAATCACGATGCCATGCCCGCTGTTGCTCTCCCCGACGAACACCCGCCCCTCGACCCAATTGATCCGCGCTTTCATGAAAGACCCCGTCAGAAGATGCTCAATTACCGGGCGTGCACGCCCAGGAGATTGAAGAAGATCCGCGTGTTGTCATAGCCGGCGGCGATGTCCAGCCGGTCGCCGGGTTTGACCGGGACAGGTTCGGGGAAGAAGTGCATCGCCTGCTTCCAGTGGTTGGTGCGGCTGCGGCTCTCCGAGCGATAGATGGTCTCCGCGTCGAGCACCAGGTCGAACCAGAAGGCGATCCCGTGGCAGATCCCGGTCTCGGTCGCGATCACCGCGAGCGGATGGAGGTCGGCCTCCCGCATATCGACGCGGAAATCGAAATCGAGGGCGCGGAAGCGGTGGGACAGCATATGGTGCGGATCCGCACCGAGATCGAGCTGCGCATAACCCGGCGAGCGGAAGGCATCGAAGGCGGAGAGATCGAAGCCATCGATATGCCGGACCGGGTTGATGCGCGCAAGATGGTCGCATTGCATCATCTGCCCCCAGACCACGGCCGCCTCCGGGATGATCCGCGCATCGGGCTTCACCAGATTGGCGCGGGCATGCTGGATGATCGGCAGCATGTTCGGCGCCAGCATCCCGATGTTGATGAGCTCCGACATGAAGACGTCGGCCTTCTGCGGCATGTCCTCACCCAGCGTCACTTGCGTCGAGCGTTTGGAGAGGACCTTGATGCGGTCGGAATAGCCGTTGCGCGCCACCGTTGCCTTGGCGACTTCGGCCAGGATCGGCACCGCTTCGCAGGTGACGACCAGCCCTGCGCCGGCCCGCGCCGCCATCATGGCGACCAAGCCCGATCCCGTGCCGATCTCGAACACGAGGTCGCCCGGTCTGACCGCGCGCTCGACCGCCCTGGCATAGGCGGCATTGCGCTCGTCGTCGTTGATCATCGGGATATGCCAGGCCGGCACCATCCCCGACATGTGGAGCCGGAGCGCGAACTGCAGCTCCTCGTCCTCCGGCAGGCGCTCGGTCGCGGCCCGCAGCACCGCCAAGGCTTCGGCGCCGCGCTGTTGGTCGAGCAGGCATTGCGCAAGCCCGCCATGCGCCGGCGCGCAATCCGGATCGATCTCGATCGCGCGGCGGAAATGCACCTCCGCCGTCGCCACGTCGTCGAGGCGCTGGCTGAGCTCCGCCAGGTTGAAATGGGCGTCGAGATAGTCCGGCTGATGCAGCACCGCTTCCTTGAAGCAGATCAGCGCCGTGTCGAGCCGGCCCTGTCGCCGGAGTGCCACGCCGAGATTGTTGATCGCGGTGATAAGGCCGCGGGTGACGGCGAGCGCCTGGCGAAAGCAGGTCTCGGCCTCGGCGACCCGATCCATCCGGAGCAGCGCGTTGCCGAGATTGTTCCAGGCGGTGCCATCCCTCGGATTGAGCGCGGTCGAGCGTTCGAAGCTCGCCGCCGCCTCGGCATCCTGGTTGAGCGCGTAGTGGAGCGCGCCGCGGCTGTTGTGGAACCGCGCATTCTGCGGGTCGATCGCGATCGCCCGCTCGATCAGCGCGAGCGCTTCTTGCGGCTGCAGTCCGGTCTGGTAGGCGACGACGCCCAGGAGATGCAGGGCCTCGGCATGGTCCGGCTCAGTCTCGAGCAGCCTGCCGCAAATGCGTTTCGCGGCGTCATAGTCGCCGGCCTCCGCGGCCTTGTAGGCGTCTTCAATGGCAAGTATCGCGGGCACGGAGCCTCCGTCGCTGTCGACTCGGGGAGGCCGATCCTAGCGGAAAAGGCTTACGCGAACAGGATGATCTCAGACCAGGATGTTGAGCAGCGAGCCGCGCGCCTGGCCGGCGTTGCTGGCGCTGGAGGAGCCGCCGCCGGTGTCGCCGCCATTGCCGCCCTGTGCGGGCGCGTTCACGGGCGGTGCGGCATTGGCCGCGGCGTTGCCCGAGGCGGCCGCATTGGCGAGCACGGAGGCGATCGACTGCGCCTGGAGCTGCGAATTGCGAAGCGCCGCGATCGAAATCTGTTGCGACCGCTGCGCGGCGCTGATCTGGGCGGCGGCCTGGCCGGCGGCGGCGACGTCCATGGTGCTGCGTCAGGCCTTGATGTTCAGGAGCGACTGAGTGACCTCATCCTGGGTCTTGATGACCGCGGCATTGGCCTTGAAGCTGGTGGCGGCCTGGCTCAGCGAGACGATGTCTTTCGGATCCTGCGATCCGCCGGCGATGTTCTGCGACGCCTCGTTGAGTTCGTTGTCCGCCTTCTTCAGTCCCTGGAGTGCATTTGCCGTCGTGCTGCTCAGCGTGCTTGCGGCGCCAACGTCCATCGTAGATCTCCCTGACAAGCGGTTGCTCCAGTTCATGGGAACCGGTTCCCGCTCGCCTACCCTAGGCAACAGAGATTAACAGAGGATTACCGCGCCGAGAATCCCTGATATTCCGGACCTTAAGGTCCGTTTCGCTTGGTGAACCCCCCCTCGAAGTCAGGATTTGACACCCGACCGGGGGCAGACAAATCTGCGGCCGAAATTCCGACGGCCAGAGGATAAAACGGCCAGAGGATAAAAAGGGGGAAGACGTGAGGATCACCGCTATCCGTGCCTATCGCGTGGAGCTGCCGCTGCATGAGGGCACCTACCGCTGGTCCGGCGGCAATTTCGTCGCAGTCTTCGATTCGACCGTGGTCGAGGTCGCGACGGATGAGGGCATCACCGGCTACGGCGAGGTCTGCCCGCTGGGTCCGGCCTACCTGCCGGCCTATGCCGAGGGCGCCCGCGCCGGCATCCGCGAGATCGGGCCGAAGCTGCTCGGCCTCGACCCGCGCGATCTCGGTGTCCTGAACCGACGCATGGACGCGGCGCTGCGCGGGCACCCTTACGTCAAGTCGGCGATCGACGTCGCCTGCTGGGACATCCTCGGCAAGGCGGCGAACCTGCCGGTCGTGACCCTGCTGGGCGGCCGCTATGGCGAGGATTTCAAGCTCTACCGCGCCATCAGCCAGGAAGCGCCGGAGGCGATGGCGGCGCGAGTCGGTCAGTATCGTGGCGAGGGTTATTCCAAGTTCCAGCTCAAGGTCGGCGGCGATCCCGATGTCGATATCGAGCGCATCAGGGCGTGCGCCGCGCAGCTCCAGCGCGGCGACGTACTGATCGCCGACGCCAACACGGGCTGGCTGATGCACCAAGCGGCGCGCGTGGTCGACGCGGTCAAGGACATCGACGTCTATATCGAGCAGCCCTGCATGTCTTACGAGGAATGCCGCGCCATCCGAGAGCGCACGGCGCGGCCCTTCGTGCTCGACGAGGTGATCGATTCGCTCGGCGCCGTGCTCAAGGGCTACGAGGATCGCGCCATGGACGTGATCAACCTCAAGATATCCAAGGTCGGCGGCTTGACCCGTGCCCGCGAGATCCGCGACCTCTGCGTCTCGCTCGGCATCGCCATGACCATCGAGGACACCTGGGGCGGCGACATCGTCACCGCCGCCATCGCCCACCTCGCCCATTCGACGCCGCCGGAGTTCCTGTTCTCGGCGACCGACTTCAACTCCTACGTCACGGTCTCGCTCGCGGAAGGCGCCCCCCAACGCAAGCAAGGCCGCATGGCGGCACCGACCGCGCCGGGGCTGGGCACAAAACCAAGGATGGACGTGCTGGGCAAGCCGGCGCTGGAGGTCAAGTAGCAGCTCGGGGCCGAAGGAACCGCATCGCTCGCCCGTCGATCGCGGCGAGGCCGAGGCCGATCAGGGCCATGCCGAGGAGATGATGCGGGCTCAGGCGTTCGCCGAGGAAAGTGAGGCCGAGGAAGAGGGCGCTCACCGGGATCAGGAAGGTCACCAGCAGCAGGTTGGTGGCACCGGCGCGGGCCAGGATGCGGAAGAAGATCACGTAAGCGAGCGCGGTCGAGAGCAATGCGAGGCCGAGGATGGCGGCTATCGTCGGCGCGCCCGGCATGGGCAGCATCCAGGGTCGATCGATGACAAGCGTCACCGGCAGGATCAGCAGCGTGCTGCCGCTGAGCTGGCCCGCCGCCACGATGAGCGGCGGCCGGCCACGGAACCGGCGTCCGAACACGCCGGCGAAGGCATAGGACAGCGCCGCCGCCAGCACGGCGAGCTCCGCCATGAGGTGGTCGCCGAGCCCGCCGGCCACGTCGAGCCCGATCATCAGCGCGACGCCCAGGATGCCGAGCGCCACGCCGCAGAGCTTCGCCGGCGTCGCCTTCTCATCCGGCGTCAGCGTATGCGCGACCAGCACGGTGAAGAGCGGCGTCGTCGCGTTGAGGATCGCGGCGAGGCCGCTCGCGATCTCCTTCTGGCCCCAGAAGATCAGGCTGAAGGGGATCGCATTGTTGAGGAAACCCATGACGAGGAAGTCGCGCCATAGCCCGCCCTCCGCCGGCATGCGCCGTCCCGTCGCCAGCACCAGCAGATGCAGGGCGAGCGCTGCGGTGGCGACTCGGCCGAGTACGATCGTGAGCGGCGGCAGCTCCCGCACTGCGACCTTGGCGAAGAAGAACGATCCGCCCCACAGGATCGAGAGCACGATGAGCAGCCCCCAGTCGCTGCTGGACATGGCCGGTGTTCGGACTGACGGTGCGCGTTGCAACCTGATGCTCCCATCTATTGCAGACGGAGCATCGGTTGCAGGTTGGCACCGCGCTATCCGATTGTTGCGCCGTCCGGTGCGTCTGTGCCGGCGGCGCGATAGCCTTCGAGGAAGTTGCGTATGACGAAATCGATATGCGCATCGATTTCGGCTTGCGTCGGTGCGCGGGTCGGATTCAGCAGCACTTGCATATAGAGGTCGCCGCGCAATGCATGGATGAAGCTGAAGGCCGTGCGCTCGGGATCGGCCGCGCGGATCTGGCCGCGCACCATCATTCCTCGGATGAAATCGGCGAGCCAGTGGCCGCATCTACGCGGCCCGCTGCGATAGAACACGTCGCCGATCTCCGGCGACCGGCTCGCTTCGCCCACGACCAGCCGGAACATCGCCAGACGCTCCGGCCGCAGCACCATGCCGAGATAGTTCCGGGCGTAGGTGCGCAGGCTCTCTTCCGGCGATCCGTCCAGCGGGAGGCTGTTCACCAGGAGGGCCAACTCTTCGGCGCCTTCCTCGACGATCGCCGCGAGTAGGCCCTCCTTGTTGCCGAACAGCTGGTAGACGGTCGCCTTCGAGCCGCCGGCCAGCTCCACCACCGCGTCGATCGACGCATTGGCATAGCCGCGCTCGAGGAACACGCTGCGCGCTGCCTCGATCAGCGCC